>Ga0080027_10000786_pt1 | contig 13243 bp, 10 predicted proteins | sample OrgsoiDNA2013046_FD_70962 | JGI IMG/M metagenome (GOLD analysis project Ga0080027, IMG submission 70962) | Permafrost soil microbial communities from the Arctic, to analyse light accelerated degradation of dissolved organic matter (DOM) -... | ecosystem: Environmental > Terrestrial > Soil >... | reverse complement strand
AGCGGTCAACACGGCCATACGCCTGGCTCTGGTATGTAGATGGAACTTCATGTCTTTACTCCTCATTAGTCAAGGCTTTTACAGGGGGCCCGGAGACGCATGCGTCGGCCGATCAGGAGATGGAAACCATTGAACGTTCATGGTCCATCTCCATGATGGCAATTTACGGCCGACAATCGTTCTTGTTGTTAAAGGCGACAAAAGATGCCGAAACGGCTCAAATTAGGACAAATATTTTTTCGCCACATTCGCACCCTGCACCTCGACAATTAACAACCGGTGCTTTAGAAGAAGTTCGCTCTTGGACGCGGCGGGCTCCCGCATTACCAAAGAAGAGAAATCGTTCTGAAATATGCCAAAGTAAAGTCTTGTTAAGAGAAATAAACGCGGCTATGCTTACCGCTGAAGAAAAACGCTTCGCGAGCTGACGTACGGGTATCGCGAAGCTTGCCTAAGTATCCTAAAGATCAGATGTTTACATCGAATGCACAATCCATCAGGGAGCTGTTGGAGAGGTGGAACGCGGGAGACCGTGAGGCGCTGAATGCGCTGGTTCCGCTTATCTACAAGGAACTGCATGGTCTGGCGCATCACTACCTCCAGGGTGAACGATCTGACCACACATTGCAGACCACTGCTCTGGTAAACGAGGCCTACCTTCGTCTGGCAAGGCAGGGAACAGTTCCAGTCCAGAATCGGGAGCACTTTGTGGCGATGTCCGCGCGGCTCATGCGTCAGATTCTGGTGGACTACGCGCGCGGATACCGAGCAGGAAAACGCGGTGGCGACTGCAAAGTGGAATTGGATGAAAATCTGGAACCACCCCAAAAAACCAGCGGAACAGATGTAATTGCACTGGACGACTCGTTGACGAGGCTTGCGCAGTTCGACTCCCAGCAGAGCCTGATTGTTGAGCTGCGATTTTTTGGCGGCATGACGCTGGAAGAAACCGCAGCCGTGCTGGGAGTTTCCCTGGCTACGGCAAAACGCGACTGGAGTATGGCGCGGGCCTGGTTGTATCGCGACTTACGCAAGGACGACAATGGAAAAAGCGCAGCAGTGGGCCAGGGTTAAAGAGCTCTTTGGCAGCGCGCTGGAGATTGAGCCCAGCCAACGATTCGCTTTTCTGCTTGCGGCATGCGGTGATGACGAAGCACTTCGCGCTGAGGTGGAGTCTCTGCTTGTGGCGCATGAGAAACCGGATTTTCTTTCAGATAATGCCTGGCATGAGACGCTTTCCATGGACATGGGCGCACCCCGCTCCATTGGTCCATTTCAACTGGTCAAAAAGCTCGGCGAAGGTGGCATGGGCCAGGTGTGGCTGGCCGACCAGACCTCTCCAGTTCGTCGTCAGGTAGCTGTGAAATTTCTGCGCTCCGGCCTGGTAGACGCTGCTTTGCTGCAACGCTTCCAGGCGGAGCGACAGTCGCTGGCGATCATGGACCATCCTGCCATTGCCAAAGTTTTTGAGGCCGGCTCGACTGAAGATGGGCAGCCTTATCTGGTGATGGAATACGTTCTCGGCCAGCCAATCACAAACTATTGCGACAACAACAAACTGAACGTCCGGCAGCGGCTGGAAGTCCTGATCAAAGTATGTGAAGGCGTACAGCACGCGCACCAGAAGGCAATCATTCATCGCGACCTGAAGCCTTCCAATATTCTGGTGACGGAGGTGGATGGCGTTCCTCAACCCCGCATCATTGATTTCGGCCTGGCTAAAGGTACTGCGTCTGGAGCGAATGACAGAACTATCGTCCTCACTCACGCTGGAGGCTTTATCGGGACTCCGGGCTATATGAGCCCTGAACAAGCCGAAACGGGGTTTCAGGATATTGATACAAGGACAGACGTCTACTCTCTTGGCGTGGTGCTGTACGTTCTGTTGACCGGATGCCTGCCGTTTGAAACCAGGGATAAACCGATCACGGAGGTGCTGCGGCAACTTCGCGAAGATGAGCCATCGCGCCCGAGCGTCAAAGTCAGACAGGGAAAAGATCCGTCCAGTTCGGCGGCCGCCCTGCGCTCCACTGAACCCAGACAGCTCGTTCATCTTCTGCGTGGAGATCTCGACTGGATCGTTCTCAAGACACTAGAGAAAGATAGAAACCGCCGTTATGGAACGCCCGCAGAACTGGCTGCTGATCTTCGCAGCTATCTTCGGGATGAGCCGGTAATTGCGCGCCCGGCCAGCGCTGGCTATCGTCTGCGGAAATATGTCCGGCGTCATCGCCTGGCCGTTTCCCTGGCCGCAGGGTTAGTCGTCTTGCTGGCGGCATTTGCGTCCCTGCAGACTGCGCAGTTGCGCCGTATCACACGGGAACGTGACCGTGCTGATCGCGTTACCGCGTTTATGACGGCAATGTTTAAGGTGTCAAATCCCACTGAAGCCAAAGGGAGCACCATTACGGCCAGGGAGATCTTGGATAAAGCGTCCACAGATATAGATAAAAGTCTTGTGCAAGACCCGGAACTTCAGGCTCAAATGATGGATGTAATGGGCCAGGTTTACGGAAACCTGGGACTCTACGGTCGAGCGTCAGAGTTGCTGACACGTGTAGTGCAGATTCGCGGTCGCGTGCTTGGCGTAAAGCACCCTCAGACACTCAGTTCCATGGACACCCTGGGATGGGTTTTGAACCGCTCGGGTCACTACCCTGAAGCGGAGAAATTACAGCGACAAACTGTGGATCTACGCCGTGAGGTTCTTGGAGCGGAACAGCCTGATACCTTGAGGTCAATGACTAACCTTGCCAACACTCTGGCACTGCAAGGCCACTATGCTGAAAGCGAAAAGTTACAAAGGGAAACCCTGAAGAGCCAGGGCCGCGTGCTGGGGCCGGAACACCCAGACACGCTTAGTTCGATGAGTTATCTTGGCAGTACGCTCTACCGTTCCGGCCATCTTAAAGACGCTGAGACAATGCAAAGGGAAACTCTTACGATTCAAGAAAGAGTCCTCGGCGTCGAACATCCGGATACATTGAGATCGATGAGCGTTCTGGGAAATACGCTGACAAGAGAAGGCCACTTCAGCGAGTCAGAGGCCCTACAGCGAAAAACGCTGGAACTCCGTCGCCATGTGCTGGGACCAGAACATCCGGATACGCTTGTATCCATGACAGACCTCGCCGTTTCCATCAAGCGTCAAGGCCGCTACGCGGACGCTGAAGCTTTGGAAAGGGAAGCACTCTCTATCCAGAGACGTGTGCTTGGGCCGGAACACCTCAGCACCCTGATGACCATGAACAATCTTGCAGGGACATTGACCTACGAGAATCAACCAGTCGAAGCAGAAAAAATCCTGCGCCTGGCGCTTGCCATTCAGCAGCGTGTCCTTGGAGTTGAGCACCCGGAAACCGTCAGATCGATGGCAAACATCGCCTCTTGTCTACGAAAAGAAGGACGATGTTCTGAAGCCATTAAAATGGGGCGGGAAGCTCTTGATATCCGGTTACGTGTCCTTGGAATAGAGCATCCCGATGTAGCCGTGGCTTCTTACAATCTCGCCATTGCTGAAGAATGTGGAGGCAGGCGGGATGAAGCGTTCAGGCTGCTCACAGAAGCCGTAGATCACGGACTTCCAGCATACAATGATCTGGGCATCGAGAAAGACCCATATTTGGTCCCTCTCCATGGAGATCCTCGGTTCCAGATTCTGGTTTCCCACGCCAAAGAAAGAGCGGCGGTCCTGGCAAAAAAATAATCTGCCTGTAGATTTCCCCAAAAGAAAAAGCCCGCCGTTAAGCGGGCTCTTTGCTGGGATTAACTCGATTTACAGATAACGTTCGCGGGAAATTCCTTCAGTCGGTGAAGGAATCGGCTGAACGCCTTCTTCCGGGTAGTCCGGTAGAGGTGTTTCCAGCGCATACTTCAGTACCTGGTCCATATTTTCCACCAGATGGATCTTCATCTGGCTGCGAATGTTTTCCGGCACATCGGCGATATCTTTCTCATTCTCTTTCGGGATGATAACTTCGTTGATACCGGCGCGCAGGGCAGCCAGCAACTTTTCTTTCAAGCCACCGATGGGAAGGACCTTACCGCGTAACGTGATTTCGCCAGTCATGGCAATATCACGACGCACCGGAATCTTGCTCATGGCACTGGCAATCGCCGTTGCCATGGTGATGCCGGCGGAAGGGCCATCTTTTGGAATGGCGCCTTCAGGCACGTGGATATGAATGTCAACGTTGCGATAGAAGTCTTTCGGCAAGCCAAGCCGCGCGGCGCGTGAACGAACGTAAGACATGGCAGCGTGTGCTGACTCCTGCATCACATCACCAAGCTGGCCGGTGATGGTCAGTTTGCCTTTGCCATCTACGATCGCGACTTCGGTGCTCAGGATCGAACCGCCAACTTCCGTCCATGCAAGGCCGGTAACCAGGCCGACTTCGCTCTTCTCGTTCGCGAGCGTGTCACGGAACTTGGTGATGCCGAGGAAGTCCGCGACTTTGTCCTGCGACAGGACGATGCCGTATTCAGCGCCCTCCTTCACAACTTTACGTGCAACCTTGCGGCAGATGTTGCCAATCTCGCGTTCCAGATTGCGGACGCCGGCTTCACGCGTATAAGAGCGAATGACTTCCTGCAGTGCGCCATCCACAAACGAAATCTGTTTTTCCGTAAGGCCGGTGGCTTCACGCTGCTTGCGTACCAGGAATTGCTTCGCGATTTCCACTTTCTCCAATTCGGTGTAGCCATGCAGCCGCAGAACTTCCATGCGGTCTTGCAGCGCGGCGGGAATGCTGTGCAGCACGTTGGCAGTGGCCACAAAGAAGACCTGGGAAAGATCGTATTCAACGTCCAGATAGTGGTCCTGGAACATCCAGTTCTGTTCGGGATCCAGCACTTCCAGCAGCGCGGAAGATGGATCGCCGCGGAAGTCTGAAGCCATCTTGTCGATTTCATCCAGCATGAAGACCGGGTTTTTGGTGCCGGCTTTCTTCATCATCTGAATGATCTGTCCGGGAAGCGCGCCGATGTAAGTGCGACGGTGTCCGCGGATTTCAGCTTCATCGCGTACCCCGCCCAGAGACATGCGGACAAACTTGCGTCCGGTCGCCCTGGCAATCGACATACCCAGTGATGTTTTGCCGACGCCCGGAGGCCCAACAAAGCAGAGAATTGAACCCTTTGGATTTTTCACCAACTGGCGGACAGCCAGGAATTCCAGGATGCGATCTTTGATTTTCTCCAGCCCATAGTGGTCCTGGTTCAGGATTTTTTCCGCATGCTCAATGTTGCGGATCTCTTTCGACTTCTTTTTCCATGGAACCGCCAGCAGCCAGTCAAGATAGTTCCGCGAGACGGTTGATTCAGCCGACATCGGCGGCATGGCTTCCAGTTTTTTGAGTTCCTGTACGGCCTTTTCCTGGACTTCCTTGGGCATTCCGGCGGTATCGATCTTTTTCTTCAGTTCGTCGAATTCGCTCTTTTCGCCGCGGCCCAGTTCTTTCTGGATGGCCTTGATCTTCTCGTTGAGGTAATACTCTTTCTGTGCGCGTTCCATCTGGCGCTTTACGCGCGTCTGGATGGTGCGGTCCATGTTCAGCTTTTCAATTTCAATGTCCAGCACGTCTGCAATGCGATTGAGACGCTCCACCGGATCAAAAATCTCCAGCAACTCCTGCTTCTCTTCAATCGATAGTTGCAGGTTCTGGGCGATGGTATCGCTCAACTTGGCTGGGTCGTTCATTCCGGTAATGATCACCGGCTCCAGATTCAATGACTGGCACAGCTTTACGTACTGATCAAACAAACTGTGGACACGCTGCATGGCTGTTTCCAGCACTGGCGTGGATTCGGTGGAGTACTTCACCGTGCGAACAGTGGCTTCAAAGAAGCCTTCACTGTTGGCTAATTGCAGAATCTTGCCGCGCTCAACACCTTCCACCAGCACCTTGATGTTTCCATCCGGCAGCTTCAGGTTCTGTACGATGTTGGCAATGGTTCCAACCTGGTAGATCTCGTGCGGCTTTGGTTCATCAACGCTCGCGTCATGCTGGGTGGCAAGAAATATCTTGCGGTCGGAAGCCAGAGCCTCTTCCAGGGCGCGTACGCTCGATTCCCGGCCAACGATAAACGGAGTCATCATGAAAGGGAAGATGACCACGTCGCGAATGGGCATCATGGGGAGTCGGCGTGTTTCGAATTTTTCCTTATTTTGGGTCACTGTTAACCTTTTTACCACGCTATTACGGAGATATACAAACTATCGGCAGCAACAGCTTGCTCTCTTAAAAGAATATCACGCAGGATACGGCCTGTTGGCGAGAGTATTTTTGTGTACAGCTTACTTTAGTGTGCGTAATCATACACTTAAGTGAAAAACCCGCTGCATCGGCAGCGGGTTTTTTCGCAAAAGTACCACACTCGTTATCCTGCTTTTTCCATTGTGGGAAGGGAAATATCTCGCCTCTCCACCATTTCCTTGGTCACTTCAAATTCCTTCACGCGTTTCTGGCCAGGCAGGTGATACATGAGGTCAAGCATGAGTTCTTCCAGAATCATGCGCAGACCGCGTGCTCCCACTTTGCGTGCCATGGCTTCACGAGCGATTGCCGCCAGTGATCCATCAGAGAAGCGCAGCTTCACGTTCTCAAACTCAAACATGCGCTGGTACTGCTTCACAATGGCATTGCGCGGGCGCGTGAGGATTTCGATCAGGGCAGCTTCGTCCAGATCGTTCAGGATGCCAACCACAGGCAGGCGGCCAACGAATTCCGGAATCAGACCAAACCGGACCATGTCCTGGGGTTCGGCCTTCTGCAGAAGTTCGGTGTCACGCTTATTGGCTTCTGTAAATTCCTTCTCTTTGGCTTCATTGGTGCGGAAGCCCATGGACTTCTTGCCAATGCGCTTGGCCACGATCTTTTCCAGGCCAACAAATGCGCCGCCGCAGATAAACAGAATGTTGGTGGTATCAACGGGCGTAAACTCCTGGTGGGGATGCTTGCGTCCACCTTGCGGAGGAACGTTGGCAATGGTGCCCTCAAGGATCTTCAGCAGGGCCTGCTGTACGCCTTCACCGCTTACGTCACGGGTGATGGATGGGTTCTCGTCCTTGCGGCCGATCTTATCGATTTCGTCAATGTAGATGATGCCGGTCTGGGCGCGGCCCACATCGCCATCAGCCGCCTGCAGCAGCTTCAGTACGATGTTTTCCACGTCTTCACCAACGTAACCTGCTTCGGTAAGCGTGGTGGCGTCCACAATTGCAAACGGCACATCCAGCATGCGGGCGAGTGTCTGGGCCAGCAGAGTTTTACCGGTGCCAGTGGGGCCAATCAGCAGAATATTGGATTTAGCCAACTCCACTTCATTGCCCTTGGTGCGATTCATGTGAATGCGCTTGTAGTGGTTATAAACGGCGACGGAAAGTTTCTTCTTAGTCTGTTCCTGGCCAATTACGTATTCATCCAGGAACACCTTTACTTCCTGTGGTTTAGGCAGGTGATTGGGGGCGGCCGCCGCGTGAGATTCGGTCCGGTCATCTTCTAAGATCGAGTTACAGACCGCAACGCACTCGTCACAGATGTAGGCCCGAGGGTAATCGCTGGGCGACGAAATCAGCTTTGCCACCGCATCCTGTGATTTGTGGCAGAAAGAACAGCGCAGTGTTTCTTCAGGCGACCTTGGTTTCAAGTCCAACTCCTTCATAACTCGAACCTTTTCAATCTGGCCAGACTGGTCCGAGTTAGCCTACTCGCATCACTGATGTCGATTCATCATTTGTGCTTATAGATGATGTCGTCAATAATGCCATATTCTTTAGCTTGTGGCGCGTTCATAATGAAATCACGCTCCACATCTTTTTCCACCTTCTCAAGCTTTTGCCCGGTGTGCCTGGCCAGCATTTGATTGGTGATTTCCCTCATACGAAGTATCTCTCTGGCATGTATATCAATATCTGTGGCTTGACCACTAAGGCCAGACATCAAGGGTTGATGAATAAGAATCCTAGAAGTGGGTAGGGCGAATCGCTTACCAGTCGCACCGGCACAAAGTAACGTGGCCGCCATGCTGGCTGCCTGTCCGCAGCAGATGGTCATTACATCCGGACGTACAAACTGCATGGTGTCATAAATAGCCATGCCGGCCGTAATGGATCCACCCGGAGAGTTGATGTAAAGCTGAATGTCCTTTTCCGGATCTTCGGCTTCCAGGAACAGAAGCTGGGCGATGACCAGGTTTGCAATGGTGTCATCGATTGGCGTACCGATGAAAATAATATTGTCCCGCAGCAACCGGGAGTAAATGTCATAAGCCCGTTCGCCGCGGCTCGTCTGCTCAACCACCATGGGTACCAGTGCCATACTGCTTGTTCCTCCGTTCGAATCTTGCTTCAACGCCCTGCGTTCACACGCAGCCGGAAACTTTGTTTACGCTTGTGTATATAGGAAGTCTAACGCCTTTTCGCCACGCATGCGCGCGCGGATTCGCTCTAATCCCTGGTCCTTCACCAGCTGCGCCTTCACTTCTTCCGGCGACTGCTGCGTCTGGTAGGCAAGCAAATGCACTTCGCGCTCCAGTTCTTCGTCTGATACCTGGATATTCTCTGCATCCGCAATCTTGTGCAGCAACATGCCGGATTTAACTTCTTTTATCGCCGCCGGCGTCTGCGCCGTGCGCAGCTTGGTGAAGTCCATGCGCTTCATGTCTTCCGTGCGCATGCCCTGCGCAGCCAGCGCGCGCAATCCGCGTTCCAGCCGCAGGTTGATCTGATGATCAACCATTGATTTGGGAACAGGGAACTTGTGCATGTCCACAATATGTTCAATCAGTTTTTCTTTGGCTTCATGGTCGGCGTGCTGTTGCCGGTGCGTTTGTAGATTTTCCCGGATCGCGGCCTTCAACTGGTCCAGCGTTTCCATCTCCGGGCTTAGTTCCTTGGCGAATGCATCATTCACTTCCGGCAGCGTCTTCTTCTTGATGGAGTTGATCTTCACTTTGTAGTCAAAGTGTTTGCCGGCCAGGCGATGGTCATAGAAATCAGCCGGGTAAGAGACTTCAAAGCTCTTCTCTTCGCCTGCTTTGGCGCCGGTAAGGTTTTCCGTGAACGCGGCCACCGTATTGGGCGATCCAATCTCCACCATCACCTCGTCCATTTTCACCGGTTCTTCTCCAGGCGGAGGAGCGTCAGAGCCTGCTGCATTCCTGGGTGTGGCTTCAAAGGCCACCTGGGCAAAGTCGCCATTCTTCAGTGGACGGTCTTCATCCACGGGATCATAGCTCGCCTGGCGCTCTTGCAGGCTGGTGATCTCTGCCTGCACTTCGTCGTCCGTGACTTCCACCACAGGCTTCGGGACTTTTACGCTCTTGTAATCACTCAGTTCAAACTCCGGCATCACGTCAAACGCCGCGGTAAAGCGAATGGCCTGCCCTGGCTCTGCCTGAAGATTGGTGATGGAAGGCGTGGCGATCGGCTTTTGTCCGCTGGACATCACCGCCACTGAAAAATACTGTGGCACCAGCTTCTCCAGCAATTCTTCCTTCAACTGGTCATTGAAACGGTTGCGCACCACGCTGGCTGGGACTTTGCCTTTGCGGAATCCAGGTACTCTCGCTTCCCTCGAATACGCCGCAATCAGTCGCCCCTGCTCTTCAGCAACAACGTCCGCAGGAATTTCAATGGTGATCTCTTGCCGGCAAGGATCGATCTCCGGTTCTGTGGCAATCGCCGAGTCATTACCGGGAGCGGCTTGATTTTCAGTGCCTTCTGCCGCTTTATTTTCTGCTTTTTCGTTATCCAAGGTGTTTGTTCCTTTTAAAGTTGCCTGTGGGGTTCAGGCTGCGGATTTTTGGGAGAAATCCAAAACTCAAGTGTAAGAGAGTCTAAGGGTTGGGTCAAATTGCCAGCACCCGGAAGTAACGGAAAATTAAGTCGCTCTCATGCCGAAAGCACGTTCAATTCACGTTTATTTACTTGCGTTCCCATAAATTCAGGAGAATACTTTGTTCAACGATAAGCTCACGGTTTGACGGATAAATATGAGACCTGCAATCCTTTCCATTTCACGGGAAAAGGTGTCTTCGCCCATCCGCAACGCAGTCTTAGCGCATGCAGGATACGGAGTGATACCAGTTTCCTCCGCGGAAGCAGCTTTGCAAGTGCTTGCCACCAGGCACGTCTGTGGCGTAATCATCAGCCCGTCCATCACAGACAATGAACGTCACATCATCTGCCAGTATGCCCGTAAGCTTTCCGTGCCCGCGGTCGTGCTCGATCCTTACGAGAGCCTCCATGAGGATTCAGAGCATGCACATGTGAACCCATTGGACGGCCCGGAGAACTTTCTTAACGCCCTTGACGCCGTGCTCAAAGTAAATCATTCGCATGGCCGCAATGCGCAGGCGTGACCCGTAATATTGGAGATCACAATGCACCGGCTTGGGCCGCAGAGGTAATGAGCGCTCCAATCCCTCTCCATGTAAACTTGGTTTCGGATGTCTTCTTCCCCTCAAGCAAAAAACAATCTGGTTGTCCTGAACAACGAAATCACTGCCTGCACGCGCTGCACGCGACTTGTGGAATACTGCCAGAAGATTGGACAGGTCAAACGCCGCGCCTATCTTGATTGGAACTACTGGGCCAGGCCCGTCCCCGGCTTCGGCGATCCCAACGCACGGCTGCTTATTCTCGGCCTTGCTCCCGGCGCTCACGGATCCAACCGCACCGGCCGGCCGTTTACCGGCGATGGCTCCGGACATTTTCTCTATCGCATCCTGCACAAGACCGGATTCGCATCCCAGCCAACCGCTCTCCATAAAGACGATGGCCAGACACTCACCGACCTCTACATCACTGCCGTTGTTCACTGTGCTCCGCCGGATAACAAACCCACACCGCAGGAAATCTCGAACTGTTCAGCGCACGTCGCCCGCGAGATTGCCTTGCTTCATCGCGTCAAGGTCGTCGTCGCCCTGGGGAAAATCGCCTTTGACGCCTACCTGAACCACCTGAAAGCTACCGGCGTCCTCAGATCCAAAGCGGGACTCGTTTTCGGACATGGTGAGCTCTACAAACTCCCTAACGGCATCAAGTTGCTGTGCTCCTACCATCCGTCGCTCCAGAACACCAACACCGGCAGGCTCACCGAACCCATGATGACCGAGATCTTTCGCCGTGCCCGGAAATTGATCGGCCAGGCATAATCGCAGACGTTTGACTCCACCACCTACACCTTTCACCTCTGGTCCGCAGACGCAACGTAGCAGAAAAGTAACCCCGCAGCCTCTATGAGCTCACTGCCGTGAGGCTTGAGGTTCACGGGCAGTGTTACCCCGCGGCAATCACCATTTGTGGCGATAGATTCGAATGGCGGTGAGTACGTCGGAATCGCTCGGAGGGGAGGCAGCGCGTGGATCGCCTTTGTTTTCACCCGGCTGTTTATCGAAATCGAGTGCTATGTACACGTCCTCTCTTCGAAACGTTTTGCCAGTTGTCTCGATGCCGACGTTGACCTTGTAGGACCGCGCATTACCGCCGCCTGGTAGCAACCCGTCGCCAAATTGCGTGTGTTGCAAATTCAGATACGTGCGCACCGTATCCCTCGTCATTCCAGGATGAAGAAACTTTTTATATTGATCAAGCACGGACTGGTAGAGCTGGTTTCGAGCGGCTTTCTGTCGATAGCCGGCGTATCCAATGTACAAAGAGACAAGTATCACCAGAGCAGCGACGAGGCTGAATTTGATCTTCATCGGGAAGACAGTATAGTTGAGAAACATCCATTACCCGTCCCGGGCTTCACCCCGAAAACAAGACGCAGGGCATTGAACTGACCAAATAAAATTTATAGATTCGGATGTCTTTGAGGATGTCGTCAGGACTACCTGGCGGATCGCCTCTGATTCTCCATGCGATTGAAAGGATTGTCGAAATCAAGCGCGATATAAACCTCCCAATTTCCAAAATCGAGCACACCACCCGGCTCAGTCGCAATCCAATATCCGGTCGGACCAAGCGAAAAGCCTTCAGCAGTACTCCTCGGAAAATGGAAACATTTACGAATGGTTATACTTCCAGGAAAGTGGACCATTTAACCCATCTCTCCTCCAATCCCCGCGTAACCGTGCGTAAGCCCGGCGACCCTTCCGGCAAGTGCGTGGTCTACTGGATGCAGCGGTCTCAGCGCGCTCTGGATAATCCCGCTATCGAGACGGCGGTCAATGCTGCCAACGCGTTGAAGCTGCCATGCGTGGTTTTTTTCGCGCCCGTACCGTTCTACCCTCACGCGAACTTGCGCCACTATCGATTCCTCAACCAGGGCATTCCGTCCATCGCTTCTGGGCTGGAAAAACGCAACATCGGTTTTGTGCTGCGCCGCTATCCCGATCACGGTCTTCTGAAATTCTGTGATCAGGTCAATGCCGCCCTTCTCGTTGGCGATGAAAACCCGATGCGTGAGCCCGAGCACTGGCGTCAGGTTGTGGCCAAGCGCGTGCGCATTCCGTTCTGGACCGTTGATTCCGATGTCATTGTTCCTTCAAAGCTTCTGGAAAAGGAACAGTACGGCGCCTATACCATTCGTCCGCGTATTCACCGCATGCTAGCGGAGTTCCTCCAACCGATTGGCAACGGCAAAGCCAAAGTCCAATGGAAGAAGCCGCATGGCTTAAAAACCTTACCGATCGGAAGCGACATCACCGAGGGGTGGGATATTGATCGCTTCGTCCCTCCGGTCGATCTCTTCAGCGGGGGCACAGACGAAGGCCTCAAACATCTGAAGAGATTCATCACCCAACATGTGGCCGGATATGAAAAAGACCGCAACAAGCCGGAGCTTCATGCCACCAGCCTGCTCTCACCGTATCTCCATTTTGGACATCTAGGCCCGCACACCGTAGCGCTGGCCATCCAGGAAGCCGACTCTCCGAAGGCAGCCAAAGACGCCTACCTTGAACAGTTGATCGTGCGCCGTGAACTGGCCATCAACTTTGTCCATTTCAATCCAGATTACGACAACTTCGAGAGCGCTCCAGACTGGGCGCACAAATCGCTCGCTGAACATGCGAAAGATCCACGCCGGCTCTATTCGAAGAAAGAAATGGAAGAGGCCCGCACTGACGACCCACTATGGAACGCCAGCCAGCAGCAGATGCTTCATGCCGGCTGGATGCACAATTACATGCGCATGTATTGGGCCAAGAAAATCCTGGAATGGAGCAGATCTCCGGCCGAGGCATTCCAGTTTGCCGTCTATCTCAATGACAAATACTTTGTGGATGGTCGCGATCC
>Ga0080027_10000782_pt1 | contig 13265 bp, 5 predicted proteins | sample OrgsoiDNA2013046_FD_70962 | JGI IMG/M metagenome (GOLD analysis project Ga0080027, IMG submission 70962) | Permafrost soil microbial communities from the Arctic, to analyse light accelerated degradation of dissolved organic matter (DOM) -... | ecosystem: Environmental > Terrestrial > Soil >... | reverse complement strand
AGATGCGGGAGACTGAGCGACGCAAAGCGCCACCGATGACAATGTGATTCCAATGGCGAGCGTTTTTAAGAATACAGACAATCGATTGGACACGCTTTTTCCCGAAGTTCTCAATGTGCTGGTACAGCAGTCGCGCCGGATAGCTGAAGGGCGGGCCGATGAAAACGGCCCGCCCCCCCACTCTGTTGAAGCGATTGGAGAATCACGTCCCAGTTACGGCCTCAGGACAGGACCCAGGCTCGAGCTGTCGGCGTTCGAACTCTGAATCAGCTTGGTCTGGTTTTCGGTGGTTACGCCTTCGGTGGTCGAGATAATGGCTCCGCCCATGTCGCCACCGTGTTCCAGTGGCTGGTTCAGGGGAGCCGGTCCAATGAGAACTCCGTTTCCGCTTTTCTGCTGATAGTGCGAACGGAGCAGCTTGATACCCAGATCGGTCGTCCCGGCCACAGGTTTTGCGGGCACGTAATCCGGAACCAGGTTGACTACGCCCTTCTGCGCAACGTTAATCAGGGCCGTAACATCGTTCGTGACGGTTCCGGTGGAGATGAGACGCAGCAGCGACCACGAGCGGTAAGTGCCGTTGCGGACGTTCGGGAATGAGAACCCATTGGCCCACATGCTGTGCTCAGAACAGGGGAACGCCGCAGCGCAGGCAGCAGGCAGATTAGCGGCGGCCGGCAACACACCGGCTCCGGCCGGCTGGGCCGGATCGATCCCAGATCCGTAAGACGCGAAAATGGGATCCACGCCGTTCAGTGTGATGTAACCGTAGCTTGCATTGTTGGCGAGGCTGCTGATGTTGCCGTAGCTGAAGAACGCGTATGCGATGCCGTCGGCCACACTTGCCACCTGTGTGCCGTCGCCCGAGTGAAGGACGCCCTTGACTGCTTCGCCGGTGCCAATTGCGCGGTATCGCGAGCCCGCGCCTGCGACACAAGTTCCCGCCTGGGCTTTGAGCGGATTGTTGTTTCCCACGTGGAGTTCCTGGCTCAACCCAAGAACCGGATTAGGGTAAACAGTGGGACGGCGCAAAACCGTCGCCTCCGTGGTGTTCATGGTGCCAGAGAGAGGTTCCCGCAGGAAGATGTTAATGCCCCCGGTCGGAAGGCCGAATGCACTGGCGTCGCAGTTTTTGCCCGAGAACACAGCCTGGAGTTGGGGCTCAGAGGCGTTGGTGATCTTGGTGAGTTGGCCCTTGTCGCGTTCGATAACGAAAACAATCGGAGCAACGCCCACGGACGTCGTAACGGAACCCGTAGGGATCAAGGTGTTGGTGATTGGGTCATGACCACCGATGTTGAACGCCAGAACGTTGGCTTGGGCCGTGCTGCCATTCAGGCCGCTCTTGATCGGAGTTCCCAAGCCCTTGGTTTGGGCAGTATTGGCATTGAAAACCGGGCAGACGCCGGCGGCGTTGTTCACGTTGTAGCCCAGACCGTCGGTTCCGTCGCTGCTGGCCCCACCCTGCGTGCTCGCACCGAGCTTAGAGTTCACACGGCACTCGGCGAATGCGGCATCTTCCGGGCGGATGTCCGTAGCTGCCACATTGACAAATTCTCCGGCAACAAGCGCAGCCTGGATGTTTGCCGGAAGATTGGTATCAGCGCCCCAAATGGCCGAGGAAATCTGGCCCGCACCAGCGGCCGCAAAAGTGGCGGAAGTACCCGAGATGGTGCACGAGGGTGTGGCGAAGTAGCATCGAACTCCGACGACAGAATCTACCTTGTCGTAGACCCATACATTTGGGGTAGCGGCGCTATCCCAGACGACCCAGGCGGTGCCGGCGTCGTTGTTGACGGGGGTCACGCGAGTATCAAGCAGGCTGACGGCGTTGGACGCGCTGGTCCAGTGGAAAGTCGCGCCTCCACCAGAGACAATACTTGTTCCGCCGTTGTAGGCGCCCACGCCCATCGCCTGCCACATGCCCGACGAGCCTGCAATGAGTGTCTTGAAGGTTTGAGCTTGTGATTGCGGCACAATGCTCACGATCGCGGTCAACATAAACACCGCGAAGATCGATTTCATACGCGACATAGTTTGTTCCTTTCGCAAGGTTCCGAGCATTTGATTGACGTGAGGCGACTGCGCCACACGCAGAGAGCGACATAGCGAGACCGCGAACTTAATTTGCAAGTGATCCGTGGGCATGAGCCGCGTAAAGCAGAGAAGTTCGATACAGCAATTCGCAGCGGCACAGCCCGGAATTCAGGCAGGAGTGTATCTGCTTATCCGATCCGGCGATGTTAACAGTCGGTGATAAGTTGATGAATGTTGCATTACAAGGCCGCATTGCCGCTTCGTGAGGACTGAGGGGAAATGTTCGGCGCGCACGAATGTTACAGCTCGGTTACAGAATTATTACAGCTGCATGACTTGTCTCGCCGAGATGACTCGGTAAATTCACGCTCTTTTAACTTGTGAGCTAGTTACCCTCCTATAGAATCCGCGCTTGCCTTCCCAAACATTAAAAATATTTATTCCGCAGCCATGAGTGTGAGATTGTCTTCATCCCTCATTTTGTCTCGCGTGCTCAGTGTTCTCGCGCTCGTGCTTCTCGGGTGGGCGTTCGCCATTGGTCAGGAGCAACCGAAATCGGGGACCGACATGGGCGTCATCAATGGGACGGTTACCGATCAGACCCAGGCCGTTGTGACTGGCGCCGTAGTCGTGCTGACGAGTTCCACGGGCGAAAAGCGCGAAACCCGAACCGACGACAAAGGCGCATATTCCTTTACTGGCCTTAAGGCGGGTGCTTACACTCTGACCATCGCAGCTCCCAACTTCGCGGTTAAGACGTTCGACAACGTCGCTCTGTCCGCCGGTCTCGAACTAGCGCTCGACGCCCCACTGGAGCCGGCAAGCGAGAAAACCGAAGTCAATGTGGAATCCAACAGCATAGGAAAGGTCGAGACGGAGAACGCCTCCGTTTCCGGCACGATCACGCAAAAAGAAGTGGTGTCGATCGGGCTCAACGGCCGTAACTTCACCCAACTCATCGCACTCGCGCCCGGCGTGAGCAATCAAACTGGACAGGACGAAGCGAAAGTCGGAGTGGTGGGAAGTGTGAAGTACAGCGTGAACGGAGGCCGCGTCGAGTACAACACCTTCGAGGTTGACGGCGGCGACGTTCTCAACACCGGCCTGAACGGAGCGTCCAGCACGCTGATGGTGTATCCCAGCCTGGACGCGATCCAGGAAGTGAAGGTGCTCACTTCGAACTACGGCGCTCAGTTCGGGCGCACTGCGTCGGGGACGGTGCAGGTGACCACCAAGTCGGGGACCAACGAGTGGCACGGAAATCTTTACGACTTCGTGCGCAATGAAGCGGTCAACTCGCGCAATTACTTCGACTTTGTCGGTACGGCCCCACCTCTTCCTGGGCAGCTGGTCGGACAAAAACTGGGAGGCAAGGCCCCGCTTTATCGCCGGCAGGATTTTGGCGGAACGATTGGCGGGCCGCTTTTCATTCCGCACGTTTTCAATACCAAGAAGGACAAGACCTTTTTCTTCTTCTCCGAGGAATTCCGGCTGGAGAAAACTCCCACGGACTACAACCAGGCGGTGCCAGGACTCAAAGAGCGAGGGTTGATTCTAACGTCGCAGGGGGTCCAGCAAAATCTGCAAGTCAGTCCCAACAATGGCGCCGTCTACCCGGACTTCGACTTTAGCGACGTGTGCGCTCCGGGCGGAGCAGCTTTCGCGCGTTCGCAGTTCCCCGACTGTCCCTCCGTGCTGGCTCTGGGAAACGGACTTCTCGATCCCGTGGTGCACTTGCAGCAGCCAGCCGTTAACGGGGTCGCCAGCCATGGAGTGAACAAGAACGCGGCGGCGATCTTAAACGCGAACCTGATACCACTGCCCAATGCCCCTTTCGGCTGCAACTTCAGGTTGCCGAATCTGAACAACGACCTAACCAACCTCGACCCGACCGACCCCAACCATTGCTACAACGTCGCCGTCTCTCCCTCCACCTATTGGCGGGAAGAGCTATTCCGTGTTGATCAAATATTGACCACGAATATGAGGGTTTCGTTTCGCTACGTCCACGACGCATGGGACACGACGGTCCTGACGCCGCAGTGGGGCATCGTGCGCAACACCTTTCCCACCGTGCAGAATCGCTTCGTTGGACCGGGCACGAGCCTAGTGGCGCGCCTGACAAACACGATATCGCCGACGCTGCTGAATGACCTTGTGGTCAGCTACGCCAATTCGAGTATTACGCTCACGGATCAGAATGGGCCGGGTGGCGCGCGGTTCCAGCGCGATCCCACACTCGACCAACCACTGGTCGGGCCTGCCGGACAGTGCAATCCCACGATCAGCGTCGACCCCGCGACCGATATGCCGCAATGCGCCATTGGGCACATCTTCAATAACGGATTTGGCGGCAAAATGCCTGGAATCGACATCCTGGGCACGAACGCGGCCTATGGTGGCGCTGGCTTTGCGGCCGATTCTGCCTACATGCCATGGGGCCACACCAATCCAACTTACGCTCTGCGCGACGACATCGGAAAGTCATTGGGTAAGCACACATTGCAGTTCGGGGCGCAGTATGTGTACTCGCAACGCAACCAGGACAACAACGCCATCGGCGCAGCTTCCGGCGATTTACAAGGATTGCTGACCTTCAGCAATCTGGCGCACAGTACGGGAAATGCCTTCGCGGATTTTCTGTTCGAAAATCAGAGCCAGAATGGGAGCAACCTCACCCAGGGATTAATCCAGAGTTTCACCCAGGATTCGGTGCGGCGCCGCTACTACCAGCGCTACCAGATCGCCGAGCCTTATTTTCAGGACGACTGGAAAGTAACCAGCCGCCTCACGTTGAACCTTGGCTTGCGGGTCAGTTTGTTTGGCACTTATCGAGAGAGCAACCACAATGCATGGAACTGGGAAGCCTCACGCTTCAGTCCATCACGATTTGCCGTTGATCCCCTGTACGGTGTGCTTCTGGATAAGACTGCAGGGTCGGTTCCGGTGCCCTTCGACCCTGTCACATTCCAAGTGGACCCCGCTGTCGTGAGCGACCTGGGTCTGGTACGTTGCGGATTTAACGGTACGCCGGCGGGCTGCACGAAGGGCCATCTTTTCAATCCCGCGCCTCGCGTGGGTTTTGCCTGGGACCCGTTTGGCGGCGGCAAGACCTCGATCCGAGGCGGCTACGGCGTCTTCTTTGAGCACGGCACCGGCAATGAGGCCAATACAGGTTCCCTCGAGGCCAGCGCACCGCTCGTTCTCAGCATGACGCAGGCGCTTCCTGCCAACTACGCGTGCATCGGGAACATCGGGTATGGGGCGGCAAACACCCCTTGCGCGAGTCCTCTCCTGTCATCGAGTCCGGTGCCGGCAGCCGGCTCCGCCTTTCCTCTCGACGTCACTGCAATTCCGGCCAAAGCGATCTGGCCGTACGCACAGCAGTGGAGTTTCGGGACCCAGAGAGAGTTGCCGAGAGCGGTCGTGCTCAACGTTGCATATGTAGGAAGCAAAGGAACGAATCTGACCGTCGAGCGCCAACTCAACCAGTTGGTGCCGTTACCGGCAAGCGAGAATCCTTTCGGTCCGAACGAGCCGCTTACGATCACGGATTGCACGGTTCCGCCACCGGGATTCGCAGGATCGAGCGCCCCTGGAGATGGCTCCACTCCATTTCTTCTGCAGAGTGGTACGCAGGTGACGCCGCAAAATCCCGCCTACGTGCACTTGCAGGCAGCGTGTACGAATCCAAATATTCCGAACGTCAACTCGCTCGCCGGCCGGCCCTACCCGGGCTTAGGGAAAGTTCTCTCGTTACAGAATGTAGCCGATTCGAGCTATCACGCGCTTCAGGCAACGCTGCGACACACCGGCGGAGGACTGACCACGGGAGTTTCGTATTCTTTCAGCCACTCGATTGACGATGCTTCGGACCGAAGTGATCCGGTGCTTGTCAATTCTTATGACCTGCGTCAGAACAAGGCCAAATCGAACTTCGATCAACGTCACCTGTTCAACTTCAGTTACGTGTACCAGTTGCCTTTGAATAGTCTTCCCCGTCGGATCGGCGACTGGGCCCACGAACGCGAACCGCAGGACAGTAAGGAGGCCGCGAACTGTTGTTCCCCGTGGGTGAATCGGATGCTCGACGGATGGGAATTTTCGGGAGTAACGCTTTACCAATCGGGCACGCCGTTCACTGTGATCAATAGCGCCGGCAACACCGGCATTTCCCTGACCGACAACGCCGGGGTTTCCAGCGGGCTCGGTATTGCGGCCTCATACCCCGACGTGGTGCAGGGATTGCCTGCGCCGGGCAACAACTCCAGGAGCTTTGGCAAGCTCCTGCGCAATCCTTCCCAGTTTGTCGCTCCGCGGGGACTCACCTTCGGGGACGCGGGGCGGAATTTCCTGACCAATCCCAGGCGCTTGAACTTCGACATGGCCCTGCTGAAACATTTCAAGATCGGAGAATCCGGCCAACTGGAGTTCCGGGCTGAAGGCTTCAATATTTTTAATCACACTCAGTTCCGCATCTATGACCCGGATAACCCCGGCAGCAGCGGCAACAACATAATCAGTTGTTATGCCGGTCCCGTTTATTCCGCCGGATTTGGGGGTAGCGGAGCTGATTGCGTTACTGGAGCTTCGTTTTTGCATCCGCTCAATGCGCATCGGTCCCGCACGATTCAGTTTGGTCTGAAGCTAGCGTTCTAGGACGTGGAACATCATGCAGAGATTCACTAAAGAGAAATTGACTAAGGACCGAACAAAGTTTTCGCTCCGATTTTGCGGAAGCTATACCAAGGTGGTATGCGTTTTGGTGCTTGGCGGCACGATGATGCTGGTGCTCTCAGGGTGCGGGACCGCCAGCCAGCAGAACGTTAATAGTGTCGTACCGTTTTCAGGCAACTGGCAATTCACGGTAGCAAATCCGCCGGATCAGTCCTTCTTGGGTGGGCTCCAGGGCGGATTTCTGTTGGAGAAAAGTGGTGCAGTTACAGGCTCCGCCACCTACTCCGTCTCGTTGCCCGCTCCAATCGGTGGAAACCCAACCGTGTGTAACAGTGGGTCGGCTCCGATCACCGGAACGATCAACAGCCAGAACGTCACTCTCAGTGCAGTAGCCGGCGCACAAACTTTTACATTTACGGGAATGCTTAGTGTAGATGGCTCGACCATGCTAGGTACCTACACATCAACTGCCGGTACAGCGGCCGACGGTTCAGCTTGCGGAAGCGCTCAAACGGGACTCCAATGGAGCGCTACCTCCGTACCTTCGGTCACCGCAATCTTCCAAGGAAGCTTTCATAGCACGGGCGGCACTTCGGGTCTGAACAATCAAGATTTCCCGGTGACGGGGTCTCTTACCCAGGCCGAGAATACCGGAGCCAGTAGTGTGGCCGTTACGGGCACTGTGTCCTTTATCGACCCGACAAGCCTCAAAAGTGACTACCCTTGTATCGCGACTGCGTCCGTCAACGGCCAAGTCAGCGGTAATACCGTCATTCTGCAGATCATCGGGAGTGACGGGTCCCTTTTGGGTCAGATTGGTGGATCGGTTGGCTCAGGCGTCAGTACTGTTACCCTCGACCCTACCCCGAACGGGGACGTTCTGCACTCCCTTGCTTCGCCAGGATATGCAGTGAACACAAATTCCTGCGCGGGGGCTGGTCTGAGTAACCCCGCGGATTCGGGGAACATCTGTCTGGCATTAAGGGATTCGACCGCCTGTCAGCAACCGTTTACTCTTTCTCCATCTCCCCTTACCTTTGCTCCGCAAGCGCTGGGCACGACTTCAAAGGCGCAGTCGATCACGATTACAAACATTTCGAGCGCCATCCTGAGCGGTCTAGCGTTGACCTTTATTAATAATAGTGCAGCAGCCAATTTCACTGTAGCGGGCGACACCTGCGATATTCCGGGCAATCCACTTGGATCGTCCTTCGACATCGCCGTGGCACAGTCGTGCACCATCAAGATCACTTTTACCCCTCAGGCAAGCTGCGCATTCGGAGTTCCACAAGCCCAGTGCCCGTCTTCTCTGGCCGCATCGTTAACCGTGACCAGTCCCCTAAGCGCAGACAACGATACAGCCTTTACTGTGCCCATCACCGGCAGCATAGCGGCTTCATCTTCTAAACTCGATTTCGCCGCGGAGGACCTCTGGGAAGAGAGTCTTCCGCAATTGCGGTCGGGCACCAACTGTAGCTGGCATCAGAAGCAGACCACGCTTGATTCAAGAGGGCGCACGTTCCAGGACGTCGAACAGCATGCAGAGATTGACTAAGAATCCAACGTTTTGTCGAACGAGGCGCACAGCGCTCTCGCACCGGTCTTGCGGAGCGGACGCGAAGAGCCTCTGGCTTTTGCTGCTCGTCAGCACGGTCATGCTTTCCGCATGTGGGGGTGGTTCGGGCAGTTCACAGAACGTTGGAACTTTTTCGGGCAACTGGCAGTTCTACATGGACAATCCGGTTGACTCGTCGGGGACCACGCCATTTGTGGGTGGCTTGCAGGGCGGATTTATATTGCAGAAAAATGGCCCGCTGTCGGGAGCCGTGGTCTACTCCGTCGGGCTGCCGCCGAATCCAAATGCCCCGAACGGAACCGTCTGTAGCAGCGGATCGGCGGCGGTTACGGGAACGATTAGTGGCCAGACCGTTACCCTGACCGCCGTAGCCGGTACGCAGACTTACACGCTTACCGGAACGCTGCGTTCCGACGGTTCGGCTTTAGACAATGGCACTTATACGTCGACCGCTGGTACGGCCGCGGACGGTACAACACCCTGCGGGATCGCAACCACCCAAACGAATTGGCACGCCGTCTCGGTGCCGCCTCTTACGGGAGGGATCACGGGCACCTTCCACAGTACGGGCTCCAAGCTGGCGAATCGAGAATTCCCGGTGACCGGATTTCTGACCGAGGGTGAAAATATCGGAGCCAGCAACGCCGCCGTCACCGGCACTTTGAGTTTTGTAGATCCGGTGAGCCTTCTGAGTCTCTACCCTTGTATCGACACGGCTTCCGTGAATGGTCAGATCAGCGGAAACACAGTTGTTCTGCAACTCATCGCCAGTAACGGATCGAATGCGGGGCAGATTGGCATACCGCCCAGTGAAATTAACATCGGTGGAGACGGAGCCTATCCAGTTACCTTCGACTCCACGCCGAACGGGTACGTTCTGCACTCGCTTGGCACGGGATACGTAGTGAATACGAAATCGTGCCTCACCGACGCCAATGGCAACAACGAGGATGTGGGCGACATTTGCCTGGCCGTCGGTGGCACAAGTGCTTGCCAGCAACCGGTGACGATGTCTCCAGGCTTCCTGCTTTTTCCCCCTCGAACGCTGGGCTCGGCCCCGACCACGCAGACGATAACGCTTACGAACAACTCGGGGTCTACCCTCAGCGGTCTGACGCTGGAGTGGGCGGTAGAATCAGGCCTCGGTTCGGAAACAGGCCAGACCTCCTTCACGGGACAACCTAATTTCACGGAAACGGACACTTCGCAGGGAGACCCGTGTGCAGTTCCGCTTGGCTCGACATTTTCCTTAAATCAGGGGCAGTCTTGCACCATCGCGGTTACCTTTGCGCCCCAGGAAAGTTGCACATTGCTGCCGATCGCAGGTGGCACTCCGCCCTCCCAGTGTCCGTTAACTTTGATCGCGTCGCTCGCTGTTAACAGCCCCGTGAGCGCCGACAACGATATGACTTTTGTTGTGCCCATTACGGGCACTGGGATCAGTACCGTTGTCGCTTCGACTCCTGAGCTCGATTTCGGTGCGGAGGGAGTCTCGGAAGCGAGCCTTCCTCAATTGCTGTCGTTCACCAACCATGGCGCGAATCCGGTGCAGATTCTGCCTGGCGCGCCTTGCACGAACTCTACATTCGGTCAATTCCACACGCTTCCGCACCCGCTTATAGGCGGCAGCCCGGTTGCCGGTCTGCAAGTAGTGAGCGATCTGAGACAGAACACGAACAGTTCCACGATCGACTACAGCTGCGACTGGGATCTGACCAGCAGCACGCCCAACTCCAACTTCCAGATCTCCTCGGACACCTGCTCGGGGGTATTACTCGAGCCTCAGGCCTCCTGCAGTATTGAGATCGCGTTCGTGCCGCAGGCTGCTTACGCTCTATCGAACGGTTTGGATTATTTTCTGGAACTGAACACCGTGCAATGTGTTAACGGCGCCCCAGACTGCGAAATCGATGGCGGACGTTTCCCGGTTGAGTTAACCGCGAATTCGCCAGGTCCCCTGCGAATGTCCCCCGGCGCAGGAGTGTATTTTGGAGCTCTGCCGGTAGGAACAGGCAGCGTTCAGCAGACCATAACGCTTCTCAACGACCCGGCTGCCTCCACGACCGTGAACTTCTTCAGTAAGGTGACGGTGAAAGGCGATTACGCTGAGTCGGACGATTGCCCTTTTACCATGGCTCCAGGCGGCATCTGCACTCTAACCGTAACTTTCAAGCCCAAGATCGTGGGATACGACCCGGGAAAACTCATTATTAATTACACAACGAATCAGACCGTCAATCCCCAGATTCAAACCGTGTATCTCCGCGGCTCGGGGCAACTGGTTCCGCCAACAGGCGCAGTTTCTTTCGGGAAGCGCGCAGGGAAATTCGGGAAATGATTCAACTAAGAGCTCTGGGGACGCACTCTAAGGAGGTTGGCGGTGGCGACTAGACGATGGATTCTTGTGCTTCCGTTAGTGACTCTGATTTCCGTGCTCACCGGATGCGCGGGAAGCACGGCGAATGTGCAGAATCCTCCAGTTCCGCCCTCGTCGACCGTGTCGATCGCCTTTCAGCCCGCGCCTCCGGCATCGGTTACAGTTGGCGCCACAACGCCTCTCGCCGCCGTCGTCAACAATGACTCCGGCAACACCGGAGTCGATTGGTCGTTGACCTGTTCGATTCCGGGGACGGCTCCGAACAAGTGCGGTATGCTCAGTGCTCTGCATACGGCCAGCACCGAGTCCACGATCTATACAGCGCCCTCGATCTTTTCCGGAAACAGCGTCGCCGTCAACGTTCAGGCCTTCGCAACCGCGGATCATACACAGAATGTCGGCGCACCGATCACCGTTACCGGCTTCGGCTCAGCGCTCAAGGGAACGTATGTTCTTCAGGCCCAGGGGATTGACGTCAATACTTTCGGACCCTATCAATTCGCCGGTGTGGTCGTCCTCGACGGCAACGGCGGGATCACTTCCGGCGAGCAGACAGTTAACTTTTTCGATGCGAATGTCGGCTTTCTGTTATCCAAGTCGGATCCCGTTGTCGGAGGCAGCTACTTCCTTGGTCCCGACGGACGCGGAACAATTGCTGTCAGCACAAATGATCCCGGCATTGGCCAGAACGGCACGGAAACTTTTTCTTGCGCAGTCCTTTCTAGTTCTCAGGCACTCATCACTCAAACCGATTTGTCGGACACAGCCAGCGGCACAATGGATTTGCAGACCAATACAGCAGCCCCGTCCGGCGGTTATGCCTTTGTGGTTAGCGGCACTGACATTGCCACAGCGTCCCCCACAGCCATGGGCGGCATTTTCAATATTGATTCGAACCGGACGATCTCGGGGAAGGGCAGCGTGGCGGATCAGAACCTCGCGGGGTTTGTAACGTCCAAGCAGGCGCTTTCGGGGACTGTGTCGAACCCCGACTCTTTCGGCCGAGTCACTGTGAATCTGAACGTGCCTGGTTTGCCCACCGCCACCACCTTCAAGTTCACCGGTTACATCGTCGACGCAACTCACATAAAACTGATTGAGAGCGACAACGATTCGGGCAGCGGCTCCGGCGCAACCGGTGGAGTCGCCATCGGCCAGGGCTCTGCCACTGGAACTTTCCTGGACGATACCTTCTTCTCGGGGACGTATGTATTTGGTGTCCTTGGGCAAGACCTCAGCGCCTTTTCGCCGTCTACCCTAACCTCGGTTGGCGTGTTCAGCGCCGATGGCAGCGGCGGCATCGCGAACGGATTCACGGATACTTTCTTACAGTCAAACGGTACCCAGGGGACTGCAGGTTCTCAGATCAGCGCAGCATTCAGCGGAGCTTATACTATCGACTCCAAAGGAACGGGTCGCGTCCGGACGAATTTCAAACACTTTGTCCCTGCGCCACAGTTGGGATTTGCGCCCGTATTTTTCGTCTATCTAACCGGCAACGGAAATCCTCCGCTGATTCTCTATGCTGGTGATTTCAGCGCCAATCAAGGCTATCCCTCGCTCGGAACAGGGATAGCCTACGTGCAGTCGTCTGGCCCACTCACATTCGACGGGCAGTACGGGTTCAGCCTGGTCCAACAGAATGGTGGCACTGAAAACGACGCTACGGCTGCGATTGCGGCCCATTCGGATGCCGGCACGTTGTCGGGAATTCTGGATAACAATTCTGGATTTAATCCCACATTCAACAGCCCGGTGAACGGCACTCTCGGGGCCCCCGCATCCAACGGCCGTTTCGCCGGCACTCTGGACAGCCTGGCGTTTGACTCCACTCCGTTCACGGCAGAGTACTACATCATCGACCCAGCGCATGGCTTCTTCGTCGAAACGGATTTGGTGAACCCAAACAGTCCCACGAGCGTTGTGTCCTTCGGCTACTACGCGGCACGAACGCCGCTGTGCGCTGACTGCCCTTAGGTCTCCGCCTCCATGAGTGTCTTCCCGGTAGTGAGCAAACCAGTTATTAGGTAAGTGGCGTCACAAAACGGAAGGCTTACTCTGCCGAGCGGGTGAGGAGAATCTCGAAGTAAAGGGGAACAGCCTCCGATCACCAGCGAAGGTGGACGCAGAATCGGGTGTACGAGCGACCAGTTCTTGAACCCATGATTTCAACCAACGATTTGCGATGTCTCTAACGACTTTTCAAGGACTTAGGCGGCCACCCAGAGTCACGTAAGGTCGTTCAAACTACAACATAAAACAAGCCCTGAAAAGGCTGGCGTCGGGGGTTCAACTCCCTCTCTGGCCACCATAAAACAAAATTATTTCAAGCACTTGCGCGACACCGTTAATCTGGTACATCCCACCCCGCCCGGATCTCTGTCACCTAATTCTCGCGTCTGTAACTCGTTCAAGGGCAATCAGAGGCGACGTTCCTGTCTTAAGTTCAGAGATTTACTCGAGAAGGCCCGAGTAGGTCTCAGGAGCAATTTGCCTGGCCCATGGCAGCATCTCTTTTGTGTGCCCCCCCATCATTTTCCCTTGGTATTTTCTCTCGTTGCTGTCATTTCTGTCGCCGGTTTCCCACGGTGGTCATCA
>Ga0080027_10000779_pt1 | contig 13297 bp, 8 predicted proteins | sample OrgsoiDNA2013046_FD_70962 | JGI IMG/M metagenome (GOLD analysis project Ga0080027, IMG submission 70962) | Permafrost soil microbial communities from the Arctic, to analyse light accelerated degradation of dissolved organic matter (DOM) -... | ecosystem: Environmental > Terrestrial > Soil >... | reverse complement strand
TTTTTACGGATATCAAATCCGCCAAAGCTGTACATGTTTAAGAGTTGGGCCTGAATAATCAGGTTGGGTTTCCTGATTCCAACAAACAGATTACTGTTCAGCTGATTGGGCATGTCCACTTTGTTCGTGTAGTGGATCTGATCGGTATAGTAAGATGTTCTGTCAATCGTTACATCACTTCTCCATTCAAAGGCACTGGAGGCAGTTGCAAAGAATATTCCTTTCTGATAATCCGCAGTCAGTCTTCCCGACAGATTGGTGCTTCCCAGTCCGATGGACATGGGTAGAAAATCATTTTCATATTTCTGAAGCGGAGTGCTTAACCCACCCACCGCGAAAAGTAATAAATTGCCATTTTTCCCCAACTTGGTTCCAAAGAATTCATATTTTATATTCATCTCGATATCCTGAAATCCTTTCAGGCCATGCAGGGTGCCGGCGGAGGCATGGGTCCATACATAAGGTATTGAAACAATGGCATTCAGTCTGTTGGTAATACCATAGGTACTCATAAACATGACGGACTGTGTACTTACGGTTCCAAGGTTTTTATTGTCTCTCTTGAATGTTCCCTCCCAGTAATTTTTCCAGCTGGAATACATATAGGTAAGGCCATTACACCATTGTTTCTTTCCCATCATAATGGCATCATCTGCAGTCTGCGCCTTAGCCAGCGAGGCCGTCAGGCTGATCCCGAGTGCCATGGCCAGATGCATTATTGTTTTCTTTTTCATTTCGCAGTAGTTAAGTTTTGATTAATTAGAACAGGTTAATGATTAATAATAATTGAAAGATTTATGATGATTTGGCTTTTTTCATTTTAAGTCTTTGTACAACCATGTCACCCACTTTTGTTCCAAGCTCGGTGGATATCTCGCAGGAATGATGAAAGTGAATGCCTCCGTAAAAACGCGCCCAGTTATTTTCTTTGGCAGCATCCCGGAATGATTTAAACGAACGGCTCTTGATACCGAATTCAAGTTCCGTGGTATCGGTATATTCAAAATGATCTCCGAATACGCTGGTAAGTGACTCAGCCGCTGCAGCCGATCCGGTGGAATGACCGCAGGTGTATTCCGGAAAAGGAGGTGTTTGCAGATGCGGACGCCAGTTCGCATCAATATATTTATTGATCACGGTTTCAGGTCTCACGGTATTAAATTCATATTTAACATCCCAGCACTGAATAAAGGCGTCGAATAATGAAATGGCTGTTTTTGTAAAGGCAGTTACCGTTGTTCCAAAATCAGCATGTGCTTTTTCAGCGGCGATTCCCACAATACTCATCCAGTGACCGGGAGGAGAAAACTTTTTTGTTCCGAACATCAGATGGCCGGATACATTTAATTTAAATGGATTGTCGTCCCAAAAGTCTGCGATATGAGCCTGCTCCGGAGTCAGGCTGTCAACTGCATTTTTAGAAAGCATTACTTGTTTATAATAATCGCTGTTTTTGTTGGTAATATTGAAAGCATAGGGGGAAGGGACTGAAAACATATTGGAGCTGTCCAGTACCATGGTCCTGATTTCGCGCCAGTGTGGTTCGGCAGCTGCTGAATAGGCAGGCGGCGTAGGTACCCATCTGCCCGGAGAATCCATCACGGTGTATTCAGAGGCACCGCGGGTCTGCAGGTAATGATCTCCCTTGCTCCAAGCCATGACAACGGCACCAACCGTATCGGCATAAGCAACCGAGTTATTTAAAATTTCTTCCGGCATTCCATGATCATCAGCCAGTTTCTTTAAACTGTCCACATAATCCTTCATACTGCCTGCCGGAAAAGTAACGGCTTCACCGAGTTTGCAGAATGCCAGCAGGGCGGCGAATTCAACATCTATCGGTTTGCTTTTATCTGGCAAAGGCGTGGCTTTTAAGCCATGTAATTGCCCGGAGAGGGATTCATATTGATCCGGATAACCACCCGCAATAACCTGATAGGCTGCTACATTGGCATAGGTATAATTGCGTGAGGCCACGATGGGACTGAAATTATTACCCATCACGACTGTGTTTAACTGGTAAACTGTTTTGCTGTACAGGAGCGGATTTTTGAAAATAGCGTCGTAATCCGATTTACGGTTACATCCTACTGTGGCCATTGCGCATAGCGCAAAAGCAACTAAAGCATATCTCATATTAATGGTCTTGTTGAAAAAGGAATAATCCCACATAACGCGGGAAATAACAGCGTATACGTTACGCTTTAAGCGAGGTCTGGTGGTTGACCCGCGCGTGTAAGGTATACAGAGGGAATCTGTAACAGGTAATGATCCGTTGCTTTCTGCCTGACGAGCGCCAGATTCGAAATGGCAAAGGATTGAGAATTGGAATAATATTCGGCACTAAAGCCTTTGAAAGATGAATTGTGCTGATCTGATTTTTTTGACTGACCGGGATGCTGCAGATCGTTCACCAGTTTGAAAAATTCATTCTTGGCAGTCTGAATACTGGTTGCTGTTTTATTCGGGATGCAGAGAAGTTCCAGGGAATCTTCAGTGAAGCGTCGTTTTACATAATTATATTGAACGCCTTCGATTTCGATTTTACCGTCGACCCTTTGGAATTCTTTTGAATTTACGTAGGAAGAAAGATGGGTGGCGGGAACCTTAATGGAGATCAGATCTGCGTCGGAATAGTTGTTCTGATCGAGGTTTGCAACCATTGTTTTATCCGCATGATCCTGCAGGATCGCGGTATAAAACTCGTACCCGACCCAGTTAAAAAGGAGCAAAATCAATAGTAGTATGGCAGCAATTCTCTTCACAGTGGGGGCTAAATTACTAATTTTTATTGAACGCTGTAATTTTTCTTATCCAAACCTACTCCCGTTATGGTAAGCCTTTTCCAGGCAGACGGAAGCTTGGAAGGGACTTGTACAATTCCCGCTACAGTGATGTCCAAACCACCGAATCCCATAAGAAGGGCCTGTAAAATACCACCGGCTCCTGTTGCAAAATACGGATTGGTACCCCCTTTGGTTTCCGCAATCACGCGAAAAGGAGGATTGAGGTTGGGAATATAAGCGTCCCTGAAAAAATGGTAGGCAGTATCGCCCTGCCCTAAACGTGCATATAATATGGCAAAAATGGCCTGGGTCATAGCCGGGGTACCCTGGTTTGGAACGCGTGTCTGGTAATAAATCAGGTCCTTCTTTATCTGAACAGGATCCGTAATGAGCTTTAATGGATATGCAAGCAGGTTTGCATCCCCCTGTTTAATGCCTTCTCCGTTATACTTTGCGTGCTCGCGGGTAATTCCATTGAATTGAAGAATCGGAATATTATCTGAAACGACCATCCAGTCCGGATCTGCTTTGATTCCCAATATGCCGGCTGCTTCAGTAGCATGCTGTAACAAAACCTTAGCTGCGCCATTGGTAAACGCATTATTGTCCACGTTCTCCGCCCATTCATCTGCTGCAACTACATTCTTAATATCGAATTGCCCCGGGCCGTTTCTTTCTACGCGGGATGCCCAGAAATCTGCTGTCGCAGATAATATCGGCCATCCCTTTTCGCGAAGCCAGTCTTTATCCTGGGTAACACAGTAATAATTCCAGGCTGCCAGGCCGACGCAGGCGGTGATATGATGTTCAAATGGTCCGCTCAACGCCCATACAGGGGTTTCTTCCACACCGCTGGCAGCAGATTCCCAGGGGAACATGGCTCCTTTATAACCGTGCGCGAACGCATTTTTCCTTGCGGCATCCAGGCGTTCATAACGGTATTCAATCATGGATTTTGCCATCTCCGGATGCAGAACCAGCAGGGCGGGGAACATCCATAAATCGGCATCCCAGAAAACATGTCCGTTATATCCCAGTCCGCTCAGTCCCATGGGGGAGAGACTGAAAGATGTGCCTTCCCGCGTGAAAGAATACAAATGGTACAGCATGCTGTGTATATCCTGTTGCGTTTGTTCATCGCCCGTAACCTGGATATCCGTTTTCCAGATATCGCTCCAGGCTTTTTCATGGAATGAAATGAGGCGCTCAGTACCCTGCAGCTTGGCGAAAATAGTCAGGCGTTCGGCTTCATTCAGTGGATCTTCATCATGTGCCGACGTGATTGAAGAACCGGCAATGGAGAACCGGTAAGTTTCGCCTGCTTTGAGTTTGCGTTTGAATTTCAGCAGGTGCATATTATTGTCCCACATTTCATGTATCAGTCGCGGTTCCTGTCCGTGTGGTTCTGTGAAAATAAAAGTATTGGAAGCACACATAAGCAATTTGCCCGTCGGGGATTTTGCCGTTGAGGTTAACAAAGAAATCACGACGTGCGGCCGGTCGATTTCATTATAATAATTCTGCACGTCACGCAGGGCATCCGGTGCTTCCATTACGCTGGCCGGTTCTATCTCGATATCTTTTTTTGCAACCACTGTGATATCCATCAAAACGGTAAAGGGTAGTTGGCGAAGTGCATAATATGTATACGTAACGGATGCTTTGTCAAGGATATTGAACGAAGTCGTGAAACTTGCCCGCTGCATATCCAGCGTTTGTTTCATGGAAGAAATATTTTTAGAATTCGTTTCCACCCCATCCACGTTGAAATGCATATTGAGCAGGTTGAAACTTTTCAGAAAATTGCTCACGCGCCCACGACCATATAAATCGTAGGCGCCGGCGAGCACCACGTCTTTTACCTGGAAGGGTTGGGGAGAAGAAACGATACCGATCATTCCGTTGGCAACCGTAACACCATAATAATTGGCGGGATCCGGAACGGCACTGATCACCCAGGGATTTATAGCAGACGACATCTGGGCCGATGCCTGTTGAAATAAAATACAACTCAATAAAAAGATTCGGAAGGAAAGCAATCTTGTCTTCATTGGTTCAAGTTAATAGTATTATTTTTCAGATCCGGTAGAGCCTTCGCGCATTTTCACCAAATATTTTATCCCGGTCATCAGCTGTGTATTTTTCCATAAATTTTTCGACCAGGCTCTTCCATTGCACATAGATGCCTGCTAGTAACATGAATGGCCAGTCACTTGCAAACAGGAGCCTGTCTGCGCCAAATGAATCGAAAAGAATATCCAGAAATGGATAAAAATCTTTGGGACTCCAGGATTTCAGGTTGCTGCCACCCGTTAACAAACCGGTAAGCTTACAGGAAAGATTTTGATTTTTGGCCAGTTCACGAATCTGATTTTCCCAGGCGGATGTGGGCGCCCGGTCCGTCTCAGGATTCCCGCCTTTCTGCAAAATAAACTCCTGATTTGGATACGCACTCAACCAGTTGCCAATCGAGTTTGTATTCATGCCATGCAGGATCGTAAAATCCAGGCTATATTGGTTTTCCTGAAGCAGCTCCATAACAGCTGCAGAAGGTTCCCGTTCATTTTCAAATTCGATGCGGTACCCCCGGACGGGAACATATTGCTGAAACTCCCTGATTTTATCCGTGGCCTTGGGATCATACAGGTCAAGCCATCCGATCACAGCGTAGACTTCCGGATGTGTGGTGGCCAGTTCAGAGAGGAAACGTGTTTCAACCTCTGAATCATCGAAAACGACGGCGATACAACCGTCTATGCTGTTCCGTTGCAGATTTTGCAAGATTTGTTCCGGCAGGTAATCCTGGTTGAGGATTTTATTATTTCGTATGTACCCATTGCCGCGTAGTTTATCAAATTTCCAGAAATGAACTTCTGCGTCAATTTTCATGATGAATATTCTTTCAAAGCTAAGAAGGAACCGGTAAAAATTCTTTCGGAACGACAGAGACTGTTATTAAATGCTAATTTAGACGATTAACGGGTGTACATGAATGAAACACAGCAGGAGGAAGAGTCAATCTTTCCTGAAACCGAAATAGTTTTTGCTAAATTCTGGACGAGGCTCGGGGCCTATCTGATTGACAGTATAATTATTTCTGTCGTCACCCTTCCGGTCACATATATCAATGTAACATCCTGGAAGCTGGCCTCTTTTTTTATATTGACTTCTCTTGTTGAACTGGCATATAAACCCTTCATGGAATTTAAGTTCGGCGCTACGTTGGGTAAAATGGCAGTGCATATCAGAGTAGTAGGTAATCAGTTTGAAAAAGTCACATTGACGGAAGAGTTGAAACGGGTCAGTTTCTACCTGATCCCGGGTATTCTGCAATCCATCTTTACACTTCGCATTTATTTTAATGATACTTTGAAGACCATTACAAATTTCAATGAATACAATCAATATGTAGTTGCCCTGAACCCCGCAACAGTTTGGGTGGTCGTGATTGTTCTTATTCTGTTTATCGCAGATGTCTTGGTGTTTTTTTCGAATCCCGAGAACCGCTCGCTCCACGATATTTATGCCGGAACCTATGTAATTGAAAAACGCTTCTAGTACTAATATTCAATATAGAATGGCCCCCAATGCCTGATCCGGTAAATGAAAAGCGAAGGAACAGGCGATAAAGTGCTTTACCAGCGCAGATATATAGCAAAATAATACACGGAAAAAGACGTAAGAAAACGTAATATCAGGTAAGACTGTTCGTTAAAGAGAGAAAAGCCCGCTATGGCAAAATCAAAAGATAATTATGTAACCCGCGGACTCACTGGTGCTGTCGGAAAAGAATTCGTTTTCAAACAATTGAATGGGGAGACCCTTGTTACCAAATATCCTGATCGCAGCCAGGTAAAATACAACAAAAAACAAACCAGATTTCAGAAAATCTTTGCCGGGGCCAGCGCTTATGCCAGTGATGTCATTAACGATCCGGTGAAAAAAGCTGCATATAAAGTAGGGGCTGGAAAATCTGTATACCACGCTGCCATAGCGGATTACATGGCACTACACGCAAAAAAAGCTCCAGTAAAAAAAATCAATATAAGCCCTTACCTCCAGGATACCCGGTTAAACATTCGGCAAAAGAAGGCCATTAAATTTCTTTCCAAAAACAGAAATATATCCAATGCTAAATACCAAAAACTCGGCGATGTCTCCAAGCCAACCGCAACCAGGGACCTGCAGGAGCTGGTCAGGTTGAATATCATTACGCCACCGGCAACAAAGGGTGCGGGTGCTCTTTATTCCCTTGTGATCCGGCAGCAGGATATTGGCTCAGTCCCCGAATAATTGGCTCATTTGCGAAATAATTGGCTCAACGGCGTAATAATAGGCTCAGGAGTACAAATCTGACTATTCTTTGATGATTCTGATAATCTTCACTTCCTGCTGGTGAATTAGCTTAACAAAATATACGCCCTTGCCAAAGTTCTGGCCGAACCGGTATGTATTCGGAGCCTCGCCTTTCATTTCATATATGGTTTGCCCCAGTAGATCGAATACCTGTATTTCCACTTTTTGAAGGTTGTTACTCTTCAGCTCCAGTGTAAAATAAGATTGAGATGGATTTGGATAAACGACTGACTGAATAGAATAATCAAATCCTTTCTTAATATTTCCTGAATCTGCTTCATCAACCCCGACTATGGCATGCTCTTTTGATCCGGTGTATAAAACATTGACCGTAGTCTCATTGAGTGCAACACAACCATTGGCATCTTTTATTGATACATTATAGTTTCCCGCAGCCAGATTGTTGAAAGTTCCGGAATCCTGATAACTGGATCCGTTGTCAATACTATAATAGTATGGAGGATTTCCACCCAAACCGCGTACTGTGAATGAACCATTGGAAGATCCGCTGGTTGCATCGGTTTCTTTTACTGGCACTACCACCAGGGGTAAGGGTTGCCTGACAATAACCAGGCAAATGGTTAATCTCTTAAAAGGAATATCCTCTACTATGATCAGGTATGTTCCTGCAGTAACAGTAAACATATTACTTGCCTGGGATTTGCCGCCATTCAGTCTGTAACGGTAAGATCCGGAACCTCCCGTAACGCTCACGGTTATAGTAGTTGTGCCCTCATTACATTCAATATTGCCGGAAACAGCCTTCGCTTTGAAATTTCCATATACCGTAATTCCCTTTTTTGCAGTATCCGAGCATCCGGATGTATTTGAAACAACATAGTAAATAGTACAGTTCCCGATTCCAATACCCTTTACTACACCTTGCGGACTGACAGTCGCGATATTGGTATTACTGCAGCTCCAAATCCCTCCATTGGCCGCGTCGGTTAATCGGATGGAAAAACCTTTCTTGACAAAGTTATTGCCCTGTATGTCCGAGGCAATTGGCATTCCTTCCACGGTGACTGAAAAAGTTGCGAGGACAGTGCAACTTCCAGAGCCGACAGTATATGTTATCGCCGCGCTCCCGGCTGTAATTCCTGTTACTGTACCGTCAGCAGGATCCACATGAACATTATTATTACTGCTGCTCCATATTCCGCCGGTAACATCATTGGTTAAATGGATTGCCTTACCCACACAGACACTCGTGTTTCCCTTTATGGTGCCGGGACTTAAAGAAGTATTTACAGTAAATGTTACTGAAGCGACGGAAGAGCAGGAAGAACTATTGGTAACCGTGTAACTAATGATAACGGGCGTGGCAGCAACCGGCGATCCGAAATTAACAACGCCTGAAGAACTGACATTCGCAACTGATACATTAGAAGAACTCCATAGGCCTCCGGTAACGGCGTCAGTTAGTGATAGAGAAGAGCCGCTACACACGGTAGTTCCTCCCGTGAACACGATTGCTGGTAAAATTACCAGGGCCGGCTGACTGATCGTGACAGTCCCGGCAACATGTTGCAGGTTTGCATCAATAATGGAATCAAGATAAACGCCGGCAGGAATATTTGTAAATGTTCCGGTTGAATTATTCAGAACATTTCCGGTGGAAGAATTTTTAAGGTAAAAAATAAATGGCCCGGTTCCTCCACTGATTGCGAAGCTAACAGATCCTGTGCTGCCATAACAAGGAGCGTTCGTAATGGTTGGTGCCGCTGCGAGCTGAGTCTCGAAATCCGCTATGTATGTGGTTGCAACAGCAGGTACAATTATATTGTGTGTGAATGTTCCACCATCCGTCCAATTATACCAGGCATATGTAATTCCGGATTCCGATTGGGGCGAAGTCGTTGAAATTACATGGTTGCTGCCCGGTATCAACTGAAATGTTTGCGGACTGACATATACAGTACCGTCGATCGAAATATTCAGACCAGCGGGTGATGTGGTAACCGTCAAAGGAATCGTAGGCGGAACCGTGCCTTCTGTTAAAGTGTAATCAGCAAACTCTATAGTTGAAAATGGCTGTACTTTAATATAATAAGCACCCGCCGGCACGGTGGCTATATTTATCGAATCTGTTCCCGGGCCACTACCATTATATACTTCCTTATATCCCAATTGTGTGGTGCCCGTATTGTCATAAACTGTTACAATAACATCAAGCGTATTGTTACTGTAAATGCTGCCTCTCTCAGTTGCCAGATTTAAGTGCAAAGGGCCGGCGATGGTTGTGGTGACTTTAAACCAGTCTGCTGTATCCCGCTGGTTATTGTAATAATAACCGACATGGCCGGTTTTGCTTGAATTGACAGGAAGTATTGTTGCGGTTGCCGTTGTTCCGTTTGGTTCTGCGTCGCTGGCCAGCGCGGGTATGAAGAGACTGTCTGTAATTGTGTAATCAGCAAACTCCGCAGTGGAGAATGGCTGGACTTTTATATAATAAGTTCCAGGAGCCAGTCCGTCTGTAGTGATCATATTTGTTGCAGGACCATAACCATTAAATACTTCTACATATCCCAATTGTGTGGTTCCATTATTGTCATATAACGTGATAACAACATCCAATGGATTTGTAATATTTGTGCTATAAATTGTACTTCTTGCCGTTGTCAGATATACACGTAAAAGGCCGTCGGCGGTAGTGGTGACTTTATACCAGTCTGCTGTATCCCGCTGGTTATTGTCATAGTGCCCCACATGCCCGGTTTTACTTGAATTGACAGGAAGGACGACCGCAGTCGCTGCTGTTCCGTTTGGTTCCGCGTCGTTTGCCAATAAAGAAGTGAAGAGACTGTCGGAGATCGTATAATCAGCAAACTCCGCAGTGGAGAATGGCTGGACTTTTACATAATAAGTTCCAGGAGCCAGTCCATCAGTAGTGATCATATTTGTTGCAGGACCATAACCATTAAATACTTCTACATATCCCAATTGTGTGCTGCCGGTATTGTCATAAAGTGTCGCAGTAACATCCAGTGGGTTTGAAGTAATTGTACTATAAGTTGTACTTTTTACCGTCGTCAGGTATATACGCAAAAGACCGTCGGCCGTGGTGGTTACTTTAAACCAGTCGGTCGTATCACGCTGGTTATTGTAATAGTAACCGACATGACCGGTGCTGCTGGAATTAAGTGGTAGTATCACTGAAGTTGCTGCTTTGCCGTTTGGTTCTGTGTCGTTGGCCAGTGCCGCTGTAAAAAGGCTGTCAGAAATTGTGTAATCAGCAAATTCTGCGGTGGAGAATGGCTGCACTCTTATATAATAAGTGCCTGGAGCCAGTCCATCTGCAGACATAAAATTTGTTCCCGGTCCATTACCATTATATACTTCAACATTTGCCAATTGTGTAGTGCCATTGTTGTCGTAAAGAGCCATGTTCACATCTAACATATTGCTGCTGTATACGCTGCCTCTCGCGGAAGTAAGATACACGCGTAAAAGACCATCGGCCGTGGTGGTGACTTTATACCAGTCTGCGGTATCCCGCAGGTTATTGTAATAGTAACCGACATGTCCGGTGCTGCTGGAATTAAGCGGTAATATATCTGCAGCAGCTGCGGTGCCGTTTGGTTCTGCGTCATTAGCCAATGGAGGAGTAAACAGGCTGTCAGCGATTGTGTAATCGGCAAATTCTGTGGTGGAGAATGGCTGCACTTTTATATAATAAGTACCCGGTGCCAATCCATCAGCAGTAACAAAATTTGTTGCTGGTCCGCTACCATTGTACACTTCTACAAAACCCAGTTGGGTGGTTCCATTATTGTCATAAAGAGTGACGTTTACATCCAGTGGATTTGTGATATTTGTGCTGCTAATCGTACTTCTTTCCGTTGTCAGGTATACACGCAGTAGACCGTCGGATGTAGTGGTCACTTTATACCAGTCTGTCGTATCCCGCAGGCTATTGTAATAGTAACCTACATGACCCGTCTTACCCGAATTGATGGGAAGGGTAACAGCAGTCGCTGCTGATCTGTTTGGTTCCACATCATTCGTCAGGGAGGCTGTAAAGAAACTATCAGTCAAAGTATAAGAGCCGGTAGACATACCGAATGGAGAAATTTTTATATGGTAACTACCCGGAGCCAGTCCATCGGTAATACTTGTAACTGAGGAATTATTAAATGATTCAACGGGCCCTCCAATAATTGTAGTTCCGTTATTATAATAAAGAGTCACGTAAAGGTCAGCGGGGCTTATTGAACTAAAACTGAGCTTCAGTAATCCGTCGGAAGTAGTGGTTATATCCCAAACATCCGGAGTGCTGCTGGTTAAATTACCATTGACACTATTATTTATGGGCAATATTCCGCCCTGGGCATCTGCTTCGTTGCCAAAAACCAAAAATATATAAGAAAGAAAAACGAGTAAAAATTTCGCTTTCATTATTCGGGGGTTAATTTTCTCAGGCCTGTTTCAGACAAATCGATATAGTACAATTTCTTTTGAAAATCATAAGAAATTCCATGGAGCAACCTTCGATGGTTTTTTATGAATATGGGTAACCGGACATTAAAAATCAAAAAATAAATCCTGTCTGTGCAAAAAACTCGACCACGGTTCGAAATAATCGACGAACAACCGATGCAGTCTTTACCTGTCGAATCTTATTCCTATAGGCAATACTAACGCTCATTAGTTTTTTAGGCTAAATTTGTTGATTCAGACCGTTTTATGAATCATTCCAGACAGCGACTACGGATTATTACGGCAACCTCCCTCTTCGACGGGCACGATGCAGCCATCAATATCATGCGCCGGATCCTTCAATCCAAAGGAGTTGAAGTCATCCACCTGGGTCATAACAGAAGTGCACATGAAATTGCTGAAGCTGCTATCGAAGAAGATGTACAAGCCATCGCGCTTACATCTTACCAGGGTGGACATATGGAATTTTTCAAATACCTCCGCGACCTGCTCGACGAAAGTGGTTGCGGCCATATCCGCATTTTTGGTGGTGGTGGTGGAACCATTCTTCCAACAGAAATAAAATCACTGCAGGAAAATGGAATCAGCCGGATTTATTCTCCGGATGATGGGCGCGCTCTCGGTCTCGAAGGAATGATTGAAGATCTCATTCGGGAAACAGAGAAAACATTTCAAACAGAGAATGGAATTTTCTGGTCGTCTGAAAAAAACTGGAACGGAAAACTTCCTCTTGGTGAATACAAAGAAATCCGTCGCATTGCGAGGGACATCACTCACGCGGAAAACGGTGAATGCATAACGCTGAACGCCCAACGCCAACTGTCAACTGTCAACCGTCAACTGTCAACCCCTGTTATCGGCATCACCGGAACCGGCGGAGCAGGTAAAAGCAGTGTAACGGATGAAATTGTCCGGCGTTTTTTGCAGGGGTTTTCAGAGAAAACCATTGCCGTTATTTCCGTTGATCCTACAAAGAAAAAAACGGGCGGCGCCTTATTGGGCGATCGCATCCGTATGAATAGTATTCATTCTCCACGGGCTTATATGCGTTCCCTGGCCACGCGCGAAACGGATGTGGCGCTGAGTGCCTATGTGCGTGATGCATTGAATATATGTCGGGAAGCCGGCTTTGATCTTATCCTTCTGGAATCTGCAGGAACGGGACAGAGTGATTCTTCTATTTTGAATTTTTGTGATGTGGCCGTATATGTTATGACACCGGAATATGGAGCTGCCAGCCAGCTCGAGAAAATTAATATGCTGGATTATGCTGATCTCATTGTCATTAATAAATCAGACAAGTCGGGTGCTTCAGATGCCCTGATCGAAGTGAGGAAACAATATAAACGCAACCATACATTATGGAATGCAAAAGATGCAGATCTTCCGGTGATTGGTACAACCGCATCTTTATTTAATGATGCAGGTACACAGGAATTATTTATGCGCCTGTTGAAAATTGTTGACCAGCGATCTGCAACTCATTTTTTATCTGCACTTGATTTACCGGAAATAAAAGGACTAGGGGAAAAATCCATCATCCCGCCGGCCCGTGTGAGGTACCTGAGTGAAATTCATGAAAGTATTGATGAGTATAACAAACTGGTGGAGGATCAAAGTTCCATCGCTTCCACTTTATATAAATTAACGGGCGCTTTGGAAGAAATCAAAAAGGGAAATGAAAATCGGTCCCTCCTGATTGAACTGGAAAACCG
>Ga0080027_10000778_pt1 | contig 13306 bp, 8 predicted proteins | sample OrgsoiDNA2013046_FD_70962 | JGI IMG/M metagenome (GOLD analysis project Ga0080027, IMG submission 70962) | Permafrost soil microbial communities from the Arctic, to analyse light accelerated degradation of dissolved organic matter (DOM) -... | ecosystem: Environmental > Terrestrial > Soil >... | reverse complement strand
TCCCGCTTCTGCTTCAGATATCCGCGTAGCGTGGCGCGAGCGACGCGCTCGACGGTGATGCCGCGCACCGAAACCGGACGCACCTTCTTCAATTCCCTGCCCTGCACGGCGTTCTGCCCGAAGGCAGTGCGCACATAGCCGGGACACACAGTCAGCACGTGTATCCCTTCCTTCTTTAGTTCGACTCCCGCAGCCTTGCCCATCGCGTTGAGCGCGAACTTGGTCGTGCTGTAGGCAGCGTGAAACGGCAGCGGAATGTGCCCGGCAACGCTGGAGATGTTGACGATGGTTCCACCGCCCTGCTGGCGCATCACCGGGATCACGGCCTGCATCGCCGAGATTGCGCCGAAGAAATTGGTTTCGAACATGTCGCGGAAGGCTGACATTTCCATCTGCGAAACCGAATCGAAGAGCCCGTGGCCGGCATTGTTGACCCACACGTCGATGCGCTTGAAATGATGCAGCGTCAGGGCGAGAACGCGGTCAATCTCTTCGGAATTTCGCACGTCGCAGGAGAGAGCAACGGTGCGATCAGGAAAGCCGATGCGCGTTCGCGCGGCCTCAGCGCGGGCAGCGTCGCGAGAGAGCAGTACCACACTGGCCCCTTCCTGCGCGAAGATTTTGGCAATCGCTTCGCCGATGCCCATTGAGGCGCCCGTAATCACGACAACTTTCCCAGCAAGTTCCATGCTGGCGTTGTATCGTTCGCGGCGTGCCAAGTCAAGACGTAGAAGCGAGGAGCCGGTATCGTACAATCGAGGCTCGTTCGGCGACGGTCCGATCTGGAGATTTCGTGCCGCTACTCCCGCTGTTTCCACTTGAGGTTGTCCTGCTTCCGGGCACGCCGCTGCCGCTGCACATATTCGAGCCACGCTACAAAGAGATGATCGGAGAGTGCCGCGCCGACAGTACGCCCTTCGGCGTGGTCCGCGCCGTCGACGATGGACTCGCCGAACTGGGATGCACGGCGGAAATCGTTACCGTCACTAAGGAATATCCAGATGGGCGGCTTGACATGATTGCCGCGGGCCGCCAGCGCTTTGAAGTGCTGGAACTCAACCGGGAGCGTTCGTTTCTTCAGGCGGAAGTATTGTTCGTTCCGGACGAGCCAAACGCCGCTTCACCGGAGGATCGGGCACGGGCGATCCAGGCTCACCGTGAGATTCTCTCGCTTGCGGGCGCGGTGCAGGACATTGCCGACGTCGATCCGGCGACCCTGTCCTTTCATATTGCTGGATCGCTGCCGCTGGATCTCGACTTCAAGCAGAAACTGCTGGCAATCCGATCCGAGAAAGAACGCATTCCCGCAGTGGCTACGTTTCTGGAAACGATTCTGCCCAATCTCCAACGGGCATCGCGGGCACGGGAAAAGGCCCGTGGCAACGGGCACGCACACTAGAACTCGACTCCGCGAGCAGCGGCTAGTCTCTCTTCAATTCTGCCATCAATTTCTGGAAATCCGGGTCGGATTTAAGAGTTTGCAGCCTCTCGTTCGACTCGATCGCCGCGGCGTCGTTCAACCCACGCCGCACGGCCTCGCGAAGGTCTTTGATGGCCAGCTTCCTGTTGCCCGCAGCCGTGTGAGTTTCAGCGAGCAGCAGAACAGGCCAGGGATCGTCGCGCACTTTGCTCATCAGGTCAAAACAGGCGTCCGCCTTTTCGAAATGGCGGGACTCGAGTTCCTGCTGGCCGTTCTCAACGCCGGCGACCCATAGTTCGTCAAACGCTCGTCTAGCGATCAGCCTTTTCGTTTCGTTCTTCGCATGTTCCGCATCGTCGGCAAGCCGGCGCATCGCCTGTAGGATGTCGTTGCCGAGCGTAACCGAGTCCTCGGCAGTTCCGTTCACATAAGCCTGCATCTTGCTGGAGACTTCGTTTTCGAGAGCGGCTTGATCGCTCATCTCCGCGCGCTCATTCTTCAACGCTGCCTTCAGGGCCGCAGACTTCTTGAGCGCCGCCAGTTTGTTTTCATACTCAGTTACATTTCTTAAACCCGCAAAGTCGGATACTAACGAGCGGTAAACGGCGAGTTGCGCGACCGCATCGCCTTTCGTCTCGGCGACTTCGGCTTCCTCCTGTGTGCTGTGGAACCGGCGGTCGATCAGTGCCGGATCGGGCGGCCGAGCTCCCGTCTGCATCGCTTTCAACATCAGCCACTCGATGGCATCCTGCATGACCGCCGCTGGGGCCCACAGGTGCGGCCCGGGAAAAACGCGGACGCGGTAGGCTAGGCCCTCGTCTTCTCGCTGGCGGCGCACCGTCATGACCTCGGCCCAGTTGAAGTCCTGATTGCCGACTGCGAAGAAATAAAGCAGCCTGTCTTTTGACTCGGCCCAGTTGGTGGGATAGCCGGTGCCGTGCGCAATCACGCCGGCGATCTGGCACTGCTGACAGGTCAGCGCCATCAGGCCCGCCACCCGGGCGCCGCCGGAGAATCCGCTGACATAGGTGAGATGAGCATCGAGTGCGAAACGCAGGTGCGTATCCTGCCAGATCGCGTTCACGCTCTTCGACTCATCGGACGCGAAGTTTTTGGAATTGTTCGAAGCGGCCAGCACGAATCCATATTTCTCGGCGAGATCCTTGTAAAGCTCGACTGGGCGGCGGCCGCGGCCACCGGGATCGAAGAAATAAATGATCGGCCACTGCTTCGCACTTGCGTAGGTCGAAGGGAGGTACAGAGCATAACTTTGCGTCGAGTCTGCCGCGCACGTCACGTCAACGATCTGTCCAGACGGATGAGTTTCGCTGCATCCGTCTGACAAACGGCAGACGATGCCGCGAGGCAGAGAACACTCGCGACCATCACGATTCGTGCTCTTGTGCCGAGCCGGTAGCGATTGCAGTCTGCGTCGATATTTCCCTCCCGTTTCATCGTTGGCTTCCCAAAGCCGCGCGCGATCCAGAGGTATAATCAGTCCATCGTAGTTGTCTGGGGGTTCCTTTCATGAGTCTTCCGCGCACACTGGGTACTCTGCGCAACAGCATTTATTCAGAAGAGCGGCTGAGCACGCGCCGGGTCAAAGACGAGTTGCGCGAGAATCTGATCGCCCGCCTGCGGGAAAAGAGCGACGCTTCCGTATTTCCGGGTATTGTGGGTTATGACGACACCGTGGTGCCACAGATCATTAATGCGATCCTTTCGCGGCACAATTTTATTCTGCTCGGGCTGCGCGGGCAGGCCAAAAGCCGCATCCTGCGGGCGTTGACGACGCTGCTCGATCCGCACATGCCCTACATCGAGGGATGCGAAGTGCACGATGATCCTTACGTCCCCATCTGCCGACGCTGCCGCGAGGAGGTTGCGCGGCTCGGGGATGAAACTCAGATCGCTTATCTCACACCCGATCAACGCTACGTAGAAAAGCTGGCGACACCTGATGTGACCATTGCCGACCTGATCGGCGACATCGATCCCATCAAGGCGGCTCGGGGCGGTCACGAGTTGTCGAGCGAATTGACGGTTCACTACGGCCTGCTGCCCCGTGCCAATCGCGGCATCTTCGCCATCAACGAGTTGCCCGATCTTGCCGGAAAGATTCAGGTGGGATTGTTCAACATCATGCAGGAAGGCGATGTGCAGATTAAAGGCTATCCCATTCGCCTGCCGCTCGATGTGGCGCTGGTGTTCAGCGCGAATCCCGAGGACTACACTGCGCGCGGCAAAATTATCACACCGCTGAAAGACCGCATTGGCTCGGAGATTCGCACGCATTATCCCGCGACCGTGGAAGAAGGAATTGCTATCACCGCACAGGAAGCCTGGACGAAGCGCAACGGTCATCCCATGCACCTGCCAAATTATGTGCAGGAAGTGATCGAGCGCGTGGCCTTCGCTGCGCGCGAGGACAAGAAGATCGACAAGCGCTCGGGAGTGAGCCAGCGCCTGCCCATCAGCGCTATGGAGAACGTGATCTCGAACGCTGAGCGGCGCGCGATTGGCAATGACGAAAAGGTGGTCGTACCGCGCATCAGCGATGTCTATGCCGCGCTGCCCGCGATTACCGGCAAGCTCGAACTGGAATACGAAGGCGAGATGAAAGGCGCTGACCACGTGGGGCGCGAACTGATCCGCGCCGCGATCGCCAAGACTTACGACGAATACTACACCGGGGCCAACGTGCAGCAGATTGTGCAGTGGTTCGACCTCGGCGGGGAGATTCAGTTGTCGGATTCCGTTCCCGCAGCGGAAGCGCTGGAAAATTTGAAAGATATTCAAGGACTCATCGATAAGCTCGGGCCATTGAGGATTTCCCAGAAAGACAGCGCGGAACAACAAGTGTCAGCGGCGGAGTTCATCCTCGAAGGCTTGCATGCGCACAAGCGCATCGGTCGCAGTGAAGAGCGTGTGTTCAAAGCCGGCGAGAAGAAGCCGGAACCGGTGCGCGAGAAATCGGTCGAATCGGAAGACCGGCCGTACCGGCAGAGAAGACAGTTTAACTAGAGCGGTCCTTAGTCCCCGACTTCGCCAACGACGAACGACCAACGACGGTTCCATGAGACGCATCCGGTACTCCAAATACGTTCCCGACCCGGCCGGCGAAATGAGCATGGAAGACCTGCTCGGCGCGCTCTCGGACTACCTGCTGCAGAGCGGGTTTCAGGATTCGATGTGGTACGAAATGCCGGAGGGCGAGCACACGCTCGACGACCTGAAGCGCGCTATCGAGCAAGCTCTGATGAATGGCGAGGCCTTCGACGAGAACCTGCGCGAACAGATCGAGCAGATGCAGATGGATGGCAAGCTCAACGAACTGATCGAGCAACTGATCGAGCGCATGCAGCAGGAAGATTACATTTCCATCGACGAGCCCCACGATCCGGCGCGGCAGTCGAGCGCCGGCGGCCAGACCGGCGAGGCGCAGCAGGCGCGGTTCGAAATTACCGACAAGAGTCTCGACTTCCTAGGCTTCAAGTCGCTTCGCAACCTACTGGGGTCGCTTGGCAAGTCGAGCTTCGGACGGCATGACACCCGCGATCTGGCTACCGGCATCGAGGCCAGCGGATCGTCGAAGACCTACGAGTTCGGTGACACGCTGAATCTTGACATCACCGCGACGCTGTCGAGCGCGATCCAGCGGGAAGGGCTGGGGACGCCGCTCAACCTCGAATACTCCGACCTGCAAGTCCATCAGTGTGAGTACCAATCTTCCTGCGCCACCGTGTTGATGCTCGACTGCTCGCACTCGATGATCCTCTATGGCGAGGACCGGTTCACTCCGGCGAAGAAAGTTGCGATGGCGCTCTCGCACTTGATCCGCACACAGTATCCGGGGGATTCCTTGTCTCTGGTACTGTTTCACGATTCAGCGGAGGAAATTCCACTCTCGCAGCTCGCCCGAGTGAAGGTTGGGCCGTACTACACCAACACGCGCGAGGGCCTTCGCATGGCCCAGCGAATCCTGCAGCGGCAGCGAAAAGACATGAAGCAGATAGTGATGATCACCGACGGCAAGCCTTCGGCGCTAACGCTTGAAGATGGCCGCATCTACAAGAACGCTTTCGGCCTCGATCCTTTGGTCGTAAGCCAGACGTTGGAAGAAGTCTCGAAATGCAAACGAGCGGGCGTGCTGATCAATACGTTCATGCTGGCGTCCGACTACGGCCTGGTGCAGTTCGTGCAAAAAGTCACGGAGATGTGCCGCGGCAAGGCCTACTTCACGACGCCCTATACGCTGGGCCAGTATCTGCTGATGGATTACATGTCGCGCAAAACCAAGACCATTCACTGACGCTCGATCATCCCTCAGAGGCCAAAGCCCACATTCTTTGCGGGCCTGGGCGGCACGGTCAAAACCGTGCTCTCCCCTCCCCCTGCTGCTGGCCAAGTACTGATAATCTTTAAGAACACGACATGGCGAACTGCATTCAATGTGGACGCAAGCTGCCCGGACTGAGCTTTGGAAAAAAGAAGTGCCAGTGGTGCCTGCAATACGAGGCGGTGCAGCGCGGCGAAGAGGGTGACGATGCGAAACAGATCGTCATGCCCGCCCCGTGGGTACGCCAGGGCACAATCGGCGCCTCGCTCACGCAGGTGCTGCTCGGCGTCAACGTCGCCGTGTTTCTGCTGGCGCTGGCCTTTCCTGTGATCGACGACCTGGGTGTGAATTATGGTCCTTACACACTGGCAGGCCAGTGGTGGCGGCTGGCGACGTACATGTTCCTTCATGGCGGTTTCCTTCACATCGCCTTTAACATGTGGTGCCTGTGGGACCTGGGCGCGCTTTGCGAGTCGCTCTACGGACGCGCAACCTTCGCGGCCGTCTATCTGATCACGGGCGTCGCCGGCGGGGTGGCAAGCGTTGGATGGCGCCCATTGGGGGCAACCGTTGGAGCTTCGGGAGCAATTTTCGGTCTGGCGGGAGCGCTGGTCGCGTCCTTCTACCTGGGCGAATTTTCACTGCCACGCGATGCAATCAGGGCAACTCTTAAGCGTCTGGCGTTTTTTGTGGTGATCAATGTCGTGTTAAGCGGCGTTATTCCAGGCGTCGACAACGCCTGCCACATCGGCGGGCTACTCGGCGGGATGATTCTTGGCGCGCTCATCGCCGTGGTTGCGCCGGGGCGCGATCAAGTGGCGCAACGGGTTGGCGTTATCACCCTCGTTGCTGTGATTGTGATCGTCAGCGCCGTAGGAGTAATTCGCTGGCGCGGTTCGCAGATTCGCTTTCTTCCGGAACCAGATTCCCGCATCTTCGCTCAGATCAACTCGCGCGCCCGCGTTTGATCGGGCAAATGTCGGCTAGCCCTTCGAGAGTTCTCCCACGGCGCGGTATGCCTGATTGATCGCTTCGTCTGTGTAAGCGTAAGCGCCGGCATCGGCGTTCGCAATCGCGATGCGGCCCCAGGGGGTGCGCGCAATTTCGCACGGAGTCACGCCGCCTTCCAGCCAGAACTTATCGAATAGCGAGTTGTACTCGTAGGCGTAACCGTGGGGCCAGCGATTTACCGTGATCGCCGTGATATCGCGTGCCGGATCGAAGCCGCCGGGGCCAAGCGTGCGTGCCATCTGATCGCGGATGTTGCGCTCCATGGTTTCGAAGTCCGTGGTGAACAGTTCCATGCGGCCCATGCGGTGCTGGTCGCGGGCGGGGAGGCCGGGATGGCAGGCAGCTTTCATCAGGTGCACGACGATCGGTTCCTCTGGCTTGCGCGCGCATTGGTATCCGCCGATGCTCACCGGGAGATCGAGGTTCACGTACGAGTGATACATGCCGGGAGCGTAAACCGCATTCGTGCCTAGCTTGTGAAACGCCGTCCAATTCCGCACGGCCACGTTGGTGTATAGCAAAGGAACTTTCTGCGCCGAGGCCAGCGCCTCTTTCTGCTTATCCGGCAGCTCTTCGCAAATGTAGGGAATCACAACGTGCCAGCAGGCGAGGATTGAATTCTTAGCCCTCGCAGTGTAAACCTTGCCGCCACGTGCGTAGCTGACTTCCACTTCCTTCGCGCTGGCCGAGTCGCCCAGATGCTTCACGCGCACGGCGGTGCTGTTCAGGCGAATGCGCACGGGCGAACCGGCGTCATCTAGTTTGGCGTAGTTCGCCTTCGCCAGAACAATATCCGACATCGTGCTGCCGGAGAGAACTCCCGGAATCAGCTTACGCACCAGCAAGCGCGCGATACTGGCGTTGCCGTCGGGAAAGTGGAAGAAATATTTCGCAGCCCCTTCGTTGGGGATGGCATCGCGGTTCATTCCCTTGCCCGGTGTGTCGTCGAGTTTCATGCCATCGAGGCCGGGCAGATCGAATCCCCATGCGTCCTGCGCGGAGACCGCGTCAATGCCGACGCCGAACAGCGGATGCGGCATCGTCTGATACATCTTGATGATGTCGGGGTGAACCCCGGCGACATCTTTCAGGAAGCTGGCATAGCTCATGCGCGCGAGCTTGGCCTTTTTTTCGTCCGAGGTCAGGCCGGGGAAGTGGTCCTTGGGCTCTTGAATAAGGCGCTGCAGATCATGCTTCGCCTGTTCTGCCAGTGGCGCGTCCGCCAGAAATTGCTTCAGCAATTCGGGCGATCCCGCGTCCGAGTCTTCGCTTTCCGTTCCGCCGCGAGGACTGGGATTGACCGCGAGTTTGTCGGCTCCGAACGTTTCCTTGTCGAAGAAAATCTTGGGGCGCAGTCCAAGCGAGTGATACAGGTTCTTGTCGACGTATTTGGAGTACGAAGGAACGTCGATCCCAAGTTCCTCGATCAGTGCCTTGGCAACCGCGCTGTAAGGGGCCGGACTCTCGATCGAGAAGGTGCCACCGAAGCCGAGGCGGAACGCGTTGTTCACGCGGAATTCGTTGCGCTTGGCGTGTCCGCCGAAGTCGTCGTGATTGTCGAGAATCAGGATGCGGGCTTTCGAGCCCGCGATCTTGCGATAGAAATGCGCCGCCGACAGGCCGCTGATGCCGCCGCCAACGACAATCAGATCGTAGGTTTCGCCGGTATCTTCCGGCTTGCCGGCCGAATCCCAGAACGTGCCATCGCGCAGACTATGGGCGGCATCGAACGAGCCGGGATGGCTGCCGCGCATTCCGGTGAGCGCTGGAGGATAGTACCCGGGCGACTTCTCATCGGCCGCCGGCTCATCGGCCGCGGCCAAGTGCCAGGGCATCAATGCCGCGCCTGCCGTCACCGCGACGCCGTTGAGGAAATCACGGCGCGTGATCCTGCGATGCATTCCCAGTTGCCGGTCTTGTGAATCGGACACGAGTGTCCTCCGAGGCCTGTTCCCGTCCTACGATGCGCTGTCTGCCTTTTTGACGGCCAACTCCGCACCCTGGAAGCCGATCTTGCTATGCGTTCCATCGCAGAATGGCTTGTTGACGGATCCGCCGCAGCGGCAGAGCGAGAACGCCGTCTTGCCCGTAAGATCGTACGGAGTACCGTTCGCATCGACTAACTCGATGGAGCCTTCCGGCGCCTCAACGCGAAATGGGCCGTTCGGACGTACCGTGATTTTGACCTGTGCCATGATGAATTCCTCCAACCTTACGGGTTTCTAGTAAGCATACGAAGATACCACGACGGCCGTGGCTCGTGCAGCGAACCTAAGCGGCGGCTGATCCCACCGAAACCAGGCTGCGGAAGAGTTGCAGATACTCATCGATCATGCGCTTGGTGGTGAAGCGCTCGCGTGCGCGAGTGTAGGCGAGTTCGGCATAGGCGCGGCACATGGCGCGGTCGGAGTTGAGCAGGCGGATATTTTCTGCGAGGCTCGCCGCGTCGTTGGTGCGGAAGTAGAGAGCGGCGTCGCCCCAAAGCTCGCGGTACGTCGGGATATCGTTGGCCACGATCGCGCAGCGCGAAAACGCAGCTTCGAGCGCAGGCATGCCCAGCGGTTCGTAACGTGCTGTAGCGGCGTAGATCGACGCCCGACTATACAGCGCGCGAAGTTGCGATTCCGTCTGCGGACCGCGAATCGCCACCGAAGTCTGATCGGTCGCGACCTTCACATCGGCGCGGATCGGAATGCGCGGCGTCGGTACGGTCTGTTCCGCGCCTACGATGCACACCGGAAGCGGATGAACGTGCTGCGTGAGAAGCGAAACCTGTTTCCCGGCATCGACCAAGCGGCCAACTGCGAGCACGCAATCGTCTTTGCTCACATAGGGATTAAAGAAAATTGGATTGCGGCCGGGATAGATCACCGCCTCGCGCCGCGGCCGCGTATAGCAAGTACGGATCCGGTCGAGCATCCACGCCGAAGGCGCAACCACCGCGTCGGCGCCTTCGATACCGTGGAGAATCGTGTCGCGATACCACTTCAGCGGCAGGCCCGATCTCGGCGTTCGATCGTCCAGCGCCTGCGCCCGCGTAATCATGTCGCCGTGCGCCATCACCACGCGAGGAATGTCGACGGGAAGATTGCCGTAGCAGAACTGATTGAGGTGCAGCACGTCGGGACGGAGTTCCTGCACGAGCGCAAAGAGAAACGCCGACGATTCCGGCATATCCTCTTCGGCTTCCTGCATCCACTCCAGGCGGAACGCTGTCGGGTGATAGTCGAGGCCGTGCAGATGATCCATCCACGTCGTCTGCTCGGGAAGTGGAATTTCACCAAAGCTGACCAGCGTCACGCGCACTCCGCGTGTGACCAACCCCGTGACCAGTTCGCGCGCGTAAGTCCACGATCCCGAAAGCGAGTCGGCGGTAACCAGGACGTGCACAAAACCCCCGGGGAGAGTTCGCGGAATGCCGTGTTGAACACGGGTTCCGGCGACCAAGTGCGATCATTCTAGTGGGAAAGAGCTCGAACGGGAAGCAATTTCGGGATGCCGGAGCGCAAGAATTTGCATGGCGGTATCTCTCCGGGCCGCTCGGGCTTCGCCCTTCGCGGGACAGCCGAGGGCGGCTGTCCCACAACGTGCTTCTCCGCATTACTGTACTTCCCGCTCAGAAGACAAACTTCAGGGCCAACTGGATTAAACGCGGGGGCTGAGCCTCAAGAATCGTATTGAAGGTTGACGAACTGATGTCGCTGTCAGGCAGATAGAAGTTCGGGTGGTTCAGCAAATCAAAGAACTCAGCCCGGAACTGCAACTCCTTGCCCTCGGCCACGGGAAAATTCTTGAACAACGAGAAATCCCAGTCGGCATAACCCGGCCCCTGGACGATGTTGCGGCCCGCGGTTCCGAATTGCTGCACCGGCGAGTTGGGGTCTTGAGTGATGGGCTGAAACGCACTCCGATTGAACCATGCGCCCGGGGTGCGCGGTCCAGAGTTTGGATTTTGCCCGGGGACCAGGTTCGGCCGGTTCGAGAAGAAGCCGCTGATTTCCGGCGCGGAGCCCTGCACTGAAAAATCGGTGGAATCGAAGACCGTGAACGGAGTACCGCTCATCAGGGTCGCGATTCCGTTCACCTGCCAGTTGCCGAGCATCTGCTGATACCAACCATGAGGCTGTCTCCAGGAAGGCAGACTCCACTGGTAGCTCAGCACCAGCCGGTGCCGGGCGTCGAACAACGAGCGGCCCCGCTCTGCCGACAGGTCGAAAGGATTCTGTGCCAGGTCATTCTCGCCGGCCACCGGCTTGGAGGCTGAGCCTGTCATGTTGAAGGAAGAAGCGTCATCAATGGACTTCGAGTACGTGTAGGACGCAAGGAATGAAAGGCCATGACTGAAGCGCTTCTTCAGGCTCGCCTCGAGTGCGTTGTACGAAGAATTCGCAATGCCATCGATCAGCCCGGTGGACGAGTACGTACACGGGGGAGACGCAACATCGAGCGTGCATTGGGAATAAAGTCGGCGCTGGTCTGCGTTGCCGGAGGTGGACTTAGGTTGAGGGGGTTGACCACCTGATTGCGGGAAAAAACCGGGCACGTAGATCGCAGGGTTTCCTTCGACGAAACGCGGCAGCTTGGTGCCCTTGGTGCCTACATAGCCAATTTCGAGCAGAAGATCTGATCCCAAGGATCGTTGTATGTTCAGGTCCCAGTCCTGCGAGTAGGGCAGAGGCAGGTTCGGAGCTAGCGTTAGATTAGTCAGCGGCGTCGCAAATGTGCCATCGGGCGGCGGGTTGCCGAAGTAGGGATCGGGAAAGTTGAGAAACGTGGTTTGAGTAAGGCTGATCTGCTGAGTCTGCAAGTATGGAGGAGCGCTGATTGGCGACTGCAGCGGTCCACCCTGGCCCGTATAGTACGGTTCGTAGAATAGTCCATAGGCGGACGTCACCAACCATTTTGAACTTCCGGTCGGATCCCACGCGAAACCAATGCGGGGCGCGAAGCCCTTCTTGAAGGTGGGAATCAGGCCTCGCGGAACGCCCTTGTCCCCGGGATACAACAGATCCTCAGGCGCATTGGGCATCACTGTGGACTGCCGGCCCGGAATCCATAGCGTCTGGCGGTTGTGGATCTCCGTGTACGGGGACGGCATTTCATACCGCAGACCCAGGTTCAACGTGAGGCGCGGCGTCACCTTGTACGTGTCCTGCGCATAGCCATTCAGTGAATTGCCGCGAATGCCGCGCGAGAAATCACCCCGGCCCTGCAGGAAGAAGACGGGTTGGCCAAACAGAAAACTGGCAAATGCATCCGGAGCGACCGGGAACCCCGCGAAGACAAAAAAACCATTGGTCGCAATGCCCTGCAGTACATTGACCTGCAAGTGCTGGAACCCGCCGCCGAATTTGAGTTCGTGGCGCCCGTGCACCCAACTCAAAGAACCGGAATAGTCAAATGCATTCTCGTAGGTATTGCGGGGCCCGGTGATCGGATCGCCGATGGTGGTATAGCCGTTCACTTGAATGAAGGGTGGGCCGGTGGCGACGTCTAAGCTAGGCTGGTAACCAAAACCGAGGCTATCAAGGGAAGTGTGGTTGGTCCGCTCACCGTAAAGGAATTTGTTCCGCAAAAACGAGAAGCGGAAGAGGCCGATCATTGCCGGAGAGAACGTATGCGTCTCCTGAGCAACGAAATTCTGCGCCCGCTGATTCTGCCCGACCGGAAAACCCGGCACGCTCGCGCCTGATGTGGCAATGGGGTGCAATTCCGAGCCATCGCTGAGGGCATACCGGAAGTTCAATGCGTCGGCAGTTCCAACGTACTGATCGAACCGCAAGCCGAACTGATTCGTGTCCTGATGTACTACTTGGGTCGCGGTGTAGACGTTGTTTCCGTTGTTTGGCAAGGGGAAATATTTCAGCAGATTCTGCGTGAGGGTGCTGACCGAAGACATGTCGAACTGGTTGTTGACATAGGGCTGATTGAGAAAAACATTGAAGAGTTGGTGGTTTTGATTGTTACAGAAGCCTCCCGTGAAACCCTCCGGGCATATCTCCGCAAAATTCCCCTGCTCCTCAGCCAGTGAAGGCACGGTAGACGAATCCGTCTCCCCCTGACGATTGTGAAATCCCTCAAAGTATCCGAAGAAGAAACTCTTGTCTTTGCGGATGGGACCGCCGAAGGTCCCTCCAAATTGATTTTGCTTCAGAGGTTCGGTCGTCTTGCCGAAGTAGTTGGTGGCATCGAAGACGTCGTTCCGAAAGAATTCCCACAGCGCTCCGTGGTATCCGTTGGTACCAGAACGCGTGATGATGTTGGTAGTTGACCCCAGAGTATTGCCAAATTCGGCGTTGGCGTTGTGCGTGAGAATTCTGAACTCGGTGATCGCGTCCACAGGCGGCTTTAGAACAAAGCCTCCATCGACGCCGTTGAAATTGTTGGCGCCGTCGATCAGAAAGTTGTTGGACTCAGGCCGCTGGCCATTGACCGCATAAGCCTGCCCGTCGCGAAGCGATCCTCCCGCTTCCTTCAGTCCTGGCGTCAGGGGAACGACTCCAGTTTGTAGCAGTCCCAATTGTGTGAAGTCGCGG
>Ga0080027_10000777_pt1 | contig 13317 bp, 12 predicted proteins | sample OrgsoiDNA2013046_FD_70962 | JGI IMG/M metagenome (GOLD analysis project Ga0080027, IMG submission 70962) | Permafrost soil microbial communities from the Arctic, to analyse light accelerated degradation of dissolved organic matter (DOM) -... | ecosystem: Environmental > Terrestrial > Soil >... | reverse complement strand
CGGGCCTCGAATCCCTGCTGTGGCGGACACTGGCAGGCGAGGGCCAGCTCTCCCGGGCTCCCCATCCGACCCGCCAGGCGAAAACTCTGGCTGACGGCGCCGTTGGAGAACCAGCCGCTCACGCCACCGTTGCCGCCGATCAGAAGATAGAGGCGGCCGTTCTGGTGTCTGGAGGCGTCGGTCCAGGGCCCTTCCCAGCTGCCCGTGAGCTCCGCCGGAGGGGCCATCTCGCCAGCGGCGGGCGACGAGAGCTGCGCGGCCGGACTGGCGGCCGGAGGCGCCGAGGGAAGCGCGGCGGCAGAATGCGGGCGCGATTCGGCCGCGGGGGCGACCTCGGCGACACGACGACCGGCGGGTTTCTTCGCGTGCGGCTCTTCCTTGTCCCAGGCCTTCCAGGCCGGCGCTTCTTTGCCCGACGCGGGCGCCGCGCCGGCCGTCGAGGGAGGCGGCGGGACCTGCGCCGCGCCAGCCGCGGCGACCCCGACCGCGGGCGTCGCGCTTGTCGGAGCCTTCGCCGAGGCGATGCCGGTGGCCGAGGCGCTACCGGTCGCGTGCGGCCGCGTGAGGACGACCCCGCCCACGACCAGAGCGACGGCGAGCGCCGCTAGCCCGAGCAGCATCGGCGCGCGCCCTCCCGATTTGGCGGTCCTCCCGTCGCTCGCCACCAGCTCCGCCGCCGAATCGCCGAAGGTGGTCTTCTTCTTGGCAGGCGCCGGGACGACCGAGGGTGCCGCTTCCGGCACCGTGGTCAGGGCCCCGATGAAGGCGGCCAGTCGATCCGCCACGGCGCGCATGTTGGGGGGACGCGCGGCAGGATCCTTCTTTAGAAGATCGGCGGTCAGCTCCGCCAGCGCCTTGGGGACCGAGGGATTCAGCGCGCGGACGTCCTTCGCGGGCTCCGTCATGTGCGCGACCACCAGATCGCCGAGCGCCTCGTGCACGAACGGGGGACGCCCGGTCAACATCTCGAAGACCACGCACCCGAGCGAATAGAGATCGGTTCGAAAGTCGATCTTCCCCGAATCTCGACACTGCTCGGGCGACATGTAGAGCGGCGTCCCCATCATCGCGCCAAGGCGGGTCTGGTGAACCTGGCCGGCGCGAAAATCCCCCGCCAGCTTGGCGATGCCGAAGTCGACCAGCTTGACGGAGTCGGGCGGTTGCGCCTGCACGAAGATGTTCTCAGGCTTGATGTCGCGGTGAACGATCCCCTTGGCGTGCGCGGCCTCGAGCGCCTCGGCCATCCCGCGCGCCAGGCGGGCGACCGTGCCGGCCGGCAGCGGTCCCCGCCGGGCCAGCGTGGCGGCCAGGGTCTCGCCGTCCAGGTACTCCATGACGATGTACGGCCGCCCGGTCGCATCGACCTCGCAGTCGAAGACCTGGACGATCCCGGGGTGATCGATGGCCGACGTGGCGCGCGCCTCGAGGAAGAACCGCTCGAGCAGATCGGGCCGCCCCACGATCTCGGGCGCCAGCAGCTTGACGGCGGCCTTGCGCTTGAGGTGCCGGTGCTCGGCCAGATAGACCTCCCCCATCGCGCCCGCCCCGAGCTGACCCAGGATCGTGTAGCTGCCGATGGTCGTGCCGATCACGTCGTCCGCGAGGCTACCTTAGATCGCGGGCGCCCTCTAGCGCGGCCTCCGCCGGGGCCTGGGTCCGAAGCGCGAGGGAGCCGACAGCTAAATATCTCAGCCGATACGCTGGCGCCGCTTGGTGGTCGCCAGCTTGTTCTCGCTGTCGATCTGCTTTCGCTCGATGACGAAGGCACGGACCGTCTCGTCGATGTCCTCGGCGAACGACACCTTGCCGGCGCCGATCTCACGCAAGGCGGAGACGGCCGACTTGTTGTGGCACTCGACCAACCGGTGGGCCCCACCCGCGATCTGGCGCGCGCGCTCGGCGGCCAGGATGACCAGGGCGAAGTGGTTGTTCACGCGCTTGAGACAGTCTTCTACGGTTACTCGTGCCATGGCGCAGGACCCTAGCACAAGACAGAGCGGTGCGCGCCTGCAGAACTGCGACAAATGCACCATCGGCAACACGGACGTCCTCAGATCGTGTTAGTCAGGATCGAATTTTTTCGGCGCTCAGGCACAATAGGGGACCGAATATGCGACCACGCACAAATCCATTCGAGAAACGCAAGAAAGAGCTGGCCCGGAAGGACCGGCAGAAGAAAAAGGCCGAACGCCGCGACATCCGCGATCGGGAGCGTGCGGACAGACCGGTTGGTGGCGCCGATGAGGATCCCGACATCGCCGGGATCGTCCCGGGTCCACAGCCACCTGCCGAAGAGACCTAGCACCCAGCCGAGACCCGCCGACAGCCGACAGCCGAACAGCCTATTTGCCAGGACACCGGCTGAGCTACGGCCGCGCGACGGCGCGCGAGATACCCGCCGCGCGTCGCCTTGAATTTGCGGCGGGACTCTGAAAGAAGGTCCCATGGCGAACGGCGGGTGGGACTTCGATCAGGATCAGCTTCTCCGCACCGCGCGGGACTTCTGGAACCGGCTGCGGGGATCGCGGCGGTTCATCTGGGCGGCCATCGGGATCGTGGTGGCCCTCGCCGCCCTGTTCGGTTCTTACTACCAGATCGAGCCGGACGAGGCGGGTCTGGTGACCCGGTTCGGGCGGTTCGTTCGCACCACCAATCCGGGACCGCACGCCAAGATCCCCTTCGGCATCGAGCAGGTGCAGAAGGTCCCGGTCCAGCGGCAGCTCAAGCAGGAGTTCGGATTCCGCACCGTTCACGCCGACGTCGACAGCACCTATCGCAAGGACGAGAAGACGGCCGCCGAATCGTCGATGCTGACCGGCGATCTCAATGTCGCGACGGTCGAGTGGATCGTCCAGTACAAGATCTCGGATCCCTACAAGTATCTCTTCAAACTGCGCGACGTCGAGCAGACCTTCCGGCTGATGGCCGAAGCGTCGATGCGCACCGTAGTCGGCGATCACAGCGTGACCGAGCTGCTCACCGTGGGGCGTGAGGCGATCGCCGCCAAGGCCAAGGAGCTGCTCTCCGACCTCTGCAAGCGTTACGACAATGGGATCTCCGTCCAGCAGCTCGTGCTGCAAGACGTGGATCCGCCCGAGTCGGTCAAGCCGTCGTTCAACGAGGTGAACCAGGCGATCCAGGAACGGGAGCGCGCCATCAACGAGGCCTGGGCCGAATACAACCAGGAGATCCCGCGGGCGCGCGGCCTGGCCGAGCAGAAGATCGAAGCCTCCGAAGGCTACGCCGTCGACCGGGTGAACCGGGCGAAGGGCGACGCGGGGCGGTTCATCGCGCTCCAAGAGGAGTACCGCAAGGCGCCGGAGGTGACGCGCACGCGCATCTACCTCGAGACGCTCTCGACGGTGCTGCCGGCGGCGGGCAAGAAGCTGATCTTCGACGAGAAGGCCAAGGGAATCTTGCCGCTCTTCCCCCTCGGCTCGGGCGCCGACGCCACCAAGGAGGCGCCGTGACCACGCGCGGGTTGATCATCCGCGGCGCCCTCGCGGTCCTGGTGATCGCGACGCTGTACTCGACGTTCTACTCGGTGTCGGAACAGGAGCAGGTCGTGATCACACAGTTCGGCGAGCCGATAGGTCAGGCCGTCGTCTCCCCCGGCCTCCACGTCAAGATCCCCTTCACTCAGGACGTGAACGTTTTCGACAAACGCTGGCTGGAATGGAACGGCAACCCCAACCAAGTGCCGACCCGCGACAAGAAGTACATCTGGGTCGAGACCTACGCGCGCTGGCGGATCTCCAATCCCCTCCTCTTCTTCCAGCGGCTGCGCGACGAGCGCGGCGCCCAGTCGCGCCTCGACGACATCATCGACGGCGAGACGCGCAACGTGATCGCCAGCCACAACCTGATCGAGATCGTGCGGGTCAGCAACCGCGCCTTCGAGGCGGCCGAGGAGGCCGAGGACGTCATGGAGGCCGAGACCATGCGCCAGGTCGATCTCGGGCGCGACAAGATCACCCGCCTCATTCTCGCGCGCGCCACGCAAGTGATGCCGGACTACGGGATCGAGCTGGTCGACGTCCAGATCCAGCGCATCAACTACATCGAAACGGTCCAGGCCAAGGTCTTCGATCGCATGATCTCGGAGCGCAAGCGCATCGCCGATCGCTACCGCTCGGAAGGACAAGGCAAGAGCGCCGAGATCCGCGGCAAGAAGGAACGCGAGCTCAAGGTGATCGAATCGGAGGCCTACAAGAAGACCCAGGAGGTCATGGGCGGCGGCGACGCGCAGGCGACCGGCATCTACGCCGCGGCCTACAACCGCGATCGGGAGCTCTACAAGTTCCTGCGGACCATGGAGACCTACAAGACCGCCGTCGACAAGCAGAGCTGGTTGGTGTTGTCGACCAACGCCGACGTCTTTCGCTACTTGCAGTCGGCGAACGCGGCCGGCGCGGCCCCACACGAGCGCGCCCCGAAGCACTGATGGCCGCTGTCGAGGGGGATCCGTACGTCGTCTTGAACGTGCCGCGGAGGGCGAGCAGCGAACAAATTCGCGCCGCCTACCTCTCACTGGCGGCGCGCTACCACCCCGACCAGCACCAGGGAAATCCGCTGGAAGAGCTGGCCAGCGCGCGCATGGCTGAGATCAACCGCGCCTACGAGCTCCTCTCCGACCCCACGCGCCGGGCCGCCTTCGACGCCGGTTCGCAGAACCGCACCGCGCGGGACGCCGCCGATCGCGCGATGAGGGGCCGCTTCATGAAGGGCGCGGCCCTGCTGGTGGCGCTGCCGCTGGTGTTCCGGACCGGCGCCATCATCTTGCGCGGCCTGGGCGCATTGATTCGGCTGCTGTTCGAAGCCCTGGGATCGTTGCGCGGGCCGCGGCTCGCCGCGGGCGCCGGCCTGATCGCGCTGGTGGTGCTGCTGGTGGCCACGTTCCGGCGCAAGCGCCGCTAGACGAGCCTCCCCCGACCTTCCCAATCTATTCATCCTGGGATCGCCGCGGACCGCCCTCTACGATCAAATGAGGTCGGACTACGACCTCCCGCTGAGCGGGTCAATGTCGGGGCGATGTCTGCGGCTGCGGCTGGAACGTGAAGGGCCGTTCGAGATGCAGGGGGGAGAGCGGATGGCTGAACGACCAGAGGCTCATCTGGCGCTTCACGCAATCCATCACCCGGCTGTCGACGGGTGACGTCGCAACCACCGCCGTGTCGGACACCTGACCGTTCGGGAGGATCGTCCAGCGCAACGTGAGCCGGCGTGCCTTGAGCGCGGCCGGAGTGTGGCGCTGGTGCCGCGCGACCTCGGCGGGACAGTTGTTGAGGAGCGTGAAACGCGACTGGATCTGGCGGTCGAGAGCCGCGGACTCCACCCTGTCGGCGGAAAGCGGAACCGGCGCCGCGATCGCCTGGTCGTCCTTCTCAACGCGCGCCTTTCGGGGCGTCACGCGTCGTTCGGCGGGCGCATCGGGGACCCGCGAGTCCGCTGCCGCCTGCGCGGTGGATGCCCCCGCCGCGCCCGATGCGGAAGCGGCCAAAGATAGAAAGACCCCAAGGACAATCGAAGTAAGACGCGGAAACATCATGACCCACCTCCGCCGTCCCGGATTTGCTCATCCCCGCGGTGGATGCCCAGGCCAGCATCGAGTCGGTGTCCCGCCCCCTCTTCCTTCATCGAACTTGTTGCTATGATATCGGCATGAGCGCCGGGACATTGCCGACCGAGCTTCCCCGCCGACGGTTCACCGTGGACGAGGTGTATCGGATGACGGAGGATGGCATCCTGAGTGAAGACGAGGCGGTCGAGCTCCTCGATGGAGAGCTGGTCCTTGTGAGCCCACAGGATCCGTCGCACGCTGCCCACCTCGCCGAGCTCCACCAGCGTCTCGCCGATGCGTATGGGCGCAATTCGCACGTTCGCGACCAGCTGCCCCTAGATGCGAAGCCGCACAGCTTGCCCGAGCCGGATCTCGCAGTCGTAAAAGGCCAGCCACGCGACTATCGCGATCGCCATCCGACCGGACGCGACGTACGGTTGGTTATCGAAGTGGCGCGATCGAGCCAGGCTATCGATCGCAAGAAGGCGAGTATCTACGCCTCCGCGCAAGCACCGGTGTATTGGCTGATCGATCTCGCGCTGCAACGACTCGAAGTATTCGCCGAACCGTCGGACCAGGGGAAGTATCTGCAGCAGCGTGTCCTAGTCTCTGGGCAAGACGTCGATCTGCCCGAGCTGGATCTCCGCTGGCCCGTGGCCGACCTCGTAGGCTGAGACGGTCCGGGTTTGCGGCCAGTCGGGACGGTGGACGGACCACCTATTGACGGGGGACCGGGCGCCGAACCGGCGCGCCGCTGGCGATGACCCCGGACGCCTCCGCGATCGTCGGAGTCTATCCTCCATGGGCGGGGAGCGTGTGGTGAGGCTGTCGGCCCTGAGTCAGGAGATCAAAAGAAGAACCCGACCCGGAGGAGATCGAGGGTTGGGAGCGGGTACTTGACGATGTACCGCGCCCCGGTCCGGATCGTGTCTTCCTGACGGCGCGCCGAATCGACGACGTCTTGTGAGAACTGGGCGTTGGCCTGCTGCGGGACCGGCTGGCCTCCGTAGGTCGAGGTCACCACCGGATCCTTGGGGATTGGAATCTGCAAGGTGAGGCCGAGCCCCAGCGCCAGACCCGAGCGCATCACCCAGAGCCAGCCGATCTGAGGCGCCACGAACACGCCCGACATGTCCGCCGTAACCTCCAAGCTTCCGTTGTCTACGGTCTTGTCGAGCGACGCCTTGAAGGTCTGATACCCGAGCCCGGCTCCCAGGAAGAACGCCCCGCGGAACGGAAACCAGCGCGCATTCCCCTGCAATGCCAGCATGCCGATCTTCGCGCTGCCCCCCGGGAACGTGATGGTGGGGAGCATGTTGAGCTCGGCCCCGAAGGCCCAGGCGGCGCCGAGCTTGGCACTGAGCTCTGCTTCCACGGGGCGCGGCAGGGAGATGATGCCGACCACCAGGCCGACGCGGTGGCCGTGCGGCGGTGGCGGAGCCGGCAGGGGCGCAACGACGGCGACCTCAGGGGAGGCGACCGGCGGCGGCAGGACGGGCGCCGGGGTCGGCACCTCGGTCAGGGTTGGCGGAGGTATGCTGTCGCCCGGAGGCGGGGATGGGGCCGGCGCCGGCGCCGGCGCCGCGGCGTCGGGCACCGGCATGGCGCCGGAGGGCGGGGGAGGAGGCGCGATCGGGTCGGCCTGCGCGGACGCGTGGCGGGATGCGAGCAGCAACACGAGCGCGACGACCGGAACGGAAGGCTTCAGCATGAGCCATTGTGCGGCTGAACGGGCCGTTCTGCCACCGCATGAACGTGCGGTCGAGAAGGCCCGTCAACCAACGCCCGCCGATCCCTCGCCGGCCCCGACTACTTCTTGGTCAAGGTGCGCACGTTGTTCCCGCCGAACGTCGCGTGCGAGGGCCTCGACCGCGCCGGGCGCGATGCGCCTGTCGGGTTGGGCTCCGACTTGCAGTGCCATCGTTCCGCCTTGAGAACGCCGCATGATTCGGGGAACGCGCGCCCCGACACCCTGACAGAGGTGTCGCGGTCGCGACGCGGCGTGCGGCATCCGATCTGGCTCGTGTCGCTGGCGCTGCTGATCGTCAACGACCACGTCCTCAAGGGGGCGGGCCTCTTGCCCGGCTGGCTGACCGGCAAGCTGAGCGACTTCGCCGGCCTGATCGTGGCGCCGGTGTTGATCGCGGCGATCGCAGGCGCGCGGCGCGCCGGTGCGCGGGTTGCCGCGTGCGCGCTCGTCGCCGTCGGGTTCGTCGCGATCAAACTCTCGCCGGTCGCCGCCGGTGCGCTCGAGCGCGCGCTGGCGCTCGCCCACATCCACTGGCGGGTCTGGTCCGACCCGACCGACCTGGCCGCGCTGGTGGTGCTGCCCGTCGCCTGGTGGCTGACCAGGCGGCCCGCACCGACAGCGCCGCCGGCGCGGGCACCGGCGCGCGCGACAGAGCGCCTGCTCGTGATCTCGGGCGCGCTCGCCTGCCTGGCGACGAGTGCGCCCCTGCCCATCGTCACCATCGATCTTTCGCTCGTGAATCGAACCCACGCGACGCAGCCGGTGGCGCTCTATCGCGCGGCTCCGCTCCAGGATTGTGCCGCGATCGCGGCCGGCGATCTCAGCACGCTCGCGGCGGCGACGTTCACGCCGGAAAGCTGCGTCGCGCTCGAGCCCGGCAAGGGCGTCCCGATCGGAGCGACCGTCGTCGTCAACGAGGGCGGGCCTCCGGCCGACGCGGGCGGCGGGGCCGACTGCCAAGCGGTGGTGGTTCGCGCCCCGGGGCTCGCGGACATGGTGCTCACCTGGCGGGCGATCTCCGCGAAGACGGATGACCTGGACGCCGCCCAGATCTATCTCGAAGAAGCGGGGACTCGCCTCTACGTCGCCGGCGACGACTACGTCGCCGCGGCGCCGGCCACGTTCACTCTGCCGGCGTCGGGCTGCGCGGGGCTTCCGTGATCGTCCGAGCCGTCGCCACGCGCGCCGCGATCGCGCTCGGGATCAGCGCCTGCGCCGCGGTGACCTTCCCTGCCCGCGCGGACGACGCGCCGCCGGTCAATCGATTCTCCGTCGGGCTTGCGGGGGGGCCGATGATCGGCTTCCAGGCATCGGCCGACGGCAGTCCGATCGCGGAGCCCGCCGGCCAAACGACGAATGCCATAGTGGCGCTCGGTGCCGACCGGAGCGTCGCAAGCTGGCTGGCCCTCGGTGTCGAAGCGCGCGGCGGCAGCTGGGATTCGGCCTGGTCCGCCGCCGCCGGATACGACAGCCAGCACGACCGGATTCTCTTCGACCTCGATGCGGTGCTCAGACTCCGATCCCCGCCGGTGTCGCTGTTTCCGAGACGGGTGGTGTTCAGCCTCTCCCCCTCGGTCGGGTTCACCTGGCCCGATGCGCCCGCGCGCCACACGCGCGCGGTCAGCGAGACCTGGCGGGCGCTTGGCGGCGGCGGCAACGCCGGCATCGAGCTCACCGGCGAGACCTGGTTCGCGTACCAACCGTCGCGGTGGAAAATGGGCCTCGCCGCGGGCTTCGGCTACATGCGCCACTGGTTCTCCCTCGACGGCGAGCTCGCGCCGCTCTCGGATCCCGGCGCGACCGTCTCGGCCCGTTACCGCTACGTCGCCGACCAGCTCATGTTCAAGCTGGCGTTCCTGACCGGCGTCTAGCTGATGGCTTCAGAATGAGCCTGGCCGCGTCCGCATACGATCCCGCCGGAAACCGGCGCAGATAGTCTCCGGCGTCGGCCCGGGCCGCCATCCGGCCGCCGTCGCTTTCGATCAACATCTTCCGCCCCAGCGATTGCGCCGCATACGTGCCCGACGGGTCCTCGCGCAGATAGCGCCCGTACCACGGGCGGGGACATTCAGCGGCCGGTGGCAAACTCCAGGGGCCGGTCGGGGTGGTTTGGGGCCTAGATGCAGCGCGCGTCGAGGCAGGATTTGGTGTCGCCACATTCGGCGCTCAGCTGACATTGGGGCGAGGCCTCGCCCCGCGTTTCACAGAATCCCCCGAGGCCACAGACCGAGGCTGCCGAGCAGGTACAGCAATCGGCATCGCTGCGGCAGCTGTCCCGACAGACTCCGTCCACGCAGGTGCGGCCGCCGGAACAGTCGGCGTTGGCTCGGCAGCTCGGGTGCGGGCGATCGTCGGGCTGACAGAGGCCGTCGGCGCAAATGTCGTGCGGACCGCAATCGGTGTCGCTGGAGCAGGCGCCGTGGCAGCTGCCGTTGATGCAGGTATCGCGGGCCGGCACCGGGCAGTCCCCGTTGAGCACGCAGGCGCCTCCGCCACCGACGTTGGGCTGGCAGAAACCGCTCAAGCAGATGTCGCCCGTTCCACAGTCGGCGTTGGTTGCGCACCCCGGCTGACAGGAGCCGTCCAGACAGCGCGCACCAACCCCGCATTCGCTGTTGAAGTGGCAGAGCGGAGTCGCGGGCGGAAGAGGCCTGCAAGTTCCCGACACGCAGCAGTCACCTGAACCGCAGTCGCTGGTCGCTTCGCAAGAGGTCGGCGGCATCGAGGTGCCCCCCGCCCCGCCGCCCGCGCCGCTGTCGGTCGCGCCCGTTCCGCCTGTCGCGCCGCTTCCGGTCGCGCCCGTTCCACCCACGCCGCTGCCGGTCGCGCCCGCTCCGCCGGTCGCGCCGCTCCCGGTCGCGCCCGTTCCGCCCGTCGCGCCGCCGCTGGGTGTGCCCCCGTGGCCTCCCGCCCGACCGCCGTCGACCGCGCCAGCGCCGCCGGGCCCAGCGCCACCTCCGCTGGCCGATCCGCCGATCTGGCACTCACCGGTCCACTGATCGCAGATCTGGCCGGACGGACAATCCGCGTCGCAGACGCACGGCGTGTACGTGGACCCGCCGTAACCGGTGCTATTTGGATCTCGTACCCGGAAACAGCCGCCGACCGAAAACAGACCGGTGAAAGCGATGGCGAACAGGGGAATGACTTTGGCGCGCTTCATTAGGTGCTCCTTTGCCGCCCAGACATCGCAAGCCACGGGCCATCGAGCAGCGCGCCGGGCTCGCGCACGCTCGTCGAAAGCGTGGTGATCGCGGCCACGAGCCGATCACCCTTCGTGCCGTCGATTCACGCCACCGGGTGCGCCGCGCGCCCGGAATCTGAATCACACACGCAGAGGTCCGGAACGCTCAAAGGTCCGTCATCTTGTTCTGCCGGAAGCCCCATCCCATCCCCGTCATTTCAAGGCCGCCAGGCGGGATGGGAGATCCAGAATTGAAACCACCTCGGTCCGTTGATCGAGCGGGTACGAGTCCCGACCGGGATAGATTACGAAGAGTCGCTCCAGGCGCAGGTCCGCGAGCGCAATCCTCATGGACTTGGTTGCAGTGGGGGCATCCGACATCTTCATCTCGAAGCCGTAACGCTTCCCGCCGCGGGTGATCATCAGATCCAGCTCGGCGCCTTGGTGGGTGCCCCAGAAGTACGCGTCCCGCGCCCGCAGGATTGTCAGGACCTGGTCGATGGCGAACCCCTCCCAGGACGCGCCAGCCTTGGGATGGCCCATGAGCTGGTCGTAGTTCTCGAGATCGAGGAGAGCGTGCAAGAGGCCCGCGTCCTGGATGTAGATCTTGGGCGAGCGGATCTGACGTTTCCCCAGATTCTCGAACCATGGCTGCAACTGACGAACGGCCCAGGCACCGGAGAGAACGTCCAGATAGTGGCGGGCAGTGTTTTCAGATGTGCCCAAGGAACGGGCAAACTCGGCGGCGTTCCAGATCCCTCCGTGAAAATGCGCGATCATGTTCCAGAACCGCCCGAGTGTGGCGGCGGGGATGGTCACGCCCAGCTCGCTGAGATCGCGCTGCAGAAAATCCCGCACGTAGTCGCGGCGCCAAGCGAGGCTGGCGCGCTCGGACTTCGCCAGGAACGAACGCGGGAAAGCGCCGCGAAACCAAAGTCGCTCGAATCGCCGCGGGCCGACCTCGGTCAGATTGAAGCCGGCGACGTCGACATGAGCGACGCGGCCGGCAAGGCTCTCGGAGACGCCGCGCACCAAGCGGGGATCGGCGCTGCCCAGAATCAGAAATCTCGCCGGGGTTCGCGGACGATCGGCGAGCACGCGGAGAATCTCGAAGAGCTTCGGAAGTCTTTGGATTTCGTCGATGACCACCAGACCACGAAGCGGCTCGAGCGCCTGCATCGGCACCGACAGGCGCGCGAGGTCGCCGGGGCTCTCCAGATCGAAGAACGTCACCCGGCGGTCACCCGCCAGCGCATGCGCAAGGGTGGTCTTGCCCGACTGGCGCGGGCCGAGCAGGGACACGATCGGGCTGCGCTTGAGAGCCTGACGTACCAGGGACAGGTAGGCTGTCCTGCGCATCATCCCGATAAATCTACCATGAAAATCATCATATCATATGAGGATTTTCATGAATCCTAGAGACAGATTGATGAGCGGCATCTGCACCGCGTTCCTCAGGTGTTCCTAGGGCGACCAGCCTTCGTTGTGCAGGAACTCTCGTAGCTCCTGGTTGTCGCGCTCGAGCGGCGGCAACCAAGGACCGAGCTTGGTTCGCTCCCACCAGATCGTCGACCCGCGCGGCGCGAACGAATAGCGGTAGAGATCGACGCGGATGTGACGCGGCGGCGCGCCGTTGAACGGGTCGGCGCCGAGCAGACCGAGCGTGGTCGGATCGGCGTCCAGCAGCTTGCCGACCAGATGGACGGCCCAGGGGTAGTCGCGCGGGCTCCCCATCGCGGCGAACCAGAGCAGCCAGTCGAGGCGGTAGTGGTACGGGCTCATCCAGCAAGGCCGGCGCGCGGGATCGCCCGGCTGGCACTTGAATTCGTAGGGGAGCCACTGGGTCCCGGGGGTGATGGTTTCGTCGCGCGTCCCTTCGAAGACCAGCTGCGCGCGCTCGCGGCCGACGCTGCCGAACGCGCCGTAGGTGTTGACCAGGGGCAGCCGGGTGAACGAGGTGTTCATGATCTGCGCGCCCGACAACATGTTGAGCACCGGTGGAATGCTGAGCGCGACGATCGCCACGCCGAGCACCGCCGCCGTGAGCCCTTGGGCGCGTGACGGCGTTGCGGCCGCGCGCGCCGCGTCGCTGCGCGTGACGAGACGGGCGGGGAGGAGACGCCGCCAGACCCCATCGTCGAAGCAGGCGAGGATTGGCACCAGCGTGAGCCAGTTCAAAAACGACAGGTTGCCGCTGCCGATCAAGATGACCTGTAGCGACACCATGGCCGCGCCCGCCGCGATCCGCATGCGTCGGGTGCCGAACACGAAGAACGGCGCCACCAACTCGACGAGGTGGTTGAAGACGACACCCACCTTGTGCGCGCCGCCCGGCAACGCGTGGAAGAGCGACGACAGCGGGCTGGGGATCGGTTGCGTCTCGAAATGAAAATCCAGGCAGGTGAGATCCCGCCAGCAGGAATCGCCGCGAAGCTTGATGAGCCCGGCGCCCCACATGATCCGCACCGCCAGCCAGCGCAGCAGCCACACGACCACGACGGAGGGCGGCCGACGCGGAAATGGCCGCCCGTCGAAAAGCGGGCAGAGAAAGATGCAGAGGAACCCGGTCTCGACCAGCTGAAGCTCCCAGCCGAAGCCGTAGAACGTCTGACCCACATTGATGACGGAGATCTGCAGCGCACAAAGGACGATCAGGATGAGCGCGTTGGCGTAACCGGAGAGCACGACCAGCGACAGGACGACGCCCACCCAGCCCGCGCCGCGCAGCACGACATCGCGCGCGCTCAGCCAGAACAGCGACGGGAGCTCTGCGAATCCGGCCGCCCGCGAACCGAGCTGTCTGGCGACGCCATCCAGAAAATC
>Ga0080027_10000776_pt1 | contig 13322 bp, 11 predicted proteins | sample OrgsoiDNA2013046_FD_70962 | JGI IMG/M metagenome (GOLD analysis project Ga0080027, IMG submission 70962) | Permafrost soil microbial communities from the Arctic, to analyse light accelerated degradation of dissolved organic matter (DOM) -... | ecosystem: Environmental > Terrestrial > Soil >... | reverse complement strand
CGCACCTAACGAGGTGGTCGCGAAAGTTTCCGCGGCGGGTTTCCCAGTGAGCGAAGCGGAAATGACGAAGCTTGCGGCCGATCTAGGCGAGAGCACGATGTTCGGTCGCGCGGGCGGCGCGCCCACTTTCGCGGTCGGGATGGCGCACATGTTCGCAGGCGTGTCCGCGAGCCCGACCGCGCTCGCGCTCTGGTACCACTTCGCCATCATGTTCGAGGCGCTTTTTATTCTCACAACGATCGATGCCGGCACGCGCGTGGGGAGATTTCTGCTGCAAGATTTGTTAGGGCAAATCTGGCGCCCCCTTGGGAATACGGGCTCGTGGAGTGCGAATATCTTTGCCAGCGTGCTTCTCGTCAGCGCGTGGGGCTGGTTTCTTTACCAGGGGGTGATCGATCCGTTAGGCGGAATCAACAGCCTTTGGCCGCTCTTCGGACTCGCGAATCAACTGCTCTCCGTCATCGCGCTCTGCTTCGGGACGACGATTCTAATCAAGATGGGTAAAGCGCGCTACCTCTGGACGACCCTCGTGCCGCTCGTCTTCATGATCGTTGTGACATTTTCCGCAGGCTACCTGAAGATCCTTTCATCTGATCCGAAGCTCGGTTTCCTAAAGATGGCGGACGAAATTGTGGCGACCGCCCCGGCGAATATCGATTACACGCGGCAGGCGCTTGTCTGGCGGCTCGACGCGCTCGTCGCCCTGGCGTTTCTTGTCCTCGTGTTCTTGATCGTGGCCGGTTGTGCCTGGGAATGGTGGCGGCTGTTGCGCGGCACGAAGCGGGTGGTGCTGCACGAAAGCGAGTTCGTTTCGCTTGCGCAGGTGCAGGTCATGACTCGTTAGGCGGAACGCCCCCGACGGAACGATTCTACCCGAGTAGGTCGCGATCGACGATTTTGTCGGGATGGTGCGCCTGTGCGTCGCGGCGGCCCGGCGCGGGGGGAGAGCGATCGAGACGCAGAAGCAGCTTCGGACGAAGCTGGAGAAAAATGCGCGACTCTACAGCGAATTTTATCGGTCCTAACGAATGCGATAATCGCTGGCCTAGCGATTACTTCCGGCGCAACGGCACGACGATTTCATTCTGGTCGTAGGTAAGGATGACCTGTCCGTCCTGGATCGCTTTCAACGTGACCTGGTAGATATCTTTGCCGACCTGAAGACCGAATTGCTGGCCTTCCTGCATGATCTTGCCGTTCAGAATCGCGAAATGCGTGCTCGTGCCCATCGTCACCGACGTGAGCGCGAAGGAAGCGGGGGAGAGTTCTAAGTCTGCCGCGTTGGGATCCTTCAGGCTGGGCTTTTTCCATCCGATCGGCCAAAATGGATTGCGCTCCGCTGAAGCGTCGAAAGTAGACTTGTGGTCCGTCTCGGTAGTCGCCGCCGCAGTCTCGGCGCGCACGGCGCAAAGTGGAGTCGTTAGGGCAAGTACGATCAGGAAGGTTTTCATCTTCTCAAAAGAGTTGTCTGAACGATCAGGCTGACCTGCTGGTATTGGGGTTCTTCGGGGGTGGCGTGGATCACGATTTTTTCCACTGCGAGTAACGGCTCAGTGTTTTCCAGTTTTGCGATCGCCGCGCCGAGGGCGTTGTAATCGCCTTGCGGGAGCTCGACCGCCCAGGTGTCTTTTATCCAATCCGACAGCTCCGGCTGTTTGTAGTCAGCGGTCGATTCAAGGCGTGCGGCCGCTTTGTCCATTCGCTGGTCGGCGAAAAAGGTGCGCATCTTCGGCGGAAACCAGGCAATGGGCGCGCCCTCCGGCGTGGTGGCCTTGAGCGTGGTGTAATTGCTGGTGGCCGCTTTGGCTTGCACCTCGAGGTTCGCGGTTTTCTTCATCTCGGTTTTCGACGACGCGGTTTTCGCCTGCAAGTCCGCGATGGCTTGCGTCATCGAGGCGCGACTCTTGTTGAGCGGCCCGAGGAAGAAATTGAAGTAGCAATAAATCAGCGCGACGAAGCCGATGCTGCTCAGGATGATCTTTTGGATCTGATCCTTGTTAAATCTAGTCAGTTTCATTTTGTTTTCGCGATTTTCTTCGGCGGGGCGCTGACTTTGGCGGGGGCGGGTTTCGGGTTAAAGGTGAGGTTGAGAACGAAGCGTGCGCTGGGCATCGCCACGCCGCCGACATTCACGATCGTATCGAGGTCTTCCAGATTCTTAAATTGCACTTTCACCTCGCTATAGCTTTCCTCGAGTTTCTCGAATAAGAGCTGCCGAAATTCCTCGGCGGCGGCGCGGGGCTCGCGGGCGGCACCGGTTCCTTCGATCGTTACTGTGATGGAATTGTTCGCTTCCGCCACGCCGCCATCCAAGGCGATCAATTGAACGTTAGGCGCGACGCAATGGGAAAGCTTGGCCAGGAACGGCGCCCAGTAAAAGCGTCCGTCGATGATGTCGTCAAGCACCTTGGTGCTGTCGATGATTTTTCGTAGCTCCTCCGCGCGCTTCTGCGCGGCGGTGACTCTCGGCTCGACCTTTCGCCACTCGCTTTCGACTGCATTGAGGTGGCTCTTGATCTGGATGGTCTGATAGGCGTTCCACATGTAGTAGAGGAAAAGAAGCGCGCCGAATGCACTGAGCGCCATCACGCCCAGCTTGAGCGGATCGCGCTGGCGTTGCCGGTGCTCCGAGATCTCTTCGTGGAGAAGATTGAGCTGAAGGGCCATCGTTAGGCGGCTTTCAAGAAGGAGATGGCGGCGCCGCACGCGACGTTAAGCGAGACGAACTCGCTCGCGAGCGCCTGGCGTTTGGCCGGTGGCAAGGCCACTTCACAAGTCTCGAGAGGGTCCCAAATTTCGCAGGGCAGACCGAGCTCATCGCTTAGGCTTTGCAAAATCATCTCCGCTTTGGCCATCCCGCCGGAGACGAAAATCCGATGGATGCTCTCCTCGCATTGACCCTCGAAAAACCCGATCGAGTTGCGCACTTCAACCGCGAGCCGCATGAGCGAGTGGCGGCAAGCTTCCGCCATGCCAGCGTCGCCCTGGTCGATCAGCACGCGCGCGGTCGCGGTGTCGAGTGCGCCGTCGGCAGTCAAGTTTTCGCTGAAAATCTTGCCGCCGTAATCAATTCTGCGCACAAGCATAAGTTCCGTTTTGTTGCCGATCAGCACCGTACTTTGCAGGTGGCCCATATCGAGCAGAAGGAACGCTTCGTTCGCGAAGACTTCGGGATAAGCGAACTCGAACGCATTGAAGGAGCAGACCGGCGCGAGCTGCAGGATGTTGGCGGTCGTCTTTGTCTTGCCGAAGGCCTCGGAAATTTGCTTTACCGCAGGACGTAGCATGCCGCCGACGAGATAGCGCGTTTTCCCGCTACCTTCCATTACGGTGCCGTTCGGAGCGACACCGGCGAGCGCGACCGCGGAGACAGGTGCGCAATCGAGCACGAAATCCTTGCATTCCTGGTTCAAAACCGCGAGCCCGTTGAGCCGAAGCGCGCTACGCAGCAATTCGATCGGCGTGGTCGGCTGCTCGATAATGCGCAGGAGCGTGTCCGGATCGGAAACTGCGATGGCGCACCCCCTCGCGCTCCCGCCAAGATCTTTCAGGAGCAATTTTACCTGGTGCGCGAGTTCATCGGCGGTGCTGATTACTTCCGGCACCTCGCGCGACGCGTAGTTTGTGAGAACGAATCGCTGATCGCCTTTCCGCTGCAGTAGCACGCTCTTGAAAGCGTGTTTCCCCAGGTCGATGCCGATGACGGAGTTTGCGGGCTTGGCCATGGTGGTTGCACTTTCATAAAGCGAAAACCGTGCCGAGCGCGGCGCATTTCTGAAAATGCCCGCTGGAGTGAGAACACGCCCGCTATTACGCGGCGGCCGACTGGCGATAGCCGAAGAACTCGCGGTCCTTGATGACGCGCGAGACCTCAGGTGGAACCATGCTCTCCCATCCCGGATCGCCGTTCTGTAATTTTGCGAGCACGTCGGGCGGAAAAATTCTCAGGTATTCGCGATGATAATCAGTGATTTCCTGAATGAAGCCGTTGTCGATCAGATACTGATAGAGATGATAGAGGTTCGGCGCGACCTCGAGCTGTTTCGCAGTAATGAGTTGTCCGGTCTTCTCGTCTTCCATCGGATAGACGAAAAGCTTCAACCCGCCTTTGAACATCCGCCCGAGTGCTTCGAGGATCCCGCCTTCCAGATTGAGATAATATTTTTCGTCGAAGATTTCATGCAGACTCGGTACCCCCATGACAAGGCCGACTATCTTGTTCGTATAAAGCGAGAGATAACCTGCGAGCCGGTAATATTCGCCAAATTTCGAGATCAAGACCGTCCGGCCTAACGACCCGAGAATATCGACGCGCGCGAGAAAGTCCGCGTGGTTCAACTGGCCTTCGGAAAGGAGATTCTCGAGCGTCATCTCCATCAGCACGACGAGATCGTCATCAGTCGCACCGGCTTGGCGGAGAAAAAGTTGCCGCGCGCCCTCGAGCATATCGTTTGTTGCGTAGGTTACAGGCCGGAAACTGCCGCGCTCAATGATGATCGCTTTTTTGTAGAAGACCTCGGCCGGCTGCACCGTTTCGCCGTCGGCGGTGAACATGACCGCGGTCGTTAGGCCCTGACTCACAAGTTGCAGGCTCATCAGCCGATTATCGACGTTCTTGTAGGCTGGCCCGGAGAACTTGATCATGTCCACCTGCATGCGCTCCGGGGCGAGATTCTCGTGCAATGAAGCGATCAACTCTTCCGGCTGCGCATAATAGAATGCGCCGTAAATCAGGTTTACCCCGATCACACCAAGCGCCTCTTGCTGGTCGACGTTTGCCTCGTCGAGCATTCGCACGTGGATGATGATCTCGCTCGGTTCGCCGCGAGGTTCGGATTGGAACCGCATCCCGAGCCAGCCATGCGACTCGTTATGCTGTTTGAAACTTCGCGCTGCGACCGTGTCGGCAAAAACGAAAAATGTGCGTTCCGCTCCCATCTTTTGATCGAGCCTCTCCATGAGAAGAGAGTACTCGTGGTCGAGCATCGTCTGGAGCCGGGCGCGGCTGACGTAGCGCTCCGCCGGGCCATAAATTGCATCGCTAAACTGCATATCGTAGGCGGACATCGTTTTCGCGATTGTGCCGGCGGCACCGCCGACGTGGAAGAAGCGCCGCGCGACCTCTTGCCCAGCGCCGATCTCCGCGAAGGTGCCGTATTTATTGGCGTCGAGATTGATCTGGAACGCCTTCTTGTTCGTCCCGATGTCCATCTCCGCGCTCATACGTTCAAGATGAAAAGCTTTGCCGGCTTCTCAACCGATCAGTTACGCCCCCTAACGTTGGACGGTGAACGTTAGAGCCGGACGCGCTCTGCGCTCTCAGCCGGAATCCAGCCGCGCAGTTCATTTGGCAGCGCGGCATAAGTCCAGTTCCCGCGCGTGCTGAGAATTTTGACCTCGCTTCCAGGCGGAAGCACGAGGACGGCGCCAGCATTATCCGCGGTTGCCAGGCGCGCTTGGATCTTTTTGCCGGTAACAATTGCGAGGTCGCGGCCGGTGCTGCCATTCTCGAACGCATAAACCGCGAAGGCCGAGCCAACGCAGATCGCGCTTAACAACAGGAGCGTGAAAATCCAGACAACTGACCCGCGTCGCGCGAAATAAAATGCGCAAATCATGCACGCAGCGCACCAAAAAGCCGCCGCCGCAGCCCAAGCGTACTGATTGGATGTGAGAAAAGCGAGATGCTCTTCCGGCCAGCTTTTTGCCAACTCCAGCGCGCGCGCCTGATCGCGCACCAGCCGAAGATTTGCCTGCGCCTCCGGCTGCGACGGATCGAGCGCAAGCGCGCGCTCATAGTTGAGAATGGCGCGCCCCAGGTCGCCAACGCGAAAGTAGGCATTACCCAGGTCGTAAAACAAACTTGTGCTCCATTGATGCGCTTTCACGAGCGATTCGTAATCCGTGATTGCTTCGCGGAAATGACCGGCGGCATACTCCGCATTCGCTTTCGCGAAGACCGAATCGGCCTCGGCGTGAGTGCGTGGCGCGATCGTTAGGCAAAGGAGCCCGGCGGCCATGAAAGCGGAGACTTTTGCGCGCATCTAGGAAAGGCTGTCGATGAGTTCCAGCACTTCGTGCCGCGTTTCTTCAGCGACCATGCCGTCGCCGTCTTGTCCGCCGCTGTAGCGAAGCTCATCACTCCGCCGGAAAAGCTCGCGCACGCGATCGCGTTTCTCGCCGGAAAGCTGGAAGGCCGCGACTGCGGATTCGGCGTCCACCGTATTCGGCTCGACCTTGCGCGCGAGCGCAGTTTTTAGTTGCACCAATCGTAGTGCTTCCGCGAAATATCTATCCGGCGATTCATCCGCGCGTCGCAATTTTTTCTGAAGCTCGGAAGTTTCGTGCTCCCAAGTCGCCCGCTTTTGAGCCTCTCGATTCTCCAGACGTCGTTGCCGCGATTTCCAACCGAAGAACCCAATCAGTCCTAGGAGAGGCACAGCCTGCGCCGTCCAAAAAACTGGGCACATGAAAATCGGCGCGAAAGTTTGACCCCAATTTTCATGGTCGGTGACCTGATAAAGAATATCCTGTGCTTGCGACTCGGGTGTCGGACCCGCCGCCACTGGCGTCGTTGGCACGGAAGAACTGGCGAATGCCGGAGTCACAGCAGGCGCTGCGCCGCCTTCAACCACCACCGGCAACTTATCGCCCTTCAGCGTCACATACTTTTCCTTCAGCGGATCGAAATAGGTGAAGATAAGCGGAGGAACGGCATCCTTGCGTTCGTTAGGCGTGAGAACCAGCTCGAACGATTTCGTGCCGCTAATTCCGATATCGTCGTCCGGTTTGAAAGTCGAACTCGGCGGATAGGTGTGCCAGCCGCGGTCGCTCTCCATGATCGGCGCCGTGACTCGATCGAAATTGCCGCGTCCCGAGATACTCGCGGTCGCGGTAAGCGGGTCGCCTATCTGCGCTGTCTTCGGCTTTACGTCGGTCGTTAGGTTAAAAATTCCGACTGCGCCAGAGAAACCCGGCGGCGCGTTCGGCGGCAATGGTTTCACTTCCAGCGTAACTGGCTGGCTTTGGATCTTGATCTCGCGCTGTTCGGCGAGTCCGGCGAAGGGGTCGTTGAAAAACGGATCGGAGAAGGGGTCGTCCATGCCGAAGATATCGAAAGGCGATCGCGTCCGACTGCCGCTGCGTCGCGGCACCTGGACGATCGCTTTCGCTTCCACCGGCCCAATCTCAAATTTGCCGCTGCGCGCGGCGGCTATCGCCGTCTTGAAGGTGACGACTTGATACGCGCGACCGTCGATCGTCTCGATGCTTTGCTGCGGCTGCGGCATGCGTTGGGTCGTAAAGCCCTGGCCGATAAGGTTTGGTCCGTCCGCCAGTCTCGCGCGCACACGAGTGTTGAATCCCAGGCGGATTTCGGCGGGCACGATTTCACCGACGTAGGCCGATGTTCTCGGAATGACGAGCTCGGCGAAAACCATTTTGCGCTCGTCGAGCGCGTTCGCGCCGCGACGAGAACCAGCCGCAGCTCCGTCGTTAGGGGCAACGTTTAGCGTCAGGGCCGGCGTCCGCAACAGACCGCCGGCGGCGTGGACGACCTGCGGCGGGATGGTGAACGTCCCGGCCTTCAGCGGAAGGACGGTGTAGTTGTAAACGACGCTCGAACTGGCATTCAAACCATTCAAACGGAACTCCTGCGAACTGCCGCTGTAACGAATATCGAGGCCGTCCACCGCAATGTCGCTTGGTGGAGTCGCGCCGGAGCCGCCGGTCACCTTGATTTGCAACTGCACCGGCTGATCGACTTCGGCTTCCGAGCTGGTTAGGACGGCGGTGACGGCCGGCGAGTCGGCGCGCGCGCATGGCATGCCCGCAATCGCGATCAAAGCTACAAACAAAACGCGCCGGAACATTGGAATCTCCATCAGCTATCACCCTCAACCCGCTCTCCGCCTTTACCAGTCCTTATAGACACGGCGCACGGGCTTGTGTTCATCGAGCTGGACTTTCTGTTCCTCGTCTTTCATCGATTCCAGCAACAGTTGCGCTTGCTTCTGACTCATCTCTCCTTCTTTCTCCGGTTCGGCTTCGGCGGCTTGCTGGTCGCCCTCCTTTGGCTTTTCTTCACCGGCGCTCTTGACGTCGCCGGTCAATGGCTTGCCAGGTGTATTCGCTGGAGTAGAGCTCGGTTCGGCACCATTTTCGTCCCCGCTTTCATTATCTGGAGAGGGAGACGGACTGCCTTCATTACCGGGTGAGGGCGAGGCGGTCGGCTGCTCTCCGCTTTCCGAAGGTGACGGGGTTGGCGTCGGAGAAGGCGATTCACCTGCCCCGTTTTGTTGTTGCTCCTCGCCTGGCGTTGGACTCGCGCTCGGGCTGGGGGTGGGAGTGGGTGTAGGCGATTCGTTTTTCTGTTTCGACTGTTCGCCTTTGCCGGAGCCTTGTTCGTTCTGCGACTGCTGTTGTTGGTTGTCTTTTTGATCGTTCTTCTTCTGCTGATTTTTGTCTTTGTCCTTCTGATCCTGCTTTTGATTTTTCTGCGGCGAAGGGGAGGGGGACGGCGATGGAGTCGGCGGCGGTTTTTGCTCCTGCTTTTTCTTCAGCTCTTCGATCTTCTTCTTAACGTAATCGTAATTGTCCTTCGCTTCCTTGTTCTGCGGCTCAGCCTTCAGTGTCTGCTCGTAATGCTGGAGCGCGTTCTCCCAGTCGGTCAGTTTCTTCGCGTCGGTCTTTTCGGCCTCGCCATGCTGATACAGCGTGTTCCCGAGATTGTAGTGACTCGCGCTTTGCAGTTGCGTGTTCTTCGAAAGCAGCGCCTGGCTGAATGACTGCAAGGCTTTGTTGTAATCCTGCATCTTGTAAGCCGCCGCACCCGCGTCGAATTCGATCCGCTCGGTCTGCCGCGTTCCCGGATTTTCCTTCAGAGTTTCCTGGAAATTGTCGTACGCCTCAGGAAATTTTTGCTGCTGATATAGTTCCAGGCCCGGAGCTGTTGCCTGCGCCCAATTTCCCATCGCGAGAAACATCGCTGCCGCGACCGCAGCCGCGATTGGCTGTTTCTTCGCCCGGTCCGCCGCAGTCTGAGCGCGCTTGCGATCATTAATCAAGAGCGCGATCGAAAAGACCAGAATCGCGGCCGAGAGCGGCCATTCGTAGCGCTCGATCGGCGTTCGCGACAAGCGCGCGTTGATGTCGGCCACCTGCATCTTGCCGAGCCCTTCCGTGAAAAGCTGCTTCATCGTCTGAGGCCCGCTTTCCAAGTGCAGATAAAATCCGTCCGCCGCTCTTGCGACTTCTCGCAGTCGGGTTTCGTCGAGCTTCGACTTCACCACCTCTCCCTTGGCGTCTTTCACAAAGGCCGTTTCGCCGTTTTCACCCTGAAGCGGAATCAACGAACCGCCGGTTGTTCCCACGCCGACAGTGAAGATCCGCACTCCCGCTTCCGCGGCCGCTTTCGCCGCGCTCACTGCGTCGCCGCTCAACTCCTCGCCGTCGGTAAAAATAATCAGCGCACGATTTCCGGTCGCCGCTTTGCCATACGTCCGCGTCGCCAGCGCGATCGCGTCGGAAATATTTGTGCCGCCTTCCGGGATGATCTTCGTGTCGAGATCATTGATGGAGTCGACGGCCGCGTCGTAATCGATCGTTAGGGGCGCCTGCAGAAACGCGCGCCCGGCAAAGGCGATCAGTCCGACCCGGTCGCCCTCCAATTCATTCAGCAAATCCTGCGTCGCGAGTTTCACTCGCTCCAGACGATTGGGCGGCACATCGTTCGAGAGCATGCTGCGCGAAACATCCACCGCCAGGATAAGGTCCAATCCCTTTCGGCGCACTTCGTCGAAGGCGTAACCCCAGCGCGGCCGCGCCAGACTAACGATGACAAGCGCGAGCACGAGCAGGAGCAGTGCGAAACGCAGAATGCGGCGCGCGCGATTCACGGTGCCGGAAAGTTGTGGCAACAAACGCGGCGCGACGAACTGCTGCAAACGCTCCGCGCCACGCTGCTCCGCACGCGCGAAGAAAAACGCCAGCACCGGAAGCGCCAGCAACCCCCACAGCCACGCTGGATTTCCAAACGTCATGGCAACTTCTTCCAGAGCGTTTGCGACAATAGAAGCTCCGCTAGCAGCACGCCCACACCCGCCATCAAACAAGCCGGAAACAGATCGTGATATTGCTGATATTTTTTTACGGATACGGTGGACTTTTCCATCTTATCTATGTCGCGATAAATACTTTCGAGCGAATCAGTATCAGTTGCGCGGAAGAATTGTCCGCCCGCGATTTGCGCGACTTCCTTCAGACCCGCTTCGTTGAACTGCACGCGTTGATTTTGATAAAGAATGTTCCCCGCCACGTCAGTCACGGGCCGGCCGTTGGAGGGGTCGAAGACCGGGACCGGGGCGATGCCGTTGATCCCCGCACCGACTGCGTAGAGCTGAATGTGCAGCGCCTTGATCGCTTCCGCCGCCGTGTTCGGCGGAATCTTGCCGGCGTTATTTTCGCCGTCGGTGAGCAGAACAATGGCATGGCTTTTCGATTTCTTATCCGTTAGGCGATTGGCCGCCGACGCCATCGCGGAACCGATCGCGGTGCCGTCCTCCACCAGCCCGATCCGCACCCGCTCAAGATTTTGCAGGAGCCAATCATGGTCGAGGGTCAACGGACTAACGACATACGGCCGGCCGGCAAAAGCAATCATTCCGATGCGATCGTTAGGCCGGCTTTCAATAAACTTTCGCGTGACTTCTCGGATCGCATCAATCCGGGTGGCCGAATCGCCGCCGACTGTGAAATCTTTCGTCAGCATCGAACCGGAAACGTCGAGCACCACCATGATGTCGATGCCGCTTGCTTCCACCTCGGTGAGGCTCTTGCCGAGCTGCGGCCGGGCAAGCGCGAAGATGAAGATGGCGAGCGCGAGGTAGAGCAGGCCGCGCATGATTTTCCCTGCCCGCGAACGGCTGTGCCGGCCGAGAGCGTGCAGCGTCGCGGTCGAAGAATAAATCAATGCCGCCGTCTGGCCGCGCTGACCGCGCAACCAGGCGAGCAACGGGACGAGAAGCAGAAGCGAAAGCAGCCACGGGTGCGCAAAGGAAAAACCCCACGGCGACTGTTGCGGCCAGAAGCTAGGCAGGCTCAAGGGCGCCTCCTTTCACAAATCGCATCGCTTCCTCGAGCAGCAATCGGCTGTCCTCGATCGATGCCTCGTAACGCGCGAACTTGATCAAGTCGCAACGATTGAGAAAATCGCCTAACAATTCCTTTTCGTCCGCGGAGAAGGGCGAAGCGGCGGCGAGAGCATTCAGAAATTCCACCGACGTCTGGCGCGTCACGGGCAATTGATATTGCTCGGTCACGTAGCGGCGCAGGATGTCAGAAACGCGAATGCTGAACTGGTAAGGTATGAGCTTTTCGATCTCGCGCTCAATCCGCGCCAATTGCTCGAGCGCGCGTTGGCGCGGTGTCAGGATCACCACTGGTCGGTTGCGCCAGCGCTTGATCAGCCAAATCGTTAGGCCGAGCAGCAACAGTGTTCCGGCGACCGCACAAAAAATCATCCACGGCTTGAGCAGGAAGTAATCAACCGGCGGCGCGATGTCGTGAAATTCTTGCGCGAGGAAAATCTGCATGACTTGTCTGCCTAACGACGCGCCATGCGTCGTTCGCGCTGTTTGAAAAATCCCCGCAGCGGCGGGAGGTAATCGTCGCCGGTGCGAAGCGATATCGTATCGATGTTGTTGCGTCGCAGCGTATGCGTGACTTCGGCGCGGCGCTCCTGGGCGAGGGCGCTGAAGCGCGTCCGCGTTTGCCGATCGCCGGTGTTGATTTCGATCTGGTCGCCTGTCTCCGCGTCCTCGAGTGTGATGAGGCCGACGTCCGGGAGCGTTTCTTCCCGTTGATCGTCTATACGGATCGCGACGAAATCGTGCCGCCGGCTGGTGATGGTGAGCGCGCGTGAAAAATCTTCTGCCTGAAAATCTGAAATGAAGAAAACGACCGAGCGACGGGTGACGATATGGTTCAGATAATCGAGCGCGAGGCTCGGCAACGTGCCGCGGCCTAACGGCTCAAAGTAAAGGATCTCCCGAATTAGACGGAGGGTGTGCGAGCGGCCTTTCTTTGGGGGGATGAAAAGTTCGACCTGATCCGAGAAAAGAACGAGCCCGACCTTGTCGTTATTCCGGATTGCGCTGAAGGCGAGGAGGCAGGCAACTTCCGCGGCCAGTTCGCGCTTCGATTGGGCAACGCTTCCGAAATTTCCCGACGCGCTCACGTCGACCACGAGCATCACGGTCAGCTCGCGTTCCTCGGTGAACTTCTTCACGAACGCGTTGCCGAGTCGCGCTGTGACATTCCAGTCGATCGCACGAATCTCGTCGCCCGGCTGATATTCGCGCACGTCCTCGAAGTTCATCCCACGCCCTTTGAAAACGCTATGGTAATCGCCAGCGAAGGCGGATTGGACGAGACCTTTGGTCTTGATTTCGAGCGCGCGGATTTTCTTCAAGATCTCCGCCGGAGTCTGGCGTCTGTCGCTCATCTGAGACCTCTCCTAACGAGAACGCCTCGCATCACGGTACCGGCAAGCCTGCGAAGATTCGCTCGATCACCGTTTCACTCGTTAGGCTTTCTGCTTCCGCCTCATAGCTGACGATGACCCGATGCCGCAAAACATCCGGGCCGATGCTCTTGATGTCCTGCGGGGTGACGTAGCCGCGACCATTGAGGAAGGCGTAGGCGCGCGCCGCCAGCGCCAGGTAAATCGTCGCGCGCGGCGAAGCGCCATAACGAATCAAACCTTCGAGTTCCAGCCGATACGAAGCCGGTTCGCGTGTCGCCCAAACGACATCGACGATGTAATCCTTCACACGGTCATCGATGTAAATTTCGTTAACCAGGTTGCGCGCGGCGATGATCTGCTCCGGCGCGACGACCGGATCAACATGCAAGTCGGGCGCGGAAGTCGCCATCAAATCGAGAATACGTCGCTCCTCCGTTCTTGATGGATAGCCCACATTCAGTTTCAGCATGAAACGATCGAGTTGCGCTTCGGGAAGTTGATACGTGCCTTCCTGCTCGAGCGGATTTTCCGTCGCGAGAACGAGGAATGGATCGGAGAGCGGATACGTCGTTTCGCCAATCGTCACCTGGCGTTCCTGCATCGCCTCGAGGAGCGCGCTCTGCACTTTCGCCGGCGCGCGATTGATTTCATCGGCCAGAATCAAGTTGGAGAAAATCGGGCCGAGCTTGGTCGTAAACTCGCCACTGCGCGGATTGTAAATGAGGGTGCCGATAAGATCGGCCGGCAGCAAATCAGGAGTAAATTGCAGCCGCTGAAATCCGGTCTGAATGCAGGCCGC
>Ga0080027_10000775_pt1 | contig 13325 bp, 8 predicted proteins | sample OrgsoiDNA2013046_FD_70962 | JGI IMG/M metagenome (GOLD analysis project Ga0080027, IMG submission 70962) | Permafrost soil microbial communities from the Arctic, to analyse light accelerated degradation of dissolved organic matter (DOM) -... | ecosystem: Environmental > Terrestrial > Soil >... | reverse complement strand
GGGCCGGTTTCGACGATCAGCTCCGACGGGCGATCACCGGGCGGGTTCCAGGCCGTCGGCAGGTCGAGATGCCCCTTGGTGCCGAGCAGCAGCGTGCGCTGCATCGGCGCGAGGTCCATCCCACAGGAGAACGTCGCCTGGCCGCCCGGGAACTGCAGGACGCCGCTGGTCAGCAGATCGACGCCCGTCGCGGGGTCGATCTCCGATCGGGCGAGCACGCCGGTGGGCTCGGCCTCGAAACAGAAGCGGCTCATGGTGACCGGATAAAACCCGGTGTCGAGCAAGACGCCGCCGCCCATCTCGGCGCCGAAGCGGATGTCTTCGCGCGAGGCGATGTTGTAACCGAAGGTTCCCACGAACGAGCGCAGCGTGCCGATTTTGCCGCCGCGGATCAGCTCGCGCGCGGCCAGCCAGCGCGGGTGAACCCGCACCATCGCCGCCTCGCAGATGACGACGCCGGTGCGGTCCCGCACCGCCAGGAGGCGCCCCGCCTCGGCCGCGCCGAGGGCGATCGGCTTTTCACACAGGACGTGCTTGCCGGCCTCGGCCGCCCGCTCGGACCAGGGGACGTGCAGGTGATTCGGCAGCGGGTTGTAGACGCCGTCTATCTCCGGATCGGCGAGCAGCGCCTCGTAGGACCCGTAGGACTTCGGCAGGCCCAGCTCGCGCGCGGCCGTCGCCGCTTTGCCCGCATCGCGCGACGCGATCGCGACCAGCTCGACCCCGCGCGCGGCCCGCATCGCCGGAATCATCTTCCGCCGCGCAAACCGCGAAACCCCGAGCACGCCAAAACGGAACATCAGTTAGATGATCGTCCCGTCGGGAATGATGCCGTTCTTCGGGACGATCACGATCCCCTCGCGGATGTAGTAGCCCTTGCCGTCCTTTTCCTTGAGGCCGGCCTCGTTGACGATCCGCACGCCGCGCCCTATGCGCGCGTTCTTGTCGATGATGGCGTTTTCGATGATCGATTCCGAGCCGATGCCGACCACCGGAATGCCGCTGGCTTCGGCGGCGCGCATGTCCTCGAGCGTCTCGTAGAAATCCGCGCCGACCAGCAGGCTGTTGCGGATGTGCGCGGCGGCGCCGATGCGGCTGCGGATTCCGATCACGGCGCGATCGATCTCGGCGCCGTTCATGATGCAGCCCTCGGAGATGAGCGCGTTGTGGATGTTGCACCGCTCGACCTTGGACGCGGGCAGAAACCGGGGGTGCGTGTAGACGGGATGCTTCTCGTCGTAGAAATCAAACGGCGGGATCGGCTCGCACAGCGCCAGGTTGGCCTGGAAATAGGACTGGATGGTCCCGACGTCCTCCCAGTAGCCGCGGTAGACGTGCGCCTGAACGCGCTGGCGTGGGACGGCGTCGGGGATGACGTGCCGCCCGAAGTCTACCAGCTTGGGGCTCGCGAGGGACAGCTCGAGCACGTCGCGCTTGAAGATGTAGATGCCCATCGACGCGAGGTACCCGGGTCCGCCGCCGTTCGGCAGCTCGGAGACCAGGGAGGGCAGACGCTCGGCGGGGGGCTTCTCGTCGAAATGGACGATGCGGCCGGTCGCGTCCATCTTGAGGATGCCGAACCCGCTGGCTTGATCCGCCGAGACCGGGATGACCGCCACCGTCGCGTCGGCGCCGCTGGCGCGGTGGGTCCGCAGCATGTGCTGGTAGTCCATGCTGTACAGCTGATCGCCGGAGAGGATCAGCAGATCGCGTCCGGGGGTGCGCCGCATGTGGCGCAAGCTCTGGCGGACGGCGTCGGCCGTCCCCTGAAACCAGTTGCCACCTTCTTCCGTTTGCTCGGCCGCCAGCACGCTCACGAAGCCCGACGAGAAGACGTCGAACTTGTAGGTCATCGCGACGTGCTTGTTGAGGCTCTCCGAGTTGAACTGCGTGAGCACGAAGATTTGACGGAGGTTCGCGTTCAGGCAATTGCTGATCGGGATGTCGATCAGGCGGTACTTGCCGCCGATCGGAACGGCCGGCTTCGAGCGTTTGAGCGTCAGCGGAAACAGGCGCGTACCGCGGCCGCCCCCCAAGATGATCGCCAGCACGTCGTCCATGGACGCGCGAATCTATCTCATCTTCGCCGGGGCGTCCGTATTCCGCACCATCACGGTGACCTCGTTCTTGTTGTGGTAAAGCTGCTTGACGCGCGCGAACGTCAACGTGGGGCGTAGGCGGGCGAAGAGCGGCGGCAGCGCGCCGAGTACGCCGTAGCTGTCGCGGCCCTTGAATTTCACGGTGACCAGCAGATTCCGGCAGAGGTTCCGGGTGAGCCAGGTTTCGATCAGCGTGAGGCTGCGCTGGGGCTCGCACACCACGTCGCAGAGCAGCCAGTCGACCGGCGCGGGCGGCGCGTAGGTGAAGGCGTTGCCGATGGTCATCGTGACGCGCGGGTGACGCGCGAGGGCCGGCGCGATCGACGCGCGGTCGACCGCCAGCACGCGCGCGCCCCGCGCGATCGCGATCGCCGTCCAGCCGCCGGGCGCCGCGCCGAGATCGACGCAGATGTCACCGGCGCGCGGCGCCGTCTCCATCCAGGCCAGCGCCTCCTCGAGCTTCTGGTAAGCGCGCGAGGGCGGGGCGCGATCCGTCGCGACGGGCGCGTCGCCGCCCGGCCAGCGTGCGAGGTCGAAGCCACCCATGGGCAGCCGGCGCGGCGGGGCCGCCGAAACGACGAACCGCTCGCGCCCGAGCGCCAGCAGCTGAATCAGGAGACAGGTTTCGTCGAACGGTGCCGCCCCATCGTCGCTCCCGCGCAGACGGCGGAAGGTGCGGCGGCGTCGGCTTTCGAGCAGCGCCAGAACCTCGCGCGCGACCAGCGCGGCGCGGCTCGCCAGGCCGGGCGGCGGCTGGGCGTGGGCGAACGCGTGCAACGACAACGGTCCCGGCCATCCGTCCAGAGCGCCGTCGATCGCGGCGAAGATGTTTTCGGCCAGCCCACGCACGGCAGCGCCTTCGACGACGCTGGCCCGCGGGAGCGCTTGGCGTGAGAAGACCGGATCGTCGTGACCATCGTGCTCGCCCCCGTCGATGGCGACCACCCCGGGCCCGAGCTGGCTCACCACCCGGTTGCCGCGCAAAAGCTCGTCGGCGAGCGCCGGCTCCCAACCAGCCGTGCAGAGAAAAGCGCGCACCGCTCAGGTCGTGGAGGCGGCTTCGTAGGCGGGCGACAACATGAAGACGATGGTCTCGCGGGCGTTCGGGCCCCGCAGAAACTCGGTTCGGGTCTCCACCGAGGGCGGCTCGCCGTCGTCGCCGTAGAGCTCCCCTTCGGAGATGACGGCCAGCGCGCTCAAGGGGCTTCCGCAGACCAGCAACCCAATTCGATTGCAGGTGTGGCGCGTCCCGCGCCGAAAGGTCTGCCAGTCGGGCATCTCTTGCAGTGCCGCCTCGACGTCGGCCAGCAGCTCCGCCCGCGCTTCCGCGGAGCCCAGCATCAGGCCGAGCTCCGGGCGGATGAGCCAGTCCGCGACCGCCTGGGCCCGCGGATCGTCGGCGCGTCCCTTGCTGAGCGCGGCACGCGCGCCCTCGAGGAGCCGCGCCATGCCGTCGGCGCCGGTCAAGCCCGCGGTCACCAGGCCGCTGCGAAGAGCCTCGAGCGCCCGGCCGGCGACGAACGACCAGGCCTGTGGACCGAGGCGCGCCGCGCTGGGGCTGATGAGCAGGCCGGCGGGCTGCGACGGGATGAGACGGAGACGCCGCCGCTCGCTTTGCAGCGCCAGCGGCTTGCCGGTCCCCTCGGCGTCCGGGGCGACCACGAAGGGTGGGGCGTGGAGCAGATCGGCGATCCGCCGCAGCTCGGTGGCCCGTGCGGGCTTGAGGCCACTTCCCTCCACCGGCTTCGGCGCCGGTTGATCGTAGCCGAGACCGAGGAGCGCCGGCGCCAGCCGCGCCAGCGCGCGCCGGGCCGGGCCCGCCACGTCCGGATGATCCACCGCCGCGCCCACCCGGACCGCCTCCGAGCGCACGGCCTCCGCGGGCGCCAGCCCTTCGAGGAGCTTGATCCCGAGACCGTCCGGGTCCACGAACGCCGGCAGCGAGAACGCGGCGCGGGCCAGCGCGAAACGCCGGGTCCGGGCGGCGAGCGCCCCGAGCGCGCAGGCCGGCCCAGGGCGGGCCGGATCCGTCAGCACCAGCTCGATGAGCGCGCCCACCAGCGTGCCGTCGCCCTCGGCGCCCGCCCAGAACCGGGCGTGCGCAAGCAGCGGATCGATGGTGTCGACGTTGCGGGCGGCGGCTCTGTCGCCGGCGAGCGCGAGCACCCGGGCCGCCGCTCCGGCGAGCATCGGGTGGGCCGCCAGCGCGAAACGCGGCGGGTTGGTGCTGCGCGGGCCGGCGGTCGCGATCGCGAGGCGCGCGACCAAATCGGCGTCGTCGACGGGCGAGAGCGGAACGGCCGCCAGATCGTTGGCCAGGTCGGCGACGACGTCGACGTCTCCCTCGGCCCAAAAGTGATCGATGAGCCGTAGGCGCGACGGGACGAAACCGGGATCGATGTCCGACGAGCGCAGGTAGGCGTCGAGCGCCCCCGCGTCGTCGCCGAGATGGGTTTGCAGAATCTCGGCCTGGCGGTAGAGGGCGGCAGCCCGGTGGGCGGGATCGACGTAGAGGCGCGCCAGTCGCCCGCACGCCTCGGCGGCTTCCCGATGCAGGTCCAGCTTCTCGTAGGTTTGCAGCAGCAGCTCCAGCGCGGGCGCGCGCGTCGGATCCTGGGCCACCACCAGCTCGAGGTAATAGCGGGCCGAGCCGAGCTCGCCCGTCCCGGCGTAGACCGCGCCCAGACGGTAGCGTAGGTCCGAAAGCTCGCTCGACGCTCCCGCGGGCAGGAGGCGCAGCACCTCTTCGAGCCGCAGCGCCGCGGTGGTCGTGTCGCCGCGGGCGAGCGCGAGCTCGGCCAGCGCGCGGCGCGCCTCGGTGTGCAGCGGGCTCAAGATGGCGAGCTCCCGGTAGAGCGCCTCCGCCTCCGCGGGCTCGCCCAGCCGCTGGGCCAACGCCGCCCGGCGATGGACCAGAAGCTCACGGGGGATGACGTCGGCGGCGTCCGTCGACATCTCGATGGCCGCATACAGGTCGCGGGCGCGGAGCAGATCCTGCTTCCGGAAGCTGACGTCGGCGAGCAGCGCCAGACCGCCAAGGTGGGCGGGCGCGTGGTGGAGCGCCTCTTCGATCTCGCCGACGGCGGCCAGGACATCGCCGCGGGCCAGCAGCACGCGCGCATGCGAGATCAGATAGTTGGCGCGCAGGGCGGGTTCCGCCTCGACGCCGGCCGCGCGCCAGTAGGCGTGCTCGGCCCGGGCCAGATCCCCACTCGCTTCGGCGCTCTGGCCCAGCTCCGCGAGCATCTCGCCGGTCGGGCCACGCGCGAGCGGGGTGGTGTCCGCGATCGCCGGCGTCGCGGCCGGCGTCGCGGCTCGGGGCGCGGGATCGACCTTCCGGAGCCGTTCGTTGGTTTTTCGGGCCAGATCGGGCCGGCCGAGTGGGCCGCCGTAGATCTCGGCGAGACGCGCCAGGATGGTCTTCTGTTCGCGGGGGCCGCGCGCGACGAGCTCGATCTTGCGCTCGAGGACGTCGGCCAACCGGCCGAAGTCTCCGGCGTCGCTGGTCAGCGCCTCCAGCGCCTCCAGTGCCTCGACGGAGGTCGGATCGAGGGCCAGCGCCCGTTCGAGGAGCATGCCGGCGTCGCCCGGAAGGTTGAGGCGCTTGCGCAGGATCTCGGCGGCCGCGACCAGCGTCCCGGCGCGCTCGATCTCCGAAGCGGCTACCCGGGGATCGTCGGCGGAAGCGATGAGGGCGCGCGCGGCCGCCTGCGGATCGCCGCGCCGGGCATAGAGCTCCACCAGGCGCCGCCAGGCGGGCCCGATCAGCGGTCCGGCGGCGGCGTTGTCGATGCACAATCGGAGCGCCGCCACGGCGCCTTCTTCCTGGCCGACCCGCTCGTAGGCCGCCGCCAGGAGCTGTGCCACCTCGGCGCGCTCCGATCCCGCGGGCGCCGTGTCGAGCGCCTGGCGGAGGGCCCCGATCTCGTCTCGATCTTCCGCAGCGCTCGGGCTCGGGGCGGCTGGCCCGTCCTCGTCCCGTTCCACCTGCGCGTCGCCCGCGACGTTGGCGGCCGACGACCAGGAGAGCGAGATCCGGCTTGGCGAAACCCGTACGCCGTGCAGACGCACGTCCGCGCTGTCGGGAAGCCGGAAGCCCTCCGCTACGAAGATCTCGTCCAGTGCGGCCTCGAGCGGATCGATCTCGAACGAGGTCCCATCCTCGGTGGGTGGACCCAGCACGGCCGCCAGCGCCGCGCGCGCCAGCGCCGAGCGGGCGTCACCCTCCTCGACGGAGATCCGCAGCTTGCGTCCTTTGCCGGCGCCCAGCACCAGGCGCGCCGCGAAGGGCGATGCCCGACCGTTGGTTTGGGCGCGCCCGGAAAGGACGATCTGTCCGGGCTCGAGCGTGACCCCGAGGCTGAGGATCTCGCCCACCGGCACTTTCGCGTCGGCGACCCGTTGTTCGAGCCGCGCCCGGTCGACCACCAGCTTGGCGACCCGCAGGTGTCCCCGGCGGCTGCGCAGGCGATCGAAGGTGATCGGGTCGGAGCCGGGCGGGCCACCGGGCGCCGACCACTCGACCTCCACGCGCTCGACCACAACCGGCCCGAGATCGCGCGCGGCAACGGTCAGGAGCGCCCGGCCGTCCTCCAGACATTCGAGGGCGAGGGCCATCGCCGCCGCGGCGTCGGCCATGCCCCGCTAGCCCCCGAACTGACGGTGGGGAACGCAGGGCTCGTACGGCGGGGGCTCGCTGCTGTCTTCGTAACGGAGCACGTCGGTGTTCACGTTGATCCGTTTCGCCTCTTTCGCCTCGACGCAGCGGGCCTGCATCCAATCGGTGAGGACCCGCTCCCACTTGGTCAGCTCCGCCTCGCGGGCGAGCTCGATTTTGTGCTTCTCGAATTCGGCCAGATCTGGATCTTTGCGCTCCTTGAGCCGCGCGATCACGACAGCGCCGTTCACGTCGAAGGGGCCGGCCAGCGGTTTTTCGGTCGTGAGCGCGAAGGCGGCCTGAGCGAGCGGGCTCGACACGCCGATCCCTTCGACGACAACCCCCTCGCGCGTCGCGCGCAGCGAGAAGAGACCGGTCTCTTCCACGTGGGGCGCGGCGGTGGGATCGGGCGTGGCGCCCGCTTCCTGGCTGTCGCTGGGGGCCGGGAAGAGGTCCTTTATCGTCTTGGTCGGATCTTCTTTGAGCTGGGCGAGCGCCGCATCGGCGGCGGCCTTGGCCTGCACCTTGCCGCGCTCCTCGCGCAGTTTCTCCTCGGCCAGCTCCAGCTTCGCGTCGCCGTAGGCGATGTTGCCCTCCCGCACGGCTTCGATCTTGGTGATGACGTAGCCGTCGGTGCCGCGCAGCGGGCCCACGATCGCGCCGGGCTTGGCCTTCCAGACTTTGTCTTCGAGCGGACCGGGGAGGTTGATGGCGCCGCGCGCCCGCCAGCCGAGATCCCCGCCGCGCGCCTTGGTCTTGGTGTCCTCCGAGGCGGTCTTGACCAGCTCCAGGAAGGTCAACCCCTCGCTGCCGCCCACCTTGGCCCCTTTCTTGAGGCGTTCGGAGAGAGCGTCGGCCTTGGCGTGCGCCACCTTGTCCACCTCGGGGGAGGCGTCCTGGGGCACCTTCACTAGGATCTGCCGCACCCGCCGCTCGTCGGGCGTCTTCTCATAGACGAACCGCTTCTGCTCGTAGGCCTCCTGGAGCTTGGCGTCGTTCTTGGCGGCGTAATCGGCGATCTCCGCGTCGGTGAGCGCGATCTCGGGCTCGAAGCGCCGGCCGGAGAACCGCAGGTACTCCAGGTTCACCTGGCGATTCTTGCGGACGAATTCGGTCTTGAGCTCGTCGGCCGAGACGGTGACGCTGGCTCGCATGAGCTCCCGCACCCGCAGGGCCATCATCTCTTTCTTTTGCTCCGCGACGAAGCTCTTCGGCGTGACGCCCAGCTCGAACTGCAGAAACGTCTTGAAGGAGTCGTAGTTGAACTTGCCGTCCTTCTGGAGCCGCGGCACGGTGTGCGTCGAGCCGAGGCCGACGATCTTGGCGTCCGCGATCTGGTCTTCGACCTGGTCGTCCGTGACCACCAGGCCCAGCCTGTCCGCCTCGGCGGCCAGGATCTCGCGCTCGATGAGCTTGTCCATCACCGTCTCCTTGAGACGGTCACGCTTGGCCATGGGCGCCGGGATCTGGGCCCCCCCCGCCAGCATGAAGCCGTAACGAAAGGAGTTCTGGGTGATGGTCTCGCCGTTTACCTGCGCGGCATAGTGATCGTTCCCCTTCATGACCTGATCGCACGAGCTGCCGCGCGACTGCGGTCCGAAGTTGATGATGAAGACCGCGATGACGATGAAAAAAAGCAGGTAGATCAGCAGCGACTGCGAGGCTTTCCGCATCTGCTCGAGCATGGCGGGGCGGAATCTACCATAAACATCGGGCGCGCCCCTACCGTAGGCCATGCATCCGTGATAAAAGCATTCGTCTCGTCGACGCGGCGGTCGATTCGGTCGATTCAACCTGGGCGGCGCGCGGGGCGCACAATCCATGCTGCTCGACTGGGTCTACGGACTCTTCTCCAACGACCTCGCCATAGACCTGGGTACGGCGAACACGCTGACCTTCGTCCGCGGCAGAGGGATCGTCTCCAACGAGCCGTCGGTGGTGGCGGTGCAGCGGTCCGGCAACGGGACCAAGAAGGTTCTGGCGGTGGGGAAGGAGGCCAAGGAGATGCTCGGGCGCACGCCCGGCAACATCGTGGCCGTGCGCCCCATGAAAGACGGGGTCATCGCCGACTTCGAGGTCACCGAGGCGATGCTGCGCTACTTCATCACCAAGGTTCACAACCGCCGCACGCTGGTCAAGCCCCGCATCATCATCGGCGTGCCGTCCGGAATCACCGAGGTCGAGAAGCGCGCTGTGCGCGACTCGGCGCTGGCGGCCGGCGCCCGCGAGGTCTATCTGATCGAAGAGCCGATGGCCGCCGCGATCGGCGCCGGCCTGCCGGTCACCGAGCCCTCCGGGAACATGATCGTCGACATCGGCGGCGGCACCACCGAGGTGGCCGTCATCTCGCTGGCCGGGATCGTGGTCGCCAAGTCGATCCGCGTCGCCGGCGACAAGATGGACGAGGCGATCGTCGCGTACATCAAGCGCAAGTACAACCTGCTGGTGGGCGAGCGGACGGCCGAGATGATCAAGAAACAGATCGGAAACGCCTACGCGACCGACGAGGTCACCACCATGGAAATCAAGGGCCGGGACCTGGTGGCCGGCGTCCCCAAGACCCTGGTCATGAACAGCGACGAGGTGCGCGAGTCGCTGGCGGAGCCGGTCAACCAGATCGTCGACGCCGTCCGTTCCGTGCTCGAGCGGACGCCGCCCGAGCTGGCGGCCGACATCGTCGACCGGGGCATCGTACTGACCGGTGGCGGCTCGCAGCTCAAGAACCTGGACGCGCTCCTCCGCGAGGAGACCGGGCTGCCCGTGATGGTCTCCGACTCGCCCGAATGCGCCGTGGTCCTCGGCACCGGCCGCGCCCTCGACGAACTCGCCCTCCTGCGAGAAGTGGCATTACAGTAAGAGGGATCGGATGGTAGCCGGTGGCAAGCGGCTGAGAGAATCTGCGATTGTGGCGACGATGCTGCTGATCGCGATCATCTCGCTCCGGATGAGCGCCAAGAACCCGGGCGATCTGTCCGCGCTCGATCGGGGCGTCTTGCGGCTGGTCTCCCCGGCTCAGTCGGCGATGTCGCTCATCGCGCGCGCCATCACCAGCGTCGCCGGGCGCTACGTCGAGCTGACGCACGTTCGGGGCGAGAACGAAGCGCTCACCCGCGAGAACCAGCGGCTGCGCGCCGAGCTGACCGAGATGCGGCGCTTGGCCGAAGAGAGCGGCCGCTACCAGCGTCTGCTCGGACTGCGCGACGTGACGCCGGCCGAGACCGTCGCGGCGCGCGTGATCGCCGTCGACGCCTCTCCGTATTTTCGCGTCGCCCGGGTCGAGATCGATCACGGCGAAGGAAATGTCCGGCACGGGATGCCGGTGCTGACACCTGAAGGCGTGGCCGGCCGCATCAACCGCGTCTCCGGCAAGAGCTCCGACATCATGCTGCTGGTCGATCCCCGGTCCGCGATCGATGTGGTCATCCCGCGCACCGGCGGGCGCGGGATCCTGCGCGGAAAGTCCGGCGAGAACGGCTACCGCTGCAACATCGAGTATCTGGCGCGCGGTGAGCCCGCCAAGGAGGGCGACGCCGTCGTGACCAGCGGCCTCGGCGGCGCGTTCCCGCGCAACCTGGCGGTCGGTCACATCACGCGCATCATCCCGGGGGCGGTCGGCCTCTACCAGGATGTGGAGGTCACGCCCGACGTCGACTTCGGGCGGCTCTCGGAGGTGCTGGTGGTGGTGGCGCCGCCCCCCGCGCCCGATCCCGATCCGGCCGCGCATCGCCTGCCGGCCCGCGGCCTGATGGTCTACAAATGAGATCCGCCGCCACACTCACCGTCGCCTATCTGCTGTTGATCTTGCAGTCGACGGTGCTCGAGCTGGCGCCGGTGCACATGGTGGCGCCGAGCCTGGGGCTCCTGGTGGTGCTCCACGTGGGGTTGTCTTCCAAGTGGACCATCTCGGCGGCGGCGGTGGTCTCCTTCGCGACTGGGTACCTCTTCGATCTCGTGTCGGGGGCGCCCCAGGGAGTCCACGCGTTCGTCTTCGTGCTGATGGCGCTCTGCGCGCGGCTCCTCACCACGCGGGTGGCGGTGCAAGGGATCGTCCTGTCGGCGGTGACCTCGTTCGTGGCCAGCCTGCTTGCGTCGGTGTTGATTGTCATCGTGCGCGCGCAGGTCGCGCCCGAAGGCGGGTATGGCGGCCTGCGCCAGGCGCCGCTCGAGGCGCTGTTCACCGGCTTCGTCGGCCCGATCATCCTGGGCCTTTTTCGGCACCTCGACGGCAGGGTCGACAGCGCCCGCTCGCGCGTGGGCCTGGCCCGCGGTCCGCGCCCGCTCGGCAGCGACGTGTCGCCTTGGAAATAGCCGTGTCGCCTTGGAAATAGCCGGTCAGGACGCCGAGCTCCCGGAGATCCGCCGGCGCTCGCGCTACTTCGCGCTGGTGGTCCTGGTGGCCTTCGGGGGGATCGCCGGCCGCCTCTTTTATCTGCAAGTCATCCAGGGAGACGCGTTCTTTCGGGTCACCTCGGACAGCATCATCCACACGGATTTGCTGCCGGCGGTCCGTGGACAGATCCGTGACCGCAAGGGGAAGGTGCTGGCCACCGTACGCCCCTCCTACGACGTCTTCGTGACGCCGCGCCTGCTGACCGCCGATGGTTTCGCCCGCCTGCGGATGGTCCTGGGTATGAACGGCGACGAGGCGATGGACGTCTGGGAGCGGATTCAAAATGGTGAGGCCGTCACCAGCCAGAGCGCCGGTGGCGCGCGGGTGGCCGAGCGGCCGGTGCTCTTGGCGGAAGATATCTCGCGCGAGGCGATGGCCGCGATCGAGACCGGCGTCGATCTGCCGGGCGTGAAGATCGTCTCGGCGCCGCGGCGATCGTACCCCTACGGGATTCTGGCGGCCCATGTGCTCGGCTTCATGAACGAGATCTCCGCCGAGGAGCTGCGCGCCAAGAAAGGCGAGGGCTACCGCGCCGGCGACCTGGTCGGCCGCACGGGAATTGAAAGGCAATGGGACGGCTACTTGCGCGGGCGGGCCGGCTTCCAGAAGATCGTCGTCGACCGGCGCGATCTGCCCAAGACCGACATCCACGACATCGTCGACGGGCCGAGCGCCCAGGTGGCCGTCGCGGGCAACAACGTCGTGCTCACGCTGGACGTGGACACCCAGCGCTTCACCGAGCGGGCACTGCGAAACGTGTCCGCCGCCGGCGCGGTGGTGCTGGACGTCGACAGCGGGCGGATCCTGGCGATGGCGTCGAAGCCCAGCTTCGATCCGAACGAGATGTCCGGGCACCTGACGCCCGAGGCCGAGCAGCGCCTCCTGGCCGATCGCTACCACCCGCTGCACGATAAGACGCTGGCCGAGACCTACTACCCGGGCTCGACTTTCAAGCCGGTCTCGGCGATCGCGGCGCTGGAAGACCGCCTCATCACGCCCGACGACAAGACCAAGTGCCACGGGTCGTTCGAGATCGCGCGGCGGCGGTTCAAGTGCACCAAGACCCACCTGACGGTGAACCTCTACGACGCCATCGTGCAAAGCTGCAACGTCTACTTCTACGAGCTGGGGGCGCGTCCCGGGATGATGGATCGCCTCGCCAAATACGGCGCCGACCTGGGGCTGGGCGCGCCGACCGGTCTGGGGCTCAACGGCGAAGAAGGCGGATTTCTGCCGACCGAGGAGTGGTACCGCGCGCAGAAGCGCGAGAACCCGAAGGCGGAGGGGTTTCAGATCGGTCAGGCGCTGAACGCGGTCATCGGGCAGGGGTCGACGCGGGTGACGCTGCTGCAGATGGCGACGCTCTACGCGGCTATTGCCAACGGCGGGAAGCTCTGGCTGCCGCAGATCGTGGAACGCGTCGAGTCCCCCGACGGTCAGGTGCTGGAAGAGTTCGCGCCGCGGGTCCGCCGCGAGCTGTCGGTCGCGCCGGAGAGCTTGGCGGTCGTCCGCCAGGCGCTGGTCGGCGTGGTGAACGAGCCCAAGGGAACCGCTTTCAAGGTCCGGTCGAAGGACATCGAGGTGGCGGGCAAGACCGGCACCGCGCAGGTGCACGGGCGCCACACCGAAGACGGCGGTTACGAAGCGGGCGATCACGCCTGGTTCGTCGGCTTCGCGCCGGCCGGTCGGCCGCGCATCGCACTCGCCGTGCTGGTCGAGCACGGCGGTCACGGCGGCGACGTCGCGGCGCCGGTCGCGATGGAGATCATCCACAACTACTTCGACACCGTCGCGCCGGCAGATCGCGAGGCGCCGCGCCTCGGGCTGCCGCGCCGGCATGGGCCGCGCGTCCCCGCGCCGGAACCGACCACCGCCGAGGCGGAGCCATGATGCCGACCCGGGCCGTCGGCTGGCGTCGCCTGCGTTTCCGCTTCGACTGGACGCTCACCTTCGCCACCTGCGCCGTCACCACGCTCGGCCTCGTCAACCTGTGGAGCGCCGTCCACGACCGGCAGGCCAACATCTTCTCGGTGCAGGTCTCCTGGCTCGGCCTCGGGGTGGCCGTCTTCCTGGGGGTGGCGACCCTCGACTACCGGACCATCAGTCGATACGGCTACGTCCTGCATGGCGCGGGCGTCGCGCTGCTGCTCGGGGTGCTGGCGTTCGGCAAGATGGTTGG
>Ga0080027_10000770_pt1 | contig 13369 bp, 14 predicted proteins | sample OrgsoiDNA2013046_FD_70962 | JGI IMG/M metagenome (GOLD analysis project Ga0080027, IMG submission 70962) | Permafrost soil microbial communities from the Arctic, to analyse light accelerated degradation of dissolved organic matter (DOM) -... | ecosystem: Environmental > Terrestrial > Soil >... | reverse complement strand
ACGACCCGGCACAGGCCCGGATCGAAGCCGAATCGGTCAAGGCCATCATCGAGAAGTACCAGGCCAACGACGACCCGGCCTTCCGCACCCGCGCGCTCATCATCAAGGAGCAGCGTGCCGAGCTCGTGAAGCACCACCTCTGGGTGCTGTGGACCGACTACTTCAAGCCGACCCACCTCGAGACTTACCCGCAGCTGCACACGTTGTTTTGGGAGGCCACCAAGCTCGCCGGTGCGGCCGGCGCCAAGGGCCAGCAGGATCCGGCGATCGGCCAGCAGTTGCTCGACAAGATTGCCGAGATCGACACCATCTTCTGGGCGACCAAGAAGGCCTAGCCCCAGCCGCCTACGCTGCGAGCGTGATCCGACCAGCCGAGCCCGACGACGTCCCGATGATTCTGGCGTTGGTGCGCGAGCTCGCGAGCTACGAACGCGAGCCTGACGCGGTCACCGCAACCGAATCCGATCTCGACAGCGCGCTCTTCGGCGCGCAGCCCGCGATCTTCGCGCTGATCGCCGAGCATGACGGCACCGTCGCCGGTTTTGCGCTGTGGTTCCTCAATTTTTCAACCTGGGTCGGCCGTCACGGCGTCTATCTCGAAGACCTTTACGTGCGGCCCGAGTTCCGCGGCCATGGATACGGTCGCGAGCTGCTGACCGAACTCGCGACCATCGCCGACGCCCGCGGCTATGGTCGGGTGGAGTGGTCGGTCCTCGACTGGAACGAGCCGGCGCACAACTTCTATGAGTCGCTCGGCGCCGTCCCGATGAAGGAATGGACCACCTGGCGACTCACCGCCGACGTGCTGCCGAAGGTCGCCGGGCGGTTCGGTCCGACGCAGGACGCCGGCGGGCGCGCGTAGTAGCGACACGCCGGGGTACGGTGGGTCAGCAAAGCTGGCGAGCGGGCCCTGCGCCCAGATGGAGTGGCAAGCGTGGCGACCACCGAGGGCGCTCCGTCGCACGCAGCCCCGGCTGACGACCCGACGCGACTCACGGCAGCCGACGCTTCGGTGCGCGACGTGGTGTCCGTGCGACTGCCGGCGTCCGCGGCCTATCTAGCGGTGCTTCGCACGACGACGGCCAGCCTCGCGGCCCGCCTCGACTTCACCCTCGACGAGATCGAAGACCTGCGCATCGCCGTCGACGAAGCATCGTGCCTGCTGCTCGCCGGAGCGGCCGAGGGCGCCGAACTGACCAGCGTGTTCGAGATGTTCCCCGACTCGATCCAGGTCTCGGTGTCGACGATGACCGACAAAGGCCACCCGCCCGAGCGCGATTCGTTCGCCTGGACCGTGCTGACCGCCCTCGCCGGCCATGTCGATGCCTGGACCGAACCCGACGGTCGCCAAACCATTTCGCTGGTGAAGCACCGCTCCAGGGACGCGTCGGCGTGACCAACTCGAGCATCCAATCCGGCGAGCTGCACTCCGACCAGCCGCCGACCCCAACCGACGCGGCGACCATCACAGCGGATGTCGCCGCGGCCGACGCAGCCGAGGTCGCTGAGATCGTGGCAGCCGTCGCGCCCCGCTCCGAGCAGGCGGCAAGAGATCGAGCCCGCGCCAAGGCGCTGTTCGTGACGATGGCCAACCTTCCTGACGGTTCGCCCGAACGGCACGCGATTCGCGACCAGCTCGTCGAAACCCACCTGCCGCTCGTCGAGTATTTGGCGCGTCGCTTTCGCAATCGGGGCGAGTTACACGACGACCTCGTCCAGGTCGCGACCATCGGGCTGATCAAGTCCGTCGACCGGTTCGATATCGAACGAGGCGTCGAGTTCTCGACCTACGCAACTCCGACGATCGTGGGTGAGATCAAGCGGCACTTCCGCGACAAGGGCTGGGCGATCCGGGTCCCGCGGCGGCTCCAGGAGCTCAAGCTCTCACTCGCCAAGGCAACCGGCGAGCTTTCGCAGCGCAACGGCCGCTCGCCGACCGTGGCCGAGCTCGCGGTATTCCTCGAGATGAGTGAAGACGACATTCTCGAAGGCCTCGAGTCGGCCAACGCCTACTCGACGGTGTCGCTCGACACCCCCGAGAGCGGTGATTCCGATTCGCTCGCAGTCGCCGACACGCTTGGGGTCATCGATGAGTCACTCGAAGGTGTGGAGTACCGCGAGTCGTTGAAGCCTCTCCTCGACCAACTTCCGCCGCGCGAGAAGCGCATCCTGCTGCTGCGATTCTTCGGCAACATGACACAGTCCCAGATCGCCACCGATCTCGGAATCTCGCAGATGCACGTATCGCGACTGCTCGCCCGCACCCTGGCCCAGCTTCGCGAGGGGCTCCTCGTCGAGGAATAGCAGTCAGCTGTCACCGATGCGCTGCGCCGTCGACGGCGCGAAAAGCCCGAACAACGCCAGCAGACCGCAGACCGTCAACGGCACGCCGACGAGTTCGCCACCGTGGCTGATCGCGGTGCCGCCGATCGGCAGCGCGATCAGCTGGGTGAGCACCGCGGGTGACCGAGCCCACCGGCGGGCCTTCGCCAAACCGCGCACGACCCATCCGAGGCCGACGGCGCCAACGGCCGCCAGTGCGGCGACGGCCCATAGATCGCCGCCGTCGAAGGGCCGGTGCCCGGCGAGCTCATAGACGATCAAGCCAATCGCGGACGCCGCCAGCGCGGCGGCCTCGACACTGGCCGCTCCGACAGCCAAGCGCAACGGGACGCCGAGGGGATCGGCATCGTGCGCGGCAGCGATCGGATTCGGCACGAGGTGACGGTACCCTTGGGCGATGCGAGCCCTCCTGGTGGCTAATCCGAACGCGACGGCGATGAGCCCTCGTACGCGCGACGTCATCGTCCGGGCACTTGGCAGCGAGCTCAAGGTCGACGTCGCCGAGACCCACAGTCGCGGGCACGCCGCGGATCTCGCCGAGCAGGCGCGCGCCGACGGATTCGACATGGTCGTCGCCGTCGGCGGTGACGGCACCGTGAACGAGGTCGTCACCGGGCTCTTGCGCGGTGGCATCGGGCCTGACACGCCACGGTTGGCGGTGGTTCCCGGCGGCAATGCGAACGTCTTCGCCCGCGCGCTCGGCCTGCCCGCCGAACCCATCGAGGCAACCGGGGCCGTCATCGAGCGGCTGCGCGCGGGTCGCGAACGCCGCATCGGTCTCGGCAGGCTGACGACCGGTGCCCTCGATCGGTGGTTCACGTTCTGCGCCGGATTCGGGCTCGACGCCGAGATCGTGCGCGAGGTCGAAAAACTGCGCCGCGCTGGCGCCAAGGCCACCCCGGCGTTGTTCATGCGCACCGGCTTGCGTCAGTTCATGCGCACCGATCGGCGGCACCCTGCGCTCACGCTTGAGCGACCCGACGCCGAAGCGGTCCCCGATCTGTTCATGACCATCGTGACGAACACCACGCCATGGACCTACTTCGGCGACCGGCCGCTCGAGCCGACCCCGCTCGCCTCGTTCGACGCCGGCCTCGACGCGTTCTCGTTGCGCCGTCTCGGCACCGTGTCGACCGGCAACAGCCTGCGCCAGTTACTTGTCGGCGGTCCGACACCCCAAGGCAGTCACATCGGGGCATTTCACGATCTGCCGACGCTGACCCTGCGCACCAGCAGGCCGATCCCCGTGGAAGTCGACGGCGAGTACCTCGGCGAGCACCACGACGTCACGTTGGTGTCGGTACCCGAGGCGCTATCCGTCATCGCCTGAATGCCTGCGCTGGGTCAGGAGCGGCGTGGCGGTGAACCGACGTGAATTCCTGGTGGGCGCGGCCGCCCTGCTGGGCGCGGGCAGCCTTGCAGCCTGCAGCTCTACGTCTGGATCCGAGCGGGCTCAGACTCCCGTGAGCACGCAGTCGGCTGCGGCCACCCGGCATGCCTACGGTGGCGACCCGGCGCAGTTCGGCGACCTCTATGTGCCAACTGGACCGCGCAAGCAGGGCGTCGCGGTGGTCATTCACGGCGGCTTCTGGCGTGCCGGCTATGACCTGAGCCTGGGCGCTCCGCTCGCGGCCGATCTTGCCGCTCGCGGCTATGTCGCCTTCAACCTGGAGTATCGGCGGATCGGTAACGGCGGCGGCTGGCCCACCACCTTGACGGACGTCTCCGACGGCATCAACCTGCTGGCCAGCCTCGACCTCGACGTGTCGCGGGTCGTCGCGATCGGGCACTCAGCTGGCGGGCAGCTGGCCGTATGGGCGGCCGGCCGGGCGGCGTTACCGGCGGGTGCTCCAGGTCATGGACCGACGGTGACCGTGACGTCCGTCGTCTCGCAGGCAGGTGTCCTTGACCTCGCCACCGCGCAGCAGCAAGGCGTCGGGGCAACCGCCGAGGTCGACTTCCTGGGCGGGACGCCGGCGCAGGTCCCGGAGCGTTACGCCATCGCCGACCCAATCGCACAGGTGCCGTTGCAAGCTCCCGTGCTGTGCGTCCACAGCCGAACTGATCAGGCCGTCCCTTTCGCCCAGAGCACCGCCTACGTGGCCGCGGCTGGAGCGGCGGGCGCGAGCGCCGTCCTCGCCGAGGTGCACGGCGACCATTTCGCCCTCATCGACCCGACCTCAGACGCCTGGGGGACCGTGGTCCGGGCGCTGCCGGGGTTGCTCGCCCGCTGAGCGAGCCCGGTGAACCTCGTGTGGCCGATAACACAGCCCGAAATCGGCGCCCAGGCAAAAAACTCCTGGCACCACCCTTGCGAACGACCCGACCGCCTGATTTAGTCGAGGTCGCGGCACCGTGAGGCTTGGTAAAGGTCGTGACGACGGCGCTCGTGAATACGTTCACAAACGATGTTTGAACGCGTGCCCTCGCGGGCAGGCGGACCAGAACGCTAGCTGCGCTAAGTGCGGGAACCAGTCCCGCCGATCGCTTGAGGAGTTGGACCACATGGACTGGCGCCACCGCGCTGCTTGCCGTGACGAAGATCCGGAGCTCTTCTTCCCGATCGGCAACACCGGCCCAGCGCTGCTGCAGATCGAGCAAGCCAAAGCCGTGTGCCGGCATTGCTCGGTCGCCGAGCCCTGCATCGCCTGGGCCCTTGAGACCGGCCAAGATTCGGGTGTCTGGGGCGGTCTATCCGAAGACGAACGGCGCGCCCTGAAGCGTCGCGGCGCGCGACTGCGCCCGCAAACCGTCTAGACCTGTCTAGGTCGCATCGGCGGGTCCCACCGGGATTCGAAGCGTCGCCAAGGTGCCCCCGGTCGGGCGTGCCCGGACTTCCAGCGATCCGCGCAGATCACCCTCGACAAGCGTTCTGACGATCTGCAAGCCCAGTCGCGGCGACGCCGACAATGAGAACCCGACCGGCAATCCTTCGCCGTCGTCCGCGACCACGATCTCGAGTTCATCGTCGACCCGTCGCGTCGATACCTCGACCACCCCTGAGCGGCCGCGTAGCCCATGCTCAAGCGCGTTTTGGAGCAGCTCGGTCAAGACCATCGACAACGGCGTTGCCAGCCCCGCGGGCAGCTGACCGAAGGACCCCACGCGCCGTGGGAGCGAGCCCGACTCAGCAGCCGACACTTCCCCGACCATCGCAATCAGGCGGTCGGCGACCTGATCGAAGTCGATCGGGCCGTCGAGGGTCTGCGACAGCGTGTCGTGGACGAGCGCGATCGCCCGCACGCGGCGGACGGCCTCTTCGAGTGCCGCCCTGCCCTCCGGCAGGTCGAGACGACGAGCCTGCAGCCTCAGTAGCGCAGCCACGGTTTGCAGGTTGTTCTTGACCCGGTGGTGGATCTCCCTGATCGTGGCGTCCTTGCTTACCAGCGCGCGCTCACGACGTCGCAGCTCGGTGACGTCGCGCAACAGCACCAAAGTGCCGACCCGGTCGCCCCCCGGCAGCAGCGGGATCGTCCGGAGCCGCAAGGCCACCCCCCGGGCCTCGACCTCGACGTCGGCCTCGCGGTCGGACAGACCGCTCACCAGCAGGGAGATCGGCTCGTCGATTAAACCGACGGGAGGAGCCAGGCTCGCGGTGATCTCACCGAGATGGATGCCGACGACGTCGCCGGCGAGACCGAGTCGACGATAGGCGGACACCGCGTTCGGGCTTGCGTAGGTCACCAGCCCATCGGCGTCCAGGCGAAGCAGACCGTCGCCGGCCCGAGGCGAGCTGTCGGACTCGACCTGCCCGCCGGGAAACGGGAAACGACCCTGCGCCACCATGCCGGCGAGGTCGGCGGCGCTCGCGAGGTAGGTCAGCTCCAGCCGGCTCGGCGTCCGCGCAGTGGCCAAGTTGGTGTGCCGAGCCACCACCGCGATGACCCGGCCGTCGTGGCGCACCGGAATGGTCTCTTCGCGCACCGGGATGCCTTCGCCCCACTCGGGGTCGCCCTCGCGACAGATCCGACCCTCGCGCCAGGCACGGTCGACGAGCACCCGTTTGCCGTCCGCGATCCGCTGGCCGACCTTGTCCTCGACGTAGGCCGTCTGCGCAGTCACCGGCCGGATCTGCGCCACCACGACGAAGCCCGGCGGATCCGACGTCTTCACCCAGAGCAGCAAATCGGCGAATGACAGATCCGCGAGGAGCTGCCATTCGCCGACGAGCAATCGAAGCCGGTCAAGGTCGGCGTCGGCCAGCGTTGTGTGACGCCGAACGAGATCGACAAGATCGGGCACCGCGAACTGACCGGTTACGCCGGACCGAGGAAGCGGACTAGTCAGGGAGCCGAAGGCCACTTGCGGTGTCGAAGAGGTGCAGCGTCGAGGTCTTAGGTCGCAGCCCGATGACGTCGCCCTTCATCGGCACCATCGCCGCGTTCGCGGCACGCACCACGATCGTCTTGCCACCCTCGATCTGCGGCGTGACGTAGGAATAGGAGTCAGAGCCGAGTTCCTCGACCACTTCGACGGTGGCTTGGAGACCGTCGGCGGGTGCCACGACGTCCCAGCCCTCGGGCCGGACGCCGATCGTGACCACGCCACCGGTAAGCGCGGCGCGCTGGGCCGGGCTCAACGGCATAACCGTGTGCGAGAGCGTCAGGCCGTTGTCGGCGACAGGGAGGTCGATGAGGTTCATCGCGGGGCTGCCCATGAACCCGGCCACGAACACGTTGACAGGGCGCTCGAACAACATCCGCGGAGTGTCGCACTGCTGGAGCAGACCGTCCTTGAGAACCGCGACCCGATCGCCCATCGTCATGGCCTCGACCTGGTCGTGGGTGACGTAGACGGTGGTGACGCCCAGGCGGCGCTGGAGCGAGGCGATCTGGGTGCGGGTCGCAACCCGGAGCTTCGCGTCGAGGTTCGACAGCGGCTCGTCCATGAGGAACACCTGCGGCTGGCGCACGATTGCACGACCCATGGCGACCCGCTGGCGCTGGCCACCGGAGAGGCGGGCCGGCTTGCGGTCGAGGTAGGGCTCAAGGTCGAGGAGCTTCGCCGCTTCGAGTACCCGCTGCTTGATCTCGGCCTTCGGGCGCTTCTTGATCTTCAGGTGGAAGCCGATGTTCTCGGCGACCGTCATGTGCGGGTAGAGGGCGTAGTTCTGGAACACCATCGCGATGTCGCGGTCTTTGGGCTGCACGTCGGTGACGTCACGGTCGCCGATCATGATCTGGCCTTCGTCGACCGCTTCGAGGCCCGCGAGCATCCGCAACGCGGTCGACTTACCCGAACCGGACGGCCCGACCAGCACCATGAACTCGCCGTCGTGGATATCCAGATCGAGTGCGGACACGGCTGCAGTAGTAGTACCCGGGTAGATCCGGGTCGCGTGGCGGTATTCGACCTCTGCCATCAGTAGGGCTCCTCGACGAAGTGGCAAAACAATCCATTACGGAGGGTGTCATTAGTCCCGCGCGTCGGCAAGACCAACACGTGTCACAAGTTTGGTCGGGGAAGTGCCTTGAGGGGGCGTCAGGCGACGAGGCCCAGGCGGCGCAGTTCAACCGTCAGGTCGTGCGGGTTCGTCGAGGCGCCCATAGCAGCCTCAAGCGTGATGGCCCCGTCGCGGATGAGTGCGACGAGATGCTGATCGAAGGTCTGCATGCCGTAGTACCCGCCCTCGGCAATGAGGTCGTTGATCAGCGACGTCTTGTCCGGGTCCGCGATCGCTTCCGCTATCCGGCCCGTGTTGATGCAGATCTCCATCGTGACGCAGCGGCCCTCGCCGTCCGCCCGGGGCACGAGACGCTGGCAGACGATCCCGCGAAGCGCGCTCGCGAGCGAGAGGCGGATCTGCTTTTGCTCGTGCGGGGGGAAGAAGTCGATGATCCGGTTGATGGTCTCCTGGGCGTCGGTGGTGTGCAGGGTCGACATCACGAAGTGCCCGGTCTCGGACGCCGCGAGGGCAGCCTTGACCGTCTCCTGGTCGCGCATCTCACCGACCAAGATCACATCGGGGTCCTGGCGCATGGCGGCACGTAGCGCGGTCGTGAAGTCGTCGGTGTCGACCCGGACCTCGCGCTGGTTGATCATGCCGAGCTTGTCGAAGTGCAGCACTTCGATCGGGTCCTCGACCGTCACGATGTGCACTTCACGGTTGTTGTTGATGTGGTCGATCATGCCGGCGAGTGTCGTTGACTTGCCCACGCCGGTCGGTCCCGTCACCAGCACAAGCCCGCGGGGCTCAAGGGCGAGTTGGCCGAGGATCGCGGGGAGACCGAGGTCTTCGAGCGGGATGGCGCCGACGCTCACGCGGCGGAACACCAGACCCGCAGATCCACGCGAGCGGAACGCGTTGACGCGGAACCGCCCGACACCGGACAGCGAGAAGGCGAAGTCGGCCTCGTTGGTGCGGGCGAACATCTCGACAAGGTCTTTGCGCATGACCTCGACGACCATGCTCTCGGTGTCGGCCGCCGTGAGGTCACGGGTCTGGAGCTTGCGCAGCGACCCGTTGATGCGGACGCGCGGGGGCGACCCGACCTTGCAATGCAGGTCGGACCCTCCCGATTCGACGAGAGCCCGCAGGAATGGCTCAATCGTCACGTTACCCGTCACGAAGAGTCCTTCGACCGTTCCGGAAGCTGGCTTGACTCGCTCGACCCATGAATCAGTAAAGTTCACCACCCCAGCGCAACGGCCAACGCTCGGCGGTGCGGCGATCGGGTCGCCGCCCTAACTCAATGACGGCGATCGGGTCGCCGCCCTACTCAATGACGGCGATGAGATCGCCTTCTTGCACCACGTCGCCCTCGGCCACCTTCAGGCTCACGGTCCCCGACGACTCGGCGATCACCGGTATCTCCATCTTCATCGACTCGAGGATCGCGAGCGTATCGCCGTCCTCGACGTGGTCGCCTTCGGCCACCACGATCTTCCAGACGTTCGCGACCATTTCCGCGCGGACTTCCTCAGCCACCGGGTGGCTCCTTCCTGTCGGGTGAGATCCAACCACGGGCCGGAGTGAGGCCTCCCGCCACTTCGCGTCCCTGGTGGTTCCATAAACCGGGCAAATTGGCCGCCGTAACAACCACCAGGGACGCGAAGGGGTCTTCCTATTCGGCTGGCTTGGGCTTCGGCGCCCGCATCCGGTCGATCAGGCCGGTGTCGTAGACCCCGGTCACGAACTCCTCGTTGGCGAGCAATTCCGTGAAGAACGGCAGGTTGGTCTTGAGGCCCTCGATCTCGAACGCCGCGACCGCGATCCTGGCCAGTTCGAGAGTGGACGCGCGATCGGCTCCGTAGACGCAAAGCTTGGCGAGCAGCGGATCGTAGAACGGCGTCACGGTGTCACCCTCGGCATATCCCGCGTCAACCCGGACGCCGCTGCCGGCCGGTTCGACCCACCGGCTGATGGTCCCCGGGCTGGGCAGAAAGCGCTTCGGGTCCTCCGCGTAGACGCGCAGTTCGATCGCATGGCCACTGGCCTCGAGCGCGTCGGGGTCGAAGCTCGGCGGTTCGCCTGCCGCCGCAAGCAGTTGTTGCTCGACCAGGTCGACCCCGGTCACCAGCTCGGTGATCGGGTGCTCGACCTGCAGCCGCGCGTTCATCTCGAGGAAGTAGAAGTCGCCGCCGCTCGCACCTTCGAGGCTCGCCGGGTCGAGCAGGAACTCCACCGTGCCCGCGCCGCGGTAGCCGACCGACTCCCCTGCCCGCACCGCGGCGTCAATCATGCGCGCCCGCACGGCCGGCGTGAGAACCGGGCAGGGCGTCTCCTCGGCCACCTTCTGGTGGCGGCGCTGAACCGAGCAGTCGCGCTCACCCAGGGCAACCACCCGACCGTCGGAGAGCCCGAGGATCTGCACCTCGACGTGGCGTGCGCTAGCGACATAGCGCTCGAGCAGGATCGACGGGTTGCCGAAAAATCGCTCCGCGCGCGACTGCGCCGTAGCGAAGGCAGTCGCGAGCTCGTCGTCGTCGCGCGCCACGCTCATGCCGATGCCGCCACCGCCGCCGGCGGCCTTCACCATCAACGGATAGCCAACGGTCTTGGCCGCGACCAGGGCAGCCGCAATGTCGGCAACCGGCTCACGGGTGCCGGGAGCGATGGGAACCCCGGCATCGCCGACCAGGTTGCGGGCAGCCACCTTGTCGCCCATGGCCACGATGGCCTCGGGCGAGGGTCCGATCCAGACCAGGCCGGCGGCGGCCACTGCGGTCGCGAACGCAGCATTCTCTGAGAGGAACCCGTATCCGGGATGGACTGCCTGCGCGCCCGATTGCCTGGCCGCTTCGAGCACCTTCGCGACATCGAGATAGCTCTCCGACGGAGCCGACGCACCAAGCAACACCGCGTCGTCCGCCTCTTTCACAAACGGCAGATTCGCGTCGGCCTCGGAGTAGACCGCGATCGCTTTGAGGCCCATGCGCTGCACCGTGCGGATCACCCGCCGCGCGATCTCGCCACGATTGGCGACGAGCACCGACTCAAACGTCGAGCCCGCCATCACGGCCGCTTGCGGTCGCCGACCAGCTTCCAGGCGGCGGGCAGCAGAGCGCCGGCGATAAGCGCCTTCAGGAGGTCGCCGAGGATGAACGGGGCGACGCCCTTCGCGATCGCGGTCGTGTACGACCAGTGGAACATGTGTGCGAGCCACCACACGCCCGGCACGTAGATGAGCGCCGTTGCGAGCAGGTACGAGCCGGCCAAGGTGTCGACGCGACGGTCGACGCCGTGCCGCGCGTGCCAGCCGACGAGCAAGGTCGCGAGCAAGAAGCCGACCAGGTAGCCGGCGGTCGGGCCGTGCAGCACGGCCCATCCGTGGCCACGGTTGGCGAAGACCGGCAGCCCGGCCCAGCCGACCGCGATGTACAGAAGCTGGCCGGCGATGCCGCGCAGGGGGCCCACCGCGGCCGCCGACAGCAGCACGCCGAAGGTCTGGCCGGTCACGGGCACCGGGTTGTTCGGCAGCTTGATCGACACCTGGGCGAGCAACGACATCGCCGCCGCGACCCCGATGACGACCGCGATGTCGCGCACCAGGCTCCTGGGCAGCCGATCGGCGAGCACTGGACGGCGGAAGGCGAAGCTGGACTGCCCGTATGCGGGCACGGAAGTGGTCACGTGCGATCCCTTCGGTCGTCGGGGAACTCGGCCGCGCCGCGGTCGACGGCGACACGATCGCCTGAGAACCTACCGGTGATCAGCTACCGAGCAGACAGTGGAACTCGCACGAAGTTTCACGCCAGGATTTGGCGGGTTCGCTCGGCCGACTGTTCGGTGGGCTGTTCGAACCGGCGGCCGACGACCGTGGTGAGGGTCTCAACGACCTGCGGGTCGTACTCGTAGGCCATTCCGAGCCGCAGCCGCTCAAGCGCGTCGGCGTTCGCATCGGCGGTTGCGTTCGCGCCAACGAGATCGTCGTACGCGCTCGCGGCCTTGATGATCCGGCTCTCGATCGGCAATGTGTGGTCGGGCGACTCGCGGTGGCGTCGATAGGGGTCGGCCTGCCTGCTCACAATCTCGGCGACCCGGTCGAGCACCCCTGTGGTCTTGATGACATCGGCCCCAAGCTCAGCAACGCGGCGACGCTCGACCGGCGCGACTACCAAGGTCGAGCCACCGGGTATCGGGTCGATCAAAGACAACTGTCCGATGTCGTGCAGCAGTGCCGCGTACTCCAGCTCTAGCAAGTCGTTCTCGGTCAGGCCAAGTTCGCGACCGACCGCGATGGCAAGCCGGCTCACCCGGTGAGCGTGACCTTCTTCGACGTAGCCGCCGACCTCGGTCACCCGCGACAGTGAGCGGATCGTCTGACGGTAGGTCGTCCGGACCGCCGCGTAGCGGCGGAACGCGAACTGAGTAAGCAGCAGTGGCACGCAGAAGACGGGCAGGGCGTAGAGCTGCATCGACGGCGTCGCCAGTGCCGTGAGCACTCCTGTCGCGCCCACAGCCGCCGACAACGCGGCGGTCGCGCTGATTTCGTCGCGCAGCGTCCAGCCGAACGCGGCTGCCCGGCCGCGGGCGCGGACGAACGCCGCGAACACAAAGTCGACGACCGTGGCGAGAGCGACGACCGCCACCATCAGCAGCGCGACCCACCGCAGCTCGGATTTGAAGTCGTCGAAATGCAGGGTCGTCAAACTGTGAGGGGCGGTAAGTCGAAACGCGGCAGCGGTGACCACGGCCAACACCACCCGCCGTGCGACGGCCGTCAACCGCGGCCGGCGTCCGGCCACGATCCGTACCAAGGTTCCAAGCGTGCAACCGGCCGCGGCAACCGCGACGACCTGCACTGTCGACTGCGCGACGGGCCGTCCGCCAACGTCGAACAACATCGCGTACCCAAGAGCTGCCGCGGAGGCAATCGGCGCGGACGGACGGTCGGCAGGCAACCGAACGCTGAGTAGCTCACCAACGGCAATGAGTCCCGCGAAAGCGATCGCCACTTCCGGGCGGACAAATCCATGGACTGCGGCCCCCACAAGCGCGGTAACCGACGCAAGGCAGACAAGCACAACGAAGATCCGACCAGCCGCTTCCGAGCCGATGTCTTCGCGGTCTGATCCCGGAAGTGCCGTCACCTCAGGAGACCTGCTGCTCGTTATGCAGCTCAAAAGGGTCGTACACAAGTCCAGCGGTGATGTCGCTCGACGGATCGTCGTGGTCGCGGAACACCAGCGTCGACGGATCGACCACATCATCGGTCGCATCCACGTTGGCAGCCCAGCCGCTGGCGCCGACCGCGGCGACCAGCGCATCGACCATCACGGCGTCGAACTGGCTACCGGCCCAGCGGATTAACTCACGCATCGCGGCGTCGACCGAGCGCGCACCGCGATAGGACCGCGTCGAGGTCATCGAATCGAATGCATCGGCAACCGCAATCAGGCGAGCGAACTCAGGGATCGCGTCGCCGACCAGCCCGTCTGGGTACCCGCGCCCGTCGACCCGCTCGTGATGATGCCGGATGCCCATCGTGGCCTCATCAAGGAACGCGATGCCGTTGACCATTTCGAAGCCGCGAGTCGGGTGCAGCTTGATCGACGCAAACTCGTCGTCGTTCAGCGGCCCTGT
>Ga0080027_10000769_pt1 | contig 13373 bp, 11 predicted proteins | sample OrgsoiDNA2013046_FD_70962 | JGI IMG/M metagenome (GOLD analysis project Ga0080027, IMG submission 70962) | Permafrost soil microbial communities from the Arctic, to analyse light accelerated degradation of dissolved organic matter (DOM) -... | ecosystem: Environmental > Terrestrial > Soil >... | reverse complement strand
GTTTTCAGAGTTCGCTGACACCCCATGGATCAAGGCACACTTCTGATCCGAGCCGATGCCACCCTGGCCATTGGCACGGGTCACGTAATGCGGTGCCTCGCTTTGGCGCAGGCGTGGCAGGAACGCGGCGGCGTAGCGAGTCTGGCAACTGCCGAGTTGCCCCGTGCGCTTGTATCGCGACTTACCGCCGAGAAACTTCTCATCCAGCGCATCGTTGCGGCCCCCGGCGGTCCCGAAGACGCTCAGGAAACCATCACCCATGCGCAGAAGATAGGTGCGGCGTGGATCGTGGTTGACGGCGACCACTTCGGCAGCGGGTTCCTTGAAAGGATCTGTGGGTCGTCCTTTCGAGTGCTGGTGATGGACGACTTTGCCGGCCGGGACTCATACCCGGTCGATCTTGTGGTCAATCCCAATCTTGACGAAGACGAAGAGTGTTATCGCAGACGCGGTACGAACGCGAAAATTTGCATGGGCCCCTCCTATATCTTATTGCGCCGAGAGTTTCGCCTTATGTCGGCGGAACGCGAGCTTCCTCCCGTCGCCCACAGGGTTCTAGTAACGATGGGAGGAAGCGATCCCGATCATTTGACGAATAGAATCGTCGCGGCCATTGCCGAATCCCCGGACATGGAAGTTACTGCTGTCGCTGGTGCGGCGTTCGACCAACTGGCCGAGTTGGAAGCTCTGCGCGGAAATCGGGTGCGGGTTGTTGCAAACGCTGACGATATGTCGGCTCTGATGCAGCAGTCCGATCTGGCCATCATTGCAGCTGGGGGAACGCTGTGGGAGCTTCTCTCCGCGGGCTGCGCGGTCTTGAGCTATTCTAGAAATCTTGTGCAAACGTGCGTGATCGAGACCCTGTCGAAGCGTGGGATCGCCGTGAATCTTGGCGAAACGGGAGCATTTGACGCTGCACAACTCGTCTCACGAGTTCACACGCTTGCAGCTTCACGCGAGGCTCGTGAGCGCATGGCTACGCTGGGCAAACGGCTGGTCGATGGACTGGGAGCACCCCGGGTCGTGGAAGCGATGCTGCAGTTGGGCGGGGACGCGCGGTGATGACTCCCGTCATGCCCTCGGAGCGAGATGAGTTCCTATCTATGGCGGTCGCCCATTTTTCGGAACTCGACCCGTCGTTTCAGCCTCACGATGACTGGAAGAAATACTATTTCGAAATAATCCTCGCCAACCCACAATATTTCCTTCGTTGGATCGTGAGCGGGGAGCAAAGGGCTGGATTCATTCTTTTCGGCCTGGAAAAACACCGTTTTCTCCCGCGAAAGACCGGGAATATTTTCGAGGTCTATGTTCATCCCACGTTTCGCCGTAGAGGCCTGGCGAAGGCGTGCGCATTGGAGGCGATTCGCGAACTCTGGAGGCTCGGTCCATCCAAGATTCAGCTTGAGGTTGTGGAAGGGCGGACCGCGGCGGCAGCGCTGTGGCAGTCGCTTGGTTTTCGGAAAGTCACAGATCGAATGGTTTTGGATGGCGGCGGCAGATGAAGATTGCGATTGCGCAGCCGACCTACCTGCCGTGGCTCGGGTATTTTGATCTACTGGATCAGGTCGACCAGTTCGTTCTGCTTGACTCCGTGCAATTTGAAAAGCAGTCCTGGCAACAAAGGAACCGGATCAAGACGCCGACGGGCTTGCAGTGGCTGACCATTCCGGTAGTTTTTCGGGGACGACTCAACCAGCGCATTGTAGACGTCGAGATCCGTGACGGGGACTTTTGGCGCAATCATCTACGAGCGGTGGAGTTGAATTATCGGAGGGCTCCGTTCTTTGACATGTACTATCCGGCTTTCAGCGAATTGCTGCGCTCGCCGGCGGCGAATCTCCGGCTGGTCGAGCTGACAATCCCGTTGCTCCGGTGGTTGTGTTCGGCGCTGGGCATTTTCACCCCGATGGTCCGTTCATCAGAGATGCAGGTGAGCGGACAACGGACCCATTTGCTTGCAGAGATTTGCGGCTCCATGGGAGCGGCTTACTACCTTTCGCCTCTGGGCTCAACGAACTATTTGCTCGGGGAACAGGAGGTCCTGACTGGTCAGGGCATCGAGGTTGGATTTCAGCACTACGAGCACCCTTCCTACCGCCAAATGTTTCCGCCCTTTCAAGCCCATGGCAGCGTTCTGGATTTACTCTTTAATGAGGGAGAAAACGCGCTGCCTCTTCTTCGCAGTGGACGGCGTGTACCGTTCACACCCGACGAAGCGGCCCGGCAATTGAGGGAAAAGGTGAGTTCGTGACCCAGGGTCGTTTTGCTATCGGGGACCGGATGATTGGAACGGGCGTGCCGTGCTACATCATGGCCGAGCTTTCCGCCAATCACAACCAAAGCTTTGAGCAGGCACAGCGAATTCTGTCTGCCGCAAAGGATGCGGGCGCGGATGCCATCAAGCTGCAAACCTACACAGCGGATACGATCACGCTGCGCAGCGACAACCCTCGTTTCCGCGTACAGGGCGGCACGCTGTGGGACGGCCGTACCCTTCACGATCTTTATCAGGAGGCGTACACCCCGTGGGAATGGCAACCGAGACTCAAAAGGATCGCCAACGATCTCGGGATGGACTTGTTTTCCAGCGCTTTTGACAACAGTGCCGTTGACTTCCTGGAACAAATGAACGTGCCCGCCCACAAAGTGGCCTCCTGTGAGTTGGTGGATCTGGGCTTAATCCGGCAGATGGCGCGAACCGGCAAACCTCTTCTGATGTCTACCGGGATGGCGACGGAAGATGAGATCTCCGAAGCTGTGCAGGTAGCTCGTGATGCTGGCGCCAAACAGATTGCGTTGCTCAAGTGCACCAGCGCCTACCCGGCACGGCCCGACGAAGCCAATCTGCGAACGATCCCGGAATTGGCGCGGCGGTTCGAATGTCCCGCCGGGCTCTCGGATCACACCATGGGAGTGGCTGTACCGGTCGCGGCCGTGGTTCTTGGCGCCTCGATCCTCGAGAAACATCTTTGCTTAAGCAGGGCCGACGGAGGGCCGGACGGCGCTTTTTCGCTGGAACCCCTGGAATTCAAGGCGATGGTGGCCGCGGTGCGCGAGGCTGAACAGGCGCTGGGCTCCGCGCGGATGGCTCCGAGCCCGAGTGAGGTGAACAGCCTTCGGTTCCGGCGTTCGCTGTTCGTGGTCGAGGACGTCAAGCAGGGCGAGCTGTTTAGCGAGCGGAACGTGCGCTCAATTCGTCCAGCCGACGGGCTGCATCCTCGCCATTTTCTGGAAGTCTTGGGAAAACGTGCGGCTGCCGACGTGGAGCGAGGGACGCCCTTGAGCTGGGCCTTGATCTCTCCGTGACCCTTTCCGACGGCTACACCAGTCTTCCCGCGGGCAAGATCGCTTCAGTAGTGACGTTTCTCGAGATGCGGAAGCCTCCGCCGCTTCGCCCTCCCCAAACACCCGCCAGTCTTTCGGTTCGTCGGATCGAAAATCCATCGATCGATTGGTACCGAAAACTTTATCGCGCCGTAGGGCAGGAGTGGCTGTGGTTCAGCCGCCTCCGGATGAAAGACCAGGAGTTGGCGGCAATCATTCAGGATCCGCAGGTGCTGATTTACGCGGCAAGCGACGGCAACGAGGACAAAGGTTTGCTCGAATTGGATGCCCGCGTGGGTTCCGAAATCGAAATCTCTTATTTTGGATTGACTTCTGATCTGGTAGGGCGAGGCGCGGGCCAGTACTTGATGGGGTGCGCTTTGAAAGCGGCTTGGGATCGCAATCCGGACCGAGTCTGGGTGCATACCTGCACGCTGGACCATGCGCGCGCGTTGCCGTTCTACTTGAAGGCGGGCTTCGTTCCGTACAAGCGGGCGATCGAGATTGCCGACGATCCCCGACTCACCGGTGAAACGTCCAGAGCTGTAGCACCTCATGTCCCCTTAATTGACCCCAGGTGAATTGACCCCAGATAGCGCGGGCCGTTTGAAATCACCGGGTCATTTATTTCCGCCAGCGGTCGACCGCATGCCACCAAGCCAGCCGAACAAATTCGTCGAAAAAAGTCTTCGCCCACTGCCGGTGCTGCCACCAGCGCGTGCCGTATTGAACTGGATCGTAGGCAGCGGCCGAACTGAACTGGAACCCCGGCATCTCATGCCGAAAAACGGCCAGAGCGCGGCGGGTATGGAAGTCGGAAGTGACGAGCAGAATACGGCGGATTTCGGTGCCTCTTGCCGCGGCGTCAGCCCCTAAGCACGTGGCTACATCGCGAGCTTCATCCCGAGTCGAGAGGCCGACAATCGGGCACGCCGAGAGCTGCGCGGCTGCTGGAAGGCCATTCAGATACTGCTGGGCCAGCTCCAATTGGCTCCAGCGGTAGATGCGGGCGCCGGCAGGGGCATCCAGAAACAGTCTTGGAGCCAATCCCTTGCTTAAGAGCAGTAGGCCTTTGGCTGGCCGCTGTTCCGTCTCCCCAGCCAGAATCACGATAGCGTCGGCCGGTAACGGGCTGTCCACTACAAGCCACGATCCGGCCTGACCGCCGAGCAGGATCCCGACCACAACAAAGAAAAGCACCCAGCGCAGGCTTTTGCTCCTCGATTTTGGCATCCAAGCCTCCTGATTCTAAACGAGTTACTTGCGTCACCAGAGGAACAGGTGCCCGACGATCTCGTATGCTAAAATTTTCCTTTCACGGTAGAAAATCACCCCTATGCCAACGCAACAGGTTACACCTGTCACGGAAATTCTCGCCAGGATTCAGTCTCGTCAAGCCAAAATTGGCATCATCGGACTTGGCTACGTCGGTTTGCCGCTGGGCCTGCTCTTCAGCGAAGAGAAGTTTCAAGTGCTGGGCTTTGACATTGACGCCAATAAAGTCAACGCTCTCAACAGCGGCAATTCTTACATCCACAGAATCCTCCCGGCGGAGATTCAGCAGGCGCGGGAAAAGGGTTTTTCGGCAACCTCGGACTACACGCGTTTGAACGAAGTCGACGCGGTGATCATCGCCGTCCCTACTCCCCTGAACGAGTACCACGAACCCGACTTGAGCTACATCACCGCCACCGGCGATGCCATCGCTCCGAACCTTCAGGCGAACCACTTGGTGGTCCTGGAAAGCACGACCTATCCGGGCACAACGGAAGAAGTTCTGCTACCCATCCTGGAAAAAGGCAATAAGTTCGCCCTCAAGGCCGCCCGCGACGGCATTACCAACGACAAGGTGTTCTTTCTCACCTTTTCTCCCGAGCGCGAGGATCCCGGAAACACCAGCGTCGCGCGGAAAGATATCCCGAAGGTCGTCGGCGGCCTCGACGCCCAAGCCGGCGAACTCGCCGGAGCCATGTATAACTCGATCTTCCGGAAGGTTGTGCGGGTTTCAACTCCAGCCGCTGCCGAGATGACGAAGCTCCTCGAGAACATCTACCGCTGCGTCAACATTGCGCTGGTAAATGAACTCAAGCAGCTCAGCATGCGCATGGGAATCGATATTTGGGAAGTGATTGACGCCGCAGCTACTAAACCGTTCGGGTTTCATCCCTTCTATCCCGGGCCAGGCCTCGGCGGGCACTGCATACCTGTCGATCCGTTCTATCTATCCTGGAAGGCCAAGGAATTCGACTTCCGCACGAAATTTATCGAGTTGGCTGGCGAAATCAACGTGGGCATGCCCTACCACGTAATCGCTTCGGTAGCCAACGCCCTGAACCAAAAGAAGAAGGCTGTCAACGGCTCGAAAATCCTGATGCTGGGCATGGCGTACAAGAAAGACATCGACGATCTCCGCGAATCTCCGGCGCTCACCATCATCGAACTCCTCCAAAAAGAAGGCGCCGACGTTTGCTACAACGACCCCTACTTCCCCAGCGTAGGCCGCGGCCGCAAGTACGACCTGCAAATGAAATCCACTCCGCTGACGAACCTGGGCCAGTACGACTGCGTCCTCATCGTCACCGATCACAGCGATTACGACTACAAGAACATCGTCTCCGAATCGCAGTTGGTGGTCGATACGCGCAACGCCACCAAGGGCATCAAGTCAGAGAAGATCGTTCGCTGCTAGCGGCGTGGTTTTGGACCGGGCTCGGAACGGGTTTCGGTACGGCTTTCAGAATCATGTTCAGAACCTAGTTCGGTCGCATTGAAATAAGTCTGGGCCTTGGTCCAGGCGCTGTCTGCAACCATTCGGCCTAGCTTGCGGCCCCAAAGGTCAGCCGCGCGGAAGTGGATGCCACCGTAACGGCGCGACATTCCAGCCTCGTCCGCCGCTTCGGTAAAAGTCTCCCATCGCAGCGTGATCGAATGAGCGGGACTAATCCCCGGCTCGATTTTCGAGCTGCCCGGCGCTAACATCACAGAGTTCCCAAAGCGGTCGCTCCTGGTCCAGAGTTCCAGAATACGCGCGGCAGCGGCGCTGTAGGTGCTGTGGCCCGAGACATATTCCGGAAACGGTGGCGTCGGCGAGGTCGCTAACTGATAGGGCAGCCACTGCGATCCATCCATTTCCACGGTTCCTTTGCCCGGCCCACCCCAGGCGTGAATCTTTTTACCCTTGAACAGCAGCGGGATCGCGGTGATGGGACGAACAGAGTCATAAGCCCGCTTCGCGTCCCAGGCAGCAATACTGGCATCAAACATGGCGTTCGACAAAACGAAAAACATCTTCACATCGTCGTCAAGGCTGTGATGGTCCCGAGCCGAAATGAACTGCGCAAACAATGCCCAGTGTCCCGGAGGCTGTTCGGAATTCGCGCCATCCGACCAATACTCAGCGGTCATCTTTTGCTGGTCCGTAAGCCCGGCGCTGAGCTCGACCAATTCCTGCGCCTGCTCCCGATATTCTTTCGCTCCGTATTGCGCGGGCGGCGGCAGAGATGCGCGGAACTGGTCCCCTCGAGCGAGCGCGAAGGGCGTGACCTGGTTCCACTGCGCCCCGGCGAAACGCTGGGTCATCATGTCGCCGGTGGAATTCACGTAGGCCAGCGGCTGCCAGTGGTTGGGATCGGCCGGGGGAACCGTCGCCGGAACCGCACTGGGATTGTTCACAGCGGCGTAGCCCGTCCAATCGGAATAAGGACCTTGGGCAAGGTCGCCCAGTTGGTTGGATTTGTCGTGATGACGAAATTCCAGAACGGTGGCGCAGGCCACGTTGCCGATGCCGACGGGGGCCTCGATGTCAGTGGAAGTGTCCTCAGGGTCGTAGCCGAGGCGCTTCATCAGCGGGATGTAAACGGAATTCGTATCAACCGGCAACACATCTACCAAAGCGCGGTAGGCGGCGTAGCTGATGGCTTGCTCTTTGTTCGCGAGTGTACGTTCGGAAGGGGGGCGGCGCAGCGCGCTCTGCAATTGCGTTCCGACCGCGCGATCATCGTAGGCGGCCCAGGCGTCGTACATGCACATATGCACGATGGCCATTGCACGAGCTACTACAGGTGCACCCAGCCTCACATCGCGAATGCCTTGGAGGGCGGCATTGTTCCATTCGATCGCTACACTTGGTTGGAAGGTAACGCTATGCTGGGCGCGAACATCTGAAAAGGCTATAAACAAGAGCGCGAAGGCAGCCGCCATCTGTCGTGTCGCTCCTAACTTAGGCAAGAGTCGGGCAACACCAGCTACCACCGCTTTGTGCCACGATGCTCGAGTCAGCTTCAGTTTCCTTTCGCGGTAACGCCTATGCTGACAACGTTAGAAAGAAAATGGCCGATGCCGGGGAAAATACGTTCTGCCTGCACGATATATTTGCCGGGCGCGGACATGTCGTAATACTCCGTAATCTCCATCTCCTCGCTCGCGGATTCGCCCGGCTTCAAAGCGACTGGAATGTTTCTGCCGAGGAGCCTCAGCGGATCGTTGTTGCACTCACCCAGTTCTTTCTTGAATGGTGTTTCCGGAGCTGGCGCGCCAGAGCTCGTGGCTACTTTGAGTGGGTAGTCACAAAAACTACTTGTGTTGTTGTAGGTGATGGAGTGCTTGGACTTATTCGTAATAGTCAACCGGATCATAATCTTAGCTCCACTCGCCACCACCGGATCAAGAGCCGTTACTTTAAGAGAAATCGCACTAGTGCCCGCTAGGCTCGCGTTGGACGCGAAAATCGCACCAAACAAAATGGCATATCTAACAGCACGCATAAATTAAGATCCTTTCAGGGTTAGTGGCACAGGACCTGCCCGCTGTAGGGCACCAAATCCGACCAAGTGGGATAGGAGCTGCTGCTGGGTACCCACGAGGGTGTCGTTTTGCTGCTTGCGGTCAGAGACCAATTCGGGGAACTATAGCTTGCCGTTCCCGACCATCCCCAACTGACGGCTCCAAGGGGTATGGGTATCGAAGTGCATCCGCCACCGGTACATCCGGCCGGCAAAACTGGGTCCCACAGAAGATACATTTGGGCGGTGAATGATCTCGCCACTTTCTTGTAGGTAGAGGAACTAAGCGCACCCGATGGGCTGTCGGAAGTGGAGGTGCCCGTGGCATATGGGTACGCCGTATCCAGCCCCGTCCCGCTCGAAGAAGCAGGCGTCGTAACGGGCACGCAGCTCTTAACGGTACCGGAGGTAGTCGTCAAGGTCGACGTGTCATTCGTGATAAGCTGAACCCACTTGAATTGACCGCTATCCCCTGACGGGGTCGTGAGCGTCGGGGTGAACTTGATCCCTGTTGGCCCGAAGCCTAAGACTGGCCCGGCGAAAATGCCTACGTTTCCCGTCGGTGTGCTGATGGCTGATACAGCTGGGCCAGCAACGTTAAAGGTCACCGTTGCTACCGGACTCGAAACGCTGCTGCCGCCGCCTGACATCGTGTACTGGTAGGTAGCGTTTTTGCCGTTCGACGGATAAGCCCAGTAGAACTTATATGTCGATCCGGTGCTGGGCGGGAGAGGCGTCACTGAGCCGGAGGTAGAGGATGGCGAGTAACCTCCCACGGGGGCACCGGTCGTCGTCCATTGCTGGCTGGATATGCTGGTGCATGCGGGAAGCGAAACCGAGGCGCTGAGGGCCATTTGCTGGCCTACTACGACTGGTTGCGTCCCACTGATTGTGTTGGCCCCCAGCTTAATCGTCGCACCAGGCGGGGAAGGTAGAACGACATTCTCTACCCAGGGCACTCCGTTTATTCCACCGTCCGCGGAACTTCCAATTTGAAGATTTTGGAGTGTGGTGAAGGCCGCACACGTTACTTGGTAGGATACCGTCATCTGGCTATCGCTCCCAACGATCGGAATTCCGGTCGAAATCCCGCTGCTTGCGTCGAACAGCACAGCCGGTGACAGCAACGACGCGAAACCCTGCCCTGAAATTGTCAGCGTTCCGCTCGTGCCGAGCACCAGGGGAGAAGGGGATACGTTCGTGACTTGAAGTACGTTGCCGCCCCCGCCGCCCGAAGCATAACCGTTATACGGGCAATACGGATCGTACTGGCAATAGTACGAGTTGTAGACTGCGATGTTGTTGGTGTAGGCAGACATTGTAACGCCACCCGGTAAGACTCCCGTCGCCATACCGGTAGAAGAGCCAACCGCGGCGACGGCCGAATTGCTAGTGCTCCATGTACCGCCGCCGATGGAGTATTGATATCCCCTGTTATCCTTAGCGTAAAAAGTCAGCTGTTTCGTCCCACCCTTCGCGATAGCGAAGGGCGAGTCCACAAAAGCAAGCACTTCGCCATCACAGCTAATGCAATAGTACGTGCATGTGGCCTTTCGCACATTGTAGGTAGCCACATCTACGGCCACTAAGATTTCTTCGTTGTCAGCGTGAGAACCTGCAACTCTGGCGCTTCCTTCCTTCACAGTCGGAGGAATAACGTTCCCTTCATCGTCGGGAATCTGATTCGCAATAATCTCGGAAATATTGAACATTCTTGTGGCACGCGCCTCAAGGTGGACCGGGAGCCGATAATGCCCGCCCACAAATGCCAAGGAGAAAATATAGTCCTGCGACTCGTCGGCTGGGTTCCATAAAGTTACCATCGTGTCGTCGCCTTTGGCGGTGCTCCAATACGAGATGGCTTTACCTTGGCTCTCCTGCACACCACGAGGAAACACCTGAAATACGTAGGTATTCCTGCGATCAACGCTTCCGCTGGCGAGAAGCAGCGAGCGCGGGTTGCCCTCAGCCTCCAGAATTAGGTTTACGCTTCCATTGAAGGTTCCGAGACCCGCGTGGGCCAGCAGCGCGGGCACGTCCAGATTCCGGGCTTGCATCGAAGAAAGTGTAAACGATGGCAGGGCCGCAGAATGGGCAGCCGCACCTTGCATCCAGTAAAGAGTCGGCGTAACGGCGACCGCGCCATCTCCAACATTTCGGACCACGGAAAACGGCCTGAACACCGTGTCTGCGGGGAAGGAAAGCACTGGATCAGCGGCACCCGACATGAGTCCGAGTTCGGAGTAGGTTTCTCGCGATGTTTGTTTGGCTTCGGGCGCAGCCAGGACGTGGAATGGCAGGTTCGCCGAATACCCGCTCGTTTGGTCTTCGAGCCCCCCGTTGACGAGCATCGCATCGCCCGCGCCAGAATACATCACCCGCATTCCCCCGGCGGATCCGGCGGCTGCGCCTTGCAGTTCGGCCAGTTTTACGATTTTTGTGCCATGCGCCGACACGCGAACGCTATGTTCACCCAAGGGCTTGTTCTCGGAATCGGTCACCTCAATCCTAGCCTCCGTGGGTGCGATCGAGGTATTCGATAACGCGACAAACCCTCCCACGTTCGCCTCTGCCTTCCACCACATGCCATCAACGGAATTCATGCCAGCCATGACCTTTGGCATCCGCATCGGCAAGTTCGTTACCTGGGCCACCTGCGCGGGCTGCACACCATAGCTGAAGATGACGCTGTGAACGGGATCGACGTTGGTTACAGTGACACAGAGAGGATCCCAGGCCCAAGTGTATTCCACCTCGATGTATCCCGACAGTTGCGCCCACGGCGCGATGCCTTTCTCCCGCAAGGCGTCATTGATGCTAACCACCGCAGTGCCTCCGGCCTCCAAGGTCACGGGAGCCAAAACGAAGCGAGTGCCGTTGCTCAAATAAATACTTGGCCTCACCTCGATGGACGATGTTTCCACACCGTTCTTGAGGTAGATGGAGGCTTTGCGGTTCGCATCAATCATCCACAAGCCGCCAACCATAGACCGTAAAGTACCAAGTTCGTGCCGTTCCAGTTCCTTCGGCACCCTGGACGCGATGGGCTTGTGCGGAGCCAGCACCTTGGGCTGCTGCCCATTTAGAAGGGTCTCGAGGAGAATGAAAGCCCACACGGCGAGAATACGGTACGGTAAGCGAAGGGCACGAGCAGACATATTCGCCAGCCTCTGATCTTTGTTTGGAATCCAGTTTTGGGAACATATTCCGCAGCAGCGGACAAGTCAAGCTCAAAACGCTCGTCTTTCCAGAAATTTAACAATTCGGAAAAATTTAAGGGCAACCACGCGTGAGGCTCTTTCCAGTTCTTGATGCGTCCTCTCTTGAAGATTAAAAAAAATCCGGCGCGACTGCCTCGATTAAGGCTTTCGCCGTAGGTTGGGAACTTTTTCGGAACGAAGAGGCACCAAAGCCGATTGTGGGGGCAAAGAGAATTGTGAGGGCAAAGAGAAAAAGAGAAAAGAGATCCAGCCTTGGCTAACCCGTCGGGCGCAAAGGTTTGCAGCCCAACTACTGTGAAAATTTTGCTTTTCCTGCTGCCAGCTTTGATACCATGATGATTGGACTGCTCCAACCGCTCTAAAATCAGCAGCTTAAGCCTGCTTTTTGCAAGGGAGATTGGCCGTATTCGTGCATCTAATTTTCTGTAGGTAGGATTATTTTTCCGAGGCCTTGCCCTTTCGTGGGAGCCCGGGACCCGAACGAGCCACCGGACGATGCCGAAATTAGGCATCACTGCCTTAATCTTCATCATCTTAGAACCATATGCCCCCATCGCACCAGGAACCGCTATTTTCGCTTCTACCCGACTCCGGGCCTCCCTGGTGGAAGGTGCTCTTCAGCTTGGGAGCGGAAGTCGCGATCATTTTGATCATCGGTTTCCTGATACTGATCAGCCCGGTTGGAAATGTGGCGGCGAAGAAGTTCATTACTTCCATCACTCTGGTTGATAATCCGCCTCCGGTAAATCACGCGCCGCAGCCCATCCGCAAGCTGACGCCTCCACCGTTACCGCCAATCGAAGAAATTAAGACGGCGCTGAAAATGCCCGCGCCGATCATGCCAAAGCCCAAGGTCGAAGAGGAAGTCGCCGCACCCAAGATCGAAGTTGCCTCCAAGCGCCCTGTCATCGACATTCCGCCACCGAAGATTCCGAAAGCCTTGGTTAAGACCGGCGACTTCACTACCGGCAGTTCGGCCCCGCCAACCATTGCTCGTGCTCCGGACAAAGTCCAAACTGGCGGTTTTGGGGATCCGAACGGCATTCCCACCAGGAATAGCAACAGTAAGGCGGCTGTAAATATCGCCAAGGTGGGGTCGTTCGATTTGCCGAACGGCGGTGGTTCTGGGAATGGCACAGCTGGGGAAAAGGGCATCAAGGGCGTCGTCGCCAGTTCCGGCTTCGGTAACGGCACCGCTCAGGGTGACGGCAGCGGCCGGGTTTCGGCTTCCCGAGTGGGATCGGTCCAGCATAGCGGGTTCGGCGATGCAGCCGCCGTGGCCCCCAGTGCCGCCAAGACCCAAGTTGCCGCAGTGCCTCACACAACCCCTGTGGAAGTGATTTCCAAGCCTACTCCGGTGTATACAGAAGAAGGGCGCAGGCTCAAGATCGAGGGCGAGGTTGTCCTCATGGTCTCGTTCGAGGCGGCAGGCAGGGTCCGGGTAGTCCAGGTCATGCAGGGACTCGGGCACGGACTCGACGAGGCAGCCGTTCACGCCGCGGAACAAATTCGGTTCAAGCCGGCCACCCGTGACGGCCAGCCTTCCGATTCGACGGCGAAGTTGCACATTGTCTTTCAGTTGACCTGAAGATCAGGGGTCAGCGCACACTCGTTTTCTTAGGAACAAAATGCAAATCATGCGATCGGCAATTTTGAGTTTTGGAGCCGTCTTATTGACGGCGGGTTTGGCGTTAGCGCAAACGGCACCGGCACCGGAGAAACCCAACCCCTCGATACCGCTGGGAACCTCTCAGGCCGTGCCAGACTCCACTCCCGCAAACGCATCCACGTCCCAGGCCCAAAACACACCCGCGCCCTCTCCCGCTCCGCCTCCCAGCGCATCCACCTCAGACACCCCGCAGCCCGCAACACCTGTAACGACTTCAACCGTACCTGCCCCAGCACCCGCACGAACTGGCCCCCCACCATCCTTTGACCAGGTCGTCGATCTCATCGTGGACCGCGAGAATCGCTTCGTCGAGCAAATGCAGCGCCTGCATCCTCTGGTCGAGACCTACATTCAGAACATGAAGCCTGATCCGGA
>Ga0080027_10000767_pt1 | contig 13383 bp, 12 predicted proteins | sample OrgsoiDNA2013046_FD_70962 | JGI IMG/M metagenome (GOLD analysis project Ga0080027, IMG submission 70962) | Permafrost soil microbial communities from the Arctic, to analyse light accelerated degradation of dissolved organic matter (DOM) -... | ecosystem: Environmental > Terrestrial > Soil >... | reverse complement strand
CTTAATGGCTTAATCATGCAATTTATTTTTGGAAGCTTTGATCCATTTATTTAACAGCAGGGGCCAGAAAACCATAGTACCCGGAATGATGATGATTTTAAATCCAATGCGGGATTCATGCGCTCCCTCATCCACAATCTGCACACCTTTGAAAATAAAAACGAGCGCAAACACAAAACCACAACAGAGATATATAGCTCCTGCTGAGAAAATGAGACTAATTATCATATACTAATTTAAAGATGGATCTATAATTAAAATACTATTGAATCCACTGAATCCATCGGGTTCTTTGTATGGATTGTTTATGTCTTCCAGCCAGATGGTTTCATCTACATAATATTTATAGCTGTATTTACCAACGGGCAGCATGGGAATTTCAATCTTCCACAATCCATCCCTTCCCGGTTGCATTAACAAAATGTCTTTAGCCCACTGATTAAAACTTCCGGTCAGCGATATCTGATCCGCATTATCATGATGAACTACAAATTCAATACAATTCTTACTCCTGTTCACAAAGGGTGAATTGATCATTTGCCAAACCTGTTCTTTCTGAAGCAATTTTAAAATGGCTTTTCTCGGTTGAACCATTCCAAATCCCTGCCGCTCGGGTGTTACGCCGGCAATTCTTCTGGCTGTTGTAAAAAGTATCTGCCTTACCCGGGCCGGACTTAAATTCGGTTTTACTTCCAGTAATTGAGCAATGATAGCGCTTACAACGGGTGCGGAAAAAGAAGTACCATCCACATGCATATAATCAGGAGAAATATATTTCGCAGATTGTATGCGATTTCTCAGGTATTCTCTTTGTTGAAATGGTTCGCTGCCTTCCAGTATGTCAGGATTTAGTTTTGTTTTGGAGAAATCCTTCACCAATTCTTTCTGCAGCATTTCGTCAGGTAAAGATAATAATTGAAATAGGGTTTCGGCTTCTTCCTTTTCCTTTGTATTATATACTATGGGCGCGGCGATCCAGATGGCATGGGCAAGCAATTCAGGTTTCCTAAAATTATCCAGTGTTAAACCATAGGTGGAATGATACGCTTTATCATTTGTCCTGTCTAACTGATTGTTATCGTCCGCACCGCCCACCGCAATCACATTTGGTGCATCGGCCGGTGGATGTATTTTTCCGGATTCGTCATTCCCAACAGCAGCTACTACATTTACTCCTTCGGTGATAAGCGCTTCAGCCAATAAATCTACAGGACTATCCTTATAAGCGCATAAAGCATCATCACTCAAGGAAAGGTTTACAATACGAATCCCCATCTGCAGGTGATTGGCCAGCACCCATTCCAAAGCCTTCACGATATTTTCTGTAGTTATTCTCCCTTCCGTATCCTGAACTTTAAGTAATACCAGCTCAGCACTGCTGGCGATACCTTTATACAATCCTTTGCTCAGGTACCCGTCTCCTGCACAAACAACAGTGGTCATGGTACCATGCCAGGCAGATGAATCTGTTGTCATTTTAATATTTTCTGAAATATTTTCTGAGCGGGTGATATCTATGGCAATTCTGATTCTGTTTTTAGAAGACGTGAGATCGGGATGAAAAGAAAATCCACTATCGATAAAACAGATTGTAATTCCTTTCCCGGAATAACGGGAATCCGCATCGAGGCGCAGTCCCGTTGGAAGAATGACGTAGTCATCCACACTCTTCACCGGAAAATAGGGACCTATGGATGGCAGCAAACGTTGCGCCATCACAATTTCCACATGATAATAATCCAGACAACGGCCGCAAAGTCCGTCTGTTATTGACCAGTCCGGATGGTCCGCCTTTATTTTATCAATAACTGTTTTTTCGTTGTCAAAATGAAAACGGTAAACCAGTTTATCCACGGCATCCCGGCATAAAGGACAAATGATTTTTTCTTCGTTTTGCATTTCTGATTTATTTAACTTTCTCCATAATCAGCATAGCATGACCATCCCTGTCCTGCACTACAAATGCCCGAACCTGTTTTCCGTTTTTTATCTGAAGCTCCACAATATTTTTAGATATCATATGATATCCTTCCGCTTTCAACTGGTCGTATATTTTTTCTATCTCAACAGTCACCAAAGTGGTTTGCCAGAACCAGATATCGTCAGCATGGGTATCTGCGGGATAAGGTTTTCCTGGTCCGGGTTTCAGATACTGGAGAAATTCAATGCCTGGTCCATGATCTGCCCTTAAGCCAGTGATATGCAAACTTGCTCCTTCCACAAAATTCAAATGCGCCTGTTCCATACCCATATTCCAGCTTTCTCCCTTGCGTTTGATGCCCAGAATATCCTGATAAAACAATAAACTGGAATCGGTGTTGCTCACGCCTATTGCGGTATGGTCAATACCCAGGAACAATCTGCCTTTTGTATTCTGCCATTTTGATTGTCCTTTTCCTTTCGGAAAATAAATCAATTCGATATTGTGCCTGTCCGGATCATGAAAATAAAAAGCTTTAATTCCCGCAGCGGCCTTATTGCTGGCCGGCAGTGTTTGTGGTTCCGTGGACACATACTCCACCATATGTTTGCGCAATTGACGGTAAGCCTTATCCATATCGCTGACCACTACTGCGATATGCTGAAAAAACAGGTCATTACTTTTTGCATCATCCGGTATACTGCGTCCACCGGAGGTTAAATAATCGGTCAGGTCAATATATTCGTCCCCCAGTTGCATTCTGACCACACGTATATGCAATCCGTAAATGCCCTCCAGGTTTTCATAATTCGTTCCCTTCAGCTCTGTATCACTAATTTTTTTAAAACCCAGGGCATCGCTGTAAAACTTTACCGATCTATCCATATTTTCTACCGTTATCCCGACTGATTCTACACGACTCACCTGAGCTGATGCGGAAATATTCAGCAAACAGATGAAAATTATTCTTACCGCCCATTGGATTAAATGTTTCATATTATACCGTTTCTATCACTTTATTCATTAAAGGCTGACTGGCAGTCATTTTACTGACCGGTCTTTGAATTGGCCCGTTTTGCATATGATGCAATTCCTTATCGAGAAAATAATTAAGCCCTGTTCTTAATATGGCGATGCGCCGAAACCAAATGTTTCCCCGCGATAAACTGTTTTTAATTTAGCCAGCTTAGATGCTTCTTCTATTTTCTGTTCCGACATGTTCAAAAATAACGGATGGTTTTTGAGATAAGCATACTTGATTTCGTCGCACATAGTTTTAGGTTTAATGATGAATGATATTATTTTCCGTTTGTATGGTTCAAGGCCATTTCGATTTTTGCGATCAATACATTTTTTGGCATCAGACCGACCGCATGGTCGATGATCTGGCCGCTCTTAAAAAAAAGTATGGTGGGTACTTCCGTGATGCCAAATGAACTGCTCAATTCGGTTTCTTTTTCAACGTCCACAATATGAAAATCCGCCATGCCCTGATATGAACGGGCCAGGTCATCATAAATCATGGAAATAATCTGTGAGGCACCATTCCATTCCGCTTTAAACTGAACTAAGGAAACGGCTTTACCTTCCGCCAGTTTCTGATTCAAATTCATTTTACTACCCATCGTTTATTTTTTGTTACCCCATTGAATGGGAGGGTATAGCCAACCGGCATGCCAGATTTTTTTTTACTGAATTACGATAGTCTGAAACCCTTTACCAGAAAATGTTTCAGGGGAATAAAAAAAACCGCTTGCTGAAAATGCAGATAAAATATTTCCCAATGGATTGGGAATCTCCCAATATGTTGGGAGCTTAGTTTGGGAATTATGATGCGGGAATCTGACTTTTTTTCGGAAAGGAATTAAAGGTTTCTTTTAATGCCCAGTTTTTTCATGCGGGCTTCCAGGGTGGTGGGGTTGAGGCCCAGGAATTTGGCGGCTCCGTTTTCTCCGCTCACTTTCAAGTTCAATTTTCTGAGTATTTCAAGGATATGGGCTTTTTCCACATCTTCCAGTGTTAGCAGATATTGATCACCCGGCTTATGTGTTCCCTTTAAAACAGGCAGCCAGTCTCCGTATTCCAGTTCATTTCCGGGACTGAGTATCATCGCCCTTTCGATCAGGTTTTCCAGTTCCCGGATATTTCCCGGCCAGTCATAGGCGCTGAGTGCATCCATCACGGGAGCAGGAACATGGGTAATTTTCTTACCCATTTTACCTTCATATTTCTGCAGGAAATGTTTTACAAGAATCGGTATATCTTCTTTACGTTCACGGAGGGGCGGACAGGTAATCGGGAAGACATTCAAACGATAAAAAAGATCTTCCCTAAATTCTTTTTTCTCTATAGCCAGCTGAAGGTTTCGGTTTGTTGCGGCGATGACGCGAACGTTTACTTTCATCGTTTTTGCATTGCCCAGTCTTTCGAATTCCCCTTCCTGTAATACACGAAGTAATTTAGCCTGCAGTTCAACAGGAAGTTCGCCGAGTTCATCCAGGAAAATGGTTCCCCCATCTGCCAGCTCAAAGCGCCCGATTTTTCTGTCCATCGCGCCGGTGAAAGCGCCTTTCTCATGACCGAATAATTCGCTCTCAATCAGGCTGGCCGGCAGTGTGGCACAATTTACTTTTACCAAGGGCCTTTTGCTCCGGTTACTGATATTGTGAACGGCCCGCGCCAGCAATTCCTTTCCGGTTCCACTTTCCCCCAGAATAAGTACGGTGGCATCCGTTGAAGCGACACGTTCGATCTGCTGCAACACTTTATGGAATAGCGTGCTCTTGCTGACAATCTCTTCGAAATTATAGTTCAGTTTAATTTCTTCCTGTAGGTATTTGTTTTCCGCTTTTAACCTGGCCTGTTCCTGTTCCATGAGCACTTTATCGGTGATATCGATAAACATGGTACGCGTGGACTGTCCGTCCATATCAGGATTTGACCACCATTGGATCCATACCGGCTGACCGTTATCCTGACGGCGCAGTTCAAGTACGACACCTCTTGTATCCGTTCCCCGGCCTACCGATTCAAATGCCTCTTTCATGCGACGTTGCGCATCAGGTGTATCTGGGGCCATCGATTTTCCATACATAAAGGGCACCTGTTCCGGACGAACACCGAGGATCCGTAAAGCAGCGCGGTTGGCTTTAATAAATTTTGAATCAAGGCCCTCATGTACATAGGCGATGGGTGCTTCTTCAAAGAGATCCCGGAAACGCTCTTCGCTTATTTTTAGCAGATTTTGCAACTCCACATTGGAGTGCTTTAAGGATTCCACGAGCTTTTCTTCTGCCCTGATCCGGTCAATTTCAGCACCGGCCCGGGCTGCAAAAATGCGCAGTATGGCCACCTGGTTCTGCTCATTGACCATGGGAATATAATCGAACGCAGCGATATTGCCGATGACTTTTCCGGAGGAAGGACTGTATACCGGAACCGCTACCCAGGAATTAATCCCTTTTTCTTTAGGAAATGATTCTTCCAGTTTGTCTTTACAAAAAAATTCGTTTCCCTGCATCACAATCTCGCAGGGTGTCCCCTGGGTGTCGTAATCAAAATTTTCAAGGATCTCTTTCCTGTCTACATAGGAAAGCATCCGCAGCTTTGTGATATTGTCGCCGGAACAAACAACCACCATGGAAAATCTTACATCCAATGTGGCCGTTATATATTTTGCGAGCTCCCTGAAATAATCCGTGCCGGTAACGCCTGAAGTGTTTTCCGAAATGGTGCGTAAAATATCCTCCTCCCTTTTTCGCTTTCGGATATCCCTGACGATCGTGCAGGAATATTCCCGCCCCTCTGTTTCAATAAAATTTCCTGTTATTTCTATATCATAATTGTATCCTTCCTTATGCAGATGCTGAGAATCGAAAATGATTTTTTTTTCTGAGCGCAACTTTTGCCAGAATGCCGACCAGTCTAAAAACTGTGCAGACGGATTTAAGTCGGTAATCTTTTAACGGGTAAGTTCTTCTTTGGTATAGCCGGACATTCTGCAGGCTGCTTCATTTACAAGGAATATATTTTGGTTGGAATCAACCCAATAAACGGCATCATGAAGATTCTCCATGGTAAACTGTGAAAGCCGGATCTCTTTTTTAAGATCTTCTCTGTCAACCTTTAACATAGGCCAATAAGGTTATTTGTCAAACTTCTTTAAAGATACTTATTCGTCAAAACTATTTAGAAATAAACGTTTTAACCGTAAACCAGCCGACATCACTCCATACAAAATAAGTAAGAAACCCGATTTCGAATTTTCAGAATCGTAAAAATTATTATCTTTTCCGAGAAACTATCCGGTTTATAAGAGATCGGTACAGCTGCAAGCTGGCGCGACATCAATCATTTGCAATGAGTAAAGAGCAAACAAAAGACCTGCTGAAATTTATCAAACCATTTGGTGATCACATCATTGAGCTTGTAATGTGGCTTCGTGACTTTGCCTGGGACTTGTGCCCTCAGACAAATGAATTAATATATGACAATTACAACGCGGTTGCTTTTGGTTGGTCGCCGACAGATAAAGTTGGACACACAATTTGTTCAATTGCCGTAGGACGTTCAAGTAAAAACGTTCATTTTGGTTTTTATTGGGGCAGTGAATTATCTGACCCTCAGAAAATACTTTTAGGAGAGGGAAATCAATATCGCTATATTCTTGTTACTGATAAAAACAAATTTCCAAAAGCCTACATTAAAAAGTTGGTCACTGAGGCATACATAAATTCTCTTTCAAAAGTTAAAGACCAGAAACAATTAAAACAAGGACTAACAATAGTAAAATCCATTTCTGAGAAAAAGCGACCAGAAAAAGGCAAATCAGCAATCAAGACGAAAAAGAGAGAGACGAAATAATTTGACAAGAAAGCCTGCAGCTTCAAGATGGCAACTCCCGGTAACAGCGGAAAAATCAGATTGCGGCATCCAGGATGGTGAATCCTACCTGATTAAAGCCAAAATCTATTGTTTCTGTAAGGTCGTCACTACTTTAGCCGTTTCATGCTGATGAATGGTTTCTCCAAGTGTATCAATAATTTTATCGACCACAACATTAGATGTCATGGTTAATATATTGCCGGAAATGGAGTATTTAGCGCCGGTAGATGCAGGACCACTTCCCGTTGCAATTAAACCCTGACTAGTAAAATGAATTGAATCAGAACCTATTAATTCAAATGTCGAAACAGAATTTGTGGGGGGAATACTAAAATTGAGTGTTGTTGTCATCGAATCCTGAAACACATTGTTTTCGTATTCCATGAGTAAGGTTGTATCAACCGCTCCATACGTTATACCATTTCCAGTCATTGTAAAACCGGAAATATTAACAGTACCGCCATTTTCTATCGTCGTATAAGCTGATGTGGTTACATCCGTAAAAATATCTCCGGATTCATCATCTGTAGCTGTACTTGAAGTCTCCGCCTGGAAGCCAAGGAAATTCCAATTACCCGACAACTCCGCGGTATTTGGGTTACTGATATTGTTGTCTTTTGTACAACCGCAAAAGAATAAAAGAACAAAAGCCCAAACGGTAGTTGATGAAGATTTTTTCACAGGAATTCAGTTTGTTAAAAAACGAAATTTATAGCAGATTATTGCATTAAATACAGGCCCGAAGGTTGCCTTTTTTGTTAAACTATACCCACTATAAAATGCATTCAAGTGTTCCTGTCAGTAATTTTAAAAAAATTATATCTTTAGATTTGTCTGCTGTAGCAGATGGATAACAAATTAATATTATGATTTTTGAATAGGATAACGCCAGGTCTGCCACAAAAAGAAATGGAATTTGTGAAACGTTGGCAGGAGGAAGATATCCTGGATAATTTTTTCGTAACCGTTTCTTAGTCGGGTGCAGTATTAATTTTTAAAAATAAAGACGAAGAAAAAGTGAAAGAACTGGTGAAAACCCTACCCTATTTACCCTATATGGAAAAGATAAAACACTTAAATACGGACAAACATTTTTGATATTTCAGGAAGGCAGAATGATACTAAATTCAGTATACTTACCTTCCTAAGTACCCACTTTAATCTCTCTTCCATGGGCTTTCAGGATATCATAGCTAAGGTTTAATTGATGGAATAATAACAACCAGCCTGTTTTTCTGGTAAAGAAGCATTATATTTAATAATATATTCTGCATAAAGATCTCCTACCCTCGCTACAGGAAGAACCAGTATTTATTTAACCCCAAAATCATCCAATATGAAATCAATCTTTACTGCCTTCAAGATTTTTTCTTTTGGTTTTTTCGTTTTTTTTGCTATTTATTCATGCAAATCTTACCTGGTTGTAAATGGTGGGGCACATGTTCCTAAAAAAGTCTGTATTCATGTCACTGCTTATGATACCAGCGGACCCCTCATCCTGATGGATGATTCGAGCAATCACGCAGATACCTTCAGAGCGTGGCCCGGTCAGCAAATTAAGTGGAAACTCGACGATCCAAGACATCATGCAATCGATAGTTTATCTCCAAAGCCAACCAGCAAGAACGAAATCTTTGATATAGACCCGCATAAAGTATTTCTATCAAAATCCTGGAAAGGGATCGTTAAAAATCAAGCAGCCATTCAAGCTGACACCGTGAAGGATTTTTATGGATTCCATAATTATGATTATAAAATTATCTGGGACAGTGGAGGGTCGCAGCATACCTTCGATCCAAGAATCCAGATTAAGTAATCCTTTCAGGCATGTCATTTAAAAAATATATTTCCTGGTTATGGATGGTCGCTGCCTGTTTAATAAGTCATTACAGTTATGGGCAGGACCAGAAACTGGCAGACAGCCTTGTAAAGATTTACCAAAAGGATATTCTGAGAGACACGGCACAATTGAGATTACTGGAGGATTTATCATTCAATGAGGTCAGAAACCTTGGACTGGCCTTACATTATGCCGAAGAATTAATTTCTCTGTCCCGGGTGGCTGGCAATAGTCATTATCTCAGCCAGGGATATTTTCAAAAAGGAAATAAAAAAAGACTTTCAGGCGATTTGTCGGAAGCCCTGGATGCATATTTTAAATGCACGGAAGTTGCTACCAAAGCGGGATTTACACCTGAGCCTGCTGTTTATTCCGGTATTGCCGACATTTATGGTATTTCAAAAAGACATGGCGATGCAATGTCTTATTATAAAAAAGCGATCGCTATTCTCCGGCCTTCCGGGGATTCAATCCAACTGGCCTCTGTCATTTTGAATGCAGGCGAAGAATACCGCTTAAATAATAACTATGATTCCGCTTTGCTGTATTTCAGTGAAGCAAAAGAAATCTATGAAAAAAAGGATTATTCGGCCGGCATCGGTTACGCCGTTGGAAACATCGGGATGGTTTATGCAGGCATAGGTAAAAATAACCTAGCGGAAAAAAACATTAATGCAGCGATATCCCTTTTGGAGGAGAATGGCATTTACTACCCGATAAGTGAATACCTTCTTGCGATGTGTGATGTATTCCTGGAAAGGAAAGATCATGCAACGGCTCTGTCCTATGCACTTCGGAGCCTTCAGATCGCTTCACAATACCATTTGAAAGAACAGATACGCGACGCAGATCTTAAATTATCCGGACTATATGAAGGTGAGGGCAATGCTGAAAAATCATATGGATACTATCGGGATTATATTATTTATCGTGACAGTATCAGCAATCTGGAGGCCGTCGAGAAGATGGGAGACCTTAGTAAAAATTTTGAACTTTCCCAGAAACAGGCAGAAGTAAATGCTTTAAATAAGCAAAAAAAATTACAACGGATTCTCCTTACAGCATCCATGCTGGTGCTGGTGGTGATTATCATACTCATTGTCATATTGTACAAAAACTTCCGTCAAAAGCAAAGGGCCTACACGCTGTTGACAAAAGCAAAAGCGCTCACTGAAGAACAACGTGATGAGACGAACAGAACGCTTGAAAAATTGAAGCGGGCACAAGCGCACCTTATACAGTCGGAGAAACTGGCATCACTGGGACAGCTTACAGCCGGAATTGCCCATGAAATTCAGAATCCGCTCAACTTTGTGACTAATTTCTCGGAAGTAAATACGGAACTCATCGCAGACTTACAGGAAGCGAACCGAAAAAAGAACACAGACGAAGTACAGGCCATCTCCGAAGAGATTTTCAGTAATGAAGCAAAAATCGGTCACCATGGTAAAAGAGCAGATGCCATCGTAAAGAGTATGCTACAGCATAGCAGACCCGGTGAGCAGGAACGAAAACCTACTGATATCAACGCGATTGTTGATGAGTACCTCCGACTGGCCTACCACGGTCAGCGGGCAAAAGATAAATCATTTAACTCGGTGATGAATACAGATTATGATCCCAAAGCAGGGATCATCAATATCGTGCCTCAGGAAATCGGCCGTGTAATTCTCAACATCCTGAACAATGCATTTTACGCTGTAAATGCTAAAAGTAAAGAAGCAGGAGTTAATTATAGTCCTGCAGTTACCGTGAGCACCAAAAAAAAAGATAATCAGTTATTTATCTTTGTTAAAGACAATGGCACCGGTATCGCCCCAGGAGTCAAAGAGAAAATATTTCACCCCTTTTTTACAACAAAAGGGCCTGGCCAGGGTACCGGTCTGGGTCTTTCGTTAAGCTACGATATTGTAAAGGCGCACGGTGGTGAAATTATTGTAGAAAGCGAGGAAGGTGTAGGCACTACGTTTAAATTGATATTTCCTGCCGGCAAAGATGAAGCATGATTGGCAGTTTCTTTTACCTACTGAATAAAAAAAACGTCCGGAATAAAAAGATGTTTATTACTGTCCTTTATGAAGATATTAATCCGGCAGGTTGGTTAAATAATTTTTCATAGCCAGATAAACGCCATTCGTCCAGCCAAATCCCTCCTGACTTTCATATTCACCGCCACCGGCAGGCTTTGTTGTATCCACTACATCATATTTTTCCATCATTTTTCCCGTAGTCGCAAACACTTTTTCGTTAAGAAAAACCCAGTTTTGAGCAATCGTTCTGGCTACATGGTCCTTGCCAAATTTTTGCAGACCCTTCACTGCAATCCATTGCAAAGGAGCCCACCCGTTGGGCCAATCCCATTGTTGACCACTGGGAACAGTCGTCGTGACCAAACCGCCTGATTGTAATAAATATTTTATTATTGTGGTAGTTATCTGATCTACTTTTCCCTTAATAAAATAATTGTTTTCTTCGGCAATAAATAATGGTGATAAACCTGCTGCGGAAATATGATTGATGATAGATTTCTTAGCCCAATTATAATCTGTAAAGAATAAATGCTTTTCATTCCAACAATATTTTATTATAGATTCAAATCTTTCTCCTGCAATCCTTTCATAGTTTTTCGATTCTATTCTATTTCCTCCCAGTGAATAGGATTTTTCTAATACTTTTTCCAGTTTGTACAATAAGCAATTCAGGTCAACGGGGATGATATCAGTGGTTTCAATTGTATCAAGCGTTAGCTGATCGCCAAACCACCTGCTGCTAAAATCCCAGCCGCTTTCACAAGCTGCCCTGATATTGGTAAAAAGTTGTTCCGGGGGCTGGTTACTTGTTTTACTTAAATGCACATCCTCACCATAGCTTTCGGATCGTGGAACCGGACTTTCATCAAAATAACGGTTCAGTATTTCTCCCCCCTCCATCGTTACGGTGCGGTAGCGTTTCCCATCCTTATCGTTAGCTCCCAATTGCCAAAAATCATATTCTTTTTGCAGAGCTGGTAAATACTTTAAATAAACACCATCATCATTTTTAGCATTGGCCAGCAATTCCACCATCAAAGCAAAATAGGGTGGCTGGCTACGGCTCAAAAAATAAGTGCGGTTGCCGTTGGGTATATGCCCGAATTTTTGAATTAAATAGTTAAAATTATTTAACATGTTTTCAATCATATCCAGCTGTCCATGAACTTGCAAACCCAACATGGTAAAATAACTATCCCAGTAATATATTTCACGAAAACGGCCGCCGGGAACAATAAAAGGAAATGGTAATGGAATGAGTGACCCTTCTTTTTCATCAGGTTGTCGGGTAAGTACGGGCCATAGTTGACGGATATGCTGATCTACCGTTTTATTCATATCACTTTTAAAATTGCTGGCAAATGCCTGCGGCAGGTCAAAATGAGCAAGAACAAATTCTTTTAAATTAAAAAATGGGAGATCCTTTTGTACCAGGTATTGCTGCAGTATAAAATCAATGGAATTCTTTGGGGTACAGTCTATAAATGTTTTTCCATCTTCAAAAACATGGCTCATTTGCACATCTTCAAATAAAGGATGGCAATCAAATAAATTGTTATGCCTTGACATTTTAGAAATTAAATATTCTAATATTAATGACCTCTTCCTGTAAATTCAATTTTTATATCGGCTTTTCTTTGAATCCGGTAAAAGAAAAACAAACATATCATCAGCACGGTCATGGGTATAAGTGAAAAATAAAAAGCTTTTTGTCCCCCGATATTTTTAAACAGATAACCAACCAGCCTTGAACCAAGCGTTCCGCCTATGGCGGAGAAAAAAACAAGCAAAGAGGCCATTGGGCTGTGAAACATTTTCTCTGTTGCACTTAATACGAATGAATTGACCAGCGGGTAAATGGGTGCCAGAAAAAAACCGATTAACGGAAAAATATATGCTATAACCGGAACATCTTTTAAAGAAAGAATTTCTTTAGGCTGAAGATTTTGTGTATGCGGCAATACGAGCAATACCATTAATGCAGCGCCGATTAAACAGGTTGCCAGTATCAGCAGCCAGTCAATTTTTTTTACCAGCCTGGATGAAATATATCTTCCAAATGCAATGGACAGCATCAAAATGATCGCCATATACACACTGGTCTTTTCCGGAAGATGAAGAACTTTTTGATTGAAGGTGGGCAACCAGCTCATAATGCCCTGTTCGGTCATCACGTACATAAATGCAGCAACGGCAAATAATAATACGATGGGTCTTTTCAGCAACTTGATCATCTCGATAAAATCGTCACTGAGGTTCGTACCCGGTATTTCATATTTTATTTTGAATTCAGAAAAAAGCAAAATAAAAAATGAAACGGCCACCATCACTGCCAATAAAAGGTAAATCCGCAACCATGCATCAGGGTTCGTATCACTGTAAAAAAGCGGGAATATGACAAACCCGGAAGCAATCCCGATCATAAAAAAACTCTCTATGGAAGTCAATACACTTTTATGTTCCTTATCGTTGTTGGTGATAATGCCGATCATCGAATAAATGGAGACTTTAATAATGGCGAAAGAAATACCCACGCATGCAAACAGAATTCGTACAGACGTAAATGAGTTGCCAAAATACATACCGATACAGCCAAAGAAAACGAGTGCCAGTGCAATTAGCATCCCTTTTTTATAACCGAGTCTGGGTAAAAAAGATCCTATCAGGAAAGATACAAAAGCGATTGAAAGATCTTTAAATGCTTCCAG
>Ga0080027_10000766_pt1 | contig 13387 bp, 16 predicted proteins | sample OrgsoiDNA2013046_FD_70962 | JGI IMG/M metagenome (GOLD analysis project Ga0080027, IMG submission 70962) | Permafrost soil microbial communities from the Arctic, to analyse light accelerated degradation of dissolved organic matter (DOM) -... | ecosystem: Environmental > Terrestrial > Soil >... | reverse complement strand
GCTGCGATAACGAATGGCGGAATGTCCTTGCCGAACCCGGAATTTCCTTGCGTGATCGCGAGTCGGCCGACGCGCACGAATTGATGAAAGACGGAGCCGCCGCCGAGAAACGCGCCGTCTTCCACCGTCACGTAACCGCCGAGCAGACAATTGTTCGCGATAATCACCTTGTCGCCGACCGTGCAGTTGTGTCCGATGTGCGCGCCCGCCATGAGGAAGTTGTCGTTGCCGAGGCGCGTCACGGAATCCGCCGTCGTTCCGCGATGAATCGTGACGTGTTCGCGGATTACATTGCGCACGCCGATCTCGATCCCGCTTCGCGTTTCGGGATTGAAACTCAAATCCTGCGGCCAACCACCAATCATCGCGCCGTGACCGATCACGTTCTCCGCGCCAAGGCGGACGATGCCTTCGATCACGGAGTGCGATTGCACCACCGTGCGCGCTCCAATCTCGACTTCGCTACCAATGCAGACGTAGGGGCCGATCACCACATCGTCCGCGAGTTGCGCGCCCGGTTCAACAATCGCGGTCGGATGAATTTTCACAAAGCACCCATTTCTTTGAAACTGAAGTAAGCGGACTGCCCCTCGGCCGGCGCGCCGATGATGATGTGATCGAGCAACTTGATCTGAAGCAGTTCCGCCGCCTCGCGCAAGCGTCTCGTTAGGCTATGATCCGCCTGGCTGGGCGAGGGATCGCCCGAGGGATGATTATGTGCGACCACCACCGCATAGGCGGAAAAAATCAGCGCCGGCCGAAAGACGTCGCGCGGATGCGCGATGCTTTCATTGACGCTGCCTAACGACACTTCCTCGATCCGCAGCAGGCGATAACGGGTGTCGAGCAGAATGACGCGCAGCGATTCCTTGTGCAGCGCGCGCATTTCCGGCCCGAGCAGCTCGTAAACCAGTTCCGGCGTATCGATTTTCGTTCGTGAGAGCGTCTCGCGCGCCAGCCGCTGACCGAGTCCAAAGGCCGCGACTAATTGTGTCGCTTTGGCAAAGCCGATGCCTTTGATCTTGGCGATCTCGTTCACCGTGCAGCGGCTGAGCGCGCCCAACGATTTGTAGCGTTCGATCAAAAGTCGCGCGACTTCGACGGCGTTTGCGCCCGCCATTCCGGTGCGAAGCAGGATGGCGATCAGCTCGGCATCACTCAACGCACCCGCGCCGCGCGCGGCGAGCTTTTCGCGCGGTCGATCCTCCTTCGGCATCTCGCGAATTTTTAGCTGCGCCGTCATCTCGCTCGTGAAGAACCGGCTGTCGCACCGGCGACAAACTCAGCCGCGCAGTAGTTGCTCGAGCAATTCGCGCAAGGCTTCGCCCAATCCGAAAAGCGAATCGACGTAACGATTGGTGGTGAGCGGCGCGAGTTCGTCTTGGGCGTCCCGGATAAGTTCCGCAGCGGTTTCAATCGCCGCGGCGAGCGCGCCATCAGCCGGTGAATTCTGAAGCAGCGCTGTCACTTCCTCCAGTTTCCCTTCCAATACGAGCGCGCAACAACGTTCGCGCTCAAAGACCGACGCGGATTCCAACAGCGTTAGCACTGGCAGGGTAAGTTTGCCTTTGCGCAAATCAGTCCCTAGCGTTTTGCCGGTTTCGGCTTCGGTTCCCGCGATATCGAGGCAGTCGTCGTAAATTTGATATGCGGTCCCGAGTTTGGCGCCGAACTTCTTCAGCCGCCTAGTCTCCTCGGCCGGTGCGCCGCTGATGACCGCTCCGAGTTCCGTCGCGCAGGCAAAAAGCGATCCGGTTTTCATCCTGATGATTCGGAAATAATCGTCGCGCGAGAGCTTCAGATCGAAACGCCGCTGGGTTTGAATCATCTCTCCAGAACAAACTTCCATTGCCGTCTGGGCGATCGTCCGGCTGATGTGGGTGTCGTCGAAGTCGGTCGACAAATTGAGCGCGTGCGCGAAAAGGACGTCGCCGAGCAGGACGCTGAGCGAATTTCCCCAGCGCGCGTTGACCGTCGGCTGCGAGCGGCGCCGTTCCGCCTCGTCCATGATATCGTCATGCACGAGAGTGGCGAGGTGAATCAGCTCCACGATCACCGCGAGATTGAGGTGGCCTGAGCCTAACGAACCGGTCGCGCCGCCGCTGAGCAGCGCGACGAGCGGGCGAAGGCGTTTGCCGCCGCCGCCAATCGCGTAGGCGACGTAGCCTTCCAGCGCCGGGTCGAATGCGGCTGTCTGCGCCGCGATGCGCCGGTCTACCTCGTCAAGCTGCGGCTGAACCGGCTGGGAAACGCGCGTCAAGAGACCAGCCGCGCTTTCGGCGGCGGCGGCTCCATTCGCGGAAATTTTCACAAGCGCAGGATAGAAGGTCAGCTTCCAAAGTCAAAGCTACAGGAGGCAACGCTACCAGCGTCGCATCCACTCTTCGGTTGCGTATTTTTCGGCGGCCAACACCTCGGCACGACGAAGAGTCTCGAGCGGAATTTCGCGCGGCTCCAGTTTTCGGGAAAGAGCGCAGGCGAAGCGGTGACGGAAGACTTCCGACAGTTCGGGAAGCTGAATGCTGCCTTGGTGCAGAAATCCGCCGCGCGTGCGCCTTTGCGCGGCGCCGGCGATTTTGCGACCGCGCAGCATGACGTCGTCGCGCACCGGATTAGCAAAACATGCGTCGGATATCTTTGGAGCAGCGCTTACGGCCAGCTCGGCTTTTTTTCCTTCCGTGCCGAGCGCGTCGCGAATCGCGCTGTGCAGCGCGGCGTAAATCGCTGCCGGGCCCTGTGCAGATGCGGAATGCCCGGCCGGGGTGACGACGGCGTAGGTGAGATCGTCGCCGTGCAGCACGATCCCGCCGCCAGTCCAGCGCCTAACGATTTCGCGGGTCCTTCTCTCGGCAGCGACATCGGCGAATTTTCCAAAGTAGCCGAAGGAGAGCGACGGCTGCCGCCATTGATAGAACCGCAAAGTCGGGAACGCAGCGTCCTCCAGCAGCGCCTCGTCGATTGCCATGTTCCTCGCGGCGGAGCGCGGTTCGCCGTCGTGGTGAACGATCAGCCGCTCAAATAACATCAGACGATCAGTCCCGCGACGATCCGATCGAGCGCCGCGCGCGGCTCGGTTGCGGCGGTGATTGGCCGGCCGACAACCAGATAATCAGCGCCCGCTTCCAGTGCGGCGACTGGCGTTGTGATACGTTTCTGGTCGCCCGCGTCCAAACCGTTTGGTCGAATTCCGGGAGTGACGATAGCTAGCGAGTCGCCGAAAGCACGCCGCAGCGTCTTCGCTTCCTGCGCGCTTGCGACGATTCCGCCGATGCCTGCGTCCATGCCGAGTCGTGCCAGGCGCAACACCTGTTCCTCGATCGTGGAGTTGATGCCTGTTTCGCGTAGCGTTGTCTCATTCGCGCTCGTCAAAACCGTGACTCCGAGCAGCCGCATTTCCGACTTAGTCGCCTGCACGGCAGCCTCGATCATCGCGCGCCCGCCGCTCAGATGGATCGTCAGCATCTCCACGTCTAACGAACTCGCGCTGTCGACTGCGCGCGCGACGGTATTCGGAATATCGTGTAGTTTCAGATCAAGAAAAATCCGTCCACCGAGGTCGCGGATCGCGCGGATGACGTCTGGCCCGGCAGCGGTGTAGAGCTGGAGGCCGATCTTGAACAGACCCGGGTGCGGAGAGAGTGCGCGCACCAGAATCAGTGCCGCCTCGCGCGTCGGCACGTCGAGAGCGACGATGATTCGTGCACGCGGATTTGCGAGAGCGGCTTGCCAGTTCATTCGGTTCCTAACAGGGTTGCGGGAACCTATGCAGCTTTTCGCGCCCGCGAAGATCAATTTATACTTCAAGATCCTGCGCCGGCGCGACGATGGCTTTCACGAGATCGAGACGCTGATGGCGCCGATCTCGCTCTGTGATGAGCTGACGATCGAGCCTAACGATAGCGAAGAGGGAATTGCATTCTCCTGTGATGCCCCAGGTCTGCCAGCGAGCGGCGGGAATCTTGTCGTGCGTGCGGCGCGCCGCTTTTTCGCGGAGATACATGAGAATCCGCGCGTGCGGATTGAATTGGGGAAGAAGATTCCCCACGGCGCCGGTCTTGGCGGGGGGAGCAGCGACGCCGCCAGCACGCTGCTGGGGTTAAATCAATTGCACGGCCGCCCGTTGACCCCTCTCCGCCTGACGACGATGGCGGCGGAGATCGGCTCTGATGTTCCGTTTTTTCTCGCGGGGCGCGCGGCGATTTGCCGCGGGCGCGGCGAAATTGTTGAGCCGATCACGGACCACCTGCCAATCCGCTTGCTGCTCTTGAAGCCGGACTTTGGTGTGTCGACGCCGTGGGCTTATGGGCATTGGAGCGAGTCGCAGGAAATGCCGGGTGCTTCATATGCGCCGCAGTTTGTCGGGGCGCAAAGTTTCAGCAACGATCTGGAACGACCCGTCTTTGAGAAATATCTATTTCTTGCGCAGGTGAAGGAGTGGTTGCGCAAGCAGCCAGAAGTGGCCGCGGCATTGCTCTCCGGCTCTGGATCGACCCTGTTTGCAGTGCTGCGCGATGCCGCGGCGACGGAGGAGTTGGCGCAGCGGGCGCGGGCCGAGCTTGATCCGTCGCTCTGGGCGTTTGCCTGCGAAACTGTTTCGTGACGTTCGTTAGGCCAACAGAGTGTCCAAATGATCGACGCAGATTTGGGACCAGGTCTCCAAATTTTCGCGTCTCTCCAGCAGTTCGCTTTTCGTTAGGAAGGCAAGATTCGTGATCATTGCCTCGCGCTTTTGCACCTTCGGTTCTTGCAAGCGAAAGACGTGCACGATGCCGAGGTGAACACGGCCGACTTCGGTGCTGTCGTCATTCAAGAGCGCAACGATGCGACCTTCAAACGGCGTCGCGATCTCGACTTCTTCGTTGACCTCGCGTTCCACGCCGGCGCGGTAAGCCTTCTCGTCCCACGCCCACAACAATTCGTCTTTGTCGTTCATGTGGCCGCCGATGCCGATCGAACCCTTGGCGACGAGCCGCTGCTCGCCGGCTTTTTTTCCGCGGACATAATGCAGAACGCGATCGCCGCACGCGAGGATGGCGTAGGGAATGATCTGTTTATGGGTGGGATCGGACTCAGCCGCCGCACGGGCCAGGAAGTGATTGTGGCCGCGGGCGAGAATGGCGTCGAGGTAACGCCGGGGCTCGAAGTTGAGCCCGTGAAAGCTGCCGAGTTCGTCGAAGAGGCTCCGCCTAACGACAAGCACGTTTTCGTTAGGCGCGCTCACTCTGCGCTAGAACGAAAAGGTGGCGCCAACCTGCGGTCCGAGCAGGTTCAGGCTCGGGTTCGGGTCGGTCAGGCCTGCGTTGGAGAGGTGTTGATAGAGAATACCGGCGTTGATTTTCCAGTGATCATCGAGCCGGTAATCAAAGCCGGCAGCGGTCAAAATATTGAAGGTAAAATCCTCGCCTTGGCCGCCGCGAAATTCGTCCGTGCTATCGATGAAACCGAGGCCGACTCCGCCCGAAGCATACGGTTCGATGCGCCAGCCGGGCCGGATAAAAACGTGGCGAAAACCGGCGGAGATTCCAAAATAGCGATTCTCGGGACCACGAAAAATCGGCTCGGCCATGGCCAGAAGATAGACCTGGTTGTAACCACGAAACAAACTGCCGTCATTGCGATTCACCCCCCAGCGTAACCGGCCGGTAATAAACTCCGCGCCGATTTCGTAGCTGTTGGGATTGCCGATGATGCTGCAGAGATAAGCGGACTCAGCCGCCACCTCCAAGTGCGGCGGATTGAAGTCATCGGAGGCAAAGACTGCTGCCTGAGCGTTGCGAGTTTCGACTTCGCCCGCCCGGCTATTACTCGCCACGAAGAACAGGGCGCCAAGGATGAGGCTGACGGATAAGCGCGAAAATCTCATGAAGGGGGACGAAGCATATTTCGAGTTCCAGCGATTGCAATCGAGACGCCGCTTCAGCATGATGGGCGAAATGAAAAGGATTCTCACTCTTGCAATGCTTGCGGCCCCGGCCCTGTTGCCAGCTTCTCTTTCGGCGGGTGATGACCCCGCGAAGGCGGAGCAGCTCGCACAGGAGGTCTGGAAGGCAAGTGGCGGCGAACAGTGGCCTAACGTAAAGACGATCGACTTCACCTTTGCGGTGGAGAAGAATGGCAAGACGGTGATGCAGGCGGAGCATCATTGGGATATGGCAACGCAGACCGATCGGGTGAAATGGAAGGGCAAAGACGTGACCGTAAACCTGATGGAGCCCGGCACCGACGCGGATGCCAAGGCCGCCTATGAGCGTTGGGTGAACGATTCGTACTGGTTGCTCTGCCCGCTGAAACTGCGCGACCGCGGGTTGAAGGTTGCGTCCGAAGGAACCAGGGAAATGGACGGCGCGAAATGGGAAGTTCTGCGACTCAGTTTCGACCGGGTGGGCCTCACGCCTAACGATCAGTACCGGCTCTACATCGATCCGAAAACAAAGCGGGTTGCCTCATGGGACTACATGCAGAAGCCGGGGGAAACGATGCATGGCACGTGGGAAAATTATGAATCGGCCGGCGGGTTGATGCTCGCAACCGATCACAAAATGGGTGGCGTGCAAATCCGCATTTTGAATCTGAAGGTGACGAAGGCGAAGTAAAACGCGCGGCCGGCGGACAACCCTCAAGAGCCTGTCGCGCCCGAATTAATCCACGATTGCAGATCGGCAGGGAGCTCACTCCGCCAATCGTGTTCGTCATCGATCCGCAACCGCGCGGAATGCAAGGCGTGACGCGGCAGGAAAAGGCGGCGCTGTAGTTCGTTAGTCCAGCCGGTTTCAATGAAGCGGAGATAAAGCTGCTCGTCGGGGCCATAGATTTTGTCACCGACGATTGGATAACCGAGATGCGCAAGATGGACGCGGATTTGGTGTGTCCGGCCGGTGCGCGGGAGCGCGCGGACCACGGCAAATTTCCCTCGCGGAGCAGTCCGCCTAACGAATCGGTGTTTCACTCGAAATTCAGTCACCGCCAGCGCGCCTTCTTCGTGGATCGCCTGTTTGAGCCAGATCGCCGATGCGCGGTGCATTCCCTGTCGCGCGAGTGGAGCATCGACGATTGTACTGTCCCACTTCGGCCAGCCGTTTACGACTGCGAGATATTCCTTCTTGATTAGATGGTGCTGCATTGCGAGGCCGAACCGACGCGCTGCCGGGGTGTTCTTCGCGATCAGAACAAGGCCGCTTGTTTCGCGATCAAGCCGGTTAACGATCGAGACCTGGCCACCATTCACCAGTTCGAAGGCGAGCAGTTCGCGCAGCGTCGCCCAGAGGGTGCGCGGACCGTCGGGCTTGCTCGGGTGAATGAGCAGGAGCGCTGGTTTGTCCACCACCAGAAAGTCCTCGGACTCGTCGACGATCTGAAAATTCGGCAGCGTCCTTGCGCGAGTGGCGGTGGTGGGTAGATGAGCGGACGCCGGCATGATTTCTCTGCAGAAAGTTACCCGCTATTACGAAACCGGCGAACGCTCCGTCCACGCGCTCGACGGCGTTTCCCTTGCGATCGGACGGCATGAATTTGTCGCGATCGCCGGGCCGAGCGGCTGCGGAAAAAGTACGTTGATGCACTTAATCGCCGGGCTCGATCGTCCGACCGCGGGTGAGATCGTTGTCGACGGTCTTAGCCTAACGAAGGCGGACGATGCCCAGCTCACTCGTTTCCGACGGCGCCAACTGGGACTCGTCTTTCAGTTTTTCAACCTGCTGCCGACGATGAATGTGCTGGAGAACGTTAGTCTGCCATTACTGCTCCAAGGCACGCCGATCGCGGAATGCACGGCGCGGGCGAACGACCTGCTGCATCTCGTCGGCCTAACGAATCGCGTGACACATTTCATCCACCAACTAAGCGGCGGCGAGCAGCAGAGAACAGCGATCGCGCGGGCGCTGGTGCATCGACCACCACTCCTCATCGCCGACGAGCCGACCGGCAACCTCGATACTGCTTCGGCCGCGCGCGTGTTGGAGTTGCTGCGGCAGATTGCGGACGAACAACTCACTACACTGATTCTCGTCACGCACAGCCCGGAAGTGGCTGCGGCGGCTTCGCGGCGAATCGAAATGCGCGATGGCAAAATCGTGAGCGATCTGGTTCCGGGCTTGTAGACGACACCCTCCGGGCGGCGCGATGGGGGTGTCGCCACGCGAATGCTTGACCCCGCCCTCAAAACCGCCTTACCTAACGGTTCATCTCGGACGGAAAGGAGCCGCCTTTGGAACTAAAAGACATTAAAGCCATCATCGACTTGATGAAAAAGAACGATCTCTCGGTCTTCGAGATGGAGAAGGAAGGCTTCCGGTTGAAATTGCAAAAGGGCGCGGGCGAACAAACCATTTTCGCCCCGCCGCCAGCACTCCCGCCGGTCGTTGCATTACCGGTTTCGCCCGCGACGCCAACCGCAGATTCTGGCGCAGCCACGGCACCAACCGCACCGCCTGCGGCGCCAGTCGAAGCGGCTTCGAAAGAAATCACTTCCCCGATGGTTGGCACGTTCTATCGGGCTGCGTCGCCTGAGTCGCCGCCGTTCGCGGAGATCGGCCAGCAAGTCAGCGAGGACACCGTCGTCTGCATCATCGAAGCGATGAAAGTGATGAACGAAATCAAAGCAGAGGTGAAGGGCGTGATCGCAGAAGTGGTGGCGGAAAACGGCAAGCCGGTCCAATTCGGTCAGACTCTCTTCAAAGTTCGTTAGGTCGTTTTTTCTGTCATCCGGAGCCGAGCGAAGGACCTCATAGTTATCTTGGATCCCAATTCTCTTCGGGTGACCGCTGGTTGAGCGGTTAAGTTTGCTGTTCGTTAGGCAATGTTCGAGAAAATACTGATCGCAAACCGCGGCGAAATCGCTCTCCGTGTCATCCGCGCCTGCAAGGAACTCGGCATCCGGACGCTGGCGGTTTATTCCGAGGCGGACGTCGACTCGTTGCACGTCCAGCTTGCCGACGAATCGATCTGCATCGGCTCAGCGCCGAGTGCCGACAGTTATCTCAAGATCGATCGCATCATGAGCGCGGCGGAAGTGGGCGACGTGGATGGAATTCATCCGGGCTACGGATTTCTGGCCGAGAACGCGCATTTCGCCGAGGTCTGCGAGAGCTGCAAAATCAAGTTCATCGGGCCGACGGCGGCGGCGATGCGTTTAATGGGTGACAAGAATTCCGCGCGCGCTTGTGCGCGGAAAGCCGGCGTGCCGGTTACGCCCGGGAGCGACGGAATCGTTGAGACCGAGGCCGAAGCGATCAAGGTCGCTAGAAAGATCGGTTATCCGGTGATGATCAAGGCCGTTTCCGGCGGGGGCGGTCGCGGAATGCGCGCCGCGCATAACGAGGTAAGTCTGGTGCAAGCGTTTCAAGGCGCGCGCGTCGAGGCGGAAAAGGCTTTCGGAAACGCCGAAGTTTACCTCGAGAAGCTGATCGTTAACCCGCGCCATATTGAGTTTCAGATCATGGCCGACAGCCACGGTCATATCGTCCATCTGGGTGAGCGCGATTGTTCGATTCAGCGACGAAATCAGAAGGTGATCGAGGAATGTCCCTCCCCACGACTAACGCCCGCCATGCGCAAAAAAATGGGACACTCCGCTGTGAAACTAGCGGAGTCAGTCGGCTATCAAAATGCCGGCACGATGGAATTCTTGTTCGATCAGGAGGGCAACTACTACTTCATCGAGATGAACACGCGCATTCAGGTGGAGCACACGATCACCGAGGAAGTTTACGGTTGCGATCTGGTGAAGGAACAAATCCACATCGCGGCAGGCGACAAACTCTCGCCTCACATCGCCAAGCCACTTGCGCGTTCGCATGCGATCCAGTGCCGCATCAATGCCGAGGATCCGGCCCGCAATTTTCAACCCTCGGCCGGGCGGATCACTTTTTACTACGCGCCCGGCGGTCGCGGCGTGCGGATCGACTCCCACGCCTACACCGGTTACACCGTCCCACCTCACTACGACTCGTTGATCGCAAAATTGATCGCCGTCGGCGCGACGCGCGATTCGGCCATCGCCCGGATGCGGCGCGCGCTGGGCGAGTACTTGATCACTGGAATCAAGACGACGATTCCGTTTCACAACGCCATCATGCGCAACGCCGAGTTTCAAAGCGGAAACTACGACACCGGTTTCGTCGATCGACTGATGAACTCAGACTCATTCGAGCTCCGGCCGTCGACCAGCCGGCTGCACGATTGAGCGCGCCTGTGGTGGATTCGCTTAAGCGCTGCCGTCTCTACGCAATTCTCGATCTCGCTTACGTCGAGGTGGCAAAAGTCGAACACGTCACAGCGGAATTGATTCGCGGTGGCGCGGACTTGATCCAACTGCGGGCCAAGAAACAAACGCTGGCCGAGATCAGGCGCCTGGCCGGGAAGATGCACGGCCTAACGAGTAAGGCAGGGGTTCCTCTGATCGTGAACGATCACCCGGAAATCGCGCGCGACGTCCCGGCGGAAGGCTTACACCTTGGTCAGGATGATCTTTCGATCGCGGCGGCGCGCCGGGTCGTTAGGCAAGATTGTTGGATCGGAAAATCGACCCACAATGTGGTGCAGGCAATCGCCGCGCAGGACGAGGGCGCCGACTACATCGGTTTCGGACCGCTCTTTGCGACACCGACGAAACCCGACTATGCGCCGATCGGCACGACTGAGATCGGTCGTGTCCACGAAAAAGTGCGCGTGCCAATCTTTTGCATCGGCGGAATCAAGCTTGCAAACCTGCCGGATGTTTTGGCGGCTGGCGCGAAGAGGGTCGTCATCGTATCTGGCTTGCTTCAGAGTCCCGATATTGCGGCTGTCACGCAGTCGGCGAAACAATTACTGACGAAGAATCAAGACGCCTAGCCATGCCTGTTCTCATTGTTGGTTCGATCGCACTCGATACGGTCAAAACGCCGGTGGAAGAACATGCCGATCAGCTTGGCGGTTCCGCTTCCTACGCTGCGGTCGGCGCCAGTTTTTTTGCGCCGGTCAATCTCGTCGGCGTGGTCGGCGAGGATTTTCCAGAATCAGAATTCGAGTTTTGGAAGACGCGCCGAATCGACACCAGCGGTGTCGAGCGCGCGAAGGGGAAAACATTCCGTTGGTCGGGCGAATATGCCTGGGACTTGAACACGCGCGAAACAAGATCGGTGGCGCTAAATGTCTTCGAAAACTTCAAACCGAATCTGCCCGAAAAATTTCGGGAAACGGAATTTGTGCTGCTCGCCAACATCGCGCCCGAATTGCAGTCGCACGTGCTCGACCAGATGCGGCGACCACGCTTTGTCGTCGCCGATACGATGGATCTCTGGATAGAAACCACGCGCGACGAACTCGATGCCCTGCTGCCGCGCCTCGATCTCCTCATTCTTAACGACAGCGAGGCGCGCCAGATGACCGGTGAGACCAGCCTGATCAAAGCCGGCCGCACGATCCGCAAAATGGGACCGCAACACGTGGCCGTAAAAAAAGGCGAGCACGGCGCGCTCCTTTTCGGCGAGGACGAATTTTTCAGCTGCGGCGCTTACCCGCTCGAGGACATCCACGATCCGACGGGCGCGGGCGACACCTTCGCAGGAGGGGTCGCCGGTTATCTGGCGGGAAAATCGGACGGCGAAATTACCTTCCAGGAACTCCGTCGTGCGCTCATTTACGGCAGCATTCTGGCGAGTTTTAATGTCGAGGCCTTCAGTCTCGAGCGCATGCGTGGCCTAACGAATGACGAGATTGAAGATCGTTATCGAATGTTCAAGCTAATGAGCGAGTTTGAAGTTCTACCGTAGGCCTCAACATGACCTTTCGTGGAAAGGTTAACAGTTGCCTTCACTACCTTCGTCCTCCTATTGAAAGCTGATGGGAACTTTGCGTCTCGGCGTTAACATTGACCACGTCGCAACCCTCCGGCAGGCGCGTTACGCGAAGATGCCCGATTCGAAAAATGCCGAACCGGATCCGATCGCGGCGGCGAGTCTTTGTGAGCGGGCGGGGGCGAGCGGAATCACCGCGCACCTCCGGGCCGATCGGCGCCACATGCAGGACCGGGATCTCGAGCGACTCCGTGCGAATATCATGACGAAACTCAACCTCGAGATGGGCAACACGCCCGAGATCGTTGATTTCGCGCTGCGGTTGCAGCCCGATGAAGTCTGTCTCGTGCCGGAGAAGCGCGAGGAGATCACAACCGAGGGCGGACTTGATATCGTTAGGCACGCGCGTGAATTAACACCGACGTTGAAACGCCTGCACGCAGCCGGCATTCGGGTCAGCATGTTCATCGATCCTGTGTCGGAGCAGGTCGATGCGGCGGCGAAACTGGAAGCCGAGATGGTGGAATTACACACCGGAGGGCTTGCGAACGCCTTCACCGAAAAGATCGAACGCCAGGAGCTCGACCGCCTGCGAGAGGCGGCGATCCGCGCTTCGAACTTCGGCCTGCAAGTCAACGCTGGCCACGGCATCAATTACCGCAACATCGCGCTTATCCACAGAATCCCGCATCTTTCCGAGCTCAATATTGGCCATTCCATCGTCGCGCGCGCTATGTTCGCCGGAATTGAAGCCGCCGTGCGCGAGATGCTCTCTTTAATGGAAGAGTACCGCGAATGAGCGTCATCGGAATTGGTATCGACATCGTTGAGTGCGCACGAATTCAAAACTCGATCGAGCGCTTCGGTGACCGGTTTCTGAAGCGTATTTTCACCGAAGGCGAGATCGCCTATTCGCAGTCGATGAAATTTCCGTCGCGCCATTTCGCGGCGCGTTTTGCGGCCAAGGAAGCGCTCTCGAAAGCATTCGGAACCGGCATCGGAAAATCGATGGGTTGGCGTGATCTCGACGTTCGGAAGAAAGAAAGCGGCGAACCGTTTGCGGTCCTGACCGGCGGTGCAGAGCAGATGGCGAAGGAAAGGGGCGTGGTGAAAATCTGGATCAGCCTCAGCCATACCGAGCAGAGCGGAAGCGCGACAATTGTGCTGGAATCGATAGACGCAAAGTAGTCATTCTTCTAAGCAGAACCGCTCGACCGCGAGCTGACTTGGCGCTCGAGTCTTCGCGAAAAAGTTGGCCGACCAACGGTCAAACGCCTGTGGTGACCCGCGGAAACATATTCGGCAAGTAAGAAGCATGAATACACAAGAAGTGGCGAGCAAAGTGGTCGAGCTGACGCGCAAGCAAGCTTGGAGGGAGGCACTGGATACTCTGTATGGAAACGACATTGTGAGCCTTGAGTCGCGTGCTATGGATGGCTCGCCCGAAACGCGCGGGATCGAAGGGGTGCGAGGAAGGGTGGTGACTGGACGCCATGGAAACGCATAGCGTAAAGGTCCACGGTCCGTTCGTGGCGCATGACCGGTTCTTGGTGCAATACGATATTGATGTGACCGACAAGAGTTCGAAAAAGCGGATGCAGCTGTCGGAAGTC
>Ga0080027_10000765_pt1 | contig 13390 bp, 12 predicted proteins | sample OrgsoiDNA2013046_FD_70962 | JGI IMG/M metagenome (GOLD analysis project Ga0080027, IMG submission 70962) | Permafrost soil microbial communities from the Arctic, to analyse light accelerated degradation of dissolved organic matter (DOM) -... | ecosystem: Environmental > Terrestrial > Soil >... | reverse complement strand
TCATTGTCACCAAAAATTGCTTTTGGAATTTGTAAGGTTATAATCGGTTCGCTATTTTTCAATTGCTGTTGCTGACGGAACTCGCGTCCGACAGACAGGAATCGTTGTAATTGTTCCCCTGCTTCCAGGGTTTTTTGATTATAAGAATCTGTGTTGGAATATTGTTTAATACATAAATCATCTCCCTCCGCCCGTTCACGGAGCAGGTGATAAATTTCTTCAGAAACAAATGGCATAAAAGGATGCAGCCACTGCGTGATTTCCTCAAAAAACAAAACCGTTTTTTCATAAAACGCCTGGTCCATCGGTTGATCAAAACCGGGCTTCACCCATTCCAGGTACCAGCTGCAGTAGTCGTCCCAGATCAGTGAATACAATGTTTTTAAGGCTTCACTGATTTTAAATTCTGCGAATAATTTATTTATATCTGTCTTCGCTTTGCTGAAGCGGTTCTGGAACCATTCTGTTGCGAAATCACCTGCTTCCTTTTCGGAGGACGACTGGCCGTTCACCCGCTGCGGCCTTTCTTTCCACATCCATACGAGCTTCAGGGCATTCCAGAGTTTATTATTAAAATTCCTGCCCTGTTCCATTGCGGCTTCATCAAATAAAAGATCATTTCCGGCAGGTGCTGAAATCATAATTCCAAAACGAACGGCGTCGGCTCCGTATTTATCAATGAGCAGGAGGAGGTCAGGTGAATTACCCAGGCTTTTACTCATTTTCCTTCCCTGTTTATCCCTTACCATTCCTGTAAAATATACATCACGGAAAGGGATCTCCCGGGTGATGAAAAGACCTGCCATAATCATACGGGAAACCCAGAAAAAAATAATATCCTGTCCGGTAACCAAAACAGCTGTTGGATAATAATATTTGAAATCCCTGTTGTCCGGTTCGGAGATTCCTTTAAATACTTCGATTGGCCAGAGCCAGGAGGAGAACCAGGTATCCAGCACATCCTCATCCTGAGTTAATTCTTCTCCTACTGCCAGCAAACCATATTGATCCTGAAATGCTTCCAGTGCCAGCGATTCATTTTCTGCCACCACAAAATTCCCTTTTGAATCATACCAGGCAGGAATTCTTTGCCCCCACCATAACTGTCGTGATATGCACCAGTCCTCTACATTTTCAAGCCAGTATTTATAGGTAGCCAGAAATTTCTCTCCTGGATGAATCCTGATTTTTTCTGATACCACGGCTTCCAGGGCAGGGGTGGCCAGCAATTTCATTTTTACAAACCACTGTGTTGAAATCCTTGGTTCCACTACGGCCTGACTCCTTTGTGAAAATCCAAGACGGGTCTGATAAGTTTCTTCTTTCAGTATCAATCCTTCCTGTTTAAGTTTTTCAACTACTTTTTTCCTGGCTTCAAACCTGTCCATGCCAACAAAAATCTCTGCTGCAGCAGAAAGTGTTCCATCTTCATTTATTGTATCGATGATCGGGAGATGGTATTTCAATCCAATATTATAATCATGGATATCATGTGCAGGCGTCACTTTTAATGCACCCGTACCGAAGTCCATATCTATATAATAATCCGAAATCAGGGGAACCCTGCGGTTTACGAGCGGGATAATTATTTTTTTGCCGAAAAGGTGCTTGTATTTTGGATCTTCGGGATGTACACAAACGGCTGTATCGCCCATGATCGTTTCAGGCCTTTGTGTAGCGATGGTGATAAACTCGGTTGAATCAGCAACCGCATATTTAATATAATAAAGCGTTCCTTCCACATCTTTATATTCTACTTCCTCATCGCTCAATGCCGTACGCGCAGCGGGATCCCAGTTGATCATCCGGGCACCCCGGTAAATCATTTTATTATTAAAAAGTTCAGTGAAAATCTTAAAAACCGCTTTGTTGTAATGGTCATCCATGGTGAAATTGGCCCTGGTCCAGTCTACACTGCAACCCAGTCTGGCAATCTGATCATAGATGATATTGCCATATTTTTGCTTCCATTCAAAGGCATATTTCAGATATTCATCGCGGGTGAGAGAGTTTTTATCTATTCCTTTTTCCTTTAGCATTGCAACAACCCTTGCCTCTGTGGCAATGGAGGCATGATCGGTTCCAGGGACCCAGCAGGCATTGAACCCACTCATTCTGGCACGGCGTACCAGGATATCCTGAACCGTTTCATTCAGGGTATGGCCCATATGCAAAACGCCGGTCACATTGGGTGGGGGGATAACGACAGTAAAAGGCGGCCGCTGATCAGGTATGCTTTTGAAATACTTTTTTTCAGTCCAGTGGGCATTCCATTTTAATTCAGTACCAGCGGGTTCATAATGTTTGCTTAATTCCATCCGGGAGCATCCAATTTAAGGAATGCAAAGTTAATCAATCAGCCAGAAGAGGCAGGGCAGAATATAAATAAAAAAAGTTTCCATTCTAAACGGAAACTTTTTGAGAGGGAAAATAACTGACAACCCTCTTTAATTATTTAAGAGAGGAATATGATCAGAATTGACGCCGGGGCGATTGACTATGCAAACCAATAAAGGTAAGACAGCAACATCACCAGGCTAAGAAAACCAAAAGCAAACAAAGCGGTCTTTGCATTTTCGCCTAAGTGAATAGAAGTAATCATTTTTTTCATAAATGAAAAATTTAAAGTGAAACCATGTTAAAAAACATTCGTTTCAAAGGGATACACTAAAAATCAACGGAGGGGTGGTTTATTATACGATTTGGGGAGGAAGCCATATTAACGCAGATGGCATCCGTTATATTTCAAAGATAAACTGTTTTTTTGTCAGTTAAAAGCGATTTTGCATTTTTTTTAGGATGAATTGCCAAAAATGAAAAAACTCCGGTTTGGGCCGGAGTTATCGTACAATAGTCTTTTTTTGATCTATGCCATGGTAAAGACATAGGAAAACAGCATAATGGCGCAAAAGTACAATACAGCAATAATTGCAGCCATCGTAGCCTGTTCTCCAACTTGTCCAATGTGAAGGTGCTTCATGAAATGGATTTTAATGGTTAATAATCATAGGATAATGTTCGATTTTCAAAAGGAACGAATTAGAACTATCTTAAAAAAAGTTATTTTCTGGTAACTGAAGGGTGATTATTCCTAACTTTATTAGCAAAAAGAGTTCAGAAGATTTTAACAGCTATGTACGCGATTGTAGACATCGAGACCACAGGTAGTTATGCAGCTAATAACGGTATCACTGAATTGGCTATTGTGCTGCACGATGGAAATAAGATTGTGGACCGTTTTGAATCCCTGGTAAATCCACAATCTCTTATCCCGGAATATATTCAGGCACTAACGGGCATCCGTCCGGCAATGCTTGAAGATGCCCCCTTGTTTTCCGATCTGGCCCCCCGGGTATATGGTATGCTGAAGGATGCGATTTTTGTTGCCCACCATGTAAACTTTGATTATTCCTTTGTGAAATATCAGCTTGGCGTTTGCGGATATGACCTGGATTCCCAAAAACTCTGTACCGTAAGGTTAAGCAGGAAGGTATTCCCGGGATTGCCTGGATACAGCCTTGGCAAACTTTGCCGGGAAATGGACATTACCATTGAAAACCGCCACAGGGCCGGGGGAGATGCTGATGCAACAGTGATTCTTTTCGAAAAAATACTTCAGGCAGATAAGCTGGGTGCGGTAAACCAGATGCTACATGGAAAAAGCCGGGAACAATATCTTCCGCCCAATCTGCCGGCAGAACAAATTGCCTCAATACCTTATACCCCGGGAGTCTATTATTTCCACGATCAGAAAGGCAGGGTAATCTATGTAGGAAAGGCGAAAAACCTGAGAAGCCGGGTTTGTAGTCATTTTTCGAATAACCATGTGGGTCTCCGGAAACAGGAATTCATGAGAAATATCTATTCGGTTTCATGGGAAGACTGCGGTAATGAACTGATGGCCTTGCTTTTTGAATGTATAGAAATCAAAAGACTCTGGCCAGCTTATAACAGCAGTTTGAAAAGATTTGAACAGACCTATGGTTTGTATATGTATGAGGACCAGTCCGGGTATCATCGTCTCGTACTGGAAAAGAAAAAGAAACAATTACCTGCTTTTTACAGTTTTAATACGCTTTCAGAAGGGTGGCAGGTACTTCGTAAACTTACCAGGCAGTTCGGACTCTGTCCGAAACTTTGTTATATCCAGAGAGGAGATGGGGACTGTGAAGGAATGAAGGAAAATTATTGTCTTGGTGCCTGCCTGCAAAAGGAATCACCAGCGGATTACAATGCAAGGATGATGGAGGCGCTGCAATCCTTAAAGGAAATGCTTCCTTCATTTATGATTCGCGACAAAGGGCGGCAACCCATGGAGGAAAGCTGCATACTGATAGAAAATGGCAGGCTGTATGGTATGGGATACCTTGAAAAGGAAATACAAATCTCGAATCTCAATGATCTGAAAGAAAGACTTACCATCTATCCGGAAAATGATTACATGCGCGGACTTGTGTATGCTTTTGCCGAAAAATGGCCGGAAAAGAAAAATAGTGTGGAATGATGGAAGTATGGAAATGTGGGGCTCATTTTTAAAATAAAGTGAGCGGTCGGGATTAAAGAAGTGACTTTACGAGCTTTAAAAATTGTGGACGTGGAATCATTTTTGCCCCCAGGGATTCAAGATGTGAAGTATAAACCTGGCAATCGATCAAGGAAACATTTTCTGTTTTCAGGTACTCAACATATTTTATAAATGCATATTTACTGGCATTACTTACCAGGCTGAACATGCTTTCTCCGTAAAATATTTTACCCAGACGAACGCCGTAGAGTCCGCCCACCAGCTCGCCATTTAATCTGACTTCCGCACTATGCGCAAAACCGGCGGCATGCAAATCAATATAAGCTTCCTGCATAGCGGCGGTAATCCAGGTCCCGTCCTGACCCCTGCGGGAGATGGCCTTACACTGACTAATAACACCTTTAAAATCTTTGTTCACAGAAAATGCAAAAGTTTCTTTTTTCATAAGTTGTTTCATGCTGGAACTGATTTTTAATTCCGTTGGAAATAATACAAATCTTGGATCCGGGCACCACCATAAAATGTATTTGTTTTCGTACCAGGGAAAAATGCCGTTGCGGTAAGCATGTAGAAGTCTTTCCCTGGAGAGATCGCCGCCGATGGCCAGCAATCCATCTTCATCTGCCATTTCCGCCGGGGGAAATCTTATTTCCTTTTCCAGGGCAATCAGGGACATGCGTTATAGGTTGGTTGAAAAATAAAATTTGTATTCTCCAAAAACTTATTCAGGTATTGGACAATATTTCAATGGTTGCCCCAATTCCTCTTTCCGTGATCGCATCACACATGGGTTTCAGGTCATCGTATGTTCCCTGCTTCACGCCATATTTTCCCTGCGTGTGTATGATCATTGCACATTGTTCAGCCTGTTCATTCGAATGATGGCAGATTTCAATCAGGGTTTGAATCACCCATTCAAAACTATTCACCTCATCATTCCATACCACAAGGCTGTATGGTGATTCCACTTCTGTGAGCAGTTCCGTTTCGTAGGAGACCTCCTCTCCATACCTGGGATTATTAAGCTGCATGGCCATGGCATAAAATTATAACATTGATTCCTTTATGCAAAGCACGTTCCCGATCAGACGAAATATAATTATCAGGTGATTTTTAGGGAAATGCTTTACGCTTTCGACTTACATTCGCATCTAAATGATCCATTATGTCGCTTGTAAGGAGAAACAACCATTTAAAAGCAAATAATGATACAGGTTTCGGAGGCAATCCGGATAGTTATGGGGGACGTTTCGTAAATCGGGATGGAAGTTTTAATTTAAAAAAAGAAGGTCTTTCTTTTTTTGACAGGTTCAGTCTATATCATTCCATGTTAAATATGCCTACCTGGAAGTTCTATGGCACGCTTTTTTCCTTTTACCTGGTAGTCAATTTTATTTTCGCATGTATTTATTTTTTTATAGGTAAGGGGCAGTTCCAGGGTATCATTGCAACCACGGTGCCGGAAATATTTAAAGAAATGTTTTTTTTCAGCACCGAAACCTATACAACAGTCGGATATGGAAGGGTGAACCCGGTCGGCGATAAAGCAAACACTGTTGCAGCAATAGAATCCATGCTGGGCTTTCTTTCATTTGCCATAGCTACCGGTCTTTTATTCGGAAGATTTTCCAAACCAAAGGCATACATTTTGTTTAGTAAAAATGCATTGGTGAGTCCTTACAAAGAAGGGAAAGCTTTGATGTTTCGCTTTGTTTCATATAAGGACAACCACACTTTAACGAATGTGGACATCAAAGTAAACATCGCCTTGTTAATGGAAGAAAATGGTCATACCGCTTATAAGTTTTATGATTTGGATCTGGAAAGAAGTCATGTAGAATCCCTGCCAATGAATTGGACAGTCGTTCATCCGATTACGGAAGATAGTCCGATCAGTGATTTTGGCACGGATGATTTAAAGAAGGCTGATGTTGAATTATATGTTTCTGTACGTGCCTTTGACGATGTGTATTCAAATGTTGTACAACAGAGAACATCTTATACATACGATGAAATCATTTTCGACCGGAAATTTATTCCCATGTATCATGAAAGCACAGATGGTAAAACAACCATTGTGGAATTACACAAAATCAATGATCATAGTGAGATTAAATTGGGCTGATGATAAAAGGAAGGGATGAACAGGAAATTAATTTTCTTCATAACATGTTTATTCATCCTGATAGAAGCGCAGGCACAATTGAATTCTCCGGATCAGGCACAGCCTGCAGTGCATACCAATGCACCAGATCATGATACGCTTTATTATAAAACCTATCGCTCGATGCTGACTGCCAGGGGTTATGTTTCCAGAAAATATAATGTATTAAGTTTTATTCCACCTTCATTGCCTGATTACCAATACCGTGCAACAACATCTTAAATTTAGGTATAGGTGCCACCTACCATGCGTTTACATTGAATATTGGCGTTGGCATCAGTAAATTCAATCCGGAAAACGAAAAAGGGAATACCAAATACCTTGATCTTCAGGGACATTTTTGATGAAATAAGTTTGTGGTTAAAATTTTCTTTCGTACTTAATCAGGCTTGCACCTCACTGGTTTCCACGTAACTACTCACCGGCTCGCAGGTGCAAATCAGATGTCTGTCGCCATAAGTATTATTAACACGTCCAATGGAGGGCCAGAATTTATTTTCCCGGGTATATTCCAGCGGGAATGCTGCTTTTTCTCTTCCATAGGCATGATTCCATTCATCGGATGTAATGATATGTAGGGTATGCGGCGCATTTTTCAGTGGGTTATCCGTTTTATCCAGCGTTCCGTTTTTGATATCCTGAATTTCCTGATAGATGGCAATCATCGCATCGCAGAAACGGTCCAGCTCTGCTTTATCTTCACTTTCTGTCGGTTCGATCATGATCGTTCCGGGAACAGGGAAACTTAAAGTAGGGGCATGAAAACCATAATCCATAAGTCTTTTGGCTACATCCTCCGCTTCAATACCTGACTGCGATTTGAACGGTCTCAGATCCACAATAAATTCATGTGCACAGGTATTATTCGGACCGGTATAAAGAATAGGATAGTAAACTTCCATTCTCGATTTCATATAATTGGCATGGAGAATGGCATATTCTGTTGATTTCCGGATGCCGGTTGATCCGAGCATTTTAATATAAGCATAACTGATCAAGAGGATACTGGCCGATCCATAACGGGCAGCACTAACCGCACCACTCCCGGGCACACCGGGATGGGTCCAATGACCGGGCAGATGATCCTTCAGTTTTTCATTTACACAGATGGGACCCATTCCCGGACCACCACCGCCATGGGGAATCGCAAAAGTTTTATGAAGGTTCAGGTGACAAACATCTGCACCGATAAAACCAGGACTCGTTAATCCAACCTGCGCATTCATATTGGCACCATCCATATACACCAGTCCGCCATTGTCATGAATGATTTTACAAATGTCTTTGATCCCTTCTTCAAATACACCATGTGTGGAAGGGTAGGTAACCATCAGTCCCGCGAGTTCATTTTTGAATTGCAGGGCTTTTTCTTTCAGATCTGTTATATCAATATGTCCGTCCTCATCACTTTTCACAACCACTACTTTCATGCCTGCCATCACTGCACTTGCAGGATTGGTTCCATGAGCAGATATGGGTATTAGCATCACCTGCCGGTGTGCTTCGTTATGCGCTGCGTGATAAGATCTGATGGCGAGCAATCCTGCATATTCACCCTGTGCTCCACTGTTGGGTTGTAAAGAAGTAGCTGCAAATCCGGTAATGGTACTTAACCAGGATTCAAGTTCGGTAATCATTTGCCTGTAACCCATCCATTGCGTATCCGGTGCAAAAGGATGAATTTTACTAAAGCCGGGCCAGCTCACCGGAATCAATTCACTGGCTGCATTGAGTTTCATCGTACAGGATCCCAATGGAATCATCGAAGTATTTAAAGAAAGATCCTTATTCTCCAGACTTTTGAGATACCGCATCATTTCAGTTTCACTATGATGTGTATTAAAAACAGGATGCGTCATAAAAGCCGTGGTTCGGCTAAGGGTGACCGGTATATTCACAAACATCGGGTCCTGGTCAATGACCATCTTCACTTCGTCTGAAGCATTCAGTTCCGAAAAAACAGTAAGGATATCGTAAATATCCTCCCGCGTTGTGGATTCCCCAATGGAAATGATCACCTCTCCATTTTCCTTATAAAAGAAATTCATCCGTCTTTCCTCTGTCGCTTTTTTAAGCATTGCGGGATTTTTAACCTTAATCCGGATGGTATCAAAATAATATTCGTTCAGATTTTCAACACCCATCTCATTGAGTCCGTCTGCCAACGCACGGGTGAGTATGCTGATCCGCAGGGCAATATCCTTCAAACCATGTGGTCCATGATAAACAGCATAATGCGCAGCCATATTAGCCAGCAAAGCCTGGGCAGTACAAATATTTGAAGTTGCCTTTTCTCTTTTAATATGTTGTTCGCGTGTCTGCAAAGCCATGCGCAGCGCCCTCTTCCCATGAGCATCCACACTAACTCCAATAATTCTTCCGGGAATGGCACGTTTGAAATCTTCTTTAGCAGAATAAAAAGCAGCATGCGGTCCACCGAATCCAATAGGAACACCAAAACGCTGTGCAGATCCTATGGCCACATCGGCACCCAGTTCGCCAGGCGGGGTAAGCAGCGTGAGTGCTAGCAGGTCGGTTGCCATGGCAACATAACCACCTGCATGCTGGACAATTTGAATAAATGATCTGTAATCAGAGATGCATCCGTCTGAATCCGGATACTGGATGATTGCACCAAAAAACGCACTGTCAATTTTTGCTTTTTTAAAATCTCCTGTAACCAGTTCAATTCCCAGTGGTTCAGCCCTGGTTAAAAGCAGGTCCTTTGTTTGAATAAAAATATTTTGGTCTACAAAAAACCTGGGAACGCCCACATGCTCATGGTCCTTATTTTTCTGATTAAAAAACATGATCATCGCTTCCGCAGCAGCCGTTCCCTCATCCAGCAGGGAAGCATTGGCAAGTGGCAGTCCGGAGAGGTCGGCAACCATAGTCTGAAAATTCAATAAGGACTCCAGGCGACCCTGCGAGATTTCGGCCTGGTATGGGGTGTATTGGGTATACCATCCGGGGTTCTCGAAAACATTGCGCAGGATTACACTGGGCGTAATCGTGTCAAAATAACCCTGACCGATATAGTTTTTGAAGACTTGATTTTTATTGCAGATTTCCCTGATAAGATGAAGATATTCAGCCTCACTGACTGGTTCAGTTACTTGTAGCTGAACAGGATTCCGTATTGATTTGGGTAATGCTTTTTCAATCAGTTCTTCCAGGGATTTCATTCCGATGGTTTCCAGCATTTGCTGGGTTTCCACCTCATTAGAACCAATATGTCTGTTTGTAAATTCGTTTGCCTGCTTCTCAAATAAATTCATATCACGGATATGTGTATCAAAAGATGTGCAAAGGTAATATGAAAATATTTATCTTGCTGAACATGCCCGTCAAGAACACCGTTACGCTCGAAAATTGGGAAGAAATTTCCCTGGATCATCAAAAACTTTACAGGAATTATTTAGCAAGGGCTGGTAAGAAAGAAGTGTTAAAAGCTATACCGGAACTGCATGAGCAGGCCTTTGCACAAATTGACTGCTTAAAATGTGCCCGTTGCTGTAAAAATTTCTCTCCCCGCTTTAAACCTCCGGATATCAAAAGGATATCAAAATCCCTTCAGATGAAAGAAGGTGATTTTAAAGAAAAATATTTAAGGGTAGATGAAGACGGGGACTTTGTAGCAGTTTCTGCGCCATGCCCGATGCTGGGAATGGATAACAAATGTTCCATTTATGAGGACAGGCCTTCAGATTGCAGGAGGTTTCCATATACTGACGAAGATGTTATTCTGAAAAGACCCGGGCTCACCCAGAAGAATTCAACATTTTGTCCGATCGTTGTTTCTGTGATGGAAGGGCTTCTGCGAAATGCTAAATGATACCTGCTACTTCTTCTTCGTAAGCTGCTTGCAATCCGCGTTCGATACCATCTCCCTGCCATTCTGTTACACCCGGAACAGAAGTTGACTTCAGGATTTCATCTTTTGTTTTTCCGGCTTTTATTTCATTGTGAACAAATTCCTTCAAATGGGATAAATAATCCTGCATGGCTTTTACATCTGCTTTATTGCCGGTTACTTTTTCGGGATCAAAGGCATGACCAAATACAAATAAAGTATCATTATCAAACTGCTTCTGTATTTTATCAAGTACCTCAATCCAGCTTTTTATGGAAGCACCTGCGCTCCGGTCAACAAATGCCCACCGCCTGTTAAAAACCAAATCGCCTACATGGGCGATATTTGCATGGGGAAAAAAGACGATGCTGTCTCCGTTTGTATGGCCCGGTCCGAAATAATAGGTCTTAATATTTTCCTTCATCTTTTTATACTCCCATTCATCAACATAAGTGATATCAGGATATAGCTGCAGAGACTCTTTGTTTTGTTCTTTTGCCACGCGCTGCTGGTTAAGCAAAGAGTTGGTATGCGCAGCAACATGGGGAACGATTCCTTTAAATGATATATTTCCTGAAGTATGGTCACCGTGATGATGGGTGTTGATCAGGATTTCAAAAGGCTTTCCCGGATCCTTTTGTAGTGCATCGATCAGATGCCTGGACTGCTCGGGAAATTCAGCATCTACGACGGCGATATTTTTTTTCGAAATATAATAGGCAATGGTGCCACCTTTTTCTGTAAAAATACCTACGTCATTGCGCAGCATTTTCATTTTATAAGGGTTCTCCTGCATAAATAGATTTATCCAGTCTGATCGTAATAATGGAATGGCACCGAAAGTAAAACCAGCATTTTTTACAAATGATCTGCGGTTCATTTTGGTTAATTTTAGTCTAAGTTACTAAAACTAATATTCCATTTTTCTTAATGAAGGTGCTTTAAACCAGGTTGCCACTACAACCAAAAGGGTCATACAGCCTCCAAAGACAACGGATGGAACCACACCGAGCAGTTTGGCCATCATGCCACTTTCAAACTGACCGAGTTCATTACTGGAATTGATAAACATAGAGTTTACACTCATCACCCTGCCACGCATATTATCGGGTGTTTTAAGTTGCATGATCGTTCCCCTTGTCACTACACTGATGCCATCCATCACACCGCTAAGTAATAAAACGCTGAATGAAATCCAGAATATCCTGGATATCCCGAAGATGATAATACAGGTTCCGAAACCGGCAACGGCGTAGAGCAGTTTTTTACCCTGTTTTCTCCTGATCGGGAAAAGGGTAAGAAAAATTACAATGCATATGGATCCCATATCGGAAGCGCCATTTAAAAATCCGAAACCACGTGCACCGATTTTGAGAATATCTCTTGCATAAACCGGGATCAGGGCAGTCGCTCCGCCAAAAAGAACAGCAAAAAGATCCAGGGATACGGCAGCCAGTAATTCCTTGGTACGGAATACCAGCGACAATCCTTCCTTTACGCTCTCCCAGGTTTTTTTCTCGCCCCTTTCGTTGAGGGAAGGTTTGGGTTTAAGTGCTGTTAAAACAATAAATGAAATAATTACAAGGATCACCACAACGATTAAAGTACCTGTATTTCCAAGTCCTGCGATGAGAAATCCCCCAATAGCATGTCCGGCAACGGAAGCCGAAAGGAAAGCTCCGGTATTCCAGGTAATTGCATTTTGTAAAACCTTTTTTGGAACAACCTGGGCCAACATGACACTGAAAACAGGTCCGGTAAATGAACGGATCACCCCTGTTCCGAATACAATCAGATATATACAAAGGGCAACCTGATGGTTATGCAGGTGTGAAAAATTCAATGTACCGGATAATATGAATAGTAAAACAGCAGCTGAACCATACAGAAACACACCGGTTAAAAGCAGTTTTCGTTTTTCGCTGATGTCAATCACATGACCTGCATACAATGCGAGTGAAACAGCCGGGATAAATTCAGAAAGCCCCACAATGCCAATTGCCAAAGGTGCATTGGTAAGATTGTAAATCCACCAGCCTACAAGAGTACTCATCATGCGTAGTCCCATAATAAAAATAAACCTGCCGATGACCAGACTCCTGAATTCAGGTATCCGCATCGCGTGGAAGGGAGAAGTCGTTGGTATTTCCTGTTTTATATCCATTTAAATGTTAAAAGGATTCAGGGTAAAGTGATATAGTGCTGACCTGGATCGTATTCTTTATTCAGTGCATCCAGGATAACCTGAAAGTGTTTTTCATTTCTGAGGAAATCCGCATTCGTTGCATCTATAAAAAGTGTTCTAATACCATGCTGTTTCATATAACTGCTATAGGTTTCCTGCAGGTTGAACAGGTATTCATCCGGTATCGACTGTTCATAAGCGCGATTTCTTTTCTTAATATTTTTCTGCAGTTGTTTCACGGGTGCGTGCAGGTAGATCAGGAGATCGGGTTGTACGAGCTGCTGATAGATAATATCAAAAAGTTTCTGGTAGAGATGAAATTCTTCTTCGGGCAGATTCACTTTTGCAAAAAGAAGGCATTTGGAAAAAACATAGTCTGAAATGGTGATGCTTTGAAAAAGATCCTTTGTATAGACCAGTTCTTTCAATTGTTTATACCGTTCTGCCATAAAGAACAGTTCCAGTGGGAAAGCATATTGCTTTGGATTCTCGTAAAATTTTGGGAGGAATGGATTCTCAGCGAATGCTTCCAAAATAAGTCTGGAATTATAATGACGGGCCAGCATATGGGCAACGGTTGTTTTACCTGCGCCAATATTTCCCTCCACTGCAATAAAGTGATAATTCATGCAGCTGTAAATATCCGCAATCCAAATCGGTTAA
>Ga0080027_10000764_pt1 | contig 13395 bp, 12 predicted proteins | sample OrgsoiDNA2013046_FD_70962 | JGI IMG/M metagenome (GOLD analysis project Ga0080027, IMG submission 70962) | Permafrost soil microbial communities from the Arctic, to analyse light accelerated degradation of dissolved organic matter (DOM) -... | ecosystem: Environmental > Terrestrial > Soil >... | reverse complement strand
ACACCCCCGACCGTTCGGCGAGCGCCGACAACGCAGAGCCGAAGACGCCCAGGATGACGCCCAGGATGACGCCCCGGACCGATCCGGCCTCCCCGTCTGCGGTCGAGCCGCACTGGGAATTGCTGATCGCCGCCGCGACGGATTAGACCGGGCTTCGAGCGTTCCGAGCGAGGTGGTCCCGGGCGGCGCCGAGCCCAGCCACGACATCGGCACGAATTTCGAGGCGCCAAGGGCGCCCCTTGAACCCTGCGCGCTCGATGAGCGCCGCCGGCTGCGGCTGCAGGCCAGTGAGGATGGTGAGGCAGCCGTGTTTGGAGAGCGTGGAGATCGCGCTCTCCAGCGCGACCAGGCCGGTGGCATCCATCACGGGCACCTTCTCGAGGCGCACGATCAACACCTCGAGGCCTCCGGCCACGGCGCCCAGGCTCCCCATCGCCTTTTGGGCGGCGCCGAAGAACAGCGGCCCGGCGATGTCGTAGATCGCGACCTTCTTTTCGAGATCCTTGGGGATCTGGTTGCCGGCGTCGCGCTCGTCCTCACCGCCCACCGTCAGGCGCGCCTGGGTGATCTCGGCCATGCGCCGCATGAACAGCAACGCGGCCAGCACCACCCCGACCGAGACCGCCACCACCATGTCGAACACCACCGTGAGGACGAAGCAGGTGACCAGCACCAACGCGTCGCTGCGGGGCGCGACGCGCAGGATATGAACGAAGTGCGGGAGCTCGGACATGTTCCAGGCCACCAGCAACAGCAGCGCCGCCAGCCCCGCCATCGGCAGGGTGCCGATGAGCGGCGCCAGCACGATCACCGCGACCAGCACGGTCAGCGCGTGGACGATCGCCGCGATCGGCGAGCGCGCGCCCGAACGAACATTGGTGGCCGTCCGCGCGATCGCGCCGGTCGCCGGGATGCCGCCGAAGAACGGCGTCACGACGTTGCCGATACCCAGCGCGAGCAGCTCGGCGTCGGGATCGTGCTTGGTCCCGGCCATCCCGTCGGCGATCACCGCCGACAGCAGCGACTCGATCCCACCCAGCATTGCCACGGCGAACGCGCCGGATAGAAGCTCGCGCAGCGTGGCCAGTGAGAGTCGCAACGGCATCCCGCTCGGGCCGGGGGCGTGCCAGGGGAGCATCGGCAGCGGCGGCAACGGCGGCACGCCGCGCACCAGGTATCCGCCGACCGTGGCTTGGAACCGGCTCGCGATCGTGGCGACGCCGTGCGCGGGCCAGCCGTGATTGAGGACGGCCGCCAGCAGGCCCGCCAAGGGGATCGCGATGAGGGGCGACGGGACGCGCTTGGTAAACCGCGGGATCGCGATCAGCAGCGCCAGCGTGGCGGCGGCGATCCCGAGCTCCGCGACCGAGGCCGAGCCGCGTGCCTGCCACATGACGACGATTCGATCGAAGAAGCTCTCCGGGCTGCGGGCCAGCTTCAAACCAAGGACATCCTTGATCTGTAGGGTGGCGATCACGGTGGCGATTCCCGCCGTGAACCCGGTCGTCACCGGGTGCGGGATGAACTCGATGAATTGACCGAGCCGGCCGAGACCCATCAAGATCAAGATCAGCCCGCCCATCATGCCGGAGAGCAGCAGCCCCGCCATCCCGAACCGGACATAGATGGGGGCCAAGATGACGATGAACGCGGCCGTCGGCCCGGTGACCTGCAGGCGTGACCCGCCCAGCGCCGCCACCAGCACGCCGGCGACGATCGACGTGTAGAGGCCGTGCTGCGGTGCCACCCCGACCGCGATCGCAAGGGCCATCGCCAGGGGAAGCGCGACGATTCCCACCACCAGGCCAGCCAGCAGATCTGCCCGCAGATCGCCACGCGTGTACCCTTCGCGCCAGACCGCACGCAACGCCGCCGCCGGCAGCTCTGTCAGCTTGATGCGGTCGAGGGCCGCTCGATATCTCGTGCGCGGCATGGAATGGCGGTCAGTCCATCACGCGCCGACGGCGCCGTCCACGACGGCCGCGTCGGGCGCTCGAGTCAATCCGCGCGGTTCCAAAACCTTCGGCATTCTAGGGGACATCGGGCTACGATGCGCCGATGACGTCTCCCGGTGTTCGAATCTGGTTGCCGGCGGTCGCTCTGGTCACCCTTTCGCTCGCCGCGTGTGGTGGCGGTAGCACCGGCAATGGGGGTGGAGCCGGCCACGGCGGCACGGTTGGAACCGGCGGGTCCGGCGGCGCCGGCGCCGCCGGTCATGGCGGGACCGGCGGGGGTTCCGGCACCGATCCGAGCGCGAGCTTCGTCGGGAGCTGGACCTTCGACTCGGGGTCGGTGACACCCATGTGCACCGGCGTGACTGTCGCCGCGATATCCCTCACTGGAAACGCGGTGACCATCACGAAGATCGATGCGACTCACATCAATTTTGCTTTCTCCAACAGCGAGCTCTCCTGCAGCGTCGACTTCGCCGTCGGCGGAATGACCGCCACCGCCGAAGCGGCGCAGACCTGCACGATCAACGTCATCGGGATGAGCGGCACCTTCGACGTCACCGCCTGGACGTTGATGGAATCGGGCGGCACGATCTCCATGTCCGTGAACGGAACGGCCAACGTCTCGGTCGTCGGTTGCAAGCCCACCGGGATGGGGATGCTCAGCCGCGTCGACGCGGCGGCCGGCTAGCGACTCCGACAACCTTCAGAAAATCGTGATCCTGCGGGGAGTCAAACCCGCCCGGGCTCGGCTAGACTTGGCCCCCCATGAGCGACCAGCCCCAGCGAGACGCACCGGCCGAGGACTTCGCCGCCCTGCTGGCCGCGTCGGAACGCAAGGAGGGGAAGGACGGGCGCGTCCGCCGCCCGCGGCTCGCCATCGGCGATCGGGTGCGCGGAACCGTGCTGTCGATCGGTCGGGAGGTGACCGTCATCGAGCTCCGCGGTGGCGGAGAGGGAACGCTGGAGACGCTGGAGCTGCGGGACGAAGGGGGCGAGCTGACGGTGGCGAACGGCGATGCCCTCGAGGCCCGCGTGATCGGGATCGGCGAGAAGGAGGGAATCGTTTCGCTGCGCCGTGGGCCGGGCCGCGGCGCCGGAGCGCGCACCGACCTCGGCGAGGCGGCCGCCACCGGACTGCCTGTCGAGGGTCTGGTCACGGGGGTGAACAAGGGCGGCGTCGAGGTCGACATCGGCGGGGTGCGCGCCTTCTGCCCGATTTCGCAGCTGGAGCTGCGCGCCGTCGCGGATCCGGCGGTCTACGTGGGCCAGCGGCTGGAGTTCCGGATCGCGCGCTACGAAGACGACCGGCGCGGGCCCAACGTGGTGCTGTCGCGGCGCGCGTTGCTCGAAGAGGCGATGCGGGGCCGCGCCGTAGAGACGCGCGGCAAGCTGATCGTCGGCGCCGTCCTTCCCGGCGTGGTCACGGCGCTCAAGGAGTTCGGCGCCTTCGTCGACGTCGGCGGGATCGAGGGGCTCTTGCCGGCCTCGGAGATCGGTTTCCAGCGCGGCGCGCGCCCGGCGGACACGCTGGCGGTGGGACAATCGGTCACGGTCCAGGTGCTGCGCATCGGCAAGCGAGACGATCCGAAGCGCTCGGAGCAGATCACCTTCTCGCTCAAATCCCTGGAGCGCGATCCCTGGCAGGACGCCGTCGGGCAGCTCGGCGTCGGGACGACGGTTCGGGGCAAGATCATGCGGGCGGAGTCCTTCGGCGCGTTCGTGGAGCTGGCGCCGGGCGTGGAGGGCCTGCTGCACATCAGCGAGCTCGGCGCCAAGCGGCCCCTGCGCCACGCCCGCGAAGCGGTCAAACCGGGCGAGATGCTGGAGGTCACCGTCCTGGCCATTGATCCGGACAAGCGGCGCATCTCGCTCGGCCTCGGCAAGAGCGAGGAGCGGGTCGACGACGAAGGACGCGCGGCGGCCGTACGCGCGTCGACCACGGCGGGCAGCATGGGCACCCTGGGAGACCTCCTCAAGGGCAAGCTACAGGGCCCGTAGCTTGACGACGATCGGCGCGTGGTTAGAAAAGGGCTGTGGAATCGGACCCTGAAGCGTCGGTGATCACCGCCTGCAGCTCGTGCGGCGCAAAGAATCGGATCGTGCGGGCCCGGCTGGGCGACGATCCCACCTGTGGGCGTTGCAAGAAGAAGGTTTTTCCACGCGGGCCGGTGACGATCACCGACGCCAGCTGGAAGGCGGACGTCGAGGATTCTCCCATCCCGGTGCTGGTCGATTTCTGGGCCCCCTGGTGCGGCCCCTGCCGCGCGGTGGCCCCGATGCTGGAGGCGGTCGCCGGCGAGCGCGCCGGGAAGCTCAAGATCGCCAAGCTCAACGTCGACGAGAACCCGCGCAGCGCCGCGCGCTTCGCGGTGCAGGCGATTCCAACGATGATCCTCTTTCGAGGGCCGCTGGAGGTCGATCAGATCCGCGGCGCACTGCCCAAGGCCGCGCTCGAGGCCCGCCTCGATCGGGTGATCTGAGCGCGCGACCCGAGGCCCTGCGCTCCGCGGCGGTCAGGGGACCGTGGCCGAATTCGCGCTCCACCCGGCGCGGCCCATGATCGGCGAGATGTCGACCGCCTCGAACTGGCTGCTCGAGATCGACTGCACCTGCGAGAAGGTGGTGTCGGCCCAGGAGGCGCTCGGCTCGCCCGTCACGTACATGGGCGAGCCGCCGTCGGCGATGTACATGCCGTAGGTCTTCAAGGCCTGGACGATGGCGCGCGACTGGACACCGAACGAGGTGGGAATGGCGTAGCTGGCCTTGATCCGGAACAGCTGTCCCATGGGCGGCAAATTCGTGGATGCCGTTCCGTTACCGGTCAGGTGGCGGGCGGGCCAGATGTACGTGGTGCGAATGTGGTTGCTGTCGATCGTGAAGCGCAGGGCGTGCGTGATGGTGCCGGTGCTCGCCTCGTCGGCCCGCAGCAGGAGCGGCAAGATCGGAAATCCCGCCGCGTCGGCCGAGGTCCACCCGGCGGGCCGCAAAGCGTTCGAGCGCAGATCGAACGACGCCGATCCGAAGATGTCCCAGCCCGAGCTGGGGTCGGGATAGGCGTGGTAAAGCTCCCAGAGACGGCAGGTATCGGCATCCAGCATCAGGATGTGGTGATCGCCGTAGGGCTGGCTGGGGGTGGTGTCGATTCCCCCCTCGCACAGCGGCGGCGACGGAATCGGAAACAGCGGTTGGGGCGCCGCCGAGGCGGTGCAGGGCGAGACCAGCGTGTGCGCAGTGCCCGATGCGCAGTCGGCCTCGGTCGTCGGATCCCAGGCGAGATCGGCCGTGTCGGTCGTCTTGTAGAACGCGTGCGCCCAGGTGAGCGCGTTGCCGTGCACGACGTTGTAAGGAATGCCGTAGTAGTCGGCCGCCGTCACGTCGACCGACGTCCCGAGGTCGAGGTGAATGTTGTGGGTGCCGATGGTGGCCAGATACGCCGCCGAATTCGGGTCGACCGGGAGCGCATCGATCTTGGTGTTGAAGATGTGGTTTGCCGGAAAAATCTGGCACCCGGCGATGGTGGCAACCGGACCCGCCCCGCCCTGCCCGGCCGTTCCGGTGCTGCCAGCCGCGCTTCCACCCGTGCCGCCTCGGCCGCCGGAGCCGGCGCTGCCTGCCGTGCTGCCCCCGGTGCCGCCGCGGCCGCCAGACCCAACGTTGCCGGCGCGGCCGGCGTTGCCCGCCGCGCTGCCGCCGGCGCCGCCTCGGCCGCCAGACCCGGTGCTGCCTGCCGCGCTGCCGCCCGGGCCGCCCCGGCCTCCAGATCCGGTGTTGCCCGCCGCGCTGCCGCCCATGCCGGCGGCGCCGCTGGAACCGATGCTGCCCGCCGTCCCGCCGCCGGTGGCGCCCGATCCGCCGGTGCCGGCGCTGCCCGCGGCTGCGCCGCCCGTGCCGCGGCCAGCTGATCCGACGTTGCCGCCGCGACCCGCCGCTCCGCCGCTGGTGCCGCCGAGGTTGCCGCCCGGCCCGCCGCCGTTGGACGTTCCCGTGCCCGTCGGGCCGCCACCACAGCTGGCGGCGGCCAACGACGCGAGCGACAACACCAGAGCCAGGCGCACGGTGGTTACTCGGCGGTTGCACCGTCCTGCTGAAGGCACCCGGGACGGGGCGGCACAACCGTTAGAGATCGTCTGCTAGAGATCGTCGCAGGGATTGCCGAGCTTTTCGCCCAGATAGACGCCCAGCTCGTTATAGATGAGCTGGTAGTTATTGATGGGCTCGCCGGTCTTCTCGTCGACCGCCTCGATGGGCACGACGGTCAAGGTGGTCTTCTTGGTCCCCTGGATCCAGGTCGGGGGGTTCTGCCGGTCGGTCACGTAACGGAGCGAGCCCGACTTGGTCGTGAAGATTTCCCCTTCGGTGTCGGCCACCGCGTTGGTCATCTTCTGAAGCTTCATCGCCCCCTTGGGACCTACGTAGAGGCGAAAGCTCTTTTCGGTCTCGGGGGTGTTGCCCTTGTCGACGTAGAAATATTTTCCGTTGTTGTCGCGGGCCAGGCGGTGCGGGGCCCGCTTGTGCAGCGGCGGTTCGATGGCGGCCTTGGCGAGCAGCGCCTTCTTGGCCTCCGCATCCAGGATCTCCAGGTCGGTCTTGCGCTCGCCGCAGCTGACGGAGCAGATTTTCTTGTCGACGTCGGTGTCCACCGATGCGTAGAGGCGCATGTCGAGGCCGCGGAAATTGGAATTCTTGGTCTTGGCGAGGAAGCGCGGCTCGAAGAAGCTGTCGCCGGTCAGCACCCAGGGCGGCAGCGGCACGCGGTGGAGTGTCTTCGCGTCGCCGTAATAGATCTGTCTCGATTGCTTCTCGCTGGGCGCCACCACCACGTAGTGGGATTTTCCGTCGGTGCAGACCGTCGTCTTCTCCAGGTTCATCCGCTCATCCAGGCCCATGGCTTTGCCCAGCACCTGACGGGTGAAATCGCCCATGTTGGTTGCGCTGCGGCTGGTGGTCCAATTGAGCGTCGTTCCCGCGAGCTCCATCTTCATGCTCTTGCCCATGGTGCAAACGAAGCTCTTCACGTGGCCCGCGATCGCGGCCTTCGCCTCGTTCGACTCCTCGCACATCCGGCGCATCGCATCGAGCGGCTCGCCGCAATAGCTCGCGACGCTGATCTCCTGCACGTCGGCGTCGCTCATCGAGCTCCAGTCGACCTTGACCGCCGGCTTGCCGCCGCAGGCCTTGCCGAAGCCGTCGACCGTCGGCTGCATGCCCTTTTCCTGCTGCGCCACCTCGGCCTTGCGATCGAAGGCGCTCAGCGCCTGCAGGGTCCCGTCGCTCTTTTGCTTTCCGTAGCTCGCATAGATCGCGTCCGCCTTGAGCGCGGCCGTTCGCTTCTCGTCGAAGTGGACCCGCAAGTCCTCGCGCCGACCGGGCAGGTAGAGCGAATACGAACCGTCACGCAGCACGAGCGTGTTCCACGCCCGCCCGTGGTAGGTGGTCTCGAAGTTGGTCTTGCCCGCGTCGATATTTTCGACCCGATGCGGAATCGCCTTGGCGTCGAACACCGTCCCGGAGCCCGAGACAAGGACGAGGACCTGGTTGGTCGCCGGCGGCTGCATCGGCACCACGGCCACGGTCAGGCCCTCAGGTCCGGCAAAGACCCGGTTCGGTGGCGCGGTCGATTGTGCGCGCGCGGAGACCGCCAGGAGAACCGCGGCCAGCAAAGCCGCGGCCGGCAGACGCGCGGCCAGCACATGGTTGACAGTCACGATGTCTCGGATTCTCACCCGTCCTCCTCAGTGTAGATCGACGCCCAGCTTGCCACAGGCGCGAAGGAGCGCGGCGCGATCGCGCGCGGCCACGTGCGCCAGCGCCGCCTTCGCGTTGCCGAGATCGCCCTGCGTACAGTGCGCGCGGACCATGATGACGTAGGCCCGGCTGGTCTTCTGCGCGTAGAGACTGTGCTGGGCCAGGCGGATCGCGTCCGCGCTCTTCCCCGCCTCGAGCGCCGCCTCGGCCTCCGCGAGATCACCGGCAGCCGCCGGGGTGAGCGTCTCCGGTTTCGCGGCGCCACCGCCACCCGACGTTGCGGCGACCGCGCGCTTGGGGGCGTGCTCCGTCTCGACCTCTGGCAGGTCTCTGGCCGCCGCCGTCGGCTCGGGGGGAGACGGTGGCTTCTTCTCGACGGGGAGATCGGCCTTCGGCCCGATCGGCTGCGGCGGCGAGGCAGGCAGCGACGGCTCTTGCGGCATCGCTGGCGGCTTCGGAAAGAGGAACCAGCCCGCCACCCCCGCAACCAGAGCCAGCGCGACCACCAGACCGGCGATCGGGAAGGGTCGGCCGCGTTTCACCCTCTCCGTCGCCACCGGCAGAGGGGCTGCGGCTGGGGCTAGCACCGGCGCCGGCAAGGTCGCGGGGACGGACCGCTGGGACGGCGCCGCCTGTTCGAGGCTGCGGGCGGTGACCGCCTTGACGAAGGCGCCCACGTCGGCAAACCGCTCGTCCCGATTCTTGGCGAGCGCGCGCTCGACCGCGGCGACGACGGCGACGGGCGTCGCGGGCGCGAGCTCCCGCAAGGACGGGGTGGGCGCGTAGACCACCGCGTGGACGACGGACGCGAGCGTGTCACCTAGAAACGGCGGCCGCCCCGCCAGCATCTCGAAGACGATCGCCCCGAACGCGAAGATGTCGGTGCGGGCGTCGATCTCGTCGTTGCGCCCGGTCGCCTGCTCGGGCGCCATGTACTGCGGCGTGCCGATGAGCGCGGCGTCCTGCGTGAGCACGGTCTTGGCGCCGCGGATCTTGGAGATGCCGAAGTCGAGGATCTTGACGACGTCGCGCACCTCACCGCCGGGATCGGTCGGGCAGAGGAAGATGTTGTCGGGCTTCAGATCGCGGTGGACGATCCCCTCGCGGTGGGCCGCCGCCAGCGCCGACCCGATCTGACCCACGATGGCCGTCGTCTGATCAAACGACGGCAGGCCGCGAAAAAGCCGCGCCGCCAGCGTCTCCCCCTGCAGCAGCTCGAGCACGATGTAGGGCGCGCCGTCCGGCAAGGTATTGAAGTCCAGCACCTGGACGATGTTGGGATGGCCGAGCCGCGAGGCGATATCGGCTTCGCGCCGGAAACGGGCCAGGGCCACCGCATCGCTGGTGCCGAAGAGCAGAACCTTGACCACCACGCGCTTGTCGGGAAGCCGAAGGTGCTTCGCCTCCCAAACGGCGCCCATCCCCCCCTGGCCGAGCAGGCGGGTGATCTCGTAGGTCTCGGCGACCACCGTTCCGGATCGCAGCGCCCCCGGAACGTTCGGCGTGACGCCGCCCGCACCCGATGCGGGCCCCACGGGCGGCGCGATCGTGGGATCGGTTGCCGGGTTGGACGGCCGTTCCGCCATTGGATCGCAGATTACATCGATCCCGGCGACCGCGCCGCGCCCAAGGGCGGCGCGGACCTTCGATCAAGTTAGAGTGGCTTGACCGATTCGGCGCGCGGGCCCTTGGGCCCCTGCCCCTCGGTGAACTCCACCCGCTGCCCCTCGCGGAGCTGCTCGAATGTCACACCTTCAACCGCGGAAGAATGAAAGAAAAGATCCTTCCCGCTTCCGGTCGAGATGAATCCAAAACCCTTCTCAGTCAGACGCTTTACTGTACCTTCTGCCACGTTGTGTTGCTCCTTGGCTGCTGAACATACGCGCATACACCAATTTGTCCAGCCCACAGGAGAAGCAAAGGTCGTTAGCCCCCGCCGCGAACCAACATTTGACCGGTTGGATCGGTAGCTTCGACCGTTCCGTCCCCCGAGGCAGAGCGCCCGGAACCGAACTTTCTGAACTGGCCCGCGATGTAGACCTCGGAGGGCGCGGTTATCACCAGCTTGGTGGTTCCCTCCCAGGCCAGGTTTACGACGGCGGTCACTTTCCCATGCACGAGGCTCCTCTGGCCGTCTCCAAGAGCCGCCTTGACGCCGGCGCCGGTGGACCTGTCGTAAAGGGCGGTGACCTTGATCCCCTTGGCCGCCAGAGCGCGCGAGACGATCAGGTAGCGGCCGGCCAGCAGGTCGGTCTTCAGCCCCGCGTCGCTCAGATGATCGACCACCGCTCGGTACGGTCCCTCCAGCAGGTCATCCCAGCGGACCGCATCGACCGTCACGGTGATCCGAGAGGCCAGCGCGAGCTTGGCGTTGTCGCTGTCGGAGGCGGGAAGGATTCCGACCGCCCGGTTCGCGTCGAAGACCCTGGCGACCGAATCGCCCAGCGAGCAGGCCCAGTCCCTCCCGCGGTGAACCACGGTCGACGACGAGACGGAAGTGGATGGTGAGGCCTGGTCGGCAACCAGACTGTCGACCAGGACTTCGGGACCAACGCCCTTGCCGGCATATCGTTTCATGATCGTCCCGGGGCCGAGATTGTTGGTGAGGCCGAAGAAGACGACGTGACCCGTCGCGAAGTCATCCGCGTCGCACCCGGCGACGTCGGGCGTCCTCCCCCCGCGGATCCCCCCGGCGGCGCAACCGGCGAGGGTCACGACAAAGACCCCCGTGAGAACCGCTCTCATCGCGATCAGTGCAGCCGATCCTCGTCTAGTTTTGCTTCCAGGCAGCTCGGGCAAACCTCGGCCCCCAGCGTCCGCGCGACGTCCTCGGCATCCTTGATCTGAAGCGCCGACAGGCCCCTCGGAACGCGGCTGGTACCGCAGTAGGTCCCCGGCGTCGAGCTGTCACGATAGCCCTGCTCCCGGGTGAGCGGGGCGACGACGCGCGCGCGAAGGTGGATGATCACGTGGAGTCCGATGGAAAGAGTACGTGTTTCCCCGGGCGCCGCCACGAATAAGAATCGGCGCCGGCCGGTTTCAAGAGCTGCACGAGAGCATCGAGCAGCCCGCGCGCCGACGGGCCCAATCGGGACGCCTGGCGGCGAAACGCTCGCGCTCCGGCTGCTCGTCGTAGGGGTGGCGCAAGACATCGAGCAGCTCCACCACCTGCGAGGGATCACCCGCCTCGGCCGCATCGATCGCGAGCTGGGCCACGCAGTTGCGCAGGATGTACTTCGGGTTGACCGCATCCATCCGCTGCTTGCGGAGCGCCGGGGGCGTCCCGTCCGCCTGCGCGCAGGTCGCGTAGCGACGAAGCCAGGCGACGGTGCGCGCGCGGGCCGGCTCGGCAAGGCCGGGGAAGCCCGACCCGTCATCCTCGGGGGGGTAATAGGCGTCGGCCAGCGGCGCCAGCAGCGCGTCGTCGGGCGCCCCGGGTCCGAGGTCGACGGGAACGTCGGCGAGGCGCCGAAAGAACAGCGTCATGTCCGTCTCGACCAGGCCCAAAACTTGGTGCAGCTCATCGACAAGCGATCGGTCGGCCTGGGACAGCCCGAGCTTCGCGGCAAAGTGTCGGCTCTGTTCGGCTTCGAGGGTGGCGGTGTAGACCGCGAGCGCATTTTCCAGCAGCGGAATGCTGCCGATGAGCGGAAACAGCGCCTCGGCGAGCCTGACCAGATTCCACTTGGCGACCAGCGGCTGATTCGAGAATCGATACCGACGTTGATCGGCGTCGGTGGTGTTGGGGGTGAAGTCGGGGTCGAAGTGATCGAGGAACCCGAACGGACCGTAGTCGATGGTGAGCCCGAGGATCGACATGTTGTCGGTGTTCATGACGCCGTGAACGAAGCCGACCCGCATCCAGTGCGCCATCATCACGGCCGTGCGCCGGCAGACCTCGGTCAGCCAGGCCGCGTAGGTCTCGGGCGCTGGCGCGCCGAGCTCGGGGAAGTGGTGCCGCAGCGTGTAGTCGCAGAGGCGGGTCAGCACGTCCAGCTCGCCGCGCGCGGCGAAGATCTCGAAGTTGCCGAAACGCAGGAAAGACGGGGCGACGCGACAGACGATCGCGCCCGGCTCCGAGCGCGGATGTCCGTCGTAGAACATGTCGCGCACGATCCGATCCGACGTCGACACCAGGCAGAGCGCGCGGGTGGTCGGCACACCCAGGTGCGCCATCGCTTCACTGCAGAGGAATTCGCGGACGGAAGATCGCAGCACCGCGCGACCGTCGGCCGTCCGCGAGTAGGGGGTCGCCCCCGCACCCTTGAGCTGCAGCTCCCAGCGCTGGCCCTCCGCGTTCAGCACCTCACCGAGGCTGATGGCCCGTCCATCTCCCAGCTGCCCGGCCCAGGTTCCGAACTGATGTCCGCCGTAACAGGCCGCGTACGGTTCCATGCCGGGTGCCAGCGCGTTGCCGGCGAAGATCTCCGTGAAAGCCTCGGAGGCGCAGTCCGCCTCCGAGAGATCCAGCAACCGAGCTACCTCGAAGGCGTGCGCGACGAGGCGTGGCCCGCGCACCGGGATCGGCAAGATCGGCGAGAAGCAGGCGCCGCGCACGCCGCGCACGGCCCGCAGCGTATCGGGATCGCCGGGCAGCTCGCGGACGAAGCTGTTGTCGAACCGCAGCGACGGGAAGCCGGCTCCAGGCTCGAGCCAGACGGGCGCCCGTTCGGAGATCGCGGCACCAGGAGAGCCCACGGACGTTCTTCTGGGGCGCAGCGCGCGGTTTGTCAACCGAGCCGCACGTCGCGCGATCGCCCGACGATCGCGGCCGGCACCGGTCGTCAGAGAACTTCGGACCGAGCCGCATCCGTGCCACAATCCGTCCGTCCATGTACCTCGACCTCAGTCACGCCGATGTCCACAGTGTCGACGGCCGCATCTTCAAGATCACCTTCACCCCCGATTGCATGGAGCACGCCTGCCGTTGCCTGGGGCAGGCCGATCGCCCCCGGAACGATGCCTGCTGCCAGTACGGAGCCGACGTTTTCGTTCCGGAGCGCCAGGCGATTCTCCGCCGTGCGACCGAGATCGCGTCGGTATTGAAAGAAAACCGGCGGGATCCCGCTGGCTGGTTCGACGACGCCGATCCCGAGCCGGACCCAGACGCGCCGGCGGGCATCATCTTGCGGACTGCGACCGCCGATCCGGACGACGAGACATCGGGATGCGTTTTTCTCCAGCACGGCGGCGAGCGCGGTTGTGGCCTGCACCGAGCGGCGCTGGTGCACGGATTCGCACCGGCGGAGATCAAGCCGACGGTCTGTCGCCTCTACCCGGTCTCCTTCGATCTGGGACGCCTCGGATTGAGCCCCGACTTCAACCACTACTCCTGTGCGGGCGCGGAAGGTCCCACCGTCTATCGGCTGATGCGTGAGGCCATCGGCGAGATCTTCGGGGCGTCCCTGGTGCAGGAGCTCGACCGGTTGGAGTCGCGGGTCGGGGGATCCCGGCTGCGCGTTCTGCCGACCGCGACGGGCTCGCAAGAGGATCGTCTGACCTCCGCCGACTGACAGTTTCTTCGCGGGGACCGTTCGTATTTCGACACCCGCGCCCTCGATCCACCGCCGCACCCGCGCGCCGAGCCCTCGATTCATCCGCGCGCCCGCTCGCCGCGCCGCCTGGCATGCCGGCTGCACAAGCGGTGCAGCATGCATCGCCACCTGATGAACCTGCTTCCGGTGCTCCTGTCGGG
>Ga0080027_10000763_pt1 | contig 13400 bp, 12 predicted proteins | sample OrgsoiDNA2013046_FD_70962 | JGI IMG/M metagenome (GOLD analysis project Ga0080027, IMG submission 70962) | Permafrost soil microbial communities from the Arctic, to analyse light accelerated degradation of dissolved organic matter (DOM) -... | ecosystem: Environmental > Terrestrial > Soil >... | reverse complement strand
CCTTTCTGCGTACCAAAGAGTGCGCTTCCGCTAATATCCACCAGTAACATCACCGTAAGTTCTCTTTCTTCTTCAAATAATTTGCTGTAGGGATGATTGAATCGGGCTGAAACATTCCAGTCAATAAACCTGATATCATCACCCGGATAGTATTCCCTCACTTCCCGAAAACTCATGCCCCTTCCTTTAAATGCACTGTGGTATTCTCCCGTAAAAAGATGGCGGGTGAGACGTTTGCTTTTTATTTCAAGCTCCCTGACTTTCTTTACTATTTCCTGAGGCGTTAACATGGTTGGAAGAAGCTTATATTTCTATCTGAAATTTCTCTTAACAGTTACGGAACCTGAATGGCTTTTAAAACCTCATCGATCACATAATCCGCATTCACATTTTCTGCTTCAGCTTCATAGGTGAGACCGATCCTGTGTCTTAAAACATCCTTGGAAATAGATCGGACATCTTCCGGAATCACATATCCTCTTTTATTAAGGAAAGCGTTTGCCTTTGCTGCCAGTGCAAGGTTGATACTTGCACGGGGTGATCCGCCATAAGAAATCATGGATTTTAATTTTTCAAGCCGGTATTTATCAGGATTCCTTGTTGCAAAAACGATATCCAGAATATAATTTTCCAGCTTCTCATCCATATAAATTTTTCTGGTCAGATCCCTCGCTTCTAAAACTTCCTTCATGGAAACAACCTGATTCAGTGCGGGTTGTTTTATTCCCTGCATATGCTGACGAATAATTAATTGTTCTTCCTGTTTGGAAGGATAAGTAACGATCACCTTCATTAAAAAACGGTCCTGCTGCGCTTCCGGTAATGGATAAGTGCCCTCCTGTTCCAATGGATTTTGTGTGGCCAGAACCAGAAAGGGTTCATCTAAAACATAACTCGTGTCTCCAATCGTAACCTGTCGTTCCTGCATCGCTTCCAATAAGGCACTCTGAACTTTAGCCGGAGCCCGGTTGATCTCATCAGTCAATAAAAAGTTTGCAAAAATGGGACCCTTGCGCACGACAAATTCGTGTTTCTGCTGGTTGAAGATCATTGTACCGATTACGTCGGCAGGCAGGAGATCGGGCGTGAACTGAATGCGGCTGAATTTTCCGTGGATGGTTTGCGCAAGAGACTTTATAGTAAGTGTTTTAGCCAGTCCGGGTACACCTTCCAGCAGAATATGTCCATTGGTGAGCAACCCGATTAACAAGCGGTCAAGCATATATTGTTGTCCGACAATTACGCGGCTGATTTCGGCCCTCAGTTTGTCAATAAATTGTCCCTGAATCTGTATTTTCTCGTTCAGAACCCGGATATCTTCGGCCGTATACATGATAATAAAAATTAGGTTGCAAAATACGGATTCCATTCTAGCTTAAATCCTAAATAGATGCTCTATACTGCAATAAATCTGCTTAAATTTAGTTACGATTATTAACCATTTTGATGATTATGAGGAATTCTAACTATCTATTTTCATCTCTGTTGATTTTGATGGGTTTTATTGCATGCAAAAAATCAGACAATCCCGCTGCCCCTTCAAATGCAAGGACTGTCGCAAATTTCTCAGGTAACTATAGTTTAACTGCATTGTTGGCGAATTATGGAGGTTATAGTTTCAATGTTTATGATACATTACCAGACTGCCAGAAAGACAATATCATTACCTTAAATTCAAATTTTACTGCAGATTTTGTTGACGCCGGAACAAAATGTGTACCGCCCTCTGATTCATTAAGTACCTGGAGCCTCTCTGCAAATACGGATACGATTTATTTAGCCGGAAATGCTGGCTTAATCAAATCCTGGGACGGGAAAACACTGATATTGACCTCCAATGAGTCAATCAATGGTTATGCTGTTGTGGCAACAACAACCCTGACGAAGAAATAACTGATGAATAGTATTCGATTTAAAGTATATCGTTTACACACTGTAAACTAAGAAAGGTATTTTCCTACGATCGGCATTCTTCTTCCAACCCCAAAAGCTTTGCTGCTCACCCTGATAATGGGACAGAACTGGTTTCTTTTGTATTCATTGGTATTCACCAGTTTTAAAACACGCTTTACGAGGGATTCGTCCACGCCCATGCCAATGATTTCACGTGGGCCCTTTCTTTTTTCTATATAGAGATATAATATCTTATCCAATAAAGCATACTCCGGCAGACTATCACTATCCTTCTGACCGGGGCGAAGCTCGGCAGATGGCGCTTTTTCGAGAATGGAAACCGGAATGATTTCTTCCCTCCGATTGATGTATTGCGCCAGTGCATAAACCTGCATTTTATACACATCACCCAGTACGCTTAATCCGCCTGCCATATCACCATAAAGTGTTCCATAGCCCGTAGATAATTCACTTTTGTTCGATGTATTCAGAAGAATATAGCCAAACTTGTTTGCGATAGCCATCAGCAGATTTCCCCTCGTACGACTCTGAATATTTTCTTCCGCCACATTAAATGGCAGATCATTAAAAATGGGTTTTAATGTTGAAAGAAAACTTTCATATACTTTTTCGATCGGAAGCAAATCAAATGGATTGCCCAGTTTTTTGGAAATAGTCACGGCATCTATCACAGAATTTTCACTTGAATATTTGGAAGGCATCGCTACGGCAAGTACATTCTCCTTACCCAGGGCCCTGCATGCCAGTGCCAGCGTAACCGCACTGTCGATACCGCCGCTGCTGCCCAGCAACGCTTTTGTAAATCCCATTTTCTTAAAATAATCCCTTATCCCAAGGAGGAGTGCATCATGGATCTCACGGATATTATTTTCTCTTGTGAGATAAGCGATGATTTCTTCGGGCCTTAATATTGTCGCCGATGTAAAAGCAGGAATGGTTTCATTGATCGTCGGATAGCTTATTTCCGTATCAATGATCCGGAAATCTTCTTCAAAAACATTTAACTGAAACGTGCAATTCGCCTGTTTATCATAAACCACACTGCCTCCGTCAAAAACAATTTCTGTCTGCGATCCCACAGCATTGCAATAATAAATGGGTAGTTTGTATTTGAGTACGTTCTGTCGCACGACGGCCCGGCGATCTTCCTCATGATCATAATCAAATGGAGATGCTGAAATATTGATCATCAAATCCGGTCGCTGAGGCATGAGCTTGTCCATCGGACAAATCCTGTATAACGGATTGTCGCCGAGGTTCCAGATATCCTCGCATATCGTAAGTGCAATGCGCTTACCCATAAATGGTATAACCTGCCATTCGAATCCGGGTTCGAAATACCTGTATTCGTCAAAAACATCATAGGTTGGCAAACAGGTCTTGGTTACAATCGCTTTGACCTCTCTTTCATGTAAAAACCAGGCTGCATTGAAGAGATCTTTGCCCTTAGGATCCTTATTTGGAGCAGGGCAGCCAATGATGACCGCAATATCTGCTGTATGCGATTTAATTTCCTCAACAGAAGCATAACAGCGATTTAAAAAATCTTCAAATTCCAGGAAGTCCCTCGGTGGATAGCCGCAAACAGATAATTCTGAAAAAACGGCCAGGTCCGCTCCGCCTTCCTTTGCCTTTTCAATGCCCTGGATAATTTTTGCTGTATTGTATTCAAAATGTCCAATATGGTAATTCTGCTGAACCAACGCGATTTTCATTGTACAAATTTACTGCTAAGGCATGGAATACTATCTTGCGGAGAGTAACGTTTCTATGCAAGTGAACAAAAGGTTAATCCCCATTTCCATACTGTTTATTTTCGGCTGTAATTCCGCAAAGAAAGCACCCGATGTTTCGGATATTCCCGTTGAAGTACATGTTGAAAGATTTGACAAGGCTTTTTTTGCACTGGATACGAACAGTGTGGAAGCCGGTCTACTGGCACTCGGTCATCAATATCCTTATTTTATCAACGATTTTGCAGTAAATATTTTAGGAACCAGCCCCCTGTCAGATACCAGTAAATATGCCTTCTTCGCCTGCCGTCGGTTTATAAGCAGTTATATGCCTGTGAAAGATTCACTGGATATCAGTTTCACCAATATGAAAAATATTGAAGACGGACTCAAAAAGGGATTTCAGTTTATAAGGTATTATTTTCCCAAATATAATCTGCCCCCAAAAGTGGTGGCCTATATCGGCCCGTTTGATGCTCCGGGTGTGGCGCTAACCCGCTATACCCTCGCGATCGGATTGCAATTATATGCCGGTAAACAGTTCCCTTTTTATCTGAGTAACCAGGGACAGGAGCTTTTTCCCCTCTATATTTCCAGGCGGTTTGAACCACCGTATGTCGTTCCCAATTGTATGAAGGCACTTGCAGAAGATATTTTTCCAGACCAGAGCCAGGGCAAAACACTGATAGAACAAATGATTGAAAAAGGTAAAAACTGGTGGCTCCTGGACCAGCTTTTGCCTGAAACAGCCGACAGTTTAAAAACGGGATATACGCAAAGACAGCTGTCATGGTGTATATCCAACGAAGGACAGATATGGAATTACTTTCTGGACTTAAATCTGTATTCCCTGGAACCCGATCTCATCAAGAATTATATTGGAGACGCCCCAAATACACAAGGTATGCCCGATATTTCGCCGGGAAATATCGGACAATGGGTCGGCTGGCAGATCGTTAAAAAATATGCCTCCCTACACCCGGAAATTAGCCCTGAAATGCTAATGAAAACCCCGGATCGAAGCATTTTTGATGAAGTGAAGTATAAGCCTAAATAAGCAGTAATTTTGCAAATTCAAAACAAGCACGTATGTCCAAGCTGAACAGCTTTCGGTGGAGTATGGAGAGTGAGCCACATAAGCCCAGGACCAAGGAAATTATTTATAAACACCCGGAAATCAGGACTTTAATTGGTAGAAATCCCTGGACCTTCGGAGTAATTTTGCTATGTGTGGTATTCCAGGTGGTTCTGGCTTATTTTCTACGCGAATCTTCCTGGTGGCTGGTTTTTGGAATTGCCTATCTCGGCGGCGCATTTGCAAGTCATACACTGTATGTATGTATCCATGAAGCTGCCCATAACCTGATCTTTAAAAAGAGTTTTTATAATAAAATTGCTGCGATAACAGCCAATCTGCCCCTCGTTTTTCCAAGTGCCATTTCATTTCAAAAATACCATCTGAAACACCATTCCTACCAGGGTGTGGAAGAGCTGGATGCGGATATGCCCTATCGTTGGGAAGCCAGACTGATTAATAATTCTGGTTTTGGAAAAGCACTCTGGCTTCTTTTATATCCGATTTTTCAAATGATCAGGCCAGGACGAATTAAGGAAGTCAGGCTGATGGACAAATGGACCGTGGTGAATATCATTGTCCAGACTCTTTTTATGGGCGTTTTTATTTATTTCCTTGGATGGAAATCAACAGTTTATATGACGGCCAGTTTCTTTTTTTCAGTAGGTCTCCATCCATTGGGTGCCCGTTGGGTTCAGGAACATTTTTTAACCCATGGCGATCAGGAAACCAAGAGCTATTACGGAATGATGAATACGGTAAATCTGAATGTGGGATTTCACAATGAACACCATGATTTTCCATCCGTACCATGGAATAAATTACCCAAGATCAAAAAGTTTGCCGGCAGTTATTATGATACGCTGGGGCATCACACCTCATATACAATCCTGCTTTTTAAATTTTTGTTCGACAGAAATCTCTCCGTCTATTCCAGAATGGCGCGGGATAACAGGGGATCCAAGATGAAGAACCAGACTGTTGAAAAAGCAGAATCCCTGAATCTTTAAATTTAAATTTTCTTAGATCTTAGTCGGTATAACAATACAATTTGAAAGTTTTAGGTTTTTATCTTCTGACTTAAAAGTGGAAACGCGATTTTAAACCAGGAGCTGTATTTCTCCGGACGCTGATTCAAATCCTGCTCGATATCTTGCATAGAACGAAAACAATAATCATTTACTTCCTGTTTGTCAGGATTTAATAAGCCATTGTAAGTTCCTGTATAGACATGATCGAATTCATATTCGGTGAGACCGTTATCGAATTCCGTACGATAAATAAAATCAAAAATTTTTTCAAGCGAGGTTTCGATTCCCATTTCTTCCATTAGTCTTCTTCCCGCTGCCTCTTCAATTTCTTCACCCGGACGAGGATGCGAACAACAGGTATTGGTCCATAAACCAGGACTATGGTATTTTCCCAAAGCCCTTTGCTGCAAAAGCATCTCACCTTTCTGATTAAATATAAAAACACTGAAAGCCCTGTGTAATAGGGCTTTCCGGTGTGCTTCAATTTTTTCTATTGTACCTGTCTGTTCATCCTGTTCATTGACCAGGATCACTTCTTCGAACATATTAAAATTGTTGGATCTGCGCTTTCAGCAATTTACGTGCAAAGTGAATACGGCTTTTGATGGTACCCAGGGGTTCACGCAACATGTCTGCTATTTCATGATATTTATATCCATCAAAATAAAGCAGAAAAGGATTCCTGAAAATTTCAGGCAGTCCATGAATTGCACCCTGAATATCTCTGATACGCAGATTGCTTTCTGCGTTTCCTGTGATGACTGTAGACTGACTGTTGTTTAAGAGATAGTCGTTCGGAGAAGCATCAAAGATTGTTTTTTGTTTCGCACGGCGCCGATAATTATTGATAAAAATATTACGCATGATGGTATACAACCATGCTTTAATATTGGTTCCGACATTGTATTTATCCTTATTGGCAATGGCCCTGTATAATGTTTCCTGAAAAAGATCCTTCGCTTCCTCGCTATCCCTTGTTAAAGTGATGGCAAACGGCTTCAAAAATTCAGCATTAGTGACCAGTAGCTGGTTGAATTCAAGAGCACCCATTTTTCAATTATTTACTATAATAAAGATAAAAATAATGCCAAGACGAATTGTCAGCTAAAGGACAAGCGGAGAAATCTAATTGTTAAATTTTAAACGCCATTGAGTCACGTATCCTATGACAAAGATGCAATAACGCAGAAGGTTTATGGTAATTGGTCTGCTCTTAAAGTGAAGGATTTAATAGAACACCGGAATCCAAAAGTTTTTTAACCGTGTTGGCGATTGTGGAAGAGGCACGCAGGATGTTGATATGCCTTATATTGTGAAGATCTGAACCTAAAAGACTTACATATTTCTTTTTGATGAGATATTGAGCGAGTTCTTCCTGCTTTTTCCCATAATAGCCACAAAGAGAAAGCAGGTTAAGCTGAAATATGCAGTCCATATCATGTAATTCGTCGTAGAGATTTTTATGTGCTCCAAAATACAGATAGCGCTCCGGATGAGCAATTATGGGTTGATATCCTTTAATCTGAAGCTGAAATAGTTTATCCTTGAGATCCATGGGTTGTCTGATAAAAGAAAACTCAACCAGCACCATATTTTTATGAATGGTAAGTAATGGAATATTTTGTTCCAGCAGTTCATCAACATGTTCATCAAGAAAATATTCGGCAGCTCCACGAAACTCAACTTTCATTTCAGTTGTTGCCAGTCTTTCTCTGACAAGCCGCGCACCGTTCTCAATCATCTCATGGGTATTTTTAAACATTTCCCATTGCACATGCGGTGTGGCAATAAATTTCCGGTATCCCAGTTTATTCATTGCCCGGATCATTACGATGGATGACTCCAGATCCGTGGCGCCATCATCAATTCCCGGAATCAGGTGATTGTGCATGTCCGCAATCAATCCTGATAAATCTGCCGGCTCAATTTCCTTCTTCCTGAATAATCCCAACATATTTTTTCTTTGACCTTTGGTCGTTTGCCTTAACTAACGGCCTACTTTTTCTGATATTCCTTATATACCGAACGAATACCATCTTCCAATGAAATGGCTGCCTCCCAGCCCATCGATTTCATTTTTGAAACATCCATCAGTTTGCGGGGTGTGCCATCCGGTTTTGATAAATCTTTTTGAATTGATCCTTTGTATCCTGCAATCCCTGCAATCAAATGAGCCAATTCAAGAATGCTAAGATCGTTGCCCACACCCACATTCACTAATCCTGCTTCATTATAATTTTCCATCAGAAAAAGACATGCGTCTGCCAGATCATCCACATGCAGGAATTCTCTTTTAGGTTCACCTGTTCCCCAGATGGTTACAAATGGATCCTGATTTATTTTTGCTTCATGAAATTTTCTTATCAGTGCAGGAAGTACATGAGAATTTTTAAGATCATAATGATCATTTGGCCCATAAAGATTCGTTGGCATCACAGAAATAAAATTGCATCCATATTGTGCCCTGAATGCATCACAAAGTTTTATGCCTGCGATCTTCGCAATGGCATAGGGTTCATTGGTCTGCTCCAGAATACCGGTAAGCAGATATTCTTCCTTAAGCGGTTGAGGTGCCATTCTGGGATAGATACAGGATGAACCAAGAAACATCAGTTTTTGCACATCAGATTTCCATGCTTCATAAATAATATTGGATTCTATCATGAGGTTTTCATACAAAAAATCCGCACGATATATATTATTTGCATTTATGCCACCCACTTTTGCAGCAGCAAGAAATACAAAATCCGGTTTTTCTGATGCGAAGAAAGCATGTACTTCTTTCTGATCCCGTAAATCAAGTTCCTGGGAAGTCCGGCAGACCAGGTTATCGTATCCTTCTTTTTCCAACCTCCTTTTCAGTGCGGATCCCACCATACCCCGATGTCCGGCTATATATATTTTATCATGCTTCTTCATAGATCATGTTTGATATCATTGCCAGATATTAATTGTTGACGCCAATTTCAGCGTGAACAGATAATAGTTAACAATTAACAATTTTCTATTCGTATTGATTCTTAATCTCAAATCCTGATTCTTTCAGGATCTTTTCTCTCCTGAAGAGATCGAGATCCGCATGTACCATTTCTTTTACAAGTGCGGGAAGATCATATTTAGGTATCCAGCCAAGTTTAGTACGCGCTTTGGTAGGATCTCCGATCAAAAGATCCACTTCGGTAGGACGAAAATATTTTGGATCTACAACAACTACCTTTTTCCCTTTTTCAATTTGATAATCCGGATTGTTACAACTTAAAATTTCTGCATATTCCTTTTCATCCTTTCCTTTAAACTCGAGCTGGACACCGATTTCATTGAATGCCATTTTTACAAAATCACGAACCGTTGTTGTAACGCCTGTTGCAATAACATAATCTTCGGCTACCTCCTGCTGCAGAATCAGCCACATGGCTTCAACATAGTCTTTAGCATGACCCCAGTCACGACGTGCATCCAGATTTCCAAGAAATATTTTATCCTGCAATCTCATCCCGATTTTTGCAACTGCTCTGGTAATTTTTCGCGTAACAAATGTTTCTCCGCGCAGCGGCGATTCATGGTTGAATAGGATCCCATTGGCAGCAAACATCTGATACGCTTCACGATAGTTCACCGTCATCCAGTAAGCATAAAGTTTTGCCACCGCATAGGGTGATCTTGGATAAAACGGTGTGGTTTCTGATTGGGGAACTGCCTGGACCAAACCATATAATTCGGAGGTGGATGCCTGGTAGATCTTCGTTTTCTTTGTGAGGCCCAGCAGTCTGACAGCTTCCAGTATCCGCAATGTGCCGATACCATCTGCATTCGCTGTATATTCAGGTGTTTCAAAACTTACATGCACATGGCTCATTGCGCCAAGGTTATATATTTCATCCGGTTTTGTTTCCTGGATAATGCGGATCAGGTTGGTACTATCCGTAAGGTCTCCATAATGCAGGCGGAAATGAACATTTTTTTCATGTGGATCCTGATAGAGATGATCGATCCTGTCTGTATTAAAAAGTGAGCTTCTTCTCTTAATACCATGGACCTGATAACCCTTATCCAGCAAAAGTTCACTTAGGTAAGCGCCATCCTGACCAGTAACTCCTGTAATCAATGCAACTTTCGACATGTTTATTTCTTTAAAAACTGTGTAATTTTTCTCAATGGTTTCAAATATAAAGTAAAAAAATAAGGCTTCAAACCATTCATCCGCCAGGCTTCCCGGTCTTCGCGGTTAGCCTTCATCCTGTTTCTGAAAGAGGCATTACTCATGCCTCCGGATTTCATCTTTACAATGACCTGTGGAATATAAGTCGCAGCCATATTATATTTCAATAAAATGCGTAACATCATTTCATAGTCAGCAGCAGAACGTAATCTTGTGTCGAAAAGGCCCACCTGATCGTATACTGATTTTCGCACAAAAAAAGTAGGATGCGGTGGCATCCAGCCCCAGTAAAAAGATCCTGAGTGGTAATTTCCAGACTTCCAGGTTCTCGTAATGCGTTCAACTTTTTCTGCATCTGTATATTGAAGATCTGCATAGCAGGCCTGTATGGATGTATCCTGAAATACGCGCACCACACTTGAAAGTACTTTAGTATGCGCATAAATATCATCTGAATTCAGGATGCCGATAATTTCTCCTGTTGCAGCACGAATTCCTTTATTCATCGCATCATAAATTCCTTCATCCTTTTCTGAGATCAGTGTGGATACATGAGGAAATCGTTGCACGATATTCAGCGTATCGTCCTGAGAATGCCCATCCACAACGATATGTTCAATCAATGTATGATCCTGTTCCTCCACCGAACGCATCGTTGCTCCTATCGTTTCTGCACTGTTTAATGTTGTTGTGATAATGGAAACTAACATATTTAGCTATCTCTTAATAACGCAATTTTCAATGACCAGCATATCCATATTGGTTCTTAAGAAACAATCAAGGGCATGCTCGGGAGAATTCACAATGGGTTCATTTTCATTAAAAGAAGTGTTTAGCAATATGGGAATACCCGTTTTCCTGCGGAAAGACTCAATGAGCTGATAATATCTTGGCGCAATGAGAAGGTCAACCGATTGTAGCCTGCCCGTACCATCCACATGTGTAACTGCAGGGATCAATGCCTGTTTTTCCTTCCTGATCGGAAATACTTTTTCCATAAAGGGTACTTCATCAGAGACTTCAAAATATTCGTCTACATATTCTTTCAGAATGGAAGGCGCGAAGGGTCTGAAACTTTCCCTTCTTTTTATTTTAGAATTCAACAAATCCTTAGCATCCGTTCTGCGCGGATCTGCAACAATTGAACGGGCGCCAAGCGCCCTGGGTCCGAATTCTGCCCTTCCGCTAAACCAGCCTACCACGCCGGCATGAATGAGTTCGTCCGTTACGACGTCATAAATTTCTGATTCCGGAAATCTTGTGTAAGAGATTCCGCGCGACTGTAAATAAATTTCAATTTCTTCGTTACTGAACCTGCTGCCTGTGAATGCAGAGTATACCGGAGCCTGACGTGGTTGTTTTAATTCCTGGTTGTAAACATAAAGTGCAGCCCCCATGGCAATGCCTGCATCATGACCTGCCGATGGAATATAGATATTTTCAAATCCTGTATTCCGGCTGAGCTTTCCATTCGCTACAGAATTCTGGGCAACGCCCCCGGCAATACAAATATTTTTTAATCCTGTTTTTTTTTGGAGCGCATTTAAAATATGGAAGATGAGTAATTCCGTGATGCGTTGCACTGAAGCGCCAAGATCTTTATGATACTGAGTAAGCGGTTCATCTTTTTTTCTTTCCGCACCGAACTGTTCAGTCATATACTTCGAAAACAGAGGGGCCACCACCGGAATATGATCTTCTCCATATGAAATAATTCCGCTTTTGGCAGACCTGAAATATTTTTGATTCAGATGAAACAGGCCATTTTCCCGGAATTCCAATACGTCCCTTAATTTCTCTACATATTTTGGTTCTCCGTAAGGAGCCAGACCCATTACCTTATATTCATCTCCATAATGAGGAAATCCCAGAAGTTGGGTGAAGGCTGTATAAAATAAACCAGCACTATGTGGAAAATCCACCGAGTCGAGTACCTGCATCTGGTTGCCCTTACCCATGGCCGTCATCGTTGTAGTAAAATCACCGGAACCATCAATGGATAAAATAGCCGACTCATCAAATGGCGATGCAAAAAAAGCTGAAGCAAGATGGCTCCGGTGATGCTCTACCTGGTGAATTTTTGTTTTAATTATTTTTTCATCAATGGAAGCATCCAGACTTTTAAATTCTGCATTAAGGGAAGAGACTTTTTTCGCATTGAGCAACCTGTCCCTTACCGCACCTAATCCACCGCCGGGATTTTTCAGAAGAAACATAATTTTTTTAAATAGTTTCGCATAAGGGTCACGGCCGATCGCAATATGATCCACCTCTTCCAAAGTGATTCCCGCTTCCCTGAGACAAAAAGAAATCGCCATGGATGGAAATCCTGCCCAGTGTTTTACCCGTCGAAATCTTTCTTCCTCAGTTGCAGCTATTAAAATGCCATCCTTAAAAATGGCTGCTGAAGAATCTGCGTGATATGCATTAAGTCCCAGAATAAACATCAGCTAAATAATTTTAAATATGCCTGTTTAACGTTAGAATTTTCAATATGCTGCCGGGCAAATTCCCTGCTGCCTTGACAACGCTCGTCAAATGTTGCCTGATCCCAGCTGGCGGCTTCCATTAATGCATTTTCCCATGGCTTTGTATTACCTAGAGGCAGATCCCAGCCGGCATGTTTTTGCTTCAACCCAAGCCAGGGTGTTCTGTCGCTGATCAAACAGGGTCTGCCTGCCGATAAGGCTTCGAAGATAGCATGTCCGAAATTTTCTCCTAATGTGGGCAGAACAAACAGATGTTTTTTTTCAATGGCCGGAACAACCTGAGCGTGAATCAGGGATCCCTTATACTGAATTTTAACATGTTCCGGCATCAGAGAGATTTTTTCTTTTGCTGCCTGCCAGTATTTTTCGTCTTCGATATCTCCATAGATTGTAAAATCTACATTCATATGATTAGCAGTCGCCTTCAGTACATCAAGGAAAAAGTTCAGGTTTTTTATTGGGAGTATCCTGGAAATATAAACCGCCTGGAGTTCATTTATTTTTTTATTTATTCTTGTAAGTTGCGCAGGAAGTGATCCTGAAAAATTAGGAATCAGTGCAGGAGACATTGCATTTGGAAAATAGCGGGTAATGTCTTTTTGTTCCTGTTCATCCGTCGCATGAAAATAAATGCGGTCCATTATATGCAGCCTGTTCAACAGAGAAATAAATAATTTTTTTTTTGATGATTTGTATTGTATTGCAGACTCCCTTAACATACCGCGTGGTGATAAAACCATTTTCGCTTTGATTTTTTTCCTCCAGAACAATATCATGGGCAAAATGCTAAACCGGTAGGAGTACATGCTGTTGAGATAGATGAAATCCGGCTGCTGGGTATGGATGAGTCTTTTAAGTACTGAAATTTTTAGTTTCCGCGCAGTAGCATAATAAACCTGGATGCCCGGCTCCCTGCTTATCCATTCATTGTTCACTATACCCGGATAAATTTCTTTTTCGCCGAGATCCCTGTCGGAGGTTAAAATTGAAATATTATAA
>Ga0080027_10000759_pt1 | contig 13467 bp, 10 predicted proteins | sample OrgsoiDNA2013046_FD_70962 | JGI IMG/M metagenome (GOLD analysis project Ga0080027, IMG submission 70962) | Permafrost soil microbial communities from the Arctic, to analyse light accelerated degradation of dissolved organic matter (DOM) -... | ecosystem: Environmental > Terrestrial > Soil >... | reverse complement strand
TTCGTACTGGTCCATCTTATTAAATATATAAATCACCGGTTTGTCAAAGGCATTGATCTCCTGCAGCGTTTTATTCACTACACCGATCTGCTCCTCGTACCGCGGATGTGATATATCCACCACATGAAGCAGTAAATCTGATTCGCGCACTTCATCCAGCGTACTTTTAAAACTCTCCACAAGATGATGCGGAAGTTTCCTGATAAATCCAACCGTATCACTCATCAAAAATGGCACATTCTCGTAAACCATTTTACGCGTGGTCGTGTCCAGCGTGGCAAACAATTTATTCTCTGCAAATACTTCACTCTTGCTCAGCAGATTCATCAGCGTCGACTTGCCTACATTGGTATATCCAACGAGCGCCACGCGCACAAGCTCTCCTCTTTCTTTTCTTTGTGTAGATGCCTGTCTGTCGATTTCTTTTAATTTTTTCCGGAGCAGGGTAATCTTATCGCGTACAATCCGTCGATCCGTTTCAATTTCTGTTTCACCCGGGCCCCTGGTTCCGATACCACCTCCCAGTCTTTCCAGATGCTTCCACATCCCGCGTAACCTGGGCAATAAATATTGATACTGCGCGAGCTCCACCTGGAGTCTTGCCTGTGCTGTTTTTGCCCTGCGCGCAAAAATGTCGAGGATCAGATCGGACCGGTCAATCGTTTTAGTATCCAACACTTTTTCAATATTGGTAATCTGCGATCCGGAAAGTTCATCATCGAAGATCACCACACGGATATCCTTACTCTGAATATAGGCTTTGATTTCTTCCAGCTTGCCCTTGCCGATAAATGTCTTACTATCGGGATGCGCAAGCTTCTGCACAAATTTGCGTATCGTTTTTGCTCCTGCAGTCTCTGCCAGAAAAGCGAGTTCATCAAGGTATTCATTCACCTGCTGTTCTGTCTGGTCCTGCTGCATCACAGCTACTAAAACAGCCTGCTCCTCGGGCTGCATGATATGTCGCTCTACTGCCAAATCAATAAATTTCGCTAAAGATAAGATGGATGGAATGGGAATAGAAAATAAGAAATCATCTTATAATCCACTCAGCAGAATACCAATTGAATAAGGATTTATCTGCGGGCCGGCAGTATTGGTCAGCAGGGGCGTAAGGGCCACCTGTCCGAATACGCCGATGAATCCGTAATTGACCCTGAATGTTCCAAGAATCCGGCCACTATTAAAGAATTGTTTCGAACTGTTCTTCGTGATATATTCCTGTACGACCACATCATTTGCATTCTCCAGATTCTTTGCTTTGGTATAGGCACTTAATAAAACGCCAGCCTTAATACCCAATGCAATTTTCCAGCTTTTATTTGTGTTTTCCGGATTGAATACATACCGGAGTTCAAGAGGTAATTCCAAATAGGTCGTGACCAGTTTATATTTCTTAAAATGAAATGTATTACTTACATCCGTAAAAGCGAGTGTTTGATTTGGTGCGGCAACCAGCACATTGGTTTTATCGAAGAAGATATTGCTCACGCCGATACCAATGCCGGCACCCACGCTAAAATGAGGATCCGTTTTAAAAGGGAAATCATACATAAAATAAAATGCAAACCCACGGGAGAATCCGGTCGTCCTCATGGAATCTGTTTTCCCTATCCAGTTATCATAACTGAATTCAATCAGAAAATGATCATTTGCACGGTTCTCCAGATTCAGTGAGGTATAGGTAACTTTCTTCTTCGCAATGGTATCCTTCTGATGGGAATAATAAGTTACAGGTGGTTTTGTCGTCTTCGTCGTATCAGCCTGTGCAAAAACAGCATGGCCTAAAAAAATAAACAATGCCATGCTAAAAAACTTCTTCATATTTTCAATTGAGTGACAAATGTATTGGCCTTGAGGTTAATAAAAGGTTAAAGCAATCATTAAAAAAGCCCATAGCGATGGCTATGAGCCGTTGAATTACAATGTGTTTTAAGAAAAATGAACGTGGACCCTGCTGGGCTTGAACCAGCGACCCTCTGATTATGAGTCAGATGCTCTAACCAGCTGAGCTAAGGGTCCCGCCTTTTCAGGCCCAGCAAAAATAAAGCATTCAACTTCAGGTTTAAAATTTAATCCGTTTTATTCACCCTGCGTACATTCGGTAAGTTGTTTAAAATATCTGTCATGAAATTTTTAAAGTCCTTCCTGTTTTTTGTCATTCTGCTCAGTACATTAAATGGTTTTACGCAACCCTTTGCAGAAGAAATTCAGGCCTTCAAAAAACAGGATATTTTAAAGCCTCCCCCGGACAGTCCAATTCTTTTTGTCGGGAGTTCTTCTTTTCGCATTTGGACGGATATGGATAAAGCCTTTAGCGGCTATCCTGTTATTAACAGGGGTTTCGGCGGTTCAACATTTCCTGATCTGATCCGATATGCGCAGGATATCATCATTCCATACCACGCAAAACAGATTGTTATTTATTGCGGCGATAATGATCTCGCATCTTCGGATTCCATCAGTGCCGATATGGTGTTTGAAAGATTCAGGAGCCTCTTTGAAATTATCCGGAGCCAGCAGCCGGGAGCAGAGATTGCATTTGTTTCCATTAAACCCAGTCCGAGCCGCTCAAGGCTCAGGGCAAAAATGGAAGAAGCAAACCTCCTTATTAAAACTTTTCTTTCCATAAATAATCATACAGCCTTTATAGATGTTTATCATCAAATGCTGAATCCCGACGGATCGGTGATGACAACTATTTTCAGGGAAGATAAATTGCATATGAATGCAGGCGGATATGTGATCTGGCAAAAAACCATTCTCCCTTATTTGATAAAATAATTTTTTAAATCCGGGATACATAAAATATGGAAAACGTAGAAAATATCATTTTTGACCTGGGGGGTGTCATTATGGATATTGATGTGAAAGAAACACTGAAGGCATTTACGCAGTTGGGAGCAAAGGATATTCATCGCTATTTCGGACATGGCTTTGCGGCATCGTTTTTCAGTGATCATGAATCAGGCAGAATTTCTGACGAAGTTTTCCTGAAAGAGATCAAAAACCTGCTCGGTAAGGAAGTAAAGGACGAAACCCTGACGGAAGCCTGGAACGCGCTGCTCCTGAATTTTCCGCCTGAGCGGATTAACCTGTTGAAAAGCCTAAGGTCAAAATACCGGATCTTCCTGTATAGTAATACCAATGCCATTCATTACCGGAAATTCAGTGAAATCTACCGGAATTCCTTCAATAATGAACTGGAAGGGCTTTTTGAAAAAGCCTATTTTTCCCATATTTTGGGCCAAAGAAAGCCCGAAACGGCCGGTTTTGAGCAGATAGTTGCCGAAAACGGGCTAAATCCGGCAAAAACGCTTTTTGTGGATGATGCTATAATTAATGTGGAAGGCGCCATGAAAACCGGGCTGAAAGGACTCTATCTTCCACAGGGTTTTTTTATTACGGACATTTGCTGGTGAGTGGATTTTCCGGCCCGCTAAAATTACTTCACTTCCTCAAAATCAATATACTCTCCTCCCTTGGAACTGCTCGACCTGGGCGGATTCGGAGGATTCGGAGGATTCGGAGGATTCGAAGAATTTGGCGGCGGGCCCTGCTGCCGGTCAGCCTGTCCTTTCATATGATTGAATTGTCCGCGCATGACCCGGGTGGTCCTGAATACGGGAATCAGGAAACCGGCGATCAGCCGGTAAAGCATATATAAAAGGAGCGCGTCGAGGAAAACATTCATAAAAGACAAAATTAATACAGCGCAGGCAAAATCCCTGTTAAAAGACAATCAGAATTTAAATAGGTTATTTGGGGGGAATTGAATAAATCCGTTAAATTTGCAGCCGGTATAGTGAAACAAATGGAAGGGAACGCAATCGTTCCCTTCTTCTTTTCATATGGATAAGGAAACGCAAATAGGAAATATCCGTATCATGTTAGAGGAAATCCTCGCAGAAGAACCGGCTTATTTTTTGGTTGATCTGAGAATTAAGCCCACAAATAATATCAAGGTTTTTCTCGATGGTGATGAGGGGATTACGATTGAGAAATGTGTGCGGATAAACAGAAGGCTTTATAAAAAGCTTGAAGAGGCCGCTATCTACCCGGAGGGTGATTTTTCTCTGGAGGTTTCATCTGCAGGTTTGGATGAACCATTGAAATCGCTCAGGCAGTATAAAAAAAATATCGGGCGGCCCATTGAAGTGATGCTGGTGGACGGAACAATGAAGGAAGGACTTTTGAAAGAGATGAATGAAGAAGGCATTCTTCTGGAAGAATCCGTCGGTAAGCCGGCCATGGGAAAACTTCCTTCGAAGAAAAAAGAGATTAGTTATCATACTTATTTATTCAACAATATAAAATCAACCAAGATCCAGATTGTTTTTTAACTGGATATAAAAAGATCGGTTATGGCAAGTATCAATTTGATCGAAGCTTTCCAGGACTTTAAGGAAGCCGAAAATATTGACCGTCCGACCATGATGAAAGTGGTCGAAGACGTTTTCAAAACACTTCTCCGTAAAAAATACGGCAGTGATGAAAATTTTGATGTTATCGTGAACGCAGAAAAAGGCGATCTGGAAATCATGCGCCGCCGCACGATTGTGGAGAATGGCTCGGTGGAAGATCCACTCGCGCAAATTGCCTACAGCGATGCAGTGAAACTGGAACCCGATTATGAAGTGGGAGAAGATCTGTATGAAGAAATTGAAATCCTCGATTTCGGCCGCCGTGCCATCCTGGCTGCCAAGCAAACCCTTGCAAGCCGTATCGGGGATCTGAAGAAAAATGTTCTTGTAAAAAAATACAGCGAGCGCATCGGTGAAATCATCAATGCAGAAGTATACCAGGTTTGGAAAAAAGAAATTCTTTTACTGGATGAAGAAGGAAATGAACTGATTCTTCCCAAGTCAGAACAGATTCCGCAGGATTATTTCAAGAAGGGAGAAAGCATCCGTTCGGTGGTGAAGAAAGTGGACATGAAAAATAATTCACCCGTAATTATTTTATCCAGAACAAGTCCGCTTTTCCTTTCCAAGCTGCTTGAAATAGAAGTGCCTGAAATTTTTGACGGACTGATCGTGATTAAAAAAATCGTGCGGGAACCCGGAGAAAGGGCCAAGGTGGCTGTTGAATCCTATGATGACCGTATTGATCCGGTGGGCGCATGTGTGGGTATGAAGGGAAGCCGCATCCATGGTATCGTGCGTGAACTGAAGAATGAAAATATTGATGTCATCAACTATACGAACAATACACAGTTATTGCTCCAGCGTTCATTGACGCCGTCTAAAATAACCAGTATGGATATAGACAGCGAAAAGATGCATGTGAATGTCTACCTTAAGCCGGATCAGGTATCCCTGGCGATTGGCAGAAAAGGTGTGAATATCAAACTGGCCCAGGAGTTGACAGGTTATTCCATCGACGTGTTCCGTGATAACGAAGGCGAGACGACCGAATTCGATATTGATCTGGATGAATTCAGTGATGAAATTGAAACCTGGATCATCGATGAACTGAAAAGAATCGGATGTGATACGGCCCACAGTGTGCTTGATTTATCAGTGGAAGAACTGGAACGCAGAACCGACCTGGAGAAAGAGACGATCGAGGAAGTGCGTAAAGTGCTTAAAGAAGAATTCGAAAAAGAATAATCCTTAATCATGCTTTTATGATTACGGGTATTCTTCATTATAAATCATTTATAAAAACATGACAGCGGTCCATGGACGGGCCGCCTGTTCATGGATCAAAGCATATGGCAGAAACGACATCACCACGTTTAATGGCAGCAGCCAAGGAATTTAATATCGGCAAAGAGACGCTGGTAGATTTTCTGGTTGGCAAAGGATTCAGTAAGGATGATTTAAAACTGACTGCGAAACTGACCGACGATATGTACCGGTCCCTGCAGCAGGAGTTCGCCCAGGACAAACAAGCCAAGATCAAGAGCAATCAGGTAGACCTTCCGAAAGGCAGCGTGGAAGCCAAGCGTAAGAAGGAGGATGAAACCGTTCTGTTCAGGAAAGATCCCAAGAAAGTTGTAAAGGAAGAACCAGCGGTTGTTGTGGAAGAAGTGAAACCGGTTAAAATTGAAGAACCGAAAAAGGAACCCGAAATTATAAAGATTGAAGCGCCGGATATTGAGGGGCCCAAAATCATCAACAAGATTGACCTTTCCACGATAGATTCTTCAACACGCCCGAAGAAAACAGTAAAGAAAAAACCTGCAGAAGAAATTCCTGTCGTTCAGGAAAAAGTGGCTCCGGAAATAACTTCTGTTGAAGAACCTTCAGCAATACTTCCCGAATTAACCGTTGCAGAACCAGAAATCGCTGACGAATCTTCTATAGAAAATATTCAGATTGAAAAAATCGAGGGGCCGCGGATACTCGGAAAAATTGATCTTCCGGCCGATGCGGAAAAGCCAAGACAATCTGACGAAAGAAGAAAAAGAACGCGTATTCCGATTGCGAAAAGAGAAGGCGGAGGTGGCGGCGGAAGTAATGGAAAACCATCAGGCGGAGGCACGCCGGTGCAAAGAGATCCGACGCGTCCCAGCAGCGGAGCCAAGCCCATATTAAGAAGAGATCAGCGTGCTCCTGCGGGCAATACAAATCGCGCAGGTGCAAACCCGAGAGATCAAAAGGAAATAGACAAAAAAGAAATTCAGGAAAAAATAAGGGAAACCCAGGCCAAGCTGGCGGGTACCGGAGGACGTGGAAAAAGCAGCAAGGCCAAGTACCGTCGTGCGCGCCGTGAAGAAAATGCAGAACTTACCGGAGGTGAACAGCAAATCAGTAATAAATTACAGGTTACTGAATTTATCAGTGTAAGCGAACTGGCGAACCTGATTGACGTAAGCTATGCGGATATCATCAGTAAATGTATGAGCCTGGGAATGATGGTATCCATCAACCAGCGTCTGGAAGCCGATGTGATCGAACTGGTCGCAGGCGAATTCGGGCATACCGTTGAATTTATCGGAATCGATGATGCACTTGAATTAGAAGAAGAAGAAATCGTTGACGGTCCGGAAGATCTGCTGCCACGTTCACCGGTAGTCACCATCATGGGTCATGTGGATCATGGTAAAACATCTTTGCTCGATTTTATTCGCGAAGCAAATGTGGTAGCAGGAGAAGCCGGGGGCATTACACAGCATATCGGTGCCTACCAGGTAACAACAGCAAACGGTAAAAAAATAACCTTCCTCGATACACCGGGTCATGAAGCCTTTACGGCTATGCGTGCCCGTGGTGCCAAGGCTGCAGATATTGCAATCATTGTGATAGCAGCAGACGACGCCATCATGCCGCAGACCAGGGAAGCCATTTCCCATGCGCAGGCAGCAAACCTTCCGATGGTATTTGCGATAAATAAAATTGATAAGGACGGAGCCAATCCTGAAAAAATAAAAGAACAACTCGCAGGGATGAACCTCCTGGTGGAAGACTGGGGTGGTAAATACCAGAGCCAGGAAATTTCTGCCAAGAAGGGCCTGAATATAGATCTCTTATTAGAAAAAATTCTGTTAGAAGCTGAAATACTGGATTTGAAATCCAATCCCAACCGTGAAGCATCCGGGTCAGTGATCGAAGCCTCACTGGATAAGGGCCGGGGATATGTTGCTACCGTACTCGTGCAGGGCGGAACACTGAAGAGCGGAGATCTTGTTGTATCGGGTCAGTACTATGGACGTATCAAGGCGATGTTCAATGAACGGAATAAAAAAATTGACGATGCGCCGCCATCATCACCGGTCCTGTTACTGGGACTGAATGGTGCTCCCCAGGCAGGTGAAAAATTCCGTGTGTTTGAAGATGAGGCAGAAGCAAAGGAAAACGCCAACCGCCGTGCACAGCTTGTACGTGAGCAGGGTATACGTACCAAGAAACATATTACGCTGGATGAAATCGGCCGCAGGCTTGCGCTCGGAAACTTTAAAGAACTCAATCTGATTATCAAGGGAGATGTGGATGGTTCGGTTGAAGCACTGAGTGATTCATTACAAAAACTTTCAACGGAAGAAATCGCGGTTCGCGTAGTACATAAAGCAGTAGGTGCGATTACGGAAAGTGATGTATTGCTGGCTACTGCATCTGATGCCGTAGTGGTAGGCTTCAATGTACGTGCCTCTGTACAGGCATCCAAGCTTGCCGAAAACGAAGGCGTTCAGATTAAAACGTATTCTATTATATATAATGCAATTGAAGAAGTGAAGAGTGCGATGGAGGGTATGCTTGAACCGAAGATCCAGGAAAAAGTTGTGGCCAATGTGGAAATACGCAATGTGTTCAAATTTGATAAAGCAACCGTTGCGGGTTGTTATGTTCTCGATGGAAAGATTTACAGAAACTCCAAGATCAGGCTGGTCCGCGATGGTATTGTAATCTATCCGGTGGGAGAAGGAGCAACGGCCGAACTCGCTTCCCTGAAGCGATTTAAGGATGATGCCAAAGAAGTTCCGTCCAGTATGGAATGCGGTCTTACGATCAAAAACTTTACGGATTATCATGTGGGCGATATTGTTGAAGCATATGAAGAGGAGGAAGTGAAGAGAACGCTTTAGTTCGTTTAGGATGTTTATTATAGGGTTGATGGAAAAATGAAACCCATAAACCAAATACACCAACCATCACAGGAGGCAATTATTTGTTAAATCCAGGGTACGGTTTAGCGAAAACTGCGAATGGGTGTATTTTTGAATGTTCCAGAATTCATTTATGAAAAAAATAATTTCTTCGGCATTTTTCCTGCTTCTTGTTACGGTAGCCATATCGCAGCAGAAAGTTGTTGCAGATAAAATAGTTGGGATTGTAGGTGATAAAATTGTATTGAAGTCTGAGATCTTTATGGCAAATGAAGACATTAAAAGGCAGGGTGGTCAGGAAGTGGATAATTGTTTAATCCTGGATGAAATGCTGACCACGAAAGCGCTGGTACTTCAGGCTGAAAAAGATTCCATTCCGATAACAGATGATGAAGTGGATGCTGAAGTGGATCAGAAAATCAGGTATTTCATATCACAGTACGGAAGCAAAGAAGCGCTGGAACAGGTTTCGGGCAGAACGGTTTATCAGATTAAGGAAGAATTTCGTCAGCCAATCAGGGAACAGCGTATGGCAGCAGGTATGCGTGCCAAAATTGTAGATGGCATTAAAATCACTCCAACGGAAGTCAAAGAATATTACGAAAGAATTCCAAAAGACAGTTTACGTTTTTACGAATCCGAATTACAGATCGGCCAGATTGTTATTTATCCAAAGGCCAGTCGTGAAATTGAATTATTCGATATTGATGAACTCAATGAATATAAAGCACAGGTTGAAAGCGGTGCAAAACAGTTTAAAACACTCGCATCTTTATATTCTGATGATCCGGGAAGTAAGGATAAGGGCGGAATGTATTCTTTGAACCGGCTTGAAAAACAATGGGATCCCGTATTCCTTGCTGCGGCCTTCCGATTGAAAGACGGTCAGGTTTCTCCGGTAATAAAAACGAGATTCGGATATCATATTATCCAGATGGTGAGCAGGAATGGTGACGATGCGGTAATCCGTCATATACTCAGGATACCACAAATTACAGATGTGGAATCTTCTGCAGCGATTACAAAGCTCGATTCCGTTCGCCAGCTGCTGGTTTCAGGATCCATTGGATTTGGAGAAGCGGTGTCGAAATACAGTGATGATGAAAATGCGAAATTTACGGCAGGTATCATGATGGCAAGGGATGGTTCTAATTATTTAAAAATAGATGAGCTGGATAAGGAAACTGTATTGATTTTGAAAAAATCAGACCTCAAGGGCGGAGAATATTCCAAACCCTTTGTATATACTGACGAACGCGGTAAAAAAGGAGTCAGGATTATTTATCTTATATCCAAATCCGAACCGCACAGAGAAAATTTGAAGGACGATTATAACCGTATCTCGCAGCGGGCTTTGGAACAAAAAAAGAATAAGGCACTTCAAACCTGGTTCCAGGGCAGGATTTCTACTTACTATATCATGATTGACGGAGAATTTATGAACTGCGATAATCTCTCCAAATGGCACACCAAACAGTTTACGACCTCAAACTAATATGATCTTGCGCAAGAAATATAATATTGCAAAATCAGCTTTATTAAATTCTTGCAGAATTCGTATATTACAATGATGCATGCCTGGATGCGACCCAGTAATTCTGCCTGTAAATTTTGGATATGATTAGCATTTTGATAGCAGACGACCACCGACTGATCAGAGAGACATGGACGATTATCCTGAACAGAGATTCCCGGTTTAAAGTAATTGCCGCATGTTCCAATTCAGACGAAGCGGTGAAAATGACCAAGCAAAAGCAACCTGATGTGGTTTTGATGGATATCAGTATGACGCCTTATTCCGGCATCGAGGCAACCCGTTTAATCAGGGAGGTTTCACCGGAAACAAAAATAATTGGAGTGACCATGCACTCGCTGCCTGCATATGCAAAAAAAATGTTGCAGGTGGGTGCCAGCGGCTATGTTACAAAAAACTCTTCCAAGGAAGAAATGGTAAATGCAATCCTTGAAGTGCATAAAGGCAATAAATATATTTGTGCTGAAATCAAGGAACTTATTTCCGAGCATGCAGAAGAATCTGAGGCCCAGCCGGCAATTAATACGCTTACTGAAAGAGAAATGGAAGTAGTCAACCTGATCAAACAGGGTAGTTCATCTAAAGAAATCTCCGTTAAACTGAAAATTTCTCTGAAGACGGTGGAGGTACACAGGCATAATATCCTCAAAAAACTCAAGCTGAAGAATGCGGCCTCGCTGATTCATTATATGAATACCCGGATCATGATCATTTAGTTTTTGTATTTGCCTGCCTATTTTAACAGTCCTTCCATAATGATGATTACCAGTCTGTTTGACTGTGTTCTCCGCTTTTATCCGGATTGAATGCTCCCTTCGTTTCTTCTTTACCCCAAAATCGATTACCTTTGCGCTTCACTTTCGTTTACAGGCAGGGAATCCCATGGTTTTCAGCTAAAAATTCGAAAAATTGAGCGGCGAATCTCCTGGTACGACGCTCCAAAAAAGAAAAAATTGAGCGACGAAATTAAACATGAATGCGGTTTGGCATTCATCAGACTTCGCAAACCTTTCTCTTATTATCTCCAGAAATATGGTACGGCATTGTATGGCTTAAACAAGCTCTACCTGCTGATGGAAAAACAACATAACCGCGGTCAGGATGGAGCCGGTGTGGCCTCTGTAAAACTTAATATTGAACCGGGTCATCCTTTCTTACACCGTATCCGCAGCAATAATAACCAACCCATTGCTGATATATTTTCAAAAATTAATGAGGAAGTAAAGGATCTTGAAAAATATCAACCGGATATCATCAAGCATCCGGGCCTTTTAAAAGGCCACATTTCCGTGATGGGCGAACTGCTCCTGGGTCATCTTCGTTATGGTACCCAGGGAAAAAATAATGTAGAATTCTGCCATCCCTTTATAAAAAGAGATACCATTCCTTCCCGCAATCTGGCGCTGGCTGGAAACTTCAACCTGGTCAATACCGATGAACTTTTTGCACTGGTCAATATTGAACCCGGTGTTTTCCAGAAACAAAGCGATCTGGCAGCCATGATGGAAGTGATTCACCATTTTATTGTTCAGTCGGATGAAGAAATGCCGGATGAACTGAATATTAAAAAAGTATTGCAGCGGGCCCTTCCCCTCTTCGATGGTGGTTACACAGTGGGCGGACTCGTAGGCAATGGCGATGGATTTGTTTTCCGCGATGCCCATGGTATCAGGCCGGCCTATTATTATGCTGATGATGAAATCATAGTGGCTGCTTCTGAACGGTCTGCCATTCGAACTGTTTTTAATGTGGGTGAAAATGAAGTGCTGGAGCTGATGCCCGGTACGGCACTGATTGCGAAATCAGATGGCCGGTTCAATGTGGAACAAATCATTCCGGCAAAAGAACGTCGTGCCTGTAGTTTTGAAAGAATTTATTTTTCAAGGGGCAGCGACGAAAAAATTTACCGTGAGCGCATTGCACTGGGTTACAACCTGAGTGAACAGATTCTCAATTCCGTAAATCACGATTTGAAAAACAGTATTTTTTCATTCATTCCGAATACTGCTGAAGTCGCATTCTATGGTATGTGGAAGGGCCTCGATGATTACCTAAAAAAAGTAATGATCGAACGCATTCTTTCCTGGGGAAATGAACTGAATGAAGAAAAACTTTCGCAAATGATCAACCGGAAAATCCGGATTGAGAAAATTGCTACCAAAGACGTGAAGATGCGCACTTTCATTACAGCAGATATTAGTCGTAATGAAATGGTACAACATGTTTATGATATAACCTATGGTACAGTTACCAAGGGCGTTGATACGCTGGTGGTGATTGATGATTCAATTGTACGCGGAACAACTTTAAGAGAAAGTATAGTAAGGATGCTTGCCAGACTGGAGCCTAAAAAAATTATCATTGTTTCTTCCGCACCACAGATCCGTTATCCGGACTGTTATGGCATTGACATGAGTAAACTCAAAGATTTTATTGCTTTTCGGGCGGCTATCGAACTCATGCAGGAAAGAGGCAAAGAAAAATGCCTTGATGAAATGTATGATCATTGCAAAGAACTTGAAAGATTGGGACAGCTACATGCAGAAAACGTGGTGCGCCAGGTGTACAAACCATTTACCACTCAGGAAATCTCTGATAAAATTGCAAAACTGATTACGCCACCGGATGTTCATACGCCGGTGGAAGTCATTTATCAAACCATTGAATCCCTGCATGAAGCATGTCCGACCAATACCGGCGACTGGTATTTTACAGGCAATTATCCTACCCCGGGAGGCAACCGGGTTGTCAACAAGGCCTTCATCAACTACATGGAAGGCAAGAATGTAAGGGGATACTAAGTTTCTCCTTGCGGTCATCGCAATTTGTTCTCTCTTCACCCTGTTGTTCCCTCATCAATCCGTTGTTTCCTCATCACCCTTTTGTTCCCTCATCACCCCCGCAAATAAAAAAAGGTTCTCCCGAAAACGGGAGAACCTGTAAATGATTTCTTATGAAAAATATATTAACCCTTCTTTGCTTCGAGCAGGTTGAAGAACTGATCCAGCTGTGGCAGGATTACGATTCTTGTACGACGGTTAGCAGCGCGGCCTTCTTTTGTGTCGTTAGACATTAAAGGAACGTATTCGCTACGACCAGCAGCAGTCATTTTTGCCGGCGGAATACCATAGGTCTTAGCTAAAATGCGAACGATAGAAGTTGCACGTTTACAGCTCAGATCCCAGTTGTCCACTAAATCAGGATGTCCTTTCAGTGCAACATTATCTGTATTTCCTTCCACCATGAATTCAACATCAGGCTGGCCTTTCAGAACGGCTGCAACCTTTGCAAGTACATCTTTTGCACCCTTGGTTACATTAAAGCTTCCGCTTTTGAAAAGCATTTTATCAGAAATATCGATGAATACAACACCTTTTTCAAT
>Ga0080027_10000758_pt1 | contig 13481 bp, 7 predicted proteins | sample OrgsoiDNA2013046_FD_70962 | JGI IMG/M metagenome (GOLD analysis project Ga0080027, IMG submission 70962) | Permafrost soil microbial communities from the Arctic, to analyse light accelerated degradation of dissolved organic matter (DOM) -... | ecosystem: Environmental > Terrestrial > Soil >... | reverse complement strand
CACGTCCACCAAGGTCAAGTCCATGGAAATGCGCCCAACGATGGGAGCGTAGCGATCGCGGACGATCACGCGGCCACGATTCGACAATTTGCGCACCAAGCCATCTGCATAGCCGAGGGGCAGGACGGCGATTCGGGAGGGGGCTTTTGTCACGAAGGTTCCGCCGTAGCCCAGGGCTTGACCGACCGGGGCGTCGTGAACGGAAAGCACGAGGGTCTTCCAGGAAAGTGCCGGTCGCAGATCGAGTGCGGCGGGAGTCTCAGGCTGAAGATCTCCTCCCTTTTGCAGCGGAAGACTGTAACCGTAGAGCGCCAGACCCGGACGTACCAGGCTGCGCCACGATGCGGGGCGCGAAACGACGGCAGCAGTGTTAGCCAAATGAAAGATTGTGGGCGCGAACCCGGCCTCGCAGACCAGGTTTTCGGCCAAGGCAAAGGCTTTTGTTTGCGCCTCCATCTCGGGCGCATCCACGATTTCCGACGAGGCGAAATGCGTACATAAGCCCTCGAGTTCCAGGTGCGGAGTGGACCGAAGCATTTCCAACAATGGCGGCAACTGCTCCGGCGCAATGCCTAACCGACCCATGCCGGTATCGATTTTTAGGTGCACCGGCACGCGGTGAGCGCCGAGCCTTGCAGCGGCGCGCTCTAAAAGCGCCAGGTGCCAGGGTTCCCAGACGGTTGCGGTGAGGTTCTGGCGTACTACTTCCTCTTCTTCGCCGCGCCAGAAGCCGGTCATGAGCAGAATGCGCCCGCGAATGCCCGCCTGACGGAGGGGTAGGGCCTCGTCGGTGGTGGTCACACCGAACCACCGCGCTCCCGCTTCCTCGAGTGCACGTGAGCAGGCGATGGCGCCGTGGCCGTAGGCGTCGGCCTTCACCACTGCGCAGACCAGGGAGGTGCCGATGTGGGCTTGGACAACGCGAAAATTGTGAGCAAGATTCACCAGCGATACTTCCGCCCACGTAGGACGGGTGGAAACGCGCGGATTCACAACTATGCTAGCCACACCCGATTATAGCGATGGGGGCGGGGTGGCACGGTAACTACGGAAGTAACGGGCAGCTTGTGCGGCGCGGGCGCCCTCGCCCGCGAGGTCTTCAGGGTTAGAAAAAAGAAGCCACTGGCTTGGGTTGAGGCCTGTGACTGCTGGAGATCCTTAAGACCACGCGGGCGAGGGCGCCCGCGCCACACAAACTTGCTTTAGTTTTCTAGTACGAACGTCACGGTGATTCTGGTGTCGACTTCGATGGGTTCGCCATTGAGGTTATAAGGGCGATAACGCCACTGTTTAACGGCATTTAAGGCAGAAGGGATCAGCATCGGGTGACCCTTGAGAACCTGCAGATTTTCGATCGTACCTTGTTTGCCGATCACCGCGGCCATTTCGACCGGTCCTTGAATTCGCGCCTGTTTCGCGAGGGGCGGATAGTCGGGCTGGATGCACCGCATGAGGTAGCCGTCCATCATCACCGACACTCTTGGCGGCTTGGGCGCGAGCTTCGGAAGAGGGGGTGCGGCAGCAATCGAGATTACATCGATACCACCCGGAGTTGTGGTTTGTCCAGCGCCTGTCAAGCATTGAACACAGGCGGCTTCAGGCTCCCCAACCTTCGAATCAGGGCCACGGTCAATGCCACGTGGGACGACCAGCGGAGCCGTAAAGACGCGTGGCACCTGCGGCGAATCCGAATGAGTGGACGACGATGCTGACACAATCGGCGCTGCAACGTGCGGCAGGAAAATTGGAACAAGATGCGGCGCGAGATCGAGTCGGGGCAGCAACTCGGGCTGTACCAGCGGAACGAAGAGCGCCACCGCGACGGCAGTGGCCTGGATGGCAAAAGAGGTTAAAGTGGCCCACCCGCGGCGGGGATCGGGGACGGTGGAATCGTGGGCTAGGGTCAGCATGGTTGGACTCCTCTCGCTGCTAACCCTTTGGACACCACGCGAGCGGAGCAAAGTTCCAGGAGTGGCACACGAAAAAAGGACCGCGGGGTGCGCGGTCCGTGGGAACTTTGATGGCAGCTCTGGTGTCTTGGCTACAGGATATTAGTTGGGCTTCGGAGCTGCGGGCTTGGGAGCCGGGGTGGTCGCCTTGGGCGCGGCTGCCGCAGGCTTCGCGGGAGGAGGGACATCCGACTGCGCGTTGTAGGCGTCGACTACGGCCTTGGTCAGGTCCACGGTGTCATTCGCCCAAATCAGCTCGCCGTCAGGCCAGGCCCGCGTGGCGTCGAGGATCATGCCGAGACTATTGTCCTTGGCGTACTTGCCGATCACGGGACCCATCTTCTGAACAATCTTCTGGGCGATTTCGTTCTGCTGGGCCTGGAGGTCGCTCTGGGCATCCTCGCTGGCACGCGTCAGGGTTTTCTGCTTGGCCTCGATCTTCTTCACCAGATCGGCACGGGCGTCATCGTTAAGCTTGGAGCCCTGTGTGTCGAGTTGCTTCTTCATGCTGTCGAGCTCGTCGCTAATTCCCTTGAGTTCGGTCCGCTTGGGCTCAAACTTTTTGGCGAGCGCTTCGAAGTCGCGCTGCCCTTCGTTGGTGGCGACGATGGCGGTCTGCATGTTGATGATACCGACTTTGGTACCGGGAGCCGGTGCAGCGGCAGCCTGCCCGATGGCCAGGGAAGGCAGCATCAAGGCGGCCAAGACTAGTGGTGTAAACAGTTTGCTCATGGGTAGCTTAAACTCCTTGGAATTTTCCGGAAATTTGAGAATGCCTCTCAGGCGCTTGCCGGACTGCTCGCCGCGGGCTCCGTTCGCGACTTTGGAGGACGGGAAACCGGCCCGCTCTGGACAAACTTTGCCGCGCTGAGTTTCTTCGCAACGACGCAGGCGCGTGCTCCGTAAGTATAGTTGGCTCCTTGTTGCAGCGTCAAACATGCGCTTGGGTGTTCTCATGGCTTTTCGGGCCCCTAGAAAGTCGTGGCCACGGTAAAACGAAACGTCTTGCGGGGCTCGCGAAGAATGAATTTCGAACCATAAAGGGCCTGCGCCGCTTCGGAATTGGAAGATCCGGCCGCGCCAGGAGGGAAAAGACTTCGAAATTGATCCGGGGTCAGCAACTGGGGGCTTTGTGCCTGGTCATCGAGGCGAAGCGGGTTGTAGGCGTAGTAAATGCGGAAGGGCGCGTTCACGACTGGCAGGAACACCTGCAGTTCGAGTCCGGTCGACATGCGCGGGTAGAAATTGGTGCCCGAGACAAGGGGGACCTCCCGCGAAATTTTTAGCAGACTCGCGATACCATCCACGGGGACGCACTGCCTCGTCTGCTGGTCTTCCGTTGGACAGCCGTACTGCGTATTCAGCAGATTCTGGAACTGTCCTTCTCCGATACGGAGCTGTGATTTTCGCAACACGGGGTTCATGCCAATATCCAGGAATGGCGCAATCGCCACCGGACCGGCAATCGTGATTCGATATTCGAAGTTCGCCACCAGGCTGGTGTCACCGCCGGGAATGACGAGGCTGCGAATTGGTATGGGTACCGTCCAGGGGCCGCGTAGAGGATTGGTTGGATCCTTCGGAATGTACTCGCCCGCGGCGTCGCGCAAAGGGTAATTGATGGTACCTGTGAAATAGGCGTACGGAGTGACGGTGCGGGTATCGAATCCCCGGAGATCGTTTTCGCCGCCGAGATAGTAGCGATCTTGCGGAGGCGAAACCAGCCCGGCATATCCCGTTAAGAACGAAGCCTGGTAATTCATCCCGAAGGCATTCCGGCCCTTGTTCATGGGGATGAATTGTTTGTAGGCGAAGACAGGCCGGATGTAGCGCACGTTGCCGCCAACGCCGGTGATCTCCGCGGCGATCGAGACGCTTTTCCCGTGGTGGGGTGAAGTAGGGCTGTCGATCGTGCTGAAGCTAAAGCTTGGCGTGATCTGGCTGGTAATGATTCCATTGAGAGCATTCGGCCCGGAGAAGTTGCGGAAGGCCAAATTCTGGAACAATAAGGTCGAACTGTTGTTGAAGGTCTGCGTCGAGGAGCTTTCCAGCAGATAACTGATTCCCACGCGCTTAAACGAATGGTGCAAAGCGTGGCTCGCGGAAAGCTGGAACCCGGTGCTGGACTGCGTGTAGTTCAGGATGTTCTGGAGCTGATCCTGGGTCAAGTTTAACTTCTGCCCGGTCTGCAGCTCGTAGTTCTTCGCCTGGTTGTAGTTGTAACGGCTGCTGAAGACGCGGATACCGGCTTGAATGGCGCGGTCGAACAAATACGGCTCCGTAAAACCCAGGCTGATATTGCGCTGCTGGTTTCCAATCGACGCCTGTAGATCGAGCGTTTCGCCCAACCCGAACAGGTTGTTGGTGGCATAGTTCAGACCGATGAAGGCGCCCGATAACCCACTAACACCGCCGGTCAGTCCGATGCTGTTCTTCCCTCTTTCATGCACCTTCAGCGTGAGATCGACCAAACCGTTTTTCTCGTCTAGCTTCCGGTCCGTCACATTGGGGTCGTCGGGTTTGAGTTGCTCGAAATATCCGAGCTGATTCAGGCGCAACAGGCTCAACTCCCACAATCGCGAGTCGTAGACGTTGCCTTCTTCGAGAACAACCTCACGACGGATGACTTTATCGCGGGTGGTTGTGTTGCCTTCGAACTCAATGCGGCGGACCTTGAATTGTTTGCCTTCGTCCAGGTCGATTTCGAGGTTGACGATTTTTTTCTGTTCGTCGACCTTGGTGTCCGGGAGCGAGGTGAAATTGATGTAACCAAGCTGGCCGTATGCTTTGCGCAGTGCTTCGATGCCCTTGCTGACTTTTTCGCGATCGAAAACGTCCCCGTCCTGAATCGCGAACAGAGCGCGAAGCGCCTTCATGTTCGTGACGGCCTTTCCGTTCTTGAAGGTGATGGATCCCAGGTGGTACAGTTCGCCTTCCTCGATCGGCATCGTGATATCCACCGACTTGCCAGGTTTGGAATGCACCAGCGGAATCTTTAGCCCGGCCCCGCTGCCGGTATCTCGAATCTTCGTTATGGGGTCCTGCACTACGACCGTAAAGTAGCCGCGGTTCTGGTACTCCAGGCGAACGCGTTCGGTGTCTTCGTCGAGCTTGCCGGCGTCGTAGGTTCGCGCAAAGAGGTTTTCGAGAAATATTGAGTGCGGAACGCCGGTCGGCTTCAAGTTTTTCATGGCCGAACGCAGAGTTCGCGAGTTCACGTGTTTGTTCCCGGTGAACTTGATGCGGCCGACCTTCACCTTCGGCCCTTCCTTGACCACGAAGGTCACGCCCACCGCCGCCGGAGGAATTTGCCGGACCTCGGTCCGCACGTTGGCGAATTGGCGTCCGTGCTCGGATAGAAGACCCTTCAGAACCACCTCGGCGTGCTTCACCTTTGTGGGATCGTACTGGCTTTCCTTGGACAGGCCGACCTTGGCCTGCTTGAAGCGCTCGAGGATGTCGCTGGTAGTGACCGAACTGATACCCAGGTATTCGATGTCGCGAATGACAGGGCGCTCTTTGACATAAACGTGCAGAACCCAGCCCTTTGGCGTCTGCTGACGCTCGAAGCGGACGTCCTCGAAATACCCGGTGTTCCAGAGGGAATTGAAATCGCGTTCCAGCGCGGCGGCGTCATAGGTATCGCCGGGGCGCGAAAAGATTCGGGCCTTAATAGTTTCGGCTGGGATCTTACGGTTTCCGGTGACTTTAATATCTGTCAGGACATCCTGCTGGGCTAGGGCCCAGGGCGTCGAAAACAACAAAAATGCAGCCACAGCGACCCAAAAGGCGGCCCGGCTGTCTTTCCATTTGCCTTTCCCCACGGCGCGACACCTCAGCGAGCCAGCCTCGGAGATTGTGGCGGAACCAGTGGACGGCCGCCGACGGTTTCCCGTCGCGGGCACAGTCGTATCCTTATGAAAAAAGATGGCTCTAACCTCAATCCGTAGGGAGTAAGCAAAACTTGAATTATACGGTAGGTTCCGGGTCGCTGTGCAATCCGCGCCGGGGAAAAACTGCCGCTTACGGGACCGTCTGGACCAACTCCACCTCAACCAAGACGGAATAAAACGTCGCCGAGTTGCCTAGGTCGGTAAGTTTTTCTGAGGTAAGGGCATTGATATTCTTGCCTCCGGCAGAGAGTTTGGCCCAGTTGAGGTGAGAAGCCACAGTACCCGGCTGCACGGAACCGTTGACATGCGCGCGCAAGACGAGGTCGCCTCGGTCGTTGAAAGCGCGCACACTGTCTCCATGACGGATGCCGCGCAATGCGGCGTCCGCGGGTGCTATCTCTAACAAACCAGTGTCTTCCATCGCTGCGACCGCGGGCGTATTGCAGAAGGAGGAATTCAAGAAATTGTCGGCTTTGCGCGAAAGCAGCTCGAGGGGGAATTTCTTCGCTGATGCCGTGTGCCTGGATTCCTCTGGAGGCTCAAAGGCGGCGACGGGATCGAGGCCTGCGATTTTCAACTGCTCGCTGTAAAACTCAGCCTTGCCGCTTGGGGTGGTGAAGTTTCCCTCCGCAAACGGGAGAAACGGCCTGCTGTCGGCGCTCCCCGAGAAATTGAGCCGCGAGTGACCTTCTCTCTCCAAACGGTGGCGATCGATCCCTTCCAGCCTCGGGGCTCCGCTGGCCAGAGCGCCGTCGATCATGCTGTCGTCGGATTCCTTCAGATAGTCTTCCGTCAGTCCCATCCTCTCAGCCAGCACCCGGAACAGGTCCACATTGGACTTGCATTCCCCGAGCGGCTCAATGGCCTGATTCGACATCTGCAAGTAGTAGTGCCCGTAGGACTGAACGAGGTCCTTATGCTCAAAGAAGGTGGTTGCGGGCAGCACAATGTCGGCATAATCCGTCGTATCGGTGAAGAACTGCTCGTGAACGACAGTAAATAAGTCTTTTCTTTGCAGACCTTTAACGACAAGATTATGGTTTGGTGTAACCGCCGCCGGATTACAGGCGTAGACGAACAGCGCCATCACGCGCGGGTCGTTCGTTTCGGTGAGAGCTTTGCCCAGCCGGTTCATGTTAATAACCCGCGCTGGGCGGCCCAGAGGGCTGGCAGAGGCCATCAGGTCGAGCCGCTCGAGCGACGCCTTATCCAGTCCAAACGACCCGCTGAGCGACATCTGAAGGCCTCCGCCGACCTCTTTCCAGGATCCGGTCAGGCAAGGCAGCATAGCGACCGTTCGCGTCGCCATCCCGCCCCGCTCGGAACGCTGAACCCCGTAATTGAGGCGAATCACGGCGGGCCGGGTCATGGCATACTCGCGGGCCAGGTTCCGGATGTCTCCAGCGGCGATTCCAGTCCATTGCGCGGCGCGCTCCGGGGGGTACTCCTGCACTTTCGCGCGCAACTCATCGAAGCCAAGCGTGTATCTCGAGACATAGTCCGCGTCGTAAAGATTTTCGTTGATGATGACGTGCATCATCCCCAGCGCGAGCGCGGCGTCGGTACCCGGATTGATCGGAAGATACCAGTCGGCAACCGCCGCAGTGCGCGTCTTGTACGGATCGATGACCACCAGCTTCGCACCCTTGCGTCGCGCTTCGGCGATGAACGGCCATAAGTGAACGTTGTTGCCGTGAATATTGCTGGCCCACGCAATGATGTAACGAGAATCGCGGAACTGCTCGGGCTCAGTGCCCATCTTGATGCCGATGACCGATTTCAGGCCGGCTTCGCCCGCCGCCGAACAGATGGCACGCTCCAGCTGGGAGGCGCCGATGCGGTGGAAGAAGCGGCGGTCCATGGAGCCGCCGTTGAGAACGCCGAGAGTGCCGCCATAGGAGTAGGGCAGGATCGCTTCGGGGCCGTGCTCGGCGGAAATGCTCTTGAAGCGCGAGGCAATCTCGTCCAGCGCCTCCTCCCATGAAATGCGGACGAAATCCTGGCCGTTGCGATGACCGGCCCCCTTCGCGGCAACGCGGCGCATGGGATAGAGCACCCGATCCGGCGAATACACCCGATCGAGATACTTCGTCACTTTCGCGCACAAGAAGCCTCGCGTCACAGGATGATTTGGATCGCCCTGAATCTTCGTGGCGCGGCCATCTTCTACCGTGATCAGCACTCCGCAAGCGTCTGGACAATCGTGGGGGCACGCGGCATGAACGACTGACTTCATAAGCGCATTATAGGGGTTGGGGCGGTTTTTTCTTCACTTCATTGCCGCCTTTACCCTTTCTGCTTTCTCTCTTGCAGTCTGTCCGCACAACGAAGAATTCCCGGTGCTGGGAACGGCAAGAACTCTCGACCTCTGTCGGGATGGGGTGCAGCAAGAAGGCTGGAAGAATTACAGAAGGGTCGAGGATGCGGGGATTGTTCGCTGCGCTCAAGAATGACAGTAGCAGGAAATAGTTGAAGTAAGGAGTTCGTATGAAATTCGGAAAACGAGCTATAAGTTCCCCGGCTGGGAAACCGGAAAAGCCCCGCCTTCTTTCGCGAGATCGCGATAGTAAGGACGGGGCATCCGGCGGACTTGTTCGCGTTTTGTTGCTATTTCACAACCTGCTTTAGCACAGCCGAAGTGCTGGTGGCATAATTCGCGTTGCCCCCATACACGGCCGTAATCGAGTGAGTACCCACTGTGAGCGTCGATTTCGTGATCGAAGCTTTATGTGTGGAGGTGTTGATCGCGGCCGAGCCCATTGAAACCCCGCCATTCTCGAACGTCACCGTTCCGGTTGCGCCCGCCGTCACAGTCGCGGTGAATGTGACTGCGGTTCCGCTCTGCGACGGATTCAGCGAAGAGACCAGAGTTGTTTTGGTAGCGGCCTTCTTCACCGTCTGCGTCAACACCGGCGAAGTGCTGCCCGCAACTGTGGAACTGCCGCCATACACCGCCGTGATCGAGTGCGCGCCCGCGATCAACGCCGATGTCGTCAGCTTCGCTTTCCCGGCTGCGATTGCGGCCGTCCCCAGCGTCGCTGAACCGTTCTTGAACGTTACCGTTCCGGTTGCCGTCGCCGGAGTTACCGACGCGGTAAACGTAACCGCCTGCCCGAACGAAGACGGGTTTAGCGAAGAGACCACGTGCGTTGTCGACGCAACCAGCACGGTGAAGTTCGCCGTTTTGTTTCCTTCGGCATTCCCCGCATGGTCGGTGCTGTGGAAAGCGATGGTATGTTTGCCCGCCGCACTCACGGCAAACGGAGCAGTGTAGGTTTTCACGGCTCCTCCGTCGATTTGATATACCGTGCTCACAACGCCGCTGAGTCCATCGTTGGCATGGAGCGTCACCTGAACCGGATTCTTGCCGGCGAAACTCGCCGTGGTTACAGGTGCGGTCTCGTCAATTCTCACCGCCCGGCTTTGGGTTGCTTGGAAGTTCCCAGCCAAATCGCGGCTGAAGAAGCTGAACGTATGCACTCCCTGCGTCGCGATCGTAACCGGAGCGCTGTACACGCTGCACGCAGCCAGATTCAACGGGCTGCAGGCAGGTTTGTCGACCGCGTAGTAGCTGGCGACGACTCCCGATCCCGTAGAACCCGCCCCGGGGTCGCTGGGCAACACTGTGGCCTGCACCGTGACATGGTTCCAGCCATTGCCGTTGGGAGCGGGTGACTGGACTTCCGTCGTGGTGGGAGCGATGGTGTCGTAGCAAACCGGTCCATACGTTTGCACTCCGCCCGATCCCGCGTTATCCCATGCATGGACATAGGCAGTGTGGCAGCCTTGACTCACTCCCCCCGCGCAACCACCGCCGCCTGCGAGTTCCAGACAACCGGTCGTCGAGTTCGGAAATTGCGGGCCGCTGTAGAAGGAATTACCGGACCCCGGTGTCGCCTCGCTGTAAAAGTCACCTGGATCGGTGTCCCAGGCCTGACTGAATCCCGCTACGCCCGTCGGCGGACGGCTGTTTCCGGTTGTGTCACTTACCGACCAACTCACGGTTTGGTCTGAGTTGTACCAGGTGTTCGTCGCGGGTCCGGAGAACGTGGTGCTGGGCGCGCCGAAATCACCGGCGAGATAGGTGTTGATCGACCACGCAAGCTGCAACGCGTTGAACGATCCCCACCCCGTTGCGACATCATATCCGCCGAAGGCGCAGTACGAACCCAATCCCTTCGAGATCGTTATGTCGTTGCTGTTGCATCCCGACGTGATGTCATAGAAGGGATAATGGGCTGCGTACGGCGCGTTCAGGCCTTCGTAATAGATGTACCAGTTCGGATTACCCATGGGAGCGCAGGCGCCGTTACCGCAGGTGTTGCCGACAAATACCTGATTCTCGTAATAGAGATAGGCGTTTTCCTGCGCGAAGAATCCTGCCAGTTCCGGAGCCACGATGCTTGTGCCTCCCACGCCGCGCAGCACACCGCCGAACATGTAGTTCTGACCGATCGCGGCATTGAGCGAGACATCGGGAACGCTGCGGCTGCCTGTTCCACAAGCAGGACTGCTACCCTGATAACCGGGAGCGGCAAACTTCTGGCTGCACCCGCCGCCGCCACCACCGTTATTCGCGGCGCAACTGCCCGCCCCCGTTCCGCCCGTCCATGCGACTTCGCTGTTATAGGTGGAATCGAAGTTCAGGAACAACGTCGTGCCGCCCGCGGAGACGAGGTCCGGATCCGAACCCGGATAGCTCACGCTAATCGTGGAACAATCCGCGGTGGCGCCGTGATCGTGCGAGATGCCAACCAACGACCAACCCTGGCCTATCATCGCATTAAAAATCCCGTGATCGGTGTCCATGGTTCCGCTGTCGGCGCAGGAAAACTCGGCACAGCCCCAGCTCACGCTCATGGTCCGCGCATTGCCGTCTGCCAGCATCTGACTGTAAATGTCCGTAAAGGTGCTAAGCAGATTGTTCGCGCCCTGATAGATGAACACGGATGACGTATTCTGGAACGCTCCGAAACTATTCGACATCGCGGTCGACCACTCGAAGTCGAGCGTACCCTCGCTATCGCAACACGCGGGCGTGCCATCGATCGGAATCGTGAACCAGTGGTAGGCGAGATAGGGATACTGCGCCTGGAAAGCGGCGAAATCATTGGTATCCTGCGCACCAGCCGTAGCAATCGCAATCGAGGTGACCGGAGGCGTTCCGCCGGGGTTATTGAAGGGATTGCAGCAATGACCTTGCGCGTAGAGCGCGTTGAAGTCGTAAGCGTTGGAACCGTAGATATCCGTCGGATCGTAGAAGCCGTTCGTCAGGCCGTTGGTCGGGCCGTTCTTGGCCTTGTTTGCCGACGCCTTGAGCGCCGCCTTCAGCTTGGCTTGGCTGCCGCTGGTGCTGCCCGAGGACAGCGCTCCCTTGACCGGACCCGGCGAGTAACTCGGCATCGCCGGTTCCACCGCGCCTCGCATGCCCGGCTTCATTCCCTGGATGTCATTCAGCCCCAGCACCGAATGGACAATGCCCGCAGCGCTTCCAGCAATTTGCGGAGCGCGGTCGTTGGAGAAGTGAACCGACGTTCCAATTTGGTAATTGTTGATGGAGACGTTGAAAGCTTTTTCCATGACCGTAACCGTGCCCTCGACATCGACAAGAAGATGATGCGGGAAAAGGTTGGTCACTTTGAGGCCCTGGCTCTTCGCCCAGTCGACGACGGCTTGCTCGTCCTGCTGCGTAGGCCCAAAGCGCGAATTCCATTCGGCTGGCGTCAGAAAGTGATGAAAGTCTTTCGTGCCCTTCGTGTGCAGATCACGGAGGAACAGCTCTTCTGCATCGGGGTGAGGACGTTCGAGGCCAATAACGACACGCATTGTTTGGCTCGGGCTGGCGTGCTGAATCAACTTCGCCGAGCCATCGGCAACGGATTGTGGGATGCCGGCCGAGGACTCGGTAGCGGCGCTGGCGCTCAACGGCAAAATGGCTGAGAGCAGGACAAGAAGCAAAGCTTTCAACTGCATGAGATTTCTCCTGGATTCTGGGGGCGTCACACCTAATGCATCCAGGAGACCAACGCGGCAGACGCGTGCCAGCCGACGATAAGGATTGAAAACTCTTTGGACTCAGTGGTTTCCGAATAATCTCAAGAAACGCATATATCGTGTTCCGAGCTAATTCGCTATCCGGACGGATAGAAGCAATCTCTTCCGCTATCAGGGGAGGGGCCTGCTCGGTTTGCTTCAGTCTTTCTTACTTTAATTCGAGCACTTCTTTTTCCTTGTTCTTGCTCATCTCTTCCATCTTCCGAATCTCTTCGTCGGTGAGCTTTTGGATTTCGTCGAGGGAGCGTTTTTCCTCGTCTTCGCTGATTTTTTTGTCTTTCGCCAGCTTCTTGATAGCGTCGTTGCCGTCGCGGCGGATGTTGCGGACGGCGGTGCGGTGCTCTTCCAGGACTTTGTGAAGGTGCTTGGCCATTTCCTTGCGGCGCTCTTCGGTGAGCGCGGGAATGGGCACGCGGACGACTTTGCCATCGTTCATGGGATTCAGTCCGAGATCGCCTGCACGGATGGCCTTTTCGATGGCCGGAAGGACCGTTGGATCGAAGGGCGTGACGGAGATCATTTGCGGCTCGGGGGCGTGGATAGTGGCGACCTGGTTCAACGGCATATTCGCTCCATACGCTTCGACGACAACGTTATCGAGCATGGAAACCGAGGCCCGGCCGGTTCGGGTGGCCGCCATCTCCTTACGAAAATCCTCCACTGCTTTGTCCATGCGGGTTTTGAGCTGGCCCTGGAGAGGTCGGAGTGCGGGGATGGTGGACATTACGGACGGCGGCATTGGGTGCTCCGGGATGATGGGATCAAAACAGACGATTATAAACCCGGCTGTCGTGGCCGCGTCGCGGTCCATAGTGCCTCCAGCATCACGGCTTACCGAGGACTTTGGCTGGGATAGTAGAATGCGTGAACCTCGGTCAACAGTCCACCGACAACAAGGCACAGATCCACAACATGATCCACTCCGTTAACCGTCTCCATGTCGAAGACGGTTGCGACATAATCGCCATCGACTATGTGCTGCTTTATTTCTATACCCATGATGAACGGAAGGATGCTGGTAAGGAAGCCCACTATCGTCTCACGGCCCGCCAGTTTCGGCATCAGTGGCCCCTCAAACGTTATGCCGGGTGCGAAGGGCACAGACGATAAGTCTTTGCTCGCGAGGCCGTTCAAATAACTCTCTACCACCGCTATGTTTTCAGATCTAGACATCGGCTCTCCCTAATAAGGTTCTAGATGGATCATAAACGAGCTCAGCCGAACTCCGGCATCACGCAGTCTGCTCAATGAAGCCAAGGCTCGAGCGGATTCTTCCCGTTGGTGGGAATGACAAATTCTGGTGATTTGGCGCGTGGGCAATCTTGTAGCATCAAAAAGTAAAGGAGAGCACTATGGGCGCGAAACAGAACGCGGAAGCGAAAATGACCTCGATTGGCAAGCCAGTGCCAGAGTTGCCGGTGGCTGACGTGGAACGGGCGCAGCAGCATTACAGAGATGTACTCGGCTTTGAGATTGGATGGCTTTATCCAGACAAAGGGATTGGGGCCGTGTCACGCGGTGATGTGGCGATATTCTTTCGGCGGAGGGAGCCGCCGTTCGAACCTGCCGTTCACTGGGTGTTCGC
>Ga0080027_10000757_pt1 | contig 13518 bp, 12 predicted proteins | sample OrgsoiDNA2013046_FD_70962 | JGI IMG/M metagenome (GOLD analysis project Ga0080027, IMG submission 70962) | Permafrost soil microbial communities from the Arctic, to analyse light accelerated degradation of dissolved organic matter (DOM) -... | ecosystem: Environmental > Terrestrial > Soil >... | reverse complement strand
TGCGCATGCGTCGCCGGCAACGTTGCGAGATGTTACAGCGATGGCTTCGAGGCCGGTGATTGTGTCACACACAGGAGTGAAAGCAACCTGTGACAATCCGCGCAATTTGTCTGACGAAGAATTGCAGGCCGTGGCAAAGACCGGCGGGGTGATCGGCATCGGGTTGTGGGATACGGCGACCTGCGGCACCGACGCGAGGGCGACAGCCAGGGCGATTCGGCATGCAGTGTCAGTGGTCGGCGTAGATCACGTTGCACTCGGTTCTGATTTCGACGGCGCGGTGACCACGCCATTCGATTCGAGCGGCTGGGTGCTGGTGACCGATGCGCTGCTTCAGGAAGGATTCTCCGAACAGGATATCCGGAAAATCATGGGAGAGAATGTGGTGCGGGTACTGTTGCAGGGATTGCCTTAACCTTCACCACGGAGACACGGAGGATACCTTCTGAAATTCCGAGAGGGGCCAGGGGGCGCTACAGGCAACAAAAGCCGAAATCTAAAGCAAACGTGCAGCGCGTGGCACACGGCCTTGAAGAAAGGCTTCTCGCTGTTCCGAATTTCCCAATTCCATTTCGAACGCGATCCATTTCTCTCCGTCAAGCACAGCCATCTTCCACTTTCCCGAAGCAGAATCGCTAAACTGCCAGAGAATATGATTGCCATCCTCGTTTGTGAACCCCTCACCATCAGACTGAAGGATGCCTCCAGACTGAGTCCATAGCGCGCCCTGAAGTATATGAACAGCCTTCCAGCCATCTTCGATATCAGTTCCGGATAGCAACTGCAGCGCATAGATCGTTTTTATTCCAGGAAGATATTGCTTAAGCCAGTGACTAGCGGACTGTGGCTGGCATTCTGCAACTTCCTCAATGAATTCCATTAACTCTTCCTGTCCCAGCTCCCCACTTTCGATAGGATTGAACTCGATCAATGCGATTTCAGGTCCATTTGGGTGCGCAAGGACTAGCTGCTCCCATTTCTGTTCGTTGCCTGTTTCAAGCCTCAGGGCAGCGTGAACCTTAGCGTCGCGCAACCTGCTGTCCAGAAACTTCAAGGCTGGCTGGTCCGCCTTCGTAGCCAACACTCGAATGTAATATCCCATATATCCTCGAAAAGTATCGTCCCGATAGGGATCTCTCGCTTCGCTCGAGATTTCAGAAACCTTTCCACACCGGCTTCCGTTTCTCCATCCAAGCCTGCACGCCCTCTTTAGCGTCTTCAGTTTTCATCAGTTCCTCGAGGTAAATCTTTTCCGCGCGAGCGAGGCCTTTATCCAGATGGATGGAATCCCATGCATAGAATGCTTTCTTGGCATGCGCGAGCGCGGCGGGACTCAGCTTATATAAATGATCGAGCCGGATTTGAATTGCCTCTTGAAGATCATCACCAGCGTGGGCTTCGGTAGCGAGTCCCCAGTCAGCGGCCTCCTGACCGGAAAACGCCCGTCCGGTGAAGATCAGGTCAGCGGCCCGCTTTTCTCCGACCAAAGCCGCCAGCGCGGTACAGGCAACAGGCGGGTAGCAGCCGAGGGCAATTTCCGGAAAACCCCATTTTGCGTCGGGCGTGGTGAAGCACATGTCGCAAACCATGGCGAGTTCCGCGCCCCCACCCAGACACGCACCCTGAACTTCGGCAATGGTGATCTTGGACAGCTTGACGATCTGCATGATCAGCCCGTGAAACTTCTCAAACATGGTCTTGATCAGTTCCGGTGTATGGACGGCTACATCGACTCCAGCGGAGAAAGCCTTTTCGTCGCCTTCCAGAATGATAGTAGATATCTGAGGTTGCTGCTCGGCATGCGTGAGGGCCTCGCGAAGCTCGTCCATCATCTGGAAATCGATTACGTTGAGCGGAGAGTGCGTGAGCGTGATGCGTGCCAACGCATTTTCATGGCATACAACGATGCGGGGCGAGGCTAAGCTCATGGTTCGCTTGTTCATGGGAAAATCCTAGCAGACCAAACCTACCACGGAGGCACGGAGACACAGAGAAAAGCAAAAGCATGAGTAGAGAACAAAGGGGAACATGACAAGTATGGGACGTAGAAATACCACAGGTTTTTAGTTTTTTAGTTTTCAGGTTTTCTCCGTGCCTCTGTGGTAGGTGTTCGGTTAGCTCGTCCAGAAACCCTTCGTATCGTACTCACGGATGGCCTTGAGTTCCACGGCAGTTGGTTCGGGCGTGGGCTTCACGTCGTCTGCAACACGCAGAGTCCACCCGGTATTCGCCTGCACGTCGTCCACCGTCACTCCGGGATGGAAAGTAGAAAGATAGGCCTCGCCCGTATCGGCAGCGAAGCGCAAAACGCATTTGCTGGTAATGACCGCCGATGGTCCGCCACGCGGCAGGCCGACGCGCTTGCGCCAATCACCGCCGTCACCGTTGCCCGGACTAGTAATGTAACTAACCTTCTCCGGAAGACGGTGTTTTGAGTGTTCAAGCAGTGAAACGAATCGATGCGCGAGCGACGCGATGTCACAGGCTCCGCCTGATCCCGGCAGGCGCACCAGACCATTCTTTCCCTGCACCTGGGTTGAATTGAGATTGCCGTACTTATCGACCTCAGCGGCCCCTAGAAAACCGAGGTTCACGCGTCCGGACTGCAGCATGCCCATGAGACTGGCCATGTCCAGACACTGGGTTGCACCCTTGATGTTGGGCGGATCAGCCATGGTGTAAATGAGCTCTGGCGAGGGCGTGGTGCGGATCACGCCGTTTTCAAATAAACCAACTGCGTTCGGGGCATGCGTCTTCTTGGCGACGACAAAAGCAATGAGCGGCAGCCGCATGCCGACAAAGACGACCTCGCCGTCTTTGATTTCGCGCGCCGCAGCGACGACCATCAGTTCATTCAACGTGTAGTTCATGGCTGCTGGAATTTCCGAGTTCCTCCTGCTTTCGGGAGATCTTGTCTTTACGAACCGCCGACAGCCACCATGATAGCAACTACTCTGGCTGATCGGCCCGACCCCGAAGTGGTGAGTCTCTGCTTCATTCAACCGGTCGCAGAGCCCATGCGAGACAACCTTTGCTCCATTTTCCCCCTTCGCACAATCAGCAACTTTATTTTCGTGAACTATGGGAGACTCGTATGAAACTCTTCGCCATGGCAGTAGTTCTGCTGCTCTCCATTTGCCTGGGAGCAGCTCAGACTCCGGCCACACAACCAGTCCAATCTGCTGCGGCAGCTGGCCAGACCGCCGCCACTACCGTAGCCGACGTCAGCCGCGGACCCGCGGTCGAATATGTCAGTGATCATGACGCGGTAATAGCGTGGACGTCCAAGAACGCCGTCGACATGCAGGCCCACTTTGGTACAGCCGCGAATAGCATGAACCAGAGCTCGGATGCCGTCGAGAACTCGAGCGGCACCAACCACCGGGTAAAACTCAACAACCTGCAAGCCGATACCATTTACTACTACCAGATGACCGCCGCTGGGCAACCCGTTGGCGCGGTGAACACGTTTAAAACGGTTCCAAAGGGTGCGCAGGCGAACCGCACATACGTGGACCAGAGCCCAAAATAAGCGACCCGATTCTTCTCGCAAGGTTAACACTCACTTCAATAAAATCAGGGCTGCTAAACCAGCAGCCCTGATGATTTTTAGTGGCGCGACGTACTTACTGCACCGCGTTGATGGCGTTCTTCCTGACCTCACCGATGGTGACCAGCGGATCTCGACCGCCCATACGGGGAGCGATCCACTTCTTCTCCGAGCCGATGATGTCCATGAGCAGCTTCTTGTCCGCCGCGTTGGGCATCCAGGAATCAACCTGCTCGCGATATTCCTTTTCTTCCAGGGGCTGTCCGGTTTCGGGATGGAACATCTGATGTTTCCATTTGCCGATGTTGCGGTTGAACTTAATGTCCGGGCAATAAAGCGCGGTGCCTTTGCCCTTCTGAGCGGCGCTAATGCGCCTGACCAGCGTGACGCATTCATCGCGATAGAGATGGCGATTGTAATCGTTCAGGTCTTCCATGTTCGCCGCGTGCGGATTAGAAGGTTCATCATAGCGCCCTTTCAATCCCCAGGTATAAGCCCACTGTGCGGAGGAAGAACTGTCAGTTCCAAACAGATCGTAGGAACTCGAAATCCACTTGTTGAGATACTTCTGCATGAGCCATGACGGAACAATCCCGGCTTCGGCAATGCGCGCCAGACCCGTGTTGCCCGTACCCATGTGAAAAGCTTCTTCCTTGAGCATGTAACTCATGGAGCGGCCGAGGGGCGCAAAGGCGGAATACTTGAGCATCTGAAGCTGGAATTTTCCGTCCCGGTCAACAAAGTCAGTGAAGGCGAAGAAATCCAGCCAGTTATCACACTCTTCATTGAAGCTGCCGAGCAGACGCTTGTTTTCATAAGCGCGGCGGTCAAGCATCTTCTTGGCTTCAATTTTTCCCGTCTCGCCGAAGAAATCGATGAGCAGCGCGCACATCTGCCAGCCATGGCGCATTTCCTCAATCATCACGCGGGTCAGGCAGGACCGATCGTAGTCGCTGGGCGCGCTCTCAAAAAGAAAGCGCTGCTGCTCCACGCTGGCGAACTCCGTGTCGCCCTGGTAGACGATGAGGTTCAGCAGGGCGTCGCGCATATTCTGCGTAGGAATCTGGCGCAGGTTTTCCCACTTATTACGGCCTTTGTAATAGCCGAAGGTGATTTCATCAGTCTCAATGGCGCCGTAAAGGGTATCGAATTTAAAGTTTTTGATCTGGTCATGATCAACGCCAACTTCCTGACGCCACTCATTGAATACGCCAATCCAGTCACTGAACGTGCCGATCTTATGAATTTTTCCAGGCATTGCAGCTCCGTATTCTGTATCGCCCCTCCGGGGCTCGATTCTGCTGTTATCTCTACCCAGCGCTCCCGCGCTGGACTAACTCATTTCGCGCCTACGGCGCTTGATTGTGGTTCGGTGCGCTAACTCGTGTCACCGTTGGATTTCTGATTCCTCAGTTTTCAATTCTTTCTCCATCAATCTCGTTCGCTATAGGGATCCCTCGCTACGCTCGGGATTTCACAAATCACAAATTCATCCACACCGTTTTCAGTTCGGTGTAGTGTTCAATGGCGTGCATTCCCAGTTCGCGGCCGAAGCCTGACTGCTTGAATCCGCCGAAAGGCAAAGCGGCGTCCATCAAGCCGTATGTGTTGATCCAGACGGTGCCGGCCTTCAACCGACGCGAAAGTTGATGGGCTTTCTTTAAATCATTGGTCCAGATTGCGGCGGCCAGACCGTAAACGTTCTTGTTGGCCAGCTCGGCAACTTCGTCCATGTCATCGAAGGTGAGCGTGGCCAGAACAGGTCCGAAGATCTCTTCCTGAGCGATCTTCATATCATTCTTCACGCCGCCGAAGACGGTTGGCTCGATGTAGAAACCATGGTCGCCGTTGACGCTGGCGCGCTTGCCGCCGGAAAGCAGCGTTGCGCCCTCCTTTTTGCCGGCTTCGATGTAGCCAAGCACGGTGTCCATTTGTTTCTGGCTGACGATGGCGCCGAGACGGGTTTTTGGATCAAGCGGATCGCCCAGCTTGATCTTCTTGCAGTATTCAACCAGCTTGGTGACGAACTCATCTTCTATTTTCTTTTCCACGAACAGGCGCGAGCCCGCACAGCAGACCTCACCCTTGCCGTAGAAGATACCGTTGACCGCGCCTTTAACAGCCGCGTCCATCGGGGAGTCAGAGAAGACGATGTTGGGCGACTTGCCACCCAGTTCCAGCGTCACGCGCTTGAGCGTGTCCGCAGAAGCGCGCATGATTTCTTTACCAACAGAGGTGGATCCGGTGAAGGCCACTTTGTCGATGCCCGGATGTTTCACCAACGCCTGGCCAGTGGCGGGGCCGCCGGTGACGATGTTGAGAACGCCAGCCGGTAAGCCCGCTTCAAGGCAAAGCTCACCGAAACGAAGCGCGGTGAGAGAAGTATCTTCCGCGGGCTTCAGGACGACGGTGTTGCCACAAGCGAGTGCGGGACCAAGCTTCCAACTGGCGAGAAGCAGCGGGAAATTCCAGGCGACAATCGCGCCGACGACGCCCACAGGCTCGCGCAACGTGTAAGTGAACGCGTTGCTGAAAGTGTTGACCGTTTCGCCCTGGATCTTGGTGGCCCATCCGGCAAAATAGCGGAACACGTCGGCGACCATGGGCATGTCAACGTAGCGCGATTCAAAGATCGGCTTACCGTTGTCGAGCGTTTCAAGTTCGGCCAGCTCGTCAATGTTCTTTTCCAGCAGGTCAGCGATCTTCCATAGGATCTTGCCGCGATCGCTGGCCGACATTTTGCGCCACGGGCCGGCTGTATCGTCAAAGGCTTTGCGGGCTGCGATGACGGCCTGATCAACGTCATGGGCACTGGCGTCGGCGATCTGGGTGAGCACTTCTCCGGTTGCAGGATTGATGGAGTCAAACGGCTTGCCGGAGCCTTCACTCCATTGACCGTTGATGAGAAGTTTTCCGGGAGCGACTTTTGCTTTGCTTGCTGCGATCATTACTTAGCCTCCACTTTCATCGTTCAACTGCTCGTCTTGCTCCCTGCCGTTTTCCAAGACTGGATCCTTCATCACGCTTCCCCACAGCCACATATAGGCTCCCAAAATGAAGGCCGCTGCTGCGCGAACGCATATGCCCAGGTATGGCGCATCTCGGTAAAGAGTCTCCCAAAAGCCCTGGAAGAGATTGGCCATCACAACCCACACTAAACTCAGGCCCCCAAGCATGTGAAAAAGCCATCTCTCGGTTTCTTTTCGCTCCGTAGCTCTGAAAAGATGCTCCCGGTATTTAAGCCATAGAACGAGACTTGCAGTATCTATGAACACGAGAGCATCCATCCAAAAGGTACGATGGAAATATCCCAAGGTCTTCGCGGCAGGCATGATCACCCAAAACAGCATGCTTGGAATGACCAGCACCCAGAACCACCTACGATCAGAAAGTTTCATACCTTCCTGGGCATTTACTTCGCCGTGAAAGTTGCCGGACGCTTTTCGACATATGCCGCCAGGCCTTCCTTGGCGTCTTCGCTGGCAAAGAGTCGCTGCTGGAGTTCGCGCTCGATAGCCAACGCTGACTCCATAGGAATTTCCCAACCGCTTTGAACAGACCGCTTGATGTTCCCAACGGCCTTGGCTGCTTTGTTGGGCGGAGTGAACTGGCGAGCGTACTCCATCACGTTTTCCATGAAGTTGTCGCGCTCGTAGATGTCATTGATGATGCCGTATTCTTTGGCTTCTTCAAAGGTAAAGGTGTTGCCGGTGACCATGAGCTCGATGGCTTTGCTCTTGCCCACCATCCGGCTCAAACGCTGGGTGCCGCCTGTACCGGGCAGAACGCCGAGATTGATTTCCGGAAGGCCGATCTTTCCCGCGTCGCGACGGGCAATGCGGAGGTCAGCGGCCATGGCGATTTCCAGTCCGCCGCCCACGCAGTGGCCATTGATGGCGGCGATTACCAGCTTGGGCGTGTGCTCCAGGCGCAGCAGCATTTCATTGGCATGCAGGCAGAAGTAATACTTAAAGGTGGGATCCACGCTGGAGAGCATCTTGATGTTGGCTCCTGCGGAGAAGAACTTATCGCCCGCGCCGGTGAGAAGCAGAACGTAGACGTTGTTGTCCATGCGCGCCTTGAGGATGCTTTCGTCAAGCTGGCGGTTCATTTCATAGGTATAGGTATTGGCCGGCGGATCGCACAGTTCAATGATTGCGATGCCATCCTGAACGCGATAGTTCACCAGGGTCTTGGTCTCGGTTGCTGTGGTTGTCGCCATGGTTCGAGCTCCTTTTGATTTCCAGATCTTCTTAATTTCCAGATCTTCAGAATTTTTCGATGGCCGCTTGCGGCCGTGACTTGAAAATTTTACGGAATCAGCTCCGCGGTTTTGAAACTTTATTTCTTGTATTGCCTGGCACCGCATGGTTGCGCTGTATCACGCCGTGCAGAAAAATGTCGCCCATCTCGCGGGCCAGCGCCCTGGCACCCGCGTCACTGCGGGGATTGTGCCAGGTATAAATCCAGTTGATCATGCCAAACAGACTCAGCACGGCAAGACGCCCTGAGAATTCTAAACCTTGTGTACGCTTTAGTTCTTCCAGCAGGTCAAAACAAATGCGGTAGTATTCACGCTTAATGGCCCTGATCTCAGCGCCGCGACCGTTCTTGAGTGTTTCATCCTCATGCGTGAGCACCTTCATGGCCTCTTTGTTGGCCAGAAAATATTCCAGATGGTTCTCAATAAAAATGCGCATGCGCTCTTCCGGATCACTGGATGCCGCGAGCCGTTCCTTCGCCTGATCAATGATGGTGCGGAAGGAATGCTTCTGGATCAGATAGAGGAGTTCTTCCTTGGAAGAAAAATAATGGTAGAGGCCGGCCAGGGACATTCCGCAGGCGCGCGATAGATCTCGCATGGAAGCGCCTTCATATCCTTTATCACAGAAAATGCGGGCTGCGTGTTCCAGCAGGCGTTCCATCTGATTCTCATAGCGCTTGTCACTCGATTGTCCATTGGGAGATTGCGCACCGGCGCGACGGCGCGCACGGGTCTTGCGCGCGCTGGATGACACTACCGAAGATCGGGTATCGAGGGGAACCAGGGACATTGGGCACTTACCGAACGTTCGTTCGGATGACGATAATTATGCAAAACGTTGCATCTGTCCGTCAAATTCAGGTTTGCTGGTGAATATGTCCAGTGGCCGCGCGTGCCAGGAACGTTGTTTCGTGAGAACGCCCTGCGTCAGCATGGTCACGATTCGCGTTCCCGGGATCTCTCGACTGCGCCCGAGATGACAGGGGGAAAGCGGTTATGAAGCCGCCAATCGTTGTTCTGCGTTCTGCGAATGTTGTTGCCCGAATAAGGTTAAATGCCTGCCACAAGCTAAATGTAATTCATGGCAAGACACAATGCCGGTGAATACACGCGCTTTGACCATTCAAAATAAACTGATGCACCTTCCTCACCTCAAAAAACACCAGGCTTAACGGGTGGATGAAATCTGTTCCAGAACGGACAATGCTGTGTCTTACCTACCAGAGTTACTTGATACCAGCGGCTAGTAAGTAGAGAACAAGCTGACGCAATCGACGGAAGAGTTTGGGATTCTGGTCCCCCTCATCAGGAGCCCTTTAGGTCAGCGGCCGGTTCAATGGTTACTCAAGAAGGCCCGCAGGACTCAGGGTCGCACACAAAAAATGAAGTCCACCTAAAGGAGATTTGAAATGAACTCGAACACCTGGAAAACGTTTGCACAGTCGGCCCGCAAGGCCATGGTCGCGGTTGTTGTGGTAGCAACGCTGGTATTCGCCGTGGGATGCGGCGGAGGCGGTTCCGCAACAACAGCATCAGCACCAACACCCACCCCAACACCGGGCGCAGCTAACAGCGCTAATGCCCAAGTCCGTTTTGGTGACGCACCCGCGGACAGCGTGATTTCGTTTGAAGTTTCCGTTTCAGCCCTGACTTTGACGCCCAGCGGTGGCGGCACAGCCGTGAGCATTCCGGTTGGCGCCAACAACCGCATTGAACTCAGCCACGCTTCAGGCAAGTTTGAGCCGTTTGCTCTGGGCAATCTGCCACAAGGCACCTTCACCGCCGCCAACCTGACGCTGGTGAACTCTGAGCTGACGTTCCTGAGCAGCACAGGTACACCGATTCACATCAACGGTCCGGCGAGCGCACAGATTACTGTTCCGCTGAGCCCAGCACTCACGATTGGAACATCTCCGCTGGTCATTAACATTGACGTGAACCTGGCCAACTCCGTGACACTGGCGGGCGGCGTGGTCAACGGCATCGCCTTTGGACCGACCTCATTCAAGATCACCGCCAAGGCGCCCGGCGCACAGGCCAACCAGCAGGATGACGACGGCGAAATCGAAGACGTCCGCGGAACTGTGACCTCAGCCACGGCAATCAGCTTTGTTCTCTCGGTTGGACAGACCAAGTCTTCGCTGACCTTCAGCTTTGACGCCACCACACAGTTCAGCGATGGCGTGACCGCCGCAACCCTGGCCAACCAGATTGTGAAAGTGGAAGGGTTCACCAAGGCAGACGGCAGTCTGTTCGCCAAGGAAGTGGAAGGGCTTGAAGCAAACTCCGGATCTGAACTCGAAGGCCTGATCACGGTAATCTCCGGAACCACACTGACGGTGAGCGCGGATGACGGCATCGGCAACGGCATGGACGACACCAAAATCGGCGCCAGCTTCACCGTGAATATCGCAGGCCTTAACGCCAGCAAGTTCAAGGTGGATGGCGGCAACGGCTTTGGCGGCAGCGTACCGAGCACGCTTTCCTTCGGACCGACCACAATTCACCAGGGCCAGCGCATTGAAGTGGAAAGCAACGTAGCCGTACCGCCGGCGAACGGCAGCCTCAATCCGGACAAGATCAAACTGCAACAGCAGGGCGCATCCGGAACCGTGGCGAACCTTGCGGGCAACAGCTTTGACCTGAACCTGGCGGCTGATTCACACCTGAGAATTATCTCCGGACAGACGGTGGTACACGTGACCAAGTCAGCAGCGACGGACATCCGCACTACTCCTGCAAACGGTGCAGTGGTTGGCGTCCGTGGGCTGCTGTTCTGGGACGGCACGGCATGGCAGATGATCGCCCGCCGCGTTCGCTAAGACGTGAACCAGCGATCAAATTAGGAGATCAAACAAGCTCTCTCCATCGCTCCACTAACCCCGGTCGCAGCCAATCAGCTGCGGCCGGTTTCATTTTGCCGACTTTCTGCATTCGCAACCTACGGCGTTGATAACTTTTTCCCTCATCATGGGCATGGGTAGGTACTGGAGGGTGTGCCGGGCGTCCCCTGAATCACAGTGTCTGGTGTGGCAGGAGTTCCTGGAATTACGGTATCAGGCATTCCATTGGCCCCGGGAATGACGGTAGGCGGCGTTCCCGGGCTGCCCGGTATCCTTGTATCCGGAGTGCCCGGACTTCCCGGATCATAACAATTTCTGGGCTTTGGAGGTTGAACGATCTGCGGTGGAGAACCGGCGACTTGCGTTCCATAACGCTGCACGGCTGCCATGACGCTATCGCGATCCAAAAGAAGAGGCGACGGCAAAACTATCTGCATGGTGCTTCCCGCCTCCATTTGAACGTCGCGCCTTCTGGCAAACACAAGCAGCAATGCTGTTGCCGCTGCGGCGGAGACCGTCAGGCCAATAAGGGCGTTACGCGGTCCGTTGCCCAGCGAAGGTGTGGGGAGAGTCGGCGGGGTGGTCGTTCCCGTCGCCGTCATCACCCCCGCTGGAAGGGAACTCTGCGGGCTTGCGATGTCAGGCGGTGTGAGACCTGCAATAGTAGGAACAACGTCATAGGCGCCGGTGACATTCACCGTGTAGCCAGTGGAATAAATGAGGCTGGCAGAGCTCAATTCAAATTCCAACTGCGCCCGGGTGTGATCCCGGCGAACTATTTTGCCGATCGTTCCATGTAAATACGTGCCCGGTGGTATCAGCATTTGAGTTCCCACACTGACGGGGAATGTCACTTGAAGATAAACGGTGTCTCCAGGCTTGGTTTTGTTGATGGAAAGTGGCCGCAGCAGTCCTATCGGAAGCCTGGTGCCCACCGGGAGCGTAAAGGTGGAACTGTCATGGGAAGATGGCTGCGGAAGCGTTTGTGCAGACGGCTGCTCTATCTGTCTTGCCGCTGTCTGCGCTTCCGGCGAGGATGTGTCCAGTTGCTGGGCAAACGCGATGTTTGCCTGAAGTCCAAGAATTAAAGCAATGACCAGAGCTTCCTGGAACAGTTTGAAGGAGATGTTTTTCAAAAAGCTGGTGGAGTGGGAACGACTCGCGTAGATCATGAACCCGCCTTGCCTCACAAGCCAGCGACTTGAATGGTGCTGTTGCCGGCCCGGTTGAGAAAGATCCTTCTACTCTCAACCAATTGCATTTGAGTACAGAATGCGTTCCGGCAACAGTTTGGAATCGTCAAGATTTGTGACGGATAAGAAAAGACATAGAAAACACAGACGGAGAGTGCGGGGTTCCGCTGATTCGGTTGGACCCATTTTCCGCGACCGGGCTTTATTCTTGACCGTGTTGCGATTACGTATTCTGATCAGCGATACTCGAGTGCCATGCGATTCACAATCGCCGTGCTATGCCTGGTCCTGGCTAATGCCGCATCGGCGCAAGAGAGAACGGTGGCGCTGACCTTTGACGATCTGCCGTTGGTGCTGGAGGCTTCGCCGGGAATTTCGACGGTCGCAGAGCGGCTTGCCGAAACCCGCAGAGTTAACAAAGCGATCCTGAAAGCACTCAAGAAACATCATGCGTGGGCCACAGCATTTGTTAACGAGAAAAAAGTGCAGGCGGACGGCAACGCGGAAGAAGGTCGCGCAATCCTGAATGAATGGATCAAATCCGGCTACGATCTGGGCAATCACACATTTTCCCATGCCGACCTGAACGATATTTCAGTGCAAGAATTTGAGCGCGAGGTGGTGGATGGAGAAGCGTCAGTGAAGCCGCTCATGAACAACGCAGGCAGGCCACTGCGTTACCTGCGTTTCCCTTTCAATCATTCGGGTGCGACTGAAGGAAAGCACGCCGAGGTGGCGGATTTCCTCAAACAGCGTGGTTATGAAGTTGCGACGTGCACCGTGGAGAACGAGGACTGGGTGTTCGCGCACGCTTATAAGGTAATGCTGGAGCGAAAAGATACCGACGCCGCAAAGCGGCTCCGCACCGCATATATTCAATTCACGGCACAGGAACTTGCCTACTTTGGGCAACTTCATCAGCAGATATTTGGACATGAACTTCCGCAGGTAATGGTTCTGCACGCTAACCGGTTGAATGCCGATGTGATTGAACAGGTGCTGCGTGTTTTTGAAAAGGCAAGATACCGTTTTGTAACTCTGGAGCAGGCACAGAGCGATCCTGCGTATTTGACTCTGGAAAAATATCCGACGGTTTATGGGCCGATGTGGGGCTACCGATGGGCGAGGACTTTAGGCGTGAAGGTAGATGGGAGCCGTGAGCCAAACGTTCCCGGGTGGATTGAGAATTACAACTAGAGCCGGCCTTCAACCGGTTAAATCTTGCCCGAAGGTTAAAGGCAAAGCAACAGGAAGCGATGGCCTTTTCTGAAACGAACAAACACAAGGTCCCTCACCCCTACTCGGCAGCTGAAGAATACGCTGCCTCGTTGACGGGGATTCGGGATGACGATGTGTGGTGGTTTGGGCCACGGGCATGACTCAAACGGTCATCCGAGATCCAGCAGGCCATTAGCAGCCGCTCCAACGTCATTTTATCGCAGGGCATCTCGGCCGCCACACGGGTAATCCAAAGTTAGTTGCTGGACTCATTTCATACCCCCACAGAGGAAATATCATGCCCAACTTCGTGAAAGATGTTGAACACCTGCGCCAGCGGGCGCTGGAGAAAATGGAAGACGGCGCGGTAACCGACAATTACAAAGGCGACGCCAAGAAGACAGTGGAAATTCTGAATGAAGCGCTGGCCACGGAAATTGTCTGCGTTTT
>Ga0080027_10000755_pt1 | contig 13526 bp, 7 predicted proteins | sample OrgsoiDNA2013046_FD_70962 | JGI IMG/M metagenome (GOLD analysis project Ga0080027, IMG submission 70962) | Permafrost soil microbial communities from the Arctic, to analyse light accelerated degradation of dissolved organic matter (DOM) -... | ecosystem: Environmental > Terrestrial > Soil >... | reverse complement strand
GATGTGCGAATTGCCGACGATGCGTATATTGAACTGCTGCAGCCAAGGCTTGAGGACTGCCAGCTTCGAGTGCGCCGCCTTGAGCGACGCATCGAATCCAGCCTGATCCCCGCGATCGAGTGGCGCAAAGTCGATCGCCTTGAACGCATCATCCAGTTGCTGCTGGCGTTCAGCTCTTCCTTGTTCATAGGCCGCGATGATCGGACGAGCCGAGAGCAGTTCCATGCGCAGCAGCGCGGGATCGGGCCGAGTGTGCGGCGACACGACGGTAAGCTCGCTGTGAAAGAACTCGCACTGCACTCCGTCCCCAGCCACCACCCGCGCCGCGATCAGGAACTTTTGACCAGGCTGTGCATTGGGCGTCAGCAGAACCGGCAAAATATCGTCGTCGCTGCCCCGATACAGAATTCCTCCGTTGGAGAAAATCGTGATCACAATGCCGCTGGGGCTGCCAAACCGAAGATCCATCAGCACCCGCGAACCCTGTGTGGGGTAGCCGTTGATTCGCTCTGGAATCACCACCCAGCGGCGGAACACGTGCGTGCCGGTCCAATGCTCTTCGTCTCCGTTGACGCCGCCCGGTTCCGACAAATTCTTCACCGTAAGTGATCCCCAATCCCCGTCACTCAATCCCGGATCTTCAGGATGTGGAACGTCAGCATGGACTCGCCACTCCGGTTCGGCCTGACTCGAGAGCGACTGCAAGCGGTCGAGCGTGGCCGTGTACGGATCACTTGCGCTTGAGTTTTGGGAAACCAGGTAGGCCGCTTGCAGAACTACGACAACGATTACGACGCAACGCTTCATCAGAAAATGGCACCTTTCGCGCGGTTTTGCCTTCCGAACAATTTTTGGATGGCAGATCAGATTATCATTCAACAGTTGTTTCACGGGGGCCAAGTGATTGATTCTATGGCAATCTCGATGGCGTTTGTCACGCTTGCAAAAAATTTGATTCTTTCCATCCAAAATATGAATCGAACCTGTTACGTAAGATAGTTGACGGCGCGAGCCGTTCAACCTAGAATCCATATTCGAATGTCAGAAACCCGCAACTCCGGCGCCATGTGCATGTGTACCTGTTGTTGTTGTGCATGCGTGTGCGCTGGCGCGGGAGGACTGCTGACCTAAGAATAATTTCTTAACTCAAGCAATCATCAACCCACCGCCAGATCAACTGGCGGTGGGTTTTTTAGTTTCAGGGACAAAACAGCGAATGGCACAAACAGCAAAAGAAACGACAGTACAGCGAGTCGAGCGCCTCAAGCGGGCCGCGAACCCGTGGGAAGGGCTGGACGAGATCCGGCGCTTCGCTCGCGAGGGATTCGGGTCTATTCCTCCCGAATGGATCGGAACCTATTTCCGCTGGTGGGGCGTTTACACTCAGGGCGACGGCGCAGGAGTAACCGGAGGGACCGGCGGAGTCGGTAAGGCCCTCCAGCGCTTCATGGTTCGCATCCGGATTCCCAACGGCATGATGACCTCGCAGCAACTGCGCACCATCGCCGACCTCACCCGCCTCCACGCAAACGGAATCGCCGACCTTACTGTTCGCCAGAACATTCAACTGCACTGGGTCACTATCGAATCCCTCCCCGAAGTTCTCGACGGCCTGTGGAAAGTTGGCCTGAATACGACCGGAGCCTGCGGCGACGTTGTTCGCAACGTTACTGGATGCCCGGTAGCTGGAGTCGATCACGACGAAATTGTCGACGCGTCGCCGCTGGTGCAGGAAGTCTCGCAACTGCTGGCCGGGAATGCGGAGTTCTACAACCTGCCGCGCAAATTTAAGATCTCGATCACGGGATGCCGCGTTTGGTGCCCTTACCCAGAGATCAACGATGTCGGCATGACGGCGATCACTCGTACCGTTGGCGGCAAGCCGGAAGTTGGATTCTCGCTACGTGTTGCCGGCGGACTCTCGACCGATCCGTATCTCGGTGCGCGGCTGAACGCGTTCTTTCGCTGGAATCAGGTTGTGCCGGTGGTCAAGGGTATTGCCGAGTTGTTTCGCGACTCCGAGGTACTACGCGAACATCGCGAACGCGCCCGCCTGAAATTCTTGTTTCTGCGCCACGGCTGGACTGTCGAGCGATTCCAGCAGGAACTGGAAGAGCGCATCGGATTTCAATTTGACCCTGCGGTTGAGGAGCATGCGCCCGACGATGTCTACCGCGACCATGTCGGTATTCACGCGCAGAAGCAGCCAGGCCTTTCCTACGTCGGAGCGGTCGTGCTGCGGGGCAGAATCACCGCCGATCAGATGCAGTCTGCTGCCGACTTGGCCGAACGTTATGCGAATGGCGAGGTGCGCGCCACCAACATGCAGAACCTTGTTGTCGTGAACGTCCCCACCATCAATGCGGACACGCTGGCAGCAGAGTTAAATGCCATCGGCTTCCAGGTGAAGGGATCGGCTTTTGCGCGCGGGACGATCGCCTGCAGCGGTACCGAGTTCTGCAAACTGGCCATCACCGAGACGAAAGCCTTCTCGCGCTGGCTGGTGGAAGAACTGGAAGAACGTCTGCCCGGCTTTGATCAACACCTGAAGTTGCACGTTACCGGCTGCCCGAATAGTTGCGGCCAGCATTGGATCGCTGATGTCGGCATCGAAGGCAAGAAGCTTAGGGTCAACGGCCACATGGTGGACGCGTACTACTTCTGTGTCGGCGGCGCTCTTGGCTTGCATCAATCGACTGCCCGGCCGGTCGGATATCGCTGTGCGGCGACTGACGTTCCAGATGCGCTCGAACGATTGCTTGGTCAATATCTAGAGCAGCGAGAACCGGGAGAAAATTTACGGCGCTTCTTTGCGCGTCACAGCGACACGCAACTGCGGGAGTTTCTGGCCGGTGAAGTGGTCGATCCCGTGGTCCGTGATTTGCCGCTACCGACTCGGGGGATGGCGCAATCTGTAGGAGGAATCGGTGACTGAGCTATTTCCAATGTTCATGAAGCTCGAAGGCCGGCAGGTGCTGGTCGTGGGAGCGGGCAAAGTCGGCGAACCCAAGATTGGCGGCCTGCTTCAGGCTGGCGCACACATCCGCGTCGTGGCGCTAAAGGCGAGTCCCGCAGTTCGCGACTGGGCGCGAGAGGGAAAGATTGAACTGGCAGTGCGGGCTTTTTTCTCCGACGATCTGGCGGGAGCTTTCCTGACAATCGTTGCGACGAACTCGCGCACGTTGAACGAGCGCGTGTACAACGAGGCGCAGCGGCGCGGCGTGCTGTGCAATGTGGTCGATGTTCCCGATCGTTGCGATTTCTTTTATCCCGCGGTGGTGCGGCGCGGTGATTTGCAGATTGCGGTTTCAACGGCCGGGCAGAGTCCGTCGCTGGCGCAGAAAATCCGCCAGCAATTGGAAAAGCAATTTGGCCCGGGATACGCCACTTGGGTGGCGGAACTGGGCGAGACCCGGAAACTGGTTCTGGCCAGCGATCTCGATAAAGAAAAGAAGCTCGAACTGCTACATTCGCTCGCCAGCAGGGAAGCGGTCGAGGCGGCGCTGGCCGAACGGCCCGAACTCGTAGCCAAAGGGGAAGGCGCGTGAAGGGCAAAGTCTATCTGGTGGGAGCGGGGCCGGGCGATCCGGAATTGCTCACGGTAAAGGCGCTGCGTTTGTTGCGGACGGCCCAAGCTGTTCTGTATGACGATCTGGTTGCGCCAGAAATTCTCGCGCTTATTTCTCCGACGGCGCAGATTCACAATGTTGGCAAGCGCTGCGGCAAGAAGAAAATCCTGCAGGACGAAATCAATTTCCTGATGATCGCGCTGGCGGATTCTGGCCTGCGTGTTGTGCGCCTGAAAAGCGGAGATCCGCTCATCTTCGGCCGCGCTGGGGAAGAAATTGAAGCACTGCGGCGAGCCGAAATTCCTTTTGAAATTGTGCCGGGAGTTACTTCCTCCTTCGGTGCAGCTGCGGCGGCACAGATTCCGCTCACTCATCGCCGTGCAGCCTCGGCGCTGGTGTTGCTGACCGGACATCAGGCCACGGGCAGCGAAGCCGCAAACTGGAGCAGGCTGGCAGGAAGTGGCGCCACCCTGGTGATCTACATGCCCGGCAAGAATTACACCGAGATTGGCACGAAGCTGCGAGCGGCCGGGGTCGCGCACGAAACTCCCTGCGCCATCGTTTCTCGTGCCACCACGCGCCGTCAGCGAACGCATCGTACGAGCGTAGGCAAATTGCGCACTTCGCCGGAACTTTCGGCACCCACGTTGCTGGTCGTGGGTGAAGTCGTACGTTTTGCGGATCCAACTCTACTGGCGAATGAATTCGTGATGCCGAGTGAAATTGATGGCGCCAGTAGTGCAATCCCCGCCGCTCTATTTGCCGATTTCCAGGATCAAGTGGCGGGCGTTGATAAGTCAGATTTCGAGAGATTTGAAAAAGAAGAGGAGCCACTCGCGTGATCGACCAGATTCAGGGACGAGTTAAGGAAGAAATCGCACACCTGCAGAACGCCGCCGAGATCTGGAGTCCGCAGCGCGTGCTGGGCTGGGCCTTCGAGACCTTCGGGAATCGCGTCGCCATTTCCTCGGCGTTTGGCGCCGAAGGCATGGTGTTGATCGATATGGCCTCGCGCGTGCGCAAGGATTTTCGCCTGTTCACCATCGACACGGAATTTCTTTTCCCCGAGACCTACAACTTGATGGACCGGATCGAAGAGAAGTACGGCATCAACATCGAGAAGGTCTATTCCGTGCTCTCTCCGGAAGAGCAAGATCGCACGCAGGGACCAGCGCTTTGGACGCGCGATCCCGACCTTTGCTGCAAGATGAGGAAAGTCGAGCCGTTGCGGCGCAAACTTGGCGAACTCAGCGCTTGGATCGCAAGCATCCGTCGCGACCAGACATCCGTCCGCTCCACGGCCCACCGAATTGAATGGGACGCCAAGTTCAACCTGGTGAAGATTAATCCGATTGTGGATTGGTCGGCGAAGCAGGTGTGGCGCTACATTCACGACCACGACGTACCCTACAACGAGCTGCACAATCAGGACTATCCCAGCATCGGCTGCACACATTGCACGCGCGCTGTGCGGCCGGGAGAAGATCCGAGGGCCGGACGCTGGCCGGGATTTGCCAAGACCGAGTGCGGACTGCACGTGATTGAGCCGGCCGCGAATTCAGTCGCAGCGGGCGCCGCGCTGGCCGCAAAGTTCGGGAACTGAGTCGCGACAGCTACCCGGCGGGGGTGAACCCCACCTGGCAGAATGCGGCTGAAACTCCGCCCCAATCGGGCGAAGGCGCGGGTTTGGCGAACAGGAGCGCATGCAGCCTGCGCACCGCTTCCTGAGCTTTTTCATCCGACACCAGAAAAGAAATCGTTCGATCCGCTGGCCCTTGGGAAACGACTCGCACACTCAGATCGGCAACGGCAACCAACACCTCGCTCGCCAACTCAGCCTCATGCTGCAGGTTCTGGCCGACCAGGCATACCAGCGCTTTATTATTTTCCCATCGCACGTTTGCGACTCCGCGTAGGTGGGACGCGACAGCGGACAACGGCACATTCGATCCCACTAGCAGAGAAACACGCCCAAGCGAGGCGGCGATGACGTCGACTGAGCACGAATGCTGGTCGAATGCCGCATACACTTTGCGCAATAGGTCTGATCCAATGGCTTGCACAGATTCGACCTCGATCGCGACGAGATCTCTCTTCGCAGTGATGGCCTGCACAGCATCGCCGGATCGAGCCCGGGCAGAGATTTCCGTTCCTTCACCTTCTGGCCGCCGCGAATTGAGAACGTAGACCGGGATGCCTTCGCGCATCGCGGGCGCCAGCGTCGCAGGGTGCAGAACTTTGGCGCCAAACTGAGCCAACTCCGCGGCTTCGTCAAAACTCAACTTGCGAATCACGCGCGCATCAGGACAAAGCTTGGGGTCGGTGGTCATCACGCCGTCGACATCGGTCCAAATCTCCACGCGCGAGGCGCATAATGCCGCGCCGACGATCGCGGCCGTGAAGTCGGAGCCCCCGCAACCGAGAGTCGTGGGCACTCCATCGGGAGTTGATGCGATGAAGCCGCCAAGCACTGGCAATTGACTTGATTCGAGCAGCGGACTCAGAGAGTCCTGCAAGCGCTGATTCGTTTCTTCCCACTGCGGGCTGGCCTGGCCGTGGCATGCATCGGTCACAATGCAAGCGCTAGCGTCGACGTGGGCTGCGCTAATTCCAGACTGGCAGAGAGCCTCTTTCACGAGGCGACTCGAGAAGCGCTCGCCAAAGCCGAGCAATTGGTCCTGCACACGGAGATCGAACTGCCCAGAATTCCCAAGATCGTGAAGTAACGATTCGAGTGCTCGAAAGTCGCCACGCAATTCGCGATCGAGTGCGCTATGGGCTGAGCCGTCGACCAGTGCATCGGCCAACTGTTCATGCCGAACATAAATGTCCCGCACATTGGCGAGGGCCGCGCCAAGACGCCCGCTGGCTGCTGCATTCCCGGCTTCCAGCAGTTGGTCGGTGACTTTGGCCAGCGCGCTCACCACAACCACCGGTTGAGCGCCGAGCCTGCTTCGCACAATCCCGATCAGACGGCGGATCGCCCCCACGTCTTCGACAGAAGTGCCGCCAAATTTCATCACGACGACTTCGTCACTCTGTTCGAATCTGCTTTGCCGTTGCTGTCCACTCATAACGTCAACTCCTTATTCGCCTTTTTGCCGCAAAGAAAAACCCACCGCCAGATCGCTTCTGGCGGTGGGTTCGGTGAACTTGCTCAAGATTGCTTTACTTCATCCGATCCCGCCCTCCAGAAGACACGTTGTAATTCGTGTCGACATGCCTGTGCCTGTCGATGTAATTCGCGTGTCGTTGTGGAGCGAGATCCTCATAATTGCAATTTGAGAATAGCGCGCGGGGCGGTCAGGGGGAAATTCAAAATTCCGATGGAAGCCATCGGAATTATTGGTTTCGGATTACTCGTCGGTCTTCTTCATCTGAGTCGCAAACTGGCGCAGCAGGGCAACGAATGCTGTCGAGGCTACGGACAGCGTCCGGTCCTTACGGTAAGCCAGCCCCAGTTCGCGGTAGAGAGACGCGTCTTCAATCTCAATCAGCTTCACGCGGCCAGATTCTACTTCATCGCGAGCGAATGAGGCGCTGATAAGCGAAACGCCGAGATCCGCCGCCACGAAACTCTTGATCATGCCGATACTTGGCAATTCCATACGGACTTGCAGTTCGGCGGCGTGCGGCCGGAACAGCTTATCCAGCAGCCTGCGGGTGTGGCCGGTCTTGGGGAAGAGCAGCGGGTGCTTAACGATCTCCTTGACCGGCACAACCTTATATTTGGCCAGCGCATTTTTCGGGCTAACCATCAGCATGAGCTTGTCTCGAAAAATTGGTTGAATTTTCAGGCTCGGAGACTGGATGGGCAGTGTAAGAATCCCAACTTCTACGGCGCCGTTCTCCAGCTTTTCCACGATCTTGTAGCTGAAATTTCGATAGATGCTGATCTGCACGGGTGGATAACGGCGGCAATATTCGCCAAACACTTCGGGCAGAACGTACAGACAGGTGGCCTCATTGGCGCCTACGCGCAGCGTGCCGCGGGGGGTGCCGCTATGGTCGGCCACGGCCATCAGCGATTCTTCGCGGAGGCTCTTCAGGCGCTCGGCGTATTCGTAGAAAACCTGGCCGGCGGGCGTGAGCTTCACCGTCTTGCCGGAGCGGTCGAGAAGCCGGTCGCCGTACTCCTGCTCGAGTTGCCGGATCTGAGCGCTGACGGCCGATTGGGAGCGAAAAACCTTCTCTCCCGCTCGGGAAAAACTGCCCTGGCGAGCCACTTCCAGAAACGTGATGAGTTGATCAAAGTCCATTTTGGCTTCAGCGAATTATAGCGAATTTGGCCGCGGTTCGAGATTAATTACTCGCTAACAGCCGGACTGCAGCGCATCCTGAAATTTGCATGATTGCCATCGAAATTCTGCATTGTACTTTGCCTGCCTTGCCGCAAGACAATACCAACTCCTGTACCTGAGTGGAAGTGTGCCGCGCTATCGCCCCGGCCGGATTCGTTCTGGGCAGGTTCTGAACACAAACGTAAATCGAATCGGAAATCCCGTCCCGCGGGACGGAGTCCATGACGACGCCTCTAAACCCGAGAAATGGCCTGCCCTTCGCCCAGGGTCTCTACAACCCGGCGAATGAGCATGACGCCTGCGGCATAGGGTTTGTCGCCAGCATCCCCGGCCACCGGAGCCACGACATCATCCGCAAGGGCATTCAGGTTCTCCTGAACCTGGCGCACCGCGGCGCCTGCGGCTGCGACCCTGAGACGGGCGACGGCGCTGGAGTCCTCATCCAGATTCCGCACAAGTTTTTTGCTCGTGAGTGCGAGAAGTTGGGATTCCTCTTGCCCAAGGCCGGAACCTACGGCGTGGGGATGACGTTCCTTCCGGTCGAGAAACATCCGCGCCTGCAGTGCGAGGGAATTCTTGAGCGAATCGTGCGCGAAGAAGGCCTGACGCTGCTGGGCTGGCGCGATACTCCCGTCTATGCCTCGGCGATTGGCCGTGTAGCGCGGGCGTCGCAGCCTTACATTCAGCAGATCTTTGTGCGCTGTGGTCCGGGAATGGATGAAGACGCCTTCGAGCGCAAGCTCTATGTCGTGCGCAAGCGGGCGGAAAATGAGATTCGCGAGTCCGGCGTAGAAGACGCTGAGATGTTCTACATCCCATCGCTTTCCTGCCGGACCATCGTTTACAAAGGCTTGCTGCTGGCATCGCAGATCACCAACTTCTACCGCGAACTGGCCGATCCAGATGTCGTCAGCGCGCTGTGCCTGGTGCATCAGCGCTTCTCGACCAATACGTTTCCCAGTTGGCAGCGGGCGCATCCGTATCGCTACGTTGCCCACAATGGCGAAATCAATACGCTGCGCGGCAACGTCAACTGGATGCAGGCTCGCCAGTCGCTGCTGGAGTCTCCGCTGTTCGGCGAGGATATAAAAAAACTTCACCCCATCATCACGCCCGACGGCAGCGATTCCGCGAACTTCGACAACGCAGTCGAGTTGCTGCTCCAGGCCGGACGCAGCCTTCCGCACGTTATGGCGATGCTTATTCCCGAAGCGTGGTCCGGGAATCCACACATGAAGCCGGAGAAGCGCGCGTTCTACGAATACCATGCGTGCCTGATGGAACCGTGGGACGGCCCTGCCGCCATCACATTTACGGATGGACGAGTCGTTGGCGCAACACTCGACCGCAACGGCCTGCGCCCAGGGCGCTACGTAGTCACGCATGACGATCTGGTGGTGATGGCTTCGGAAGCGGGCGTACTCGATATCGCTCCTGAGCAAGTGAAGAGCAAGGGCAGGCTGCAACCGGGCAAGATGTTTCTGGTCGACACCGTCGAAGGGCGCATCATTTCAGACAAGGAGATCAAGAAAACACTCGCTGCCCGCCAGCCTTATGCCGACTGGGTCCGGGACAATCAGATCACCATCGATCAGTTGCCCGATCCCGCGCGGATGCATCATCCAGACTCGGAGACTCTGCTCCGCCGCCAGCGTGCTTTCGGCTACAGTGACGAAGACCTGCGGATGATCCTCGGCCCCATGGCATCGAAAGGAGAAGAGCCTATCGGCTCCATGGGCACGGACACGCCGTTAGCCTGCCTCTCCGACAAGCCGCAGTCTCTGTTTAATTATTTCAAGCAACTCTTCGCACAGGTGACCAATCCTCCGATCGATCCCATTCGCGAAGAGATGGTGATGTCGCTCATCAGCTACATCGGGAGCGAGCGCAACATTCTCGAAGAGGCCCCCGAGAACTGCCACATGCTGAGGCTGGCGCATCCGCTGCTCAGCAATCGCGAATTGGAAAAGCTCCGGCGGGTTTCGAATCGCGACTTGCTTGCCACCACGCTGCCGGCGCTGTTCCGCGCCAGCGATGGCGAAGCCGGCCTCAAACGCGCCCTCGACGAGTTGTGCCAGCGGGCGTCCCTGGCGGTGAAGGCTGGCTACTCCTTAATGATCCTCTCCGACCGCGGGGTGGATAAAGATTACGCCCCGATCCCATGCCTCCTGGCGCTGGCCGCGGTGCATAACCTGCTGGTGCGCGAGGAAACTCGAACCCAGGTCGCACTGATCACCGAATCCGGCGAGCCGCGTGAAGTCATGCATTTTGCCTTGCTCAGCGGCTACGGAGCCAGTGCGATCAATCCTTATCTCGCACTTGAGAGCGTGGAGAACCTGGCATGGCGAGGCGAGTTGGGTGACGTAACACCCGAGAACGCCGCGAAGCATTTCATGAAGGCCGTCAAGAAGGGCTTGCTGAAGACTTTTTCTAAGATGGGCATCTCGACGCTGCAGAGCTATCAAGGCGCGCAGGTCTTCGAAGGCATCGGGTTGAACAAGGAATTGATCGACGCGTATTTTGCCGGCACGACTTCTCGCATCGAAGGCATCGGTCTCGACGTTCTTGCGGCCGAGGCGCAACTGAAACATGAGTACGCTTTCCGTCCGCTGACTGAGTTTGAGACCGAGCTTGCTGTCGGGGGAAGTTATCATCAGCGCGTGAATGGCGAATACCACCTTCTGAACCCACAGACCATCAGCAAACTCCAGCAGGCCGTACGGCAGGACAGCTTCAAAACCTTTCAGGAATACACCGACCTCATCGACAACCAAAGTGCGAACCTGTGCACGTTGCGCGGACTGATGAAGTTGAAAAAAGCCGAGACGCCGGTTCCGGTGGAGGAAGTCGAGTCCGCCAAAGAAATCGTCAAGCGCTTTACTACCGGAGCGATGTCGTTCGGATCGATCAGCAAGGAAGCGCATGAGACGCTGGCCATCGCCATGAACCGCATCGGAGGCAAGTCGAACACAGGGGAAGGCGGAGAAGACGAAGCGCGGTTCAAGGCCGACGCCAACGGCGATTTACGGCGTAGTGCCGTGAAGCAAGTGGCCTCGGCGCGTTTCGGCGTGACCGCAAACTATCTGGTCAACGCCGACGAACTGCAGATCAAAATGGCGCAGGGCGCGAAACCTGGCGAGGGCGGGCAACTGCCAGGCCACAAAGTTGATGAGGTGATTGCGCGCCTGCGGCACTCCGTGGCCGGCGTAGGCCTGATCTCGCCGCCGCCACATCATGACATCTATTCCATCGAAGATCTCGCGCAACTGATTTACGACTTGAAGAACGTGAATCCGCACGCGCGCATCGCCGTGAAACTTGTCGCGGAAGTGGGCGTCGGCACGGTTGCGGCAGGTGTTGCGAAAGCACACGCTGACGTAGTTCTCATCAGTGGAGATACTGGCGGCACCGGCGCGTCGCCGCTAAGTTCGATCAAGCACGCCGGTATTCCTTGGGAGCTTGGCCTGGCCGAGACGCAGCAGGTTCTGCTGCTGAACGATCTCCGCGGCCGAATCCGCGTGCAGACTGACGGCAAACTGCAAACTGGCCGCGACGTTGTGATTGCAGCGTTGCTCGGGGCAGAGGAATTTGGTTTCGCCACGACACCGCTCATCGCCATGGGCTGCATCATGATGCGCAAGTGTCATCTCAATACTTGTTCGGTCGGCATTGCGACGCAAGATCCAGAGCTTCGAAAGCAATTTCAGGGGCAGCCCGAGCACGTCATCAATTTTTTCTTTTTCCTTGCCGAACAGGTCAGGCAGTATATGGCGGAACTCGGCTTCCGCACTGTGGACGAAATGGTTGGCCGCGTCGATATGCTCGACGTGGAACCCGCTGTTGACCACTGGAAAGATCACTGGAAAGCCCGCGGCCTCGACTTCTCCGCCATTCTCTACAATCCCCCCACGCCGTCGCGGGTTGCACGTCGCCGCGTGCAGGATCAGGATCATGGCCTGGAGCAGGCGCTCGACCACAAGATTTTGGGGCAAGTGCACTCCACGCTCGAAACTCTTTCGCCGATTGAAGTGAAGTTGCCGGTGCGAAATATCCACCGCTCGGTCGGCACCATGCTCAGCGGCGAGATTGCTCGCCGATACGGCTCCGCGGGCTTGCCCGACGAGACCGTGCACATTCAGCTTTCCGGCTCCGCAGGGCAGAGCCTGGGAGCATTTCTCGCCAAGGGTGTGACGCTGACGTTGGAAGGCGATGCTAACGACTACGTAGGCAAAGGTCTGTCGGGCGGGCGAGTCATCGTGTATCCGCCGCGCGGCTCCACCTTTGCACCTGAGGCAAATATCATCGTTGGGAATGTGGTTCTCTACGGCGCGACCAGTGGAGAAGCATTTTTCAACGGAATGGCAGGCGAGCGCTTTGCCGTTCGCAACTCCGGTGCCACAGCCGTTGTCGAAGGCGTTGGCGATCACGGCTGCGAGTACATGACGAACGGCTTGGTTCTGGTGCTCGGATCGTGCGGCCGTAATTTTGCCGCGGGCATGAGCGGCGGCATGGCCTACGTTTTCGACGAGCGCGGAGATTTTACCGAGAAGCGTTGTAACCTGGACTCTGTTGACCTTGAGCCGCTGCTCGACGGAAACGATGTGCAAATCGTCCGCGATCTGGTCGCACGCCACCTGGAATTGACTCGCAGCCCGCGCGCCAAATGGATTCTCGACAACTGGTCGGAAGCGGCGTCGCGCTTCATTAAAGTATTTCCGCACGAATTCAAGCGTGTGCTTGGTGTTGGCCGCCGCCAGCAAGCCTACATCCCTAAGCCGCCGGTCGCCGTGCTGGCGCACGCCGAACCTGTGCCGCAGCAGGTGCAGCATGGGTAAGACGACTGGCTTCATGGACTACTCGCGCGAGATGGCCCCGCGCCGCTCAGTTCTTGAGCGGGTGAACGACTGGTTCGAGATTTATCAGGATTTCCCTGAAGAAAAACTTCGCACGCAGGGCGCGCGCTGTATGGATTGCGGAGTGCCCTTCTGCCAGACGGGATGTCCCGTGAGCAATCTCATTCCCGATTGGAATGATCTTGTATACCGTGGACGCTGGAAAGAGGCCGTCCGCCAACTCCACGCTACCAATAATTTTCCTGAGTTTACCGGAAGAATCTGCCCGGCCCCCTGTGAAGCCTCGTGCGTATTGGGCATTAACGCGCCGCCGGTTACGATCAAGCAGAACGAAAAAAATATTGTGGAGCGCGGATTTCTCGAAGGCTGGATTCGTCCTGAGCCTTCCAAACTTCGCACGGGAAAAAAGGCAGCGGTAGTCGGTTCAGGCCCTGCAGGACTTGCAGCGGCCCAGCAACTCTGTCGCGCCGGTCATTCCGTCACGGTTTACGAAAAGGCCGACCGCGTCGGCGGGCTTCTCCGCTACGGCATTCCAGAATTCAAATTGGAGAAGCACATCATCGACCGCCGCCTGGAGCAGATGTCTGCCGAGGGCGTGAAGTTCGTTACCGATGCGGAAGTGGGCACGAAGATTCCGGTTGAAGACTTGCGCCGTGAGTATGACGCCATCGTCCTAGCTGGAGGATCGGAGCATCCGCGCGACCTCAAAATTCCCGGGCGTGAGCTGAAAGGAATTCACTATGCCATGGAATTCCTGCCGCAGCAGAACAAGCGGTGCCATGGTGATACGCTCGATCCAGCGT
>Ga0080027_10000754_pt1 | contig 13527 bp, 8 predicted proteins | sample OrgsoiDNA2013046_FD_70962 | JGI IMG/M metagenome (GOLD analysis project Ga0080027, IMG submission 70962) | Permafrost soil microbial communities from the Arctic, to analyse light accelerated degradation of dissolved organic matter (DOM) -... | ecosystem: Environmental > Terrestrial > Soil >... | reverse complement strand
TCCAAACGCCAGGATTTGCGCTGATATAGCCCGCCAGAAGGTCGACGCACACCTGCGAATCAAGGTCGATCACCTGCACGCCCGACGAGCGCAGCCACTCCGTGCCGCCCTGAAAATTCCGGCTCTCTCCAACCACCAACCTGCCAAATCCAAATTGCCGTACCAACCCGCTGCAATACCAGCACGGCGCCAGGGTCGTCACCATCGTCAGCTTTCGATAGCTCTTCTGCCGCCCGGCTTTGCGAAAGGCGTCGGTCTCTCCGTGAATGGATGGGTCGTTTTCCTGGACGCGCCGGTTATGCCCAACGCCCACGAGCCTGCCCGCGTCGTCGAAGATCGCGGCACCAATGGGTATACCGCCTTCCTTTAGCCCGAGGCGAGCTTCCGCTAATGCCACCGCGAGCATCGAATCATAGTCCGGCGTCTCTTTCATAGTTTGAGTTCTCAGGCGACTGCCAGATAAACGTAGCGCAGGATGAACAGGCCCGTGAGTATCCAAATCAGGACCGTAATTTCGCGAAGCTTTCCGACTGCGATTTTGACCACCGTATGGGCAATCATCCCCATACTCAGGCCGGTGGCGATGCTGAACGTTAGCGGCGTGGCCAGCATAGTGATGAAAGCAGGCACAGCCTCGCTGAATTCACTCCATTCAATTTGCGCAATCGATTGCGTCATGAGTGCGCCGACCAAAATCAGCGCCGGGGCCGTGGCGTAACTCGGAATTGCGGCCGCCAGTGGGGAGCAAAAAGTCGCGATCAGAAAAAGCCCGGCGACAGCGACGTTGCTGAGGCCAGTTCGCGCTCCAGCTGCGACGCCGGCCACGCTTTCGATATAGCTCGTCACCGTCGATGTGCCGGTCACCGATCCGAAAAGGGTGCCTACCCCGTCCGCGATCAGCGCCCGGCCCACCCGCGGAATCTTGCCATCCTTGATGAAGCCACCTTGTTCGCAAACGCCCACGAGGGTCCCGACGTTATCGAAAAGATCGACAAATAGAAACGCAAAAAGGATTTCCAGAAATCCCAGATGAAAGGCGGCGCGAAAATCCAACTGCATAAACGTCGATGAGGGATGAGGCCACGACACGATGGACGTGGGTAGCGGGGTCAAGCCCCGCAGAATCCCCACCAGGGTCGTGCCAAAGATTCCAATCAGAATTCCGCCGTTCACCTTACGCGCCATCAGGATGATCGTGAGCGCAATCCCGAAACAGGCGGTTTGCACTTCCTTGTCCGCAAAACTTCCCAGCCCGACAAAGGTAGCGGGATTAGCCACCACGAGCTTGGCGTTGCGCAGACCGATGAAAGCGATGAAGAAGCCGATCCCGGTCGCCGTGGCATGTTTCAGGCCATTGGGCATGCCGTTCACAATTTGCTCTCGCACCCGGGACACCGTGAGCAGCAGGAATACGATGCCGGAAAGAAACACGACCGCGAGCGCGGTCCGCCACGGCACGTGCATGCTAAGACAGACGGTATAGGCGAAGTAGGCGTTCAGCGACATACCCGGCGCGAGCGCGATCGGATAGTTGGCGTATAGGCCCATCACTAACGTAGCGACCGCCGCCGAGATGCAGGTGGCAAACACAACGCCATCCACTGGCATCCCTGCATCGGAAAGAATCCGTGGATTGACGATGATAACGTAGGCCATCGTGACGAATGTCGTCAGACCGCCCAACATCTCCTGCCGGACAGTCGTTCCGTTTTCGGTAAGCTTGAAATAACGATCGATCAATCTCGTTCCTCGAATGGTAGTAGCAACGCAATTCTCGAAGCGTGAACTCAGTACCGAATCTTGCCGGGGTTTTCCTCCCAGGCCCGAAACGCCGCCAGCGCTTCCTCCCGCATCATTGGAATCATGGGGATCTCGCGTTCCGCGTGCGGCTGCGTGATCTCTGAGTAGATGGCGGAATCATCAAATCCTGCCTTGGCCGCATCTCCCGCTAAGCCGCCAAAGTAAACCCGGTCAATCCTGGCCCAGTAGATCGCCCCCAGGCACATGGGGCACGGTTCGCAGGAAGTGTAGAGATCGCAGCCCTTGAGTTCGAAGAATCCAAGCTTTTGGCAAGCCAGCCGGATGGCTACTACTTCCGCGTGCGCCGTTGGATCGTTGGTGGCAGTCACTTGATTGGCAGCTTCGGCGACCAGTATCCCGTCTTTCACGATAACCGTGCCGAACGGCCCTCCGCTTCCCGAGCGGACGTTTGCGACCGACAGTTCAATGGCGCGGGCCATGAAAGTTTTGTCCATGTGGCTGGGCTCCGTCATCGCGGAATCGTCAGGGTTGCTGGTTCCCGCCTCCCGGGAATTTGCACGCCAAACAGTCGACAGGGACTCTTTCGCACCCGCTCTAGACAAGGCGAACTTAAAGACTGCAAGTATAAGGGCAGCCAGGGAATCCGCCAAGCCTTTCCGGGGTGTCCCTCGGGCTAGATTGGGAGTGTTTTTTCGCTATTGAGGCCAGGTTTTAGGGCACGTGAGGAATTTCGGATTCACGCGCCGTCCAATGCTCGACAATATCCCGTACGACTTTGCCACCCACCGATTGCGCCGCTTCCAGTGCTGGAAGGTACGCCGAGTAGTTGCCGGAAGAAATCAGAGCCAAACTCTCGGCGGCGGTCGATCCGGGCGGCTCGCGATCGAAATTGCTGACCGTCCGCAGCACCAGCACTCGACGCAAATCCACGCGGCCAGCCTGACTGAGGAACGTCAGAGATTGCATGGTTCCAGAGTCCTCCATGGCTGAAGTCATGTAGTTTCCCTTGCCGTCCGTGAAGTAGCGCGCCCACGCATTGGCCCATTCGTCCATCTTGGAGCCATGCCAGAACGTGCTGGCAGATAGCGTATCGCCGCGAGCGACGAACGGCGGTTTCAGGGCATTGGGAAACCCAACATATCGTGCGCGGGACGCACGCAACGCGTCCGAGTCCGCAAGGTGCAGATCGCGCGTAAGCTGATAAGCCCAACCAACCAGCCCCGGGTTCAGCGTATAGACTTCGCCGTCGGTTCCGTTGGCCGGCGCTTCGTACGGCGTCTTCTTCCAGAGCGGGACATAACCCGTAGACCATCCCTCGGGGAGTTGGCGGGCATCGATTTCAAACGACAGGTCTCCGTCGACAACATGGTCGGCCCATACCGCGGATCCAACGGAAACATCCGCCGGGTCTCCTCCGGCGATGCCCGCGACGAGCCAATATGCCTTCGAAAAATCGAAGCGAGGATCCAAACCGAGAGCCATCACCGAGGCCGCCGACTTCGCGGTCCCCATTCCCGTCACCACGCCCAGAACACCGTCCTTGTTCATGCGCACATGACGATTTCCCGCAGGCAAGGGCAGAATCTGATCGAGATGCTCCCGCTCGACCCAAAGTTGGAACTCCCCCGGGGTGTCTCCCGTGTCCTCCCCCTGTTCGAACATCGTGATTACCACCACCTTCACGAGTATGGGCGAGGCTGGTGTGGGACTTTGGGCCACCAAAGGAATCGAGCCAGCTACGCAAAGGAGAAAGGTCAGAACGCTCTCGAAAATGCCGGTGAATGACGCGATGCGCATGAGGCCTCCGCAGCCAGACTGCGCCTACAGATTAACTCATGGCCTGCCGAGCCTTCGCATAACCGGGCTTGATCGTGGAGTAAATAAACCCGATCCGCTGGTCGTAGGGCAAAAACGCGCTCTTCATCGCGTTGATCGTGATCTTCTCAAAATCATCCAACCCCAACCCAAACGTATCGACGGCAGCTTCAAACTCGCGCGTCATCGTCGTATTGCTCATTAGCCGATTGTCCGTATTCAGTGTCACGCGGAACTTCTGCTGGTAAAAAATCTTAAACGGATGCTCGCTCAAACTCGGCGTCGCCCCGGTATGCACGTTACTCAGTAAACAAATCTCAAGCGGAATTCTCTTATCCAGCACATACTGCGCCAGGTCGCCCAGCTTCACTACTTTCCCATCCACCACGGTAATGTCTTCAATCAACCGCGTCCCGTGCCCAATCCGGTGCGCGCCGCAATACTGAATCGCCTGCCAAATCGATTCCTTGCCATAACCCTCGCCGGCATGCACAGTAATGTTGAAATTCTCGCGCTGAATGTAATGGAACGCCTCCATGTGCTTCTTCGGAGGATATCCGCCCTCTTCCCCAGCCAGATCAAACCCCACCACGCCGCGCGCCCGGAAATCCACCGCCAGTTCCGCCATTTCCAGTGACCGGTCCATGTTCCGCATCCCGCACAGAAGCACGCCCGATGCAACACCAAAATCCTTGCGCGCCCGCCCCAACCCCTTCAAAACCGCGGCCACAACCTGCTGGTGCGTCAACCCCTTCTGCGTGTGGAAGATCGGCGCAAAACGCGTTTCGAAATAAACAACGCTATCGTTGTGGAGGTCCTCGGCCTGCTCATACGCCACGCGCTCCAGAGCTTCCTCGGTTTGCATTACAGCGATCGTGTGCGCAAAGCCTTCCAGGTAGGTCGGCAGGCTCCCCTGGTTCGCGCCGCGATAAAACCACTCCGCGAGGTCCTGCGGATTGTCGGTCGGAAGATCGCGGTAGCCCGCGTCCTTCGCCAGATCAATCACAGTCTGCGGGCGCAAAACGCCGTCCAGATGCTCATGCAGCAGAACCTTGGGCAGGCTCCGCAACCGCTCTCGATCCAATTTCACGCGCTGTTTCTCCAGCGGTGGCAGGCCTCAGGGACGCGACAGGCTGTCATCGCCCCATCTTACACCGTCCCTGGAACCAGGACCTCGCAGAGAAAATCAACTGCCTAAGGCGTAACGGTAAGCGTATCCGTCCCAGTCGCTCCGCCCATCCCAGCCGTAATCGTTACACTTCCAGCCTTCGCTCCACTGGCTAGTCCGATGTTGCTAATGACTGCAATCGAGACGTCGGAAGAAGCCCAAGCCGCTTGATTCGTCAGGTCGTGGGGTCCATCGGTGTAGTTGCCCGTCGCGATCAACTGCTGCGTGGCCCCCACTTTTACGCTCGCACCCGTCGGCGTAACGGTAATGGAACTGAGCGTGGCATTGCTGACGGTAACAGTCGTGAAACCAGAGACTCCACCAAATGTTGCCGTCAAGTTAGAAGTCCCTGGAGCCACACCGGTAGCCAAGCCGAGGGTGCCAGCCGTATCGCCGACCGTGGCGACGGACGAATTAGAGGATGCCCAAGTCACGGACTGAGTAAGGTTCTGTGTGCTCTTATCGGCAAACGTCGCAATTGCGGTGTACTGCTGTTCGACCTGCACAGGAATGCTGGCCGTTCCAGTTGTAGTCACCGTGATCGATTGCAGCGCTGACGCTTCCACCACAATCTGGGCCGTCCCGGAGACAGTCCCAACCTGTGCCTGGATGGTGGCTTGTCCCGCAGACTGTCCAGTTGCTAGTCCGCCACCCGAGATGCTGACAACGTTCGTCATCGAAGAACTCCACGTAACCGAACCAGTAATGTTCTGGGTCGAACTATCGCTGTAAGTGCCAATCGCCTGATAAGCCAGCGTCGACGCCGGCGCCAGCACCGCCGTGGATGGGGTCACCGCGATCGAACTAAGCGTCGCGCCACTCACAATCAAAGGCGCCGTACCCGTTACGCCGCCGAAAGCAGCCGTGATGTTGGCCGTTCCCGCAGCCACTGCCGTGGCCGTACCGGCCGGGATAATCGTCGCGAACGCCGTGTTGTCCGACGCCCACACCACATCCGACGTCAGGACCTGCGAGCTGCTATCGCTAAACTTTCCCGTCGCAGCGAAGGACAACTTGGTACCTGGTGCAATCGTTTTGCTCAACGGCGTCACCGTGATCGAGGTCACGGTTGCAGTGGTCACGGTTAAGGTCGCGGTCGTTGTGACTGATCCCAGCGCAGCAGTAATCGTGGTCGTACCGGCAGCAACGCCCTTGGCTACGCCAGTGTTGGAGACAACCGTCGCCGTCGCAGGCACAGAGGACGTCCAAGTCACCTGGTTCGTAAGGTTGCGGGTCCCGCCATCGTTGAATGTTCCCGTAGCAATCAGTCGCAGGCTCGTGTTCAGAGCCATCGATGGATTCGCCGGCGTAATCGCGAGCGAAGCAAGATTCGCTGCGTTCACCGTCAGAGAAGTATTTCCGCTCACAGCGCCTGACGTGGCACTGATCGTAGATGTCCCAAGATTTACGCCAGTGGCCAAGCCGCTCACCGTTATCGAAGCAACCCCGGTGTTCGAGGAAGCCCATTTCACCGTGCTCGTAATGTCCTGCGTGGTGCTGTCAGAAAATGTCCCCGTCGCTGTGAACTGCTGCAGAACCCCCAGCGGAATCGATTGGTTGATCGGAGTAACAGCAATTGAAGTCACGGTTGCGCTGCTCACGGTCAAAATGGCCGTCCCCGTAATGCCACTGCAAGGAGATGTGCAAGTCGCCGTAATCGTCGTCGTCCCAGCCGCTACGCCCAGCGCGGTTCCCTCAGTCGGAAACGTATTGCGGATCGAGGCCACGCTAGGAGTCGAAGAACTCCAGTTCACGGTGCTCGTGATATTTTGTGTCGTACCATCGGCATACGTACCGGTCGCCGTGAAAGAGGTAGCGGTCGTTGCAGCAATCTGGATGCTCGCAGGGTTCACCGCGATCGCTGTCAAAGGCGCAGGCACCGTGATGGTCGCCGTTCCACTAATGCTGCCCGACGCAGCCGTGATGGTCGTCGTCCCAAACTTGACAGCCGTAGCCAACCCACCGGCGCTGATGGTCGCAGTCGCAGTCGTCGAAGAACTCCACGTCACAGAACTCGTCAAATCCTGGGTCGGGCCGCTGGAATAAGTTCCCGTAGCCTTGAATTGCAGAGGCGCGCTTCCGATGGCGAGCGTAGACGTCGCCGGAGTCACCGCAATGGACTGGAGAACCGGCGCAGTCGTACCGCCGCCACCAGTCTTAGTAACCGAGGAACAACCCACGAGAGAAAGTAAGCCCGCAACGAAAACAGCATGGATGAAACTACGCATTGGCAATCCTGGCCGAGAGATAGTCACACTTTAGGGGAACACGAAGGTAAGCATCCGTCTATCACCCGAAGGGCTAGTTACGTACATCCAGATTTCCAAGGATCAGGCTCAAAACCCGGAATCCCGCAGATCCAAAAACCATTCGAAACTATGGCGTAACCCCTTTGTTTCAATGAGTTTGCCACTTCGCCTTCAGGGCTTTTTCTCGGATCTTTAGACCGCCGATCTAAAATCAGGCCACCTTAGACCAGATCCCACTTCCGTTCACGGTTAGCGCCCATGGCGGCGCGGTTGATCGCCATTTGGCCGGATTCGTGACAGACCACATGAACGCACGAGTGCGACCGCCCTTTGTTTGTCGCGCTTGGAATCAAGAACACAGGATTTGTATCTAGAACAGGAGTAAAGACGAATTCAAAGCAAGAGAGCCCCTACCATCGAAGCTCTCCTGCGGCCTTGCGGACAAACTTAAGCAGTCTTAGAGACGGTCACGTCCGACTTCGATGGACTTTTCACGCCACCTGCGAGACCGGGTCGGTCTTGACGGTCGTCACCACGTTGATGTTCCCGTGCGTCGCCTTCGAATAGGGACATTCCATATGCGCGCCGTCCACAATCTTCTGCGCAACTTCGGGATCGATTCCGGGCAGGCTGACGTTGAGCCGGGACTGAATGAAGTACCCGCCGTGGGTCGTGCCCAGGTCCACATCCGCATCAACCACCACATCAGCCGGTAACCTGACTTTCATCCGCGCGGCCACGATCTTGATGGCGGACAGAAAACATAGGGACCAGCCAGCGGCGAACAACTGTTCTGGGTCCCATCGCCGTATCGAACCACCAAAAGGGCTTTCGATAGCCCCCGCAGGGCGTTGACTGCCCTCGCCATTGGGGTGGGCTACCTGCTAGGTAGGCTTTCAATGGATCTGATCTCGCCAGTCCCCTCAATGAGTGACATGGCGATTTTACGCCAACTACGCTGCTGAAGCACCGCCAACTCCCTGGCTTTCATTGACTTGCCTATGCTTCCGCCATAGCATGCTTTCGGTATGATTGGCAGAACTATTTCGCACTACCGGGTCGTCGAGAAACTGGGCAGCGGTGGGATGGGCGTGGTCTACAAGGCCGAGGACACACGGCTACGTCGTTTTGTGGCGCTTAAGTTCCTGCCGGAAGGTTTCGCGCAGGATCAGCAGGCTCTGGCCAGATTTCAGCGCGAAGCGCAGGCTGCCTCTGCGCTGAATCATCCAAATATCTGCACGCTCTATGACATTGGCCAACAGGAGGGGCTGGCGTTCATTGCCATGGAGTTTCTGGATGGCATGACTTTGAAGCGTCGCATTGCGGACGACGCCATGGACCTTGAGGTCTTGTTCGCCCTGGCTACTCAGATTGCTGATGCGCTTGATGCTGCACACGCCAAGGGAATTGTTCATAGGGACATCAAGCCTGCGAACCTTTTCGTTACCGATCGGGGAATTGTCAAGGTTCTTGATTTTGGTTTGGCCAAGATTTTGGGAAAACCGGGAATGGAGCCGACAGCATCTACGCTGGCCGCGGAGCGGGAGTTAACCAGTCCCGGCGCTACTCTGGGCACCATCGCGTATATGTCGCCAGAACAAGCCCTCGGGAAGGCACTTGATCTTCGCACCGATCTATTTTCATTCGGGGCCGTGCTTTACGAAATGGCAACCGGGAATCTTCCTTTCCCCGGGGAAACGGCGGCTGCAGTGTTCGACGCAATACTGCACCAAGCTCCGATTGCAGCGGCACGCTGGAATCCAAGATTGCCTCCGCGGTTCGAAGAGGTTATCAACAAGGCGCTGGAGAAAGATCGTCAGCTGCGCTACCAGCAGGCGGCGGACTTGCGGGCGGATTTGCTGCGATTGAAACGCGATTTCGATTCCGCCCCACCAGCTGCAGGGGCTTCCACCGTAGAGGTGGGAGCGTCGGCTGGCGAGGGGCCTAGTCGTGTGAGTGTTTCGGGTATTGCAACTCCCCCGCATGCTTCGAACTCATCATCGCTCAGCGTAAGCTCGGTCGACCGGAAACGCAAACTTAGTGTCACGGCCGTCAGCGTGTTGGTTCTGGTGCTTGCCTTGGGCGCCACCGCCGGAATTTATTCCTTGTTCTATCGAGTTCGAGGCGGACCTTTTCAGAACTTCGCGGTCACGCAGGTCACCAACACAGGCAAAATCGGAGGCGCCGCGATTTCGCCAGATGGGAAATTTCTGCTCAGCGTCCAAGCCGACAATGGTCAAGAGGGCCTATGGCTGCGCAATATTCCGACTGACAGCAATACCCAGGTTGTTCCCGCTTCCGGCCAGACTCTGGCTGGGCCGTCATTTTCTACGGACGGCAATTACATCTATTTTCTCCAATCCACGGTCAGTGCGCAGAACGTTTTCAACCTGTATCGCGCACCGGTGCTCGGCGGTAAGCCAGATCTGATTATCAGGGATGTCGACAGCACTCCCACTTGTTCTCCGGACGGCAAGCATATTGCCTATGCGCGGAAGAACGATCCAGAAGTGGGCAAATGGCGTTTGCTAGAGGCTAATCCGGATGGTAGTCACGAACTTGTGCTGCTTATTTCTCCGCTGGTCGACTCTCCGCTGCATCTGTCTTGGTCACCAGACGGTAAGCATATCGCCATCTCCACTTTTGGGTTCAACGGAGCGACGGTAGGAGAAATCGACCTTCTGGAGCTTGACAACAACAGGTCGGTGCCCTTCGCGAAGTTCACTGACAAGATCACCTTCGATGTCGCTTGGGCGCCCGACGGCCGCGCACTCTTTGTTACTTACATATCCCTGCTTGCACAATCTTCAAAGGCTCAGCAGGTCGGTGTGTTCTCGTACCCGGACGGAGCGTTCCGCACGATCACCAACGACGTTATCGATCATTATGGCCTATCCGTCTCCGCAGACGGCGCTTCGCTGGCTACGGTGCAGCAGCAGTCGGCGAAAGAGATCGATATTGTGCCCGCATTTGGTGGTGGTGCTGGATCGGTCGTCCCTGGGATCTCACGTCAGGGAAAACTGTACGGTTTCGACCTGGAGGCTGATGGACAGTTGCTGCTCACGGAGGGTGAGCGTGTGCTACGGATGCACTCCAATGGTACTGGCGTCGTTATCGTTTTGAACGACCCTTCGGGTTTCATGAACGATGCTAAGTCATGCGGCCCTGCCATCGCGATGACGAGGATTTTCTTCGACAGCCCGAGCGTCTGGAAGATTTGGCGGGCCAATTCTGACGGCTCCAATGCCGCATCACTAATCCCGGGTAGTGGAACCCTGGTTCTTTGGGGCTGCTCGCCCGACGGAAATATCTTGTATTACAGCGATTTCTCGAAGAACGGCGGAATACAGCGCGTAGCCGCTCTGGGAGGAGAATCGAGGCCCGTGAACGGAACGGCGATCGCGGGAGGTCTCCCAAAAGGGGTCGATATCTCGCCGGATGGGAAAATGCTGGCGGAGTTTCTTGAGATATCAGCGTCTGAATCCCGGATCACCAATCGGATTCTTCTGCTCAATCTGGATGGAACTGCACAAACAACGCCCAACTTCATCGACGTTGATCCGGGCTTCCGCGCCGCCTTTTACTCTCCCGGCCCTAGCTCCAGCGGGAACTTCCACTTCACTCCGGACGGCAAGATGTTAGCTCTAGTTCGCGAAGAAAATGGTGTGGACAACGTTTGGACGCAGCCGGTCAATGGTTCCAGGGGCCACCAGATTACGAACTTCAGCTCGCAGATCATCCAGGATTTTCGCTGGTATCCCGACGGCAAACACCTGGCCGTGCTGCGCGATGAATTTACCCAGGATGTAGTGCTGCTGCACGATACGGGAACTTCCACACAGTAGTGTAAGCCGTTCAGGGACAGCATCAAATCATGGGCGCAAAAGTTCTTTTTCAAGAATTGCTTTGCTTCGTTGGTGTCTTAAACAGGCGATAACGCTCAGCGAGAACTGGCCGACCCGGTCAGTGAGCGATATCGCGATTTTGCGCCAACTACCGCATAGTTCTCAGCTTGGTGGCCTTGGTACAGGACCTACTGGGATGATACTCTGTCGCCCGTGGAGCAGCCCCCACCGACCACGACTCCAGAACAGCCCACTGGGTTTCCCGCGCCAGCAGCGGTAAACCACGACAAGTTACCGAACATTAACGCAGCTTTTGCCTGTGGCGCCAGAGCCCGGAAGGGGCGAGCGAGACTCCCGTCGATGCCGCATTCTTCAGGTACGGGGCTTTCTTCACTCTCGCCGCAGTTTGGTGGTTCGCGGCCGGCAGGCGGCGCTACAGGAAATCACTCCACAGCAATCCACAGTGACGACAAATGCCTCAAAACCCCACCGGACGGGTCGATGATGAGCGTTATGGCGACGTTACGCCAGCAAACGAGACGCAAGCGTCCTAGTCTACGGGTGTCGAGCTATGACAGTGGGTTCTGAACGTTGACACGAATGAAAACACAATCATCAAGAATTGTTCTAGCCGGCGTAGTTCTGCTCCTTGCTCTTATGGCTCTGCTTGCGGGCGGGGCCGCGCGACGCGAATCCATCACCATTGATGAAGTGGCGCACATCGGGGCGGGTGTGAGCTATCTGCAGAAGCTAGACATGCGGATGAACGAGGAACACCCCCCATTAGCGAAGGCGCTGGCCGCGGTGCCGCTGGTGGTTCGCGGTGTGCACGCCGACTATTCCCATGTGTCGTGGACGTTCAGCGCTGGACTGTTTAAGCAGTTCTTCGGGGAATGGGTCTTCGGCCACTGGGTGATCGCTCGGTGGAATGATCCGATCGCGACGGTCTTCTGGGCACGGCTACCCATGTTGTTTCTGACGTTGGTTCTGGGGATTGTGCTCTTTGCCTATGGCTCACGCCTGGGTGATCCATGGGGTGGGCTGCTCTGTCTTTGCGCGTACGCCACTATGCCTGTCATGCTCGCGTTCGGGCCTCTGGTCTTAACCGATATGGCAATCACTTTGTTTGCTGTCCTGACCGTGTGGGCCTTTGCCAGCATGTGGCGGTCCCCGTCGCGCGGGACGGTGCTGAGGTTCGGCCTTGCCCTCAGCGGGGCGTTGCTCTCCAAGTTTTCTGCCGGACTTCTGTTCTTCTGTTTCGCCGCATTCATCCTTAGCCTGCGCTGGCGTCCGGCTCCGGAGCAGCCGGCAGACAAAGGAGAACTCCAGGCATGGCGGCGCACCAGATGGTGGAGTCTCACCAAGGGCATCTTATTCGCTGTACTGGTGGTTTACGCCGTCTATTTTGTTCTCTCGTGGAATGAGCCCACCGATTCCCTGTCCTTCATTGGACACAATGCGGCAGCACTGGTGCTTCGAAGAGTACTCATGCCACCGTGGATCTACCTGCGTGGCTTGGCGTTGTTCGCCATTACCGGGAAGCCGCCCGCTTTCATTCTGGGTCATTCGTATCCGCATGGCGTGTGGTTCTATTTTCCTGTGTTGTTCTTGCTGAAGTCCCCCCTCGCCTTCCTCCTTTTGCTGCTTCTTGCGCTGATGGTCAGCCTCGTGGCCAAGCTTCGCCTGGTGCAACTCGCATTCGTACCGAAAGGGCTGGAGTTGCATTGGCGAGCAGTATGGGTCTCGCTCGCGGTCTTCACCGGAGCTTGCATACTAAGCCGAATACAGTTCAGCATCCGCCACTTCTCAGTGCCCTTGGTGCTGCTGGTGCTGTTGCTGGCGCCACTTCCGCGCACCCTGGAGTCGCTGCGACGCTCGGCTTGGCCGGCCGCTCGCGCCCTCGTCTGGCTCGCCGTCGCGTTGGCTCTGGCGTCGGTGGTAACAGCCGTGCGGGCGTACCCTCACTATCTTCCTTTCTTGAACTCGTTGAGCGCCGGCCGCCCCGGTTATGCTTTGGTAGGCGATTCCAATCTCGATTGGAATCAGGCTCTTCCCGAAGTGGAGGACTTCGTACAGCAGCACGGTCTGAAACGCGTCTTGCTCGATGAATACGGGTTTTCGGAGCCCGGAATGTACGTCCCTGAATCGCAGTTCTGGAATTGCCAGCAGCCCGCCGCAGAGGATGGCGGCCAGTGGGCCGTGGTTTCCGCTAACCTGATTTTGGATGGTCACAACTGCCCATGGCTCCTGCGCTTTCCACACGAACCTCTGGCGGGCGGCAGCATGTATGCATTCCAACTCCCGGCCGTCGTTCCTCCGGCGGGAACTCCAGGCGGTCCACCGTTGCCCGAGGAGTACCACCAGTTTGGCGGACAGCCTATTCCCGGGGACCTACGGCTTCTTTTCCTCAACTGCATCCGCGATCCGCAACAGCTCCAGCCGACGTGGGACCGCATGACAGCGACGATGCAGGCCGACATGGAGAAAAGAAGAAGGTCGAAGTAGCACGCATCCTGAGTGTAGTTGTCGAAATCAGCGTTACCGCTCAAGATCTCCGGTCGGCGGTCAATGAGCGATATTGATTCCATGACAATGTCGGCTCCGAGGTCCGAGTAAACTTTGGTGGGACCAACCAACCAAAGAGGCTCGGAGAAAGGAGCCGAACAATGATCATTATAGGAGCAGATTA
>Ga0080027_10000753_pt1 | contig 13546 bp, 14 predicted proteins | sample OrgsoiDNA2013046_FD_70962 | JGI IMG/M metagenome (GOLD analysis project Ga0080027, IMG submission 70962) | Permafrost soil microbial communities from the Arctic, to analyse light accelerated degradation of dissolved organic matter (DOM) -... | ecosystem: Environmental > Terrestrial > Soil >... | reverse complement strand
CAGCATCCTGATAAATGAACTATCTGCACGAAAGCGATTACCGGGTTCTTCAGAATTGATGATATCAAATGCGTAACCTTTCAGGGAATCCTGATGTTTGTCGAGCGCCAATTTATCTTCAGAAGAAATTGTTGGCTTTCTTCCGGATTGAGCGCTTACTTCAGAAACGTAAAGCAATCCGGCAACAAGAAGAAAAGTGAAATATTTTTTAAGGATGATGGACATATTTTAATAATTCTTTTCACAATTTACAAGGAAGATCAGGAACTCTGGAAAATCGTTCCGATTCTATTGAAACTTTATGATTTCAGTAGTGCTGTTGCAAATTCTTCAAGATTGGTAAAATGGAGGTCGATGGCTTCCTGAGGAAACTGCATGCCAGGATTGGTTGTAAGCAGAAATACTGTTTTCATGCCTGCGTTTCTTCCAAAGAGCATGTCACTCATATTATTTCCAACCATGATCGATTTTTTAAGACTGACCTCAGGAAAATCGCTGGCTGCCTGTAAGGCCATTCCCGGATTAGGTTTACGGCAGGGGCTTGATGATTCATCATCAACACAAAAGTAAATCTGATCGATCATTCCACCTTTTTCACTCAGTTTCTGGGTCATATGATGATGAATATCCCTGAGTTCTTCTAATGTCATTATGCCTTTTGTTACACCCCGCTGATTGGTTGCAAGAAACAGGCGCTGAAATACTGTATTGAAAAATGCAATATTCTCAATTGCATTCGGGTAAAATATAAACTCCCCGCGGTTACGAACATAGGTCCCTGGAATCTCATAGTTGATTACTCCGTCCCTGTCCAGGAAAAGCGTCCAGCTTTTATCTATTTCCGAAAGGTCAAACATTTGTTTCCTGCTTTATTCAAAAAAATGAAAAAAATATGTAGGTTTTAATGATCAGTGTATATGCTGAATCAATTCTTTCTGAGCCCGCTGATAGTCAGCCGGCATACCGATATCTATAAAATAAGCATCGGAGCGCATGCCATAAATTTTTTTTTGCTGATATTCCTTTTCAAGATAATCCTTCTCAAAAGAGAACAAGTTTGGAAATTTTTTTTTTAAAAAAGACTCCACACGCAGCGCATATACGCCACCGTTAATTAATCCACGTTCCCTGTGTTTTTTTTCACTAAATCCTGTTACCATTTTATTTGCATCTATTTCCACAACGCCATACCGGTCAAAATCCTGCATGGGTTTCAGGGCCAGGGTACATTCAGCCTGAAGTTCTTCATGCAGGATTGCCAGATCAGTAAAATCCACTCCAAAAAATGTATCCGCATTCAGAACGATTGCCAGATCCCCTGTAACATGTTCAGCAGCCTTATAAATTGCACCACCCGTGCCGAGCGGTTGTGCTTCAATTGAAAAGGAATATGTTCCGAATGGCAGATTCTCTTCGGCAAAAGATACAATCTGTTCTGATTTATATCCCAGAGCAAAAATGAATTTTTGGATTCCTTCCTTTTTTGCAAATTGCAGGAGATGGGAGAGAAAAGGCTTTCCAGCAACAGGAGCCAGGCTTTTAGGCAGATCGGATACCACTGTTTTTAAACGCGTTCCGAGACCACCAGCCAAAACGATTGCCTCGGTTATCATGGGTAGTTAAAATTTGAAATATTCCTTTTCTACGAGTTCACAAATAATATGACCTATTAAAATATGCGACTCCTGAATCCTTGGAGTATCCCTGGATGGTATGTCAAAAAGATAATCAGAAATATTTTTCATTTTCCCACCACTTTCTCCGGTGAATCCGATGGTAATCACCTTTCTTTCCCTGGCTGCTTCAAATGCATTTACAATATTTCCGGAATTGCCCGAAGTGGATAAGCCAACCAGTACATCCCCGGCATGAGAGATACCCCTTATCAGGCGTGCATAAATCTCATCATAACTATAATCGTTGGCAACGGCTGTCAGATATGAGGTATTGCAATGAAGGGCTTCTGCCGGCAATGCCAGACGGTCAGTATAAAAGCGGCCTGAAAATTCTGCAGCAAGGTGTTGGGCATCCGCCGCACTTCCCCCATTTCCTGCAAAATAAACCCGATGCCCATCTTTAAATGACTTCACGATCACTTCCACTACCTGAAGAATGGTCTTCAGCATGGATTCATCCAATAAAATTTTTTCTTTTACTGAAATGGATTCCCTGATAATTTTTTTGATATGATCCTTCATACTTATACTATTAAATCGTCCAGGTGGTCAGTCCATGATCCACAAACTGATAAGATTTGCAATGACCGCCCAATGCATTGAGTTTTGCAATCACAGAAAATTTAGTATTGGCCGGACAATAAAATATCATAAATCCTCCGCCGCCTGCGCCCGAAATCTTTCCTCCCGTTGCACCAGCCAGCTTTGCAGCACTGTATATTTCTTCCACCAGATCATTGGAAATGCCTTCCGCCATTTTACGCTTTTGCTGAAATCCGAAATCAAGGATCTCGCCTATTTCATTTAATCTCCCCTTGAGCAAAGCTTCCTTCATGCGCATAGATTGCTGTTTCAGCTGATGCATGGCTTCAATGGAAGATCCTTTTTTATCCAGTACATTCTGACTTTGCTTTTCAATAATTTTAGCCGACTCCCGGCTGGTAGAAGTATAATAAAGTACCAGATTATTTTCCAGTTCAAATAAATATTGCTGTTTTACCCGTAACGGATTAACAATCACTTTCTCATCACCAAAAAATTCCATATAATTTACCCCGCCAAAAGTTGCCGCATACTGGTCCTGTTTGCCTCCCGCCATTTTTAAATCCTTTCTTTCAATTTCATAGGCCAAATGCGCAATATCATATTCACCCAATGGAAGTTTTAGCATTTCTGCAAATGCACCTACAATCGCAACGACCAGGGTGGAGGATGTACCCAGACCAGAACCTGCCGGTGCATCTACAAAGGTGGAAAGTTTAAAGCCGGAAGGGATGCCAGGATATTGCTTACGGATTCTTTCATAAACACCCTTATGCAAATCCAGTACACCGTTGAATTCTACCGGTGAACCCTTTTTTATAATTTGTTTTGTCAGATAGTCGATAGATTCGAAATGAATTTCCTCCGAATCATTGATTTCAATATTCGCATAAGCGTATAAGGAAACCGTCGCATTGAGAATAGCGCCACCATAAAGATCACTATAAGGACTTACATCTGTGCCGCCACCGGCCAATCCAATCCGCAGGGGTGCTTTACTTCTGTATATCATGGGATAAGCTAAGAATAGTATTTACCAGCGTTTTCCAGGAATATTTTTTCTTTTCTTCACGAAGATGCGGAATAAAATATTCTTCTCCTAATTCGTAGAATCGAAGGATGGCACGGGCCAGAGCAGCAGGTTCAGGCTCAGAAACCAGTCCGGTTTTTTCATTTTGTATATGTTCAGTGAAACTTCCGACATTCGAAACGATCATGGGCTTTTCAAAATGATAGGCGAGGGGTGTAACGCCACTTTGTGTGGCATGACGGTAAGGTTGAATGACTGCATCCGCAGCGCATAAATAATATTGTACCTGGGTGTCGGGAATAAAATCCGTTTTTAAAATCAACTGGCCGCCAATATTTAATTCCCCGATCAGTTGCCGGTAAACTGCACTGTCCTCATAAAATTCCCCTGCTACCATTAACCTGATATGCGATTTTTTTATAGAAGACGCTGCCATCGCCTTCAATAGAATATCCAGTCCTTTATATTTTCGGATGAAGCCAAAAAATAAAATGACTTTTTCATCCTGCTCAATATTTACCTGTAATTTTTCTCTCAAAAATTTCCTGGCTTCATTTTTAGATATGATTTCTCCAAAATTATCGTATAGCGGATGCATCACCCGCTTTGCCGGTTTGGTTTTTTCAAGAAGTCTGAGATCATTCATTACCGAATCACTCATCGTGATGAACGCATCGCATTTTTTTAAAAAATATTTTGTAAATGCACGATCCCCGAATCTTTTTTCATGCGGGAGCACATTGTCTGTAATGGATATGATTTTTGTTATCTTGTTTTTCCTGACCCTTCCCAGAATCGTGCCCAGTGCTGGTCCCATAAAGGGCAACCAGTAACGCACAACAATCAGATCGGGTGCTTCCTTTTTCAATTTATTGCCGACAAGAAGCCAATTCACGGGGTTCAAAGAATTGATGGCAGTATGAATTTCCAAATCCGCTGGAGCCGGATCTGATGAATATTGTGTTGTTCCCGGGAATAAAAATCCTGGATACTGGAGAGAAAACGAATAAATGGATGCATTGTGTCCGGCTTCCAGAAATGCTTTACAGAGTCTTTGATCAAAACTGGCAAGACCTCCCCGAAGAGGATAAGCAGGACCGATGATGATCACTTTCATAATCCCAGTCTCTTTTCTACCAGGTATGCATTTCGATTTGGCCCATTACGGGAAATCAGTTCGGCAACAAATCCCGTCACAAATAACTGGGTTCCGATCACCATGGCCAGTAGTGCTACGAAAAACAAAGGCCGTTGGGTCAGACCGGTTTTATCAAAGAAGAATTTCGATACCGTGAGATAAAACAATACAATGAATCCAAAAATAAACCATATACCTCCCCAGGTTCCAAAGAAATGCATTGGCCTTTTTCCATATTTCCCGACAAACATAATCGAAGCCAGGTCGAGGCCTCCTGTAATCAGGCGTCCCATGCCAAATTTAGATACCCCATATTTCCTTGCATGGTGTTCCACTACTTTTTCACTAATATTTTTAAACCCTGCCCATTTGGCTATCAATGGAATATATCTGTGCATTTCACCATAAACTTCAATACCCTTTACAACTTTTAACCGGTATGCTTTCAAGCCGCAGTTGAAATCGTGGAGTTTGATTTTAGAAACTTTGGAAGTAACCCAGTTGAAAAACCTGGAAGGAAGGGTTTTAGCAATGGGATCATGTCTGACTTTTTTCCAACCGCTGACCAGATCATATCCACCCTTCATAATCATATCATAAAGGGCCGGGATTTCATCCGGACTATCCTGCAGATCGGCATCCATGGTAATAACCACATCACCCTTGCAGGATTTGAATCCCTCATTGAGTGCAGCGGATTTTCCATAATTCCGCTGAAAGCGTATGCCTTTAATAAAATGATGCTGATTGCAAAGGGACTCTATAACCCCCCAGGACCGGTCTGTGCTCCCGTCGTCAATAAGGAGAATTTCATATGAATAGGAATGGGCATTCATCACACGTTCAATCCAGGCAGTAAGCTCCGGAAGAGATTCTTCTTCATTTAAAAGCGGAACAATCACAGATAAATCCATAATCAATACAACTTGTTTTTAAACTGGTTTTTTTCTGCTTAAGATCCCAGCGAAAAGAAAACCGAAAATACTGTCAATAATTACAATTGTGCCAAATCCCTTTAACAGACCTTCCGGTTTAATGGCATCAGATAAAGATTTGACGGCTTTCATTTCCATATCAATTTGTTCGGTCGTATAATTGAGTTTTATATAAAATGATCTCGTTGTGGAAAGCAGGTTTTCAACAAACGAGGGATCTGCATATTTTATATAAATGAAATTAAATACAACATAAAAAAACTCGGTAATCAGTATGGCAATAAAAATGGATTGAAATATCTCTTTCATTGTTCCAAATCCGCCCAGCTCCTTTCTTCTTCCAAATGCTGTAATCAGGTACATCAATAAAATAAAAATATAAGTTGCCAGTGCGAAAAAATTAAATGAACGGGGATTGGAAGCGAAATAGGCATACCTGATATACAGCAACACGATGTAAGCCAGTCCGGTTATCAAACCGAAACGCACACCATTTTTATATTTTGATACCGTCTGCATGCCAAGTAACATTTTTATTTTTCCTGAAAAACATCAGGGTCAGTCTTTTTGGTAAATGCGGCTCCCAGCAGGGATCCTATAACACCAAAAATATATGTCCCGACGATCGCGCCAATAACCGCAAACGGCAGGAAAAATTTTCTTGTCATTTCCACACCCTTATCAATCATTTCTTCGGAATACCCGCCCTTTGCCTCCATATCCGTCCTTGCTTTTTCAATGAACTGATCCTTTAGCTCCGGGAATATTAAAAAAATGGATATAAGCGTGAAAATGACCGTAATGATTGCTACAATAGAAGTCAGTTTCATCCCGTATCCGAATACATTACCAAAAGTTACACCCTGTGTTTGTTTTTTACCGTATTGGAAACAATAGTAGGTGACCGCGATGATTAAAATAATACCTGGTAGCCATTTAAACCAGGCTTCAAATCGAAGATGGGCAAATCCTCCGATTAAATCCAGAATAATTAATACCAGTGAAAGTACGAGTGCGTCTCCAATGTAATCCGCTGATTTTTTTTTCATGTTGCAAGTTTTAGTTTAGATCAGAAGTTCAAATACCATTTCCCTTTCGTAACAATACCCAATGGCTTGCCTGTAAATGATTTATTATGAAACGGAGAATTCTTTGATTTGGAAGCTGTTTTGTCCACATCGTAGGTCCATGAAAACTGAGGACTAAACAAACTCAGGTTTGCAAAACTGCCTTTTTCTATTGTAGAAGGATCCAGTCCAAATATTTTGCGTGCATTTGTGCTAAAGAGTCTGGCTATTTTTTCTGCATTCAGTGCAGGGAATAAGGACTGTATCACTGCGTAGGATGTTTCAAGTCCTGTCATTCCGAATTTCGCATTCTCGAATTCCAGAATCTTACTATCATATTCATGAGGCAGATGATGTGATGCAATGCAGTCAATCGTTCCATCCAGCAATGCCTGTTTCATCGATTCAATAATAAATTTGGGTCTGAGTGGCGGATATACTTTCAGATTCGTATCATAGTCTACCAGTTCTTCATCACTGAAAAAAAGATGATATGGAGTAACTGAGCAGCTGATATCTGTACCGGATTCTTTTCCCCGCCGTATATATTCTATGGATTTAGGAGAAGTAACCCCGGTAAAATGGATGCGTGATTTTGTGTACCGGGCCAGCTTGATATCGCGGGCTATAATAAGTTCTTCAGCAATGATGGGTTTACCCGGCAAACCCAGTTGCGTGGATATGATCCCCTCATGAATGAGACCACTGGGAGCGATACTGGAATCATCAGGAATCTGCATGATCACTCCCTTAAATGCTTTTACATATTGCAATGCCTTGACCAGAACGCCTGATGACTGAACCGGGTGCAGACCATCAGAAAAAGCAACCGCACCACTGTTTTGCATATCATACATTTCCGCCAGGTGCTTCCCATCGAGATTTTTCGTAATTGCACCAATGGGCCAGATAGAAACGGGTAATCCGGAAGATCGCTGACGCAGATATTCAACCTGTGATTTATTATCAATGACCGGCATGGTGTCCGGGATCAGAAAGACATCCGTAAATCCTCCCGCAGCAGCGGCATTGGCACCTGTCTGAAGGGTTTCTTTATATTCAAAACCAGGGTCCGCAAAATTGGAATAAATATCCACCCAGCCCGGACTAACCTGTAATCCTTTTTGATCAACAACCTCGTCTGTTTTAACAGAAATGGAAGATGATATTTCGCGAATGATACCGTCTTCAATCAGAATATCCTGTGTTTTTCCATGGTGGGAAGAGAGAGGGTCAGCAATGCAAGCCTGTTTAAGTAGAAGCTTCATCAAGAAGGAATTGCGCGAAGATACGATTTCAAACTGAATTCATTTTAGGGCTCACCCTTTTTATCTTAGATTTGCATCCCTCATAAGGTATTTCGGGACGTAGCGCAGCCCGGTAGCGCGTTTGCATGGGGTGCAAGAGGCCGCTGGTTCGAATCCAGTCGTCCCGACATAAAAGGACAAATGGGATAATTCCCATCTTGTCCTTTTTTTATAGATTACCGAAATACAGAAGTTTTAATAAACCATACATATTTTATCAGCAGTTTAAAAAGGTTTATTTTGGGAAGCATACCATAAAATATGTCCTGGCTAAGATTGATGGAAGAAAGTTTAAAAAAGCAAGAATCCGAAACAGAGCATCTTACGCAGGATACCGATGCCAGCACTGCAACGGAAAAGGAGAATATTTTACCCCAAAGGCACAAATACAGGGTGGCAAAATTAATCAAAGAGATGTGGCCGGCCTATCTGATTGAAATCATTGTAATCATTTTAGGCATTACGATTACCCTCGCGTTGGAAGCCTGGAGGGACAAAATGAATGAAAGGGAAATAGAACATATTTACATACAGAATCTGATTGCCGATCTGCATACTGATCAGGCAGATATTAAAGCTACAATTGCCAGGACGGACTCAATTCTTTTTGCCTGTAAAAGGCTTATCAACTACCTCAACAATGAAACACTACATCCAATTTCAAAGCAGGAAGTTCTTTCTGATGTTCAGAAAATATTGGGCAGACCTAAATTTCTTTCCAGCGATGTTACCTTCTCCAATCTGAAGGGTTCGGGAAACCTGGCCATTATTCATGATATTGAACTTAAAAATGCATTGTTTAGTTTTTACAATGAAACGCAGCATATCAAAGAAAATCAAAATGCCGAGCAACAGACTGTCATTGTAATTTCCGGGAATTATTTTCTTAAAAATTTTCCTTTGGGTTCAAACTCAGATCAAATGGTATCCATTCCAACTGATTTTGAATTCAGAAACCATGTATTACTGAGATTTGAAAACAGGAATGAATTAATGCAATTGTATAAGAATGCAGGAAAAATAGCCGGTCAGTTGGAGACTTTACTTGAGAAAAACAGATAGGTTTTCGTTTTTCTGGCCTTTTAAATTGCTAATGACTCGTTAAACACTGCTTTCACAGAACTCCAGATTCATTTTTTGATTGTATTGCATAGATGTCAATCCCTATTTGAATGAATACCCATGAGTAAGTTCTGCATAGTAAGTTTCATTTTATTTTATCCCTGCTTACTAATGGCCCAATCTGGCTTTGATACTTTAAAAAATCCGGAGATAAAACAGGTAGATCTGATTGATGTTGCTGAAAGGATCATTGATAAAAACGCCCCGAATAGAGAAGATCTGGTCAAGAATAATAAGGGAAGAATTCATTTTGGTGTGATCCCCGCTTTTGGATATTCTCTACAAACCGGTTTTGCCGGCGTGATCAGTGCCAACGCCGCCTTTTTTACAAGTAACCATAATCACGAAACGGAAAATATTTCAACCGTTATCACCAGTCTTGCTTTTACCCAGGAAAGTCAGGTCATTTTTCCTATTGCTTCAAGTATCTGGACGAAGAATAATAAATACAATATTCTCACAGACTGGCGCTATCTGAAATATCCATCAGATACCTATGGTCTTGGAGGAAATACCAAACAGGACAGCAGCTATGAACTCGATTATTATTATATCAAACTGCACCAGGCCCTGTTAAGGAAAATTGGTAAGGATTTTTATGCCGGTATCGGATTTGATTTTGATTATTTCTGGAATATCCGGGAATTGCCACCACTTCCGGACCATGAAACTGATTTTGAGAAATATGGGTATAATAAAACCGAAAAGTCTTCTGGTATTTCAATCAATGTAAAATATGATTCCAGAAGGAATCCAATCAATCCGCAGAAAGGTATTTTTGCCAATATTATTTATTCGCCAAAATTTACTTTTCTTGGAAGTGATGCAAACTGGCAGTCTCTGCTACTTGAATTCAGGGGTTACGTCCCATTACATTCCAGATCAGAAAATATTCTTGCTTTCTGGAGCTATAACTGGTTTACAACCGGAGGTAAACCTCCTTATTTATTATTACCCAGTACCGGTTGGGATGAATTCAGCAATACAGGCAGGGGCTATATCCAGGGCAGATTCAGGAGTACGAACATGATCTACGATGAAGCTGAATACCGTTTCGTTATTTCCAGGAATGGATTGTTCGGCGGGGTTGTTTTTTTAAATGCTGAAACTTTCTCTGAAATTAATACAGGGAAATATGAAACAGTTTCTCCAGGTGCAGGTCTGGGTATAAGGATTAAACTGAATAAATTTTCCCGTACAAATATCGCCGTGGATTATGGGTGGGGAACACAGGGTTCAAGGGGATTCTTTGTAAATCTGGGAGAAGTTTTTTAATCCTGCAGGTAATTCGTAAAAAAATTATTGGAACTATAATACAATACAGGATCGAATGTTCTTTGGTATTCTTTAACATTTTGGTAAAAAAGTCTGTTTTAAACAGGAAAAAGAGGTTATTCGTTTGCATTTCCATTTAATTCAGGTTATTTTTAAGGCATCCCATCCAATAATTAAAGCGTACTTACGTTTAGCACCTATTCGAGCTTATTTCCAATCTCCAATGTAATCTCCAGTCAAATCCATATTCGTTGAAGCTGTTATCCGTCAACGAAATTTTGAAACATGAAGTCATTTTTGTTTTGCCTGATTCTGGTTCCCGGATTCATGGAGGCGCAGCGTTTACACCTGAATGTTACCGGAGGCGTATCGAATTATTCGGGAGATTTACAAAGTAAGACTTATACCTTCGATCAGTCCTTTTTCGCATTCGGCGCCGGAGTTCAATATGATATTACGAGAAATTTCTCTGCGGTAAGCAATATCAGTTTTATGAAAATTGGTGCTTCGGATCAGTTCAATAATCCGGATCTTGTTAAACGAAACCTGAGTTTTCAATCAAATCTGGTAGAATGGAACTTGCTTGGCGAATATACTTTTATGGATATCACCCGTTCCGTATGGTCACCATTTCTATTTGGAGGTATTGCCGTTTTTCATTTCGATCCATATGCATATGATACGCTGCTCCGTCAAAGCTATCTTAGACCTTTAAGTACAGAAGGTGAAGGACTCCCTGCATACCCAAGTCAAAAACCATATGGTCTTACACAGTTTGCCATTCCGTTTGGTGGTGGAATTAAATTTCGTGTAAGTGAAAATGTAGTACTTGCATATGAAGTGGGTTTTAGAAAAACATTTACTGATTACCTGGACGATGTAAGTTCTTTTTATGTTGACAAAACCGTTCTGCAGACTGCTAAAGGTGGTGAAGCCGTTGAAATGGCTTACAGGGCAGGTCAACTGAAAGGCGGAAACATAACTTATCCTCCTTCGGGCACCCTGCGGGGAAGTTCGAAATATAAGGACATGTACTACTATACCGGCATACGCATCAGTATTGCACTTGTATCCAAACGCAATACCTGGTATGGGCGCGGAAGAACCGATTGTCCGACTAACGTACAATGAGTTTTCTTGTCTAATTTCGCATCTGAAACAAGCAGATGGCATTTAAAAATTTGGCAGAATTCATCCAGACGCTTGAATCTGCCGGTGAACTGATCAGGATAAAATCTTTTGTAGATCCCAAATTGGAAATTGCTGAAATCACGGATCGTATCAGCAAAACACCACAAAGAAACCGGGCATTGCTTTTTGAAAATACCGGTTACGATTTTCCGGTTTTAATGAATGCTTACGGAAGTGAAAGAAGAATGTGCCTTGCACTGGGTGTTTCCAGACTGGATGAAATAGGCAAAGAAATTGAGTCTCTTTTTAAAATGCTGGCCGGCCCGAAAGACTCCATGCTTGACAAACTCAGGGTACTTCCAAAACTTACTCAGTTCGCAGCCTGGATGCCAAAAGTAATAAGGGGCAGAGGTGCCTGTCAGGAAATGATTATGGGATCTCCTGATTTAAATAAGCTCCCGATCATTACCTGCTGGCCCAAAGATGGCGGACCATTTATAACACTGCCCATTATACACACTAAGGATCCGGAAACAGGCATACGCAATGTGGGCATGTACAGAATGCAATTGTTGAACAATCTTCTCACGGGAATGCACTGGCATAAACATAAAGTAAGTGCACGTCATTTTGAAGCATACAAAAAATTAAAAAAGCGCATGCCCGTGGCCGTTGCACTGGGTGGTGATCCCGTATATGCCTATGCTGCTACTGCTCCTTTACCTGATAATGTGGATGAATACATGCTGGCAGGATTTCTTCGGAAAAGGAAAGTTGAACTCGTGCGATGTATCACACAACCTGAATTAGAAGTGCCTGCAGATGCGGACATCGTTATAGAAGGTTATGTGGAACCTGAAGAAGCCATGATCTGGGAAGGTCCCTTTGGTGATCATACAGGATATTATTCCCTGCCGGATTGGTATCCGGCTTTTCATGTAACAGCCATCACGCATAAGAAAAATGCAGTCTTTCCAGCAACGATCGTTGGTATTCCACCACAGGAAGATGCCTGGCTGGGTAAGGCTACGGAAAGAATATTTCTTGCTCCGATGAAAATGATGATGATTCCTGAAATCGTCGATATGGAAATGCCTGTTGAAGGTGTGTTTCATAATCTGGTGATTGCGCAGATTCATAAAACATTTGCCGGGCACGGACAAAAAGTGATGAGTGCCATGTGGGGGGCTGGTCAGATGATGTTCAATAAAATTCTTGTATTGGTGGATGAAGGTGTTTCTATCACAGATTATTTATCTCTTGCGAAATATATATTCAGGAACCTGAATCCGGCAACAGATATTTCTCTGGCTCAGGGACCCATGGATGTTTTGGATCATAGTTGCAGTAAACTGGGATTCGGAGGTAAGATGTGTTTGGATGGAACAAAGAAATTCGGAGAAGAACTGGATGAACGATATGCCGTGAATCCGGAAATGCATTTACCGTTAAATGACTGGCTGGATGCCTTTCCAGAAATTAAATCGGTAAACAGGCAATTGCTTGAAAGAGAAATACCGGTATTGATTGTTGCCGTTGCCAAATCAAAAAAAAATCAGATCCGTTCTTTGCATACCGTGTTTGCAGAAAAAATAATATTTGATTGCGGAGTGAAGCTGATATTATATGTGGATGAAAATATTGATCCCTCTAATTTGCCGGTGGCACTCTGGCGGTTTTGTAATAACCTTGATCCGAAAAGAGATTCCATTTTATTTGAAGGAAATAAGGACGGCAAATTATTTGCCTGCATGGGGCTGGACGGAACAACGAAAACTGAATCACTGGATGATTTTCACCGTGACTGGCCCAATATCATTGTTGCAGATGAAAAAACCATTGAAGCGGTGGATAAAAAATGGTCGCAACTTGGTCTGGGTGAATTTATCTCATCTCCATCTCTTTCTTTCCGCCACCAGCTTTATGGAGAAGAAGCCATTGCTGCAGTTTAGTTTCTTTTCCAAATTTTCTACCGGGTTTGATCTTCATTTTCTTACATAATACCCTGATAGTTAGATTAGTTAGGGATTTGTCGAATTATATTTTGATATAAGTTCCCAAACCCTAATTTTGCGCCCGGAGAGATGGCAGAGTGGTCGATTGCGGCGGTCTTGAAAACCGTTGAAGGTCAAACTTCCGGGGGTTCGAATCCCTCTCTCTCCGCCAAATAAAATAAAGCCCCGAATAGGGGCATTTTTATTTCCACGAACGTTGAAAGTTTACTTTCAAAAGGGAGTGGGAATAAAAATGGAAGGCGCGAAGCGCCGGTTTTATTTTATTTGAAGCCCCCCTATTCGGGATGGCCGCAGGCCAATCCCTCTC
>Ga0080027_10000752_pt1 | contig 13550 bp, 8 predicted proteins | sample OrgsoiDNA2013046_FD_70962 | JGI IMG/M metagenome (GOLD analysis project Ga0080027, IMG submission 70962) | Permafrost soil microbial communities from the Arctic, to analyse light accelerated degradation of dissolved organic matter (DOM) -... | ecosystem: Environmental > Terrestrial > Soil >... | reverse complement strand
TTCCGCCCGGTCCCTGACCACCGCTGCCAGCTCCCGCGCTGCCGCCGCCAGTCGCCGAGCCGTTGCCGGCACCGCCACCACCTCCGGCGGTTCCGGTGTTCATGTTCACACCGGAGCTATTTGAACACCCTTCCGCGAAAACCGTACACGCCGACACGAAACAGATAAGCGACAGCCTCTTCATAAGAGCCTCCCCGGCGCTTGAGGATAGGCCGGATAAGCGCCATTTTCCGACCGCCCGATAATCTCAAATCTGTCAATTGCGCGCCAGCCCACCCGAGCCTTACCCCTCTACCGGGGCGCTTGAGCCGCTCGACATCTCGGCCGCCCGGGCCGCCCGCGCGGCGTGAGCATCGAAGAGACTGCAGCCGGCAAGCCGGGAGATCCGATCGACATCCCACCGCTCAGCGTGACGTTGCTGGTTCTGGGCGCCTCCCGGCGGCCGTGATCTCGAGGATGTGCCGCTACTGCTGCTCCAGCATCATCGTCATGGAGTATCTCAGACTGGTTGGCGTTGGCACGAACCCGATGAGCTTGTGGTGGGTCAAAACCGCGGCCAGCGTCATCGTCTTGGTCGGTGAGGCACCCGCATAGGTGGCGGTCAACGTCACGACCTGAGAGCTGATTCCGACGTTTGTGAGATCCGTCTGAGCTTGATTCTGCGCGAAGGTTCGGGGGTCGGGCGTTGCCGTTTGGGACACCGTCACCCCCTGTCGAAGGCCATCACGGACCGCGCTGGCCAGGTTGGACTGTTGATAGAAGATCCAAGCGTATTCAATCATTCCGAACACGACGAGCAGGAGCACAGGCAAGACCAGGGCGAATTCCACCGCGGCGCCGCCGCGATCTCGCCGACGCCGGCTTCTACTGGAACTCTTCACGGTCGCTCTTCTCCCGGTCATTTTACCATCGCGATTGGGATCTTCCCGGCGATCGTGGTGAGGATGGACGCCAGGTTCGAGCCGTCCGGCGTGGCGTAGGCCACGCCAATCCCACGCACCAACGATGCGTTGTAGGCCGCTCCAGGCACGTCCGCGCCCAGCTGAATGGTGAAGATGCTGATGTCACTGGCGGCCGCGGCGTCGGCCTGGGTGATTCCGTCCGCGGCGCGAGCCACGGCGCAAGCATCCGTCTGACTGCAGGTCTTATGAATGCCAGACACCGTGCAGCACTCGGGTATGCCGTCCGTGATCATCACGATGACCCGCGTTTCGTAAGGCCGGCTTTGCGCCAGCAATTGAGCCGCCGAGCTTTGGATGGCGGCGCCCTGGTTCGTGCCGTCGCCGCCGGCGGAACAGTGGGGCATCCACGTGTGACTGAAAGCGACGTTATCGTTCGGATTGACGTCCAGGTTGTCGCAGAGGGTGATGCCCGATGTCTTGGTGGCATCATCGTACAATTTACCGTCGCCTTGCCACTGGGCACGCACCGTGGCGTATCCGGTGTTCAGGTACGTCAGCGCCGTGAATTGCGTCGCGGCCCCAGTGAAGAGCTGCATCCCAATGCGATCGGTTGGGAAATGATAGGCGTTCAGAGCGTCCAGCATGGCCACATCCGCCTGCCAGGCGGGATCGACGTTGGACCAGATCGTTCCCGTGATGTCCTGGGCAATCACGATGCTGCGGATTTGGTACGCGGTCGTATCGACGTCCGAGAGATTGACGCTGGACATACCAAGCGCGCGGCCGAACGTGAGCCCCACGGCGCCGTTCGCGCCGGCGAGGGCGCTACGGGTGCCATTCACTTGGACGGCGTTGGGCGTCGGCACGTTCGTGGTGCTGAAGGTGCCGGTGTAGAAATCCCAGCCGCCGAACGTGAAATCCTGATCTTGCAGAACGAAGGGCTTGCCCCATACGTTGTTCTGGGCCGCAACCGATTCGGCCGCGCTTCTCGCCTGCGAAAGATCGTTCGTCGCGCGCAGTCGAACCGTCGCCGCGTGCGAAGCGGCGTCGGTCGCATTCTGAAGCTGCAACTTCGCGTAACGCACGTAGGCGAGATCAAGGCCGAGCGCCGCGAACCCCATCAGCGCCACCAGGCAAATCGCCATCAATATGGCAATCGCACCACGATCTCCACGCCTTCGCGCCTTCCGGAACACGATCCCGACAATCGGAAGAAACTCTGAAGAACTTGAAGACTTGATGAAGGGGCCAGGACGCCCCCTCTGACCGTCCTGGCGAGGCCGCGCTCCAATGATCGCTTTGCCGCGCATCGCATTTAATGGCGTCCTGATGGGTGAGCCACGGCAGTGGCCCGAGCACTGCCGTCAAAAGCGGGGTGACCGGGAACTGTCAGTTCCCGGGAAAGTTCCCGCACATTGCGTCGGTTGACAGAGACCCTCGAAGCCCATATAAACCGCGGGCTTCCTCGCGAGGATGGCGGAACTTGGTAGACGCACTAGCTTGAGGTGCTAGCGGTTAACAGCCATCGGGGTTCGAGTCCCCGTCCTCGCACTGCAAAACCCCTGGCGACTGCCGGGGTTTTCGTTTTTCGGCGTGGTGTGGCTCATGCTGTCTATGCTATCGCCGGCCGGCACGGTCGCCGAAGTCAGATCCAGCGCCGGCGGAGGAGCCACACCTTCACGCCCTGGGTCAACGCCAGGTAGCAGGCGAGCGTCAGCGCCAGCAGCGGCCAGTAGAGCCCCGGCAGCGCCGTGAAGCCGAGATAGCGGCCAGCGCCGGAGAACGACAGCCCGACGCCGACCGCCATGATCAGCAGGCCCATCCCCAGCACCGGCCACGAGGCGCGGCTCTGCACGAACGGGATCTTGTTGGTGCGGATGATGTGGATGATCAGCGTCTGCGTCAGCAGCGACTCGACGAACCAGCCGGTCTGGAACAGGCTCGCGCTGTGCGCGGCGCGGGCCGCGGTCGAGGTGTCCCAGCACCCGAACAGGTACAGCATGAGCCAGTACGTCGTGTAGTCGAAGATCGACGAGCAGGGGCCGATGAACAGGATGAACCGGGTCAGCGCCTTGATGTTCCACGGCCGCGGCCGCTGGATCTGATCGGCGTCAACGGCGTCGGTCGGGATCGTGGTCTGGCCGAGGTCGTAGAGCAGGTTGTTGGTCAGGATCTGGATCGGCAGCATCGGCAAAAATGGCACGAAGATGCTCGCCCCCAGCACGCTGAACATGTTGCCGAAGTTGCTCGAGGCGCCCATGCGCACGTACTTGCTGACGTTGGCGAAGATCTTCCGCCCCTCGAGCACGCCCTCGTCCAGCACCAGCAGCGACTTTTCGAGCAGGATCATGTCGGCCGACGCCTTGGCGATGTCGACCGCGGTGTCGACGCTGATCCCGACGTCGGCGGCGTGCAGCGCCGGGGCGTCGTTGATGCCGTCGCCCATGAAGCCGACCGTGTGCTGGCGAGACTGCAGCGCCTTGATGATCCGCTGCTTGTGCGCGGGCGAGACCCGCGCGAACAGCGTGGTCGCCTCCGTGGACGCGGCGAGCTCGGCCTCGCCCATGCGCTCGACGTCGACGCCCAGCAGCGTCACCTCGACCTTCAGCCCCACCTCCTTGCAGATCTTGCGGGCGACGATCTCGTTGTCGCCGGTGATGACCTTGACCGTCACGCCGTGGCCCTGGAGCTGGGCGATCGCCGCCAGACAGGTCGCCTTGGGCGGATCGAAGAACGCGACGTAGCCGCGCAGGGTCAGCTCCGCCTCGTCGGCCTTGCCGTAGGGCGTGGCAGCGTCGGCCCCTGCCGCGCGCGGCGGCGTCTGCTTGGTGGCGATCGCGAGCACCCGAAAGCCATCGGCGGAGAGCCGCTCGTGCTCGCCCTCGAGCTCCGTGATGCGCGCGTGATCCATCGGCAGCGTCTTGCCGTCCAGATCGAAGCCCGAACAGCGTGGAAAGATCGCTTCGGGCGCGCCCTTGGAGACGAGCAGATCCTGGCCCTCCGGCGTGCGGACCACCACCGACATGATGCGGCGCTGGAAGTCGAACGGGATCTCGTCGACCTTGGTGACCTCGGGTATCCGGGCCAATGCGCTCGCCTCCTCGTGCGCCAGCACCGCGCGATCGAGGACGTTCTTGAGGCCGGTCTGGAAGTGGCTGTTGGTGTAGGCGAGCGCGAGCACGGCGTCGCTGTCACGCAGCATGACGTCGCAGTGACGCTCGAGCGACACCTTGTCCATGGTCAGCGTGCCGGTCTTGTCGGTGCAGAGAACGTCCATCGCGCCGAGGTTCTGGATGGCGTTGAGCCGCTTGACGATCACCTTCTTCTTGCCCATCGCGACCGCGCCCTTCGACAGGCACACGGTCACGATCATCGGCAACATCTCGGGCGTGAGGCCCACCGCGACCGCCACCGCGAAGAAGAACGCCTGCCCCCAGTTGCCCTTGGTGAGGCCGTTGATGACGAACACCAGCGGCACCATCACGAACATGAAGCGCAAGAGCAGCCAGGTGAACCGGGAGATGTCGCGGTCGAAGGCGGTCTCCGCGCGTTGCACGGAGATCGATTCGGCCATCCCGCCCAGGTAAGTACCCCTGCCGGTCGCGACCACCACCGCGGAGGCCGAGCCGCTCTCGACGCTGGTGCCGAGGAACGCGATGGTGGGCAGCTCGAGCGGCGGGGTCGCCGAGGTGACAGTCCCGGCGGCGTGCTTTTCGACCGGGAAGCTCTCGCCGGTGAGCGAGCCCTGGGTCACGAACAGATCCTTGGCCTGAACGATCCGCACGTCGCCCGGGATCATGTCGCCGGCCGCGAGCTGGACGACGTCGCCGGGAACCAGCTCCGCCAGCGGGATCTCGCGGGGCGCGCCGTCGCGCAGCGCCGTGGCGCTCACCGAGATCATCGCCTTGAGCTTGGCGGCGGCGCTGTCGGCCTTCGCTTCTTGAACCAGCCTCAATCCCACGCTGAGGATGATCATGAGGATCATGACCGTCCCCGCCCGTGGGTCGCCCGTCGAGAACGACACCGTGGCCAGCACCGCCAGCAAGATCACGAGCGGATTGATCACCGAGCGCCACAAGAGGCGCAGGAGCCCCGGACGCTGATCCCGCGCGAGCACGTTCGGGCCATGCTCGATGAGCCGGGCCGCGGCGTCCTCGGAGGTCAGCCCCTCGGCGCGGGTCGACAGGCGCGCGAGCGCTCCCGGGGCGTCGAGACCTGCGATCTCGAGCACGAGAGGCGAGACCCGGATCGGGGTCTTGTCGTGATCGCCCAGCACTCGCTTCGGCAGGACGTTGCCCATGAAGCCTTCTACCAGCACTTCCGACGCACCGTGGAGATGCTCGAGCTCATGCCCATCTGACCGGACCTCGACGCCGCGCTGCGTTCTTCGGTTTGCGACCGCGCGCTTTCTGGCAAAATCGCGCCTCATGAAAACCGCCCTCGTCTCGATCCTGGTCCTGCTCTCCGCCGCCGCGTCGGCCGCCCCGCCGCCGATGGGAGATCCGACCAAGGTCTCGCTCAAGACCACACCGATCGTCCCCGGCATCTACATGGTCGAGGGCGCCGACGGCTTCGCCGGCGGCAACGTGGGCGTCTCCGTCGGCGACGACGGGGTGTTCATCATCGACGACGAGCTGCAGCCGATGACCCCGAAGTTGAAGGCCGCGCTGGGCTCGCTGTCCAAGAAGCCGGTCCGCTTCGTCATCAACACGCACTGGCACGCCGACCACACCGGGGGCAACGGCGGCCTGGCGGCGACAGGCGCCATCCTGGTCGCCCACGACAACGTCCGCAAGCGCCTGAGCGTCGACCAGGTCCTGGACTTCTTCGGGCAGCAGATGACGATCCCGGCGTCACCACCCGGCGCGTTGCCGGTGGTGACCTTCGGCGACGACATCACGCTGCACCTCAACGGCGACGAGGTACACATCTTCCACGTTCCGCCCACCCACACCGACGGTGACGCGATCGTTCACTTCAAGAAGGCCAACGTCATCCACGCGGGCGACACCTTCGTGTCGTCGTATCCGATCGTGGACAGCAGCAGCGGCGGCCAGTTCGAGGGGTTCATTACCACCGCCGATCGGCTGCTGGCGATCTGCGACGACAGCACCAAGATCATCCCCGGTCACGGGCCGGTGATGGGTCGGGCCGACCTCGTTGCCTGGCGCGCGATGCTGGTCGAGATGCGCGACCGGATCGCGAAGCTGGTCGCCGCCAAGAAGACGCTGGAGCAGATCAAGGCCGCCAAGCCCACCGCGGAGTTCGACGCCCGATGGGGCCAGGGCTTCATCAAGCCCGAGAACTTCATCGACGAGATCTACAAGACCCTCCCACCCGCGCCGGCGAAGAAGTCGGGCGGCAAGCGACCCCCAAAATAGGGCCTCGTCGGGGACTCGCGTCCCAGTAGAGGGGGCGCAGCTACAGGACGCCCTATCTCGGGCAATGAAGCACCGAGAGACCAGGAAGCCAGGCGGGAGCGGGCCAGTCTGACGCGAACGGCTAAGGCCGATCGGCGCCAAAAGTTTTTTGATAATGAGTGGGAGGCTCGCGCACCAACTCCTCCAGTTAACTCAACCTCGGGGGATCCCTCAATGACGCATTTTGTTAGGTCAAAATTTTGGCTATCTGCCAGTGGGAGCGCCGCGTTGACGCTAGCCCTGGTGGCCTTTGGCTGCGGCTCCACCGGTGATTCGGGCGGTAGCGACGGCGCCGGAACGGGCGGGACGACCGGCGGCACCGGCACCGGCGGGAGTGGGAGTAGCTTGACCGGAACGGGCGGGGAGCTCGGGACCGGCGCTGGCGGCAGCACGTTCACGGGCACTGGTGGCAGCACGTTCACTGGCACTGGTGGCAGCACGTTCACTGGAACCGGCGGCGAGTTCACCGGAGGGGCCGGGACCACCGGAGAGGCCGGGACCACCGGGGAGGCCGGCACCACTGGAACGGCCGGCACCACTGGCACTGGGCCTGCTTGTATGCCCTTCGGGATGTGCACCACCATGGGCGACACATGCACCGCGACTTGCATGGCGGGCGGACAGATGGGTACGCGTGCCTGCACCTGTGATATGGTGCCCGCTGGCGGTGGCGGAGGTCGTGGTGGCGGCGGCCGTGGCGGCGGCGGCCGTGGCGGCGGCGCTGCTGGCGCGCCCGGCGTAGCCGGCGGCCTCGTAAACGTTTGTATTGGACCGTGCATGGTGACGGGCGGCGGCGGCGGCGCCCCGGGTGGCGGCGCTGGCCGTGGCGGTGGCGGCGCTGGCCGTGGCGGTGGCGGCGCTGGCCGCGGCGGTGGTGGCGCTGGCCGTGGCGGTGGCGGCGCTGGCCGCGGCGGTGGCGGCGCTGGCCGCGGCGGTGGCGGCGCCGGCCGCGGCGGTGGCGTTGGCGGAGCAGGCGGCGCCTAGGCGTCTTCACTTTCAAAGATCGGGTTTGGGCCGACCAGCCGCAGGGATCCGCGGCTGGTCGGCTCTTTTTTTTGCCGCGCCCGTCCTGAAGATCGACCTTGCGGGGCGGCGACTACGGATTGCGAGACCAACCGCACCACGCTCGCTTCTTGACCGAGGCCGCAGCGACGGATTGCGAGACCCAACCGCACGACGCCCGCTTCTTGACTGGCAATTCGGCGCCGCGACGGGCGGCAGCTCGATGGAAGAGTTCCGTGCCCGCTACCGGAGGTCGAAGCCGTGGCCGGATTCCGCTCAGGTGGCGAGGCTCAACCCAAGAAACGGACCGCTGTTGGTAACCCAACCGAACCCCGTTGACGGGATGCCCATGATGTTCTCGATGGTACAGCCCAGGCGCTGGTGAACCTGCGTACCGACATCGACCATGTAACCGGTCTTGGTCAGCCTCCCGGCCGCGCCGCCGATGAAAACGATCGGGTACCCCTGGATCCCGTGGGGCCCCGTCGCGAGCTCGTTGCCCCAAACGACCAGCGAGTTGTCGAGCGCGGTCCCTGCATTCGCCGCCGGGAACGCGGCCAGCTTCGTCCCCAGCTTCTGCATCAGCCCGGCGTGGTACTGTCCAACGTTGATCATCACGTTGGCGGCGTTGGCATTCGAGCCCGTGTCCTTGTGTGCGGCATCGTTATGAAAGTCCGCGGGCATGAGCGGGTTGTTCAGCCAACCGTAGTGGTAGTGATCGCCTCCGCGGCCGAACTGGAAGGTAATGACCCCAACCATGTTGCAGCCCATCGCGTTCGCGATGAACTCCATGTAGAGCTGGTTCAACGGGTCGGCGTTCGCTTCGCTGGCCTCGGCCGTGGTCAGCACACCGGTCTGCGAGGGTTGCACCGACTTGCACTGAGCCGATTGAACACCGTCGCCGCCAGGTGTCATCGCGTTGGACAAGCGAGTTTCGAACTGACGCACGGCGGTCAAGTGGGCGTCGACCTTGGCCGCCTCGGCCGGACCCAGGCGCGCCTCCAGTGTCGTCAGATCGGTCGCGACGGCGTCCAGAACCGACTTCCGCTGCGTCAGCCGCAGCATGGCCGCCGCCTTGGCCTGTGCCGCCGCGGCCGGAGACGTGCCGGTCGTGGTCGTAACCGATCCGAAGACCTTGGTGTAAAGGCTATATATATCGGTTTCGACCGGCACTTGCTGGGCTGCGGCCGAATAGGAGAACGACGCTCGACCCGCGTTGACGAGTGAGTAGTGGGCCACCACGGCGCCGCAGTGAATGTTCGGAAAGGGCGTCGAGAAGTTGATCTTGCCGATGAGGATTTGGTCGAGCGACGGACCACCGCTAAACGGTGCCCCCTTGGAGATATTGTCGACGCCAGAATAGAGGCCGTTCCATCCCCAATCGTGCCCGTTGCCAACCGGGCTTCCCTGCTTGTTCAGGTTGACGCCCTTGATGAGGGTCGTCTTGGGTCCGACCACCGGATCCGTGATGAGAGCGTGGAGAATGTCGGAATCGAATGTCGTGCCCGTCGGCCAGAAGCTCGCCTGGTGCGTACCGTTCGTTTGCATCATCAGACACAGACTCGGCAACTTGGTCGCCGTCTGGGCAAACGACTGTTTGATAAACGTGGGCACGAGCAGGGTGGAGCCGGCCGCACGCAGCAGGGTGCGCCTGGAAAACTCGAAATTCTTGGTAAATTTCATCGATCGTCCCTCCTGAGCACGAAGCTCGGATCGGTGACGTAGGTGGAAACGAGGTCGTTCATGTGCCCCCCCGCTGCCGTGAATTTAGCCGTCCAACTTTGCAGGAGGCACGAGTCGGTCGGATCCGTGGGTCGCTGCTCGGCGTAGTTGAGGAAGTGGTTCACCACGCAGGCCTGCGCCATGGTGCTGCTCGCCAGGATCTGCGACAGTTGGGCCGGCCCGGTGAACGGTCCGTCCACGTCGCTACCGGTCAGCTGACCGCCGGAGTCGACTGGCAAACCGTTGTCCGTGGTTCTGAAGCGTCCGAGGCTGTCCATGTCCTCGAACCCGTATCCGATCGGATCGAAGTCGCTGTGGCAGGCGCTGCAGGCTGGATCCTGCTCGTGAACCTCGTACTTCTGTCGCGTCGTCGTCGTCGTGTCGTCCGTGTTGATCGGGTTCGCGTTGATGATTGCGAGCGCAGAAGCCGGTGGATCGGGAACCTGCTGACAAAGCAGCTGGCGACGTACCAGAAGCCCGCGCTCAATCGGCCCGGAATCGGTGTCGTTTGACTGGACCGTCAACAGCCCCGGCAACGAAAGGACACCGGTGCGGTGCTGAGTATTGAGGCCCGATGCGGTCAGGTCCGAGCCGTAGATGGGTGCCAGCGCAGCGGGAATGTTGGTGCTGATCGCGGTAAAGAACGAGGAGACCTTGCCGCTTCCGTTTGCGATCTGGGCGTTCACGAACGTGTCGAATTCCTGCTGCATCGCCGCGGCCAGGGCGTCGGTAAACTCAGGAAACTCATCGGCCGATTTTGGCGTATCTGCGATCGGGGTCATCCCTAGCCAGCCATTGACGAAGCGCGACAACTGGGTGCTCGCGGCAGGCAACGCCATCAAGCGCTGGGCCTGGCTCTGAATCCCCGCGGTGGCCCCGAGGGTGTTGGTGGCCGCCGCGCTCAGGAGCGCGGTGTCCGGTCGCGACCCAGTCAGGAAGAACGAAAGCTGGGACGCGATCTCGTACTGGGTGAGTTGGAGAGGCTGAGCCGGCGTGGCCGGCGCAACGGGATCTCCCAGCTCGCTCACGTAAAGCAGGTTCGGGGATTGCAGCACGAGCTCGATGACGAGCCGCACGGAGGTGGGGTAGTCCGTGGCCGTGTTGGCGACCGCCATGGTGCGGGTCACTTCGTCGCTGGAGATCGGACGGCCATAGGCCTTTTGAGCGAAGCTCTGGGCGAACGACTGTAGACACGCCGTTGAGCCGCCCGTCGTGGTGCAAGGCGCTATCGTCGTCGGGTTGGCCGCGCTCGCCAGCGTGTACGCCAGGTCGGACTCGGTCTCTTGCCACGAAGGGGAGACGTCGAGGTCGACGTCCAGGTTATCAAAGCCAGCCACCAGCGGCTCATCGGGCAACGTGGTCGTGGCGGTGGTTGCGGCCGTGGTCCCCAAAAGATCGGAGACGACGTTCGCGAACTCGCGCTTCGAGAGCCGCCGCACACGTCGACCCGTAATCCCGTTGCATGTGGTGACCGTACCGATGGCGCCAGAGCTGCCCGATGTGCCTGAGCTGCCGGTAGATCCCGACCCGGTCGATCCGCCGGCTGACGCGGTGGCGCCGGAGCCGGCTCCTCCACCGGCCACACCCGCCTGTCCTTGGATGTGCCCGGTGCACCCAGCCATCGCGATCACGGCGAGCGTGCAGCTTCCAAAAAGCGCAGCGCTTCCGCCCCCACTCAACCAGCGCGCGGTCCAGTGAGGGGCGTTCATTTGATCCTCCGCCGGTTGGTCAGCGCGCGAACGTCGCCTTGTCCTGGCTTCAGCTGGTTCTTTATCGGCTTCATGTGAGGACGATCCTTTGCTAAATGGGCCTCAATGCGGATCTCCTAACCTGACGTGACATACCGCTGACGCAATTCATATTAGTGGCGCGGCCCACCCCCGCCCTAACGCCGTTGGCGCTCACTTTAGTCAGCCAACGAACCCCAGACGATAAATTCTTAATTGCGTGCTTTGAACCGAGCGTTGAGCGCGAACCGATATTAGTCCACCCGCGACCTCGTCCGTTTCCCGCGACGCAAAAGCAAAACCCAGCCGACGAGGAACAGGAGCCCAGCATCCCAAGGAGATCGCCCGTTTCGTCCGGGGTACAGGCCGCACGCACATCCGCCCGTGGAGTCGGCCTGTCCGGGGCCGGCCGTTCCGGACTGCCCCCCGGTCGAGAGTCCTCCCGTTACGCCGCCCGCGCCGGTACCCACCTGGCTGCTCCCGCCCGTGGCAAACGATCCGCCACTCCCAGTCAAAGAGCCCCCGGCGCCGGTTCCCGTCGAGCCCGCCGTTCCGGTGAAACCCCCGCTACCATCGCCACCGGTACCGATCGTTCCCACGGTGCCGGCGGCTCCGACGCTTCCGCCAATGCCGGAAGCGTCCGGTGATCCGGCGCCGCCCTTGCCCGCCGAGCCGCTTCCCGAGCTCCCGCTCTGCCCGCCCGTCGACGCACCGCCGTCCGCGGTGCCGGCACCCGTCAAGGCGGCCTTGACGAGCTGGGCGGTCACCATCATTCCCATCGTGTTCGTGTGCTCTCCCTCCGAATCCTTCGCGGGGGGCTGGTTGAAGTACTCTTTGTGCCCCAGGAAAGCGGAGTAGAGGTCGATGATCGGCAGGTTGTACTTTGCGGCAATTGCCTTGACGGCGTCCGATTGCGGGCTGGTCATTTTGCCGTTGTCCGGTCCGTCGTTGCCACTCAGAATCGGAACCAGCGTGGAGACATAAATCTTGGGATGGTTGGCCAGGGCCAGGTATCGCGACACGAGGTCGTCATAATCTGTCTGGAACTTTTGGGTCGTAAACACGGTGGCCGCAGTTTGCGCCGACTCACCCCAATCGTGCCGTCCCCACGATCCAATCACGATGATGTCGGCATTCTGTCCAATGCTATCCTTGTAGTGATTGGAGCTCACGTAAGGGTGCGTCTCCGAAGATGGATAGCCTTGAACGACCGAAGAACAGCAGTCCCCATCGTTGATCACGTTGTACCCGGAGCCCAACATGTTCTGCAGCATCGCGGGATATTCCTGCATGGCAGGCGGCATGGTTATCTGACTGGCCGTGTTGCTCGAAAACTGATCGCTATGGGTCGTCTGCTCACCGATGCAGACGACCTTGATGGGAGCAGCGGTCGCGACTCGGCCAGCCATTAGCGAGATGGCCAGCAGCGTCACTCCGAAAGGTGTCACGGCCAGTCGATACGGTCGGATCGATCGTGGGGCGTTCCGAGGGGCGTTCATTTTGATCCTCCCGGCTGGTTTTGAGTCAGCCTGTAAGTCAACCCCGGGAATGTCGGCAGAGCCGAGACCAATGTGGGGGCTTCGCAGTAGAGGGGGATGGACGCGGTCAATCCGGAGCTAACCGTGAGTGCGCACAAGTGATTTTGGGCATGGGCCGTTAAGAGCGGGCCTCGTCGTTCCGGGGGGGGCCGCCCCCCTCAGTCAATCGTCGAGGTGTTGTAACGCATTCCGCCGTCGATCATCTCGAGCCGCCGTCGATCATCTCGAGATCGTTTGGGCAGGATCGTCTGCAGATCACGCGCCCCGAGCTCCAGCCTTGCGTCAGAGGTGGCACCGCCGGCACCAGGGTATATGCTCGCCAACTTCCGCGGTTTTCCTTTCAAAGCCAGGAGGCCCGCGGCAACGCAGGAACCGACGGCCGCGCAGGAACCGGAGGTCTCCCTTAGAGCTACTCCCAGATTGCTGCGGTGCGTCTGTCGTGGACTGTTTTCCGGCTGAAGAGCAACTCTAGAATGGGAAGCTGCGCAGCTGCCTATCGTCGTGTGGTGGCCCGCCTGCTGTGGGCTAGACCAATTTCCATATCGAAAAGGGGCCATAGGAACATGCCATTTTCAATCCAACGTCGGCTCGGACGCGCATCGTGCTCTAGGGCTCTCCTGTTCAGCGTCGGTCTGGTCGCCGGGTGCGCTCAGAACCAGTCGGTCACCAACTCGAGCGGCTCCGGGGGATCGAGCGGAGGGACGGCGGCCGGGACGGGCGGAAGCGGCTCGGGTGGCTTCCAGAACGTTGGGTCCGCCGGCAGCGTGGCATCCGGGGGATCGAGTGGGGCCGCGGGCGTAATCGGCTCGGGCGGGATCGTGGGCAGCGGCGGTTCAGTCATCACCGGCACCGGTGGTACCGGCACCGGCGGTACCGGCGTCGGCGGCTTCTCCACCGGCGGTTCAGGCACCGGCGGTTCCGCTGCTGGCGGCGCCGCCGGTGGTGGAACCGGAGGAGCCACGGGCGGTATCGGAGGGGCCTCTGCTGGCACGTCCGGGGGGAGCGCCGGGGCTGGAGCCAGGCCCGCGCCTTCGGCCGACCCGACGACGTTCGGTCTGAACGGACCCTCCAAGTGCGCGGCTGGCAACTTCGCGATTTGTGAGGATTTCGAGTCCACGGCCGTTGGCGCAGTTCCCACGGGATGGACCAAAGAAGGCACCTGGGCGACCGTGGTCTCCACCGGCGACAAAGCGCGCGGAAACCAGTCGTTGCAGATCAGCGTCGGAACCGCCAACAACG
>Ga0080027_10000751_pt1 | contig 13551 bp, 6 predicted proteins | sample OrgsoiDNA2013046_FD_70962 | JGI IMG/M metagenome (GOLD analysis project Ga0080027, IMG submission 70962) | Permafrost soil microbial communities from the Arctic, to analyse light accelerated degradation of dissolved organic matter (DOM) -... | ecosystem: Environmental > Terrestrial > Soil >... | reverse complement strand
GTTTCAAAAGTTACAGGACCTGCATCGTTAAAATTCCCACCATACATACCAGAGAACTCAACGATCATTTTTTCATTGTCAGTATAGTAATAGATCTGTCCCAGATATTTTCCGGCCGTATAATCATAGGCTTGCGATAATGGATAGTTGACTGTTGCAATCACACCGTTGGGCGCGAGCGGAGACGGAATGGTTGGCGCGATCTGATTGACGGGCTTCTCATAGTTCAAAGTAATATTTCCAAGCCAGTCTATGTATAATGAATTGTAGGTGCCGCCATAATATGGGAAGGCAAAAGGCAGTTTGATTTGCTGACTGCCTATTCCGGTAGGGCTCAGGATAGATGCGGTTCCGAGGCCATTGGCCAGTTCAATCCAATTATATGCAGCCGTGCTGCTGTCCATTGTTTTATGAATGCTGTATGTATGGGCAGAATCCAATCCGTTTCCAACGCCCTGTCGGGCCTGTTTCATTACAAACCATTGCGGATGTTCAACCATAATCTTTAAATCGCCGTCACCGTGATTGGCGACCGTAAGCGATGCAGGAAGTGTTTGACCCACGTGTAAAGCGTTTGTTTGTCCGCCGGTTAATGTATAAGTCAATGCACCTGCTGCCTTGCCGGCACCGGATAGTACAACCTTAAAGACCGCATTCGCTGAATCATCGGTTTTAACGGTAAGTGTTCCGGGGTAAGAGGTTTCAGAAGTGGGTGCAAACGTAACTGCGATATGCAATTCAGATAGTGCAGGAACGGTAACAGGACCCTGATCTGTTGTATAAGCCGCATTGCTAAACGATGTTGAAATTAAATTGACCGGCCTGGTACCTGTGTTCAGGAACACCGCATCCATTTTGGATGTGGCCTTTTTGTAAACATTTCCGAACGCCAGTGTGTCGGTTTTTTGCATCATTCCCTGGATACCGGTAACTGTAAATACTACGGGTAAATCCACTTTTTCCTGTAAAGGATCGTTGGTGGTTAATGCGATGGATGTATTGTACGTACTGTCTATCAAACCGGCCGCCGAAGCAGTCACGGTAATCTTTATGCTGTCACCAACAGCCACGGCTCCGCTACTCGGGAAAATGGATTGGATGAATTTAGGAGCTGATGGTACGAACCATAGTGTTGTATTATCTGCGACTACGAAAGGCGCAGGCGTCACATCGAATGCAGCCACGTTGATTCCCTTGGTTTCATCTTTGCTTTCCAGTCCGATCAATCCAAATCCCTGGGTGGCCCAGGTATTGTTTACGGTTTTATAGTTCATTTCGATCTTTCCATTGCTGTACAGAACGATCTGGAAAGTTGCTTTTCCATAACTGAATGATCCACCCCCAAACTCATTGCCGCCAAAATATTCCAGGTCGTTGTACTGAACTATGAATTTACCCGGCAATGATTTAATGAAAACATGTTCGTTTGAATTGACGACAGGGAACATATATTCCACAAATAATCCGGCAATCGTACCAGTAATACCATCTCCCGGAATCGGAAGTGTATAACTGACTACATTCATGGCTTCCGGATAATTCAGAGACAATGAACCAAAACTATTCACATACACCTGACTGATCGTATCACCATAATATTTCATTTTGAAACCCAGCTGGGCGAGGGCAGATGTTTTAATATCTGCTGCCAGTTTGCTGGTGATATCGGTTCCGCTTGCCGAGATATCATCCCAACTGTAAACCGGACCATCCGGTTCATTGCTGTCAATCCAGGCATAGTCCATGGAAGCATCATTCCCCTTGGCCATTTTTGCTTTCAACTTCATTTTGTTGACTGCAGCAATTTCCGGTAAAGAGTAACTCAATGGATACTTTCCTGTTTTATTGGAAATGACAAATGTATTTTTTCCAACAGAATCCACTTTAGCGACGATCTGGACTGGAACACCTGTAAGTGTCATCACCGGTGGATTAACACCGATGCCGGTTCCGGACAGGCTCAGTGATCCGTTATTCGTTGCTACGGTTATTTTTGCCAGTTGCAATCCGGCTGCAGTAGGTGTAAACCGTACTGTTAACTGAGCAGAATCTCCCGGATTCAAACTGTCCGGCATGGAAACCAGCGTGAATTTTTTATTGTTAGAGGTAAATTTAAAAGACTTCAGGGTTGACAATCCGGCATTGTATAACATGATTGAAGCGTCACCCGTTTTACTGATGAATACGGATTTGGAATCAAGGATCCCTATTTTGGATGTCAAGGTTCCTTTCTGACCAGTTACAGAAACGATCATGGGAACACCCGTCATCGGATTATTAAGATCGTTGGAACTGATCTGCAAATTATACTGATAAACACCATTGCGAATCGTCGTCGCATCGCCATTTACACCGATGGTGGCTGAAGACAGGCCGGCCAGATTACCACTATTTGGTTGAAGACTAATTAAAGAACCCGGATAGCCTTCATTGCTCAATGCATACATGAAGAATCTTGTGGGGCCCAGTACACTGGTAAGCGTAGCCCAAGTTTTACCCTTATCACTGCTCACAAAAAAGTTGTTTGCCAATGAATCCGGTGCACCGTATTCCGAGCCCTGTGTAAATCCATACAACGGATCATATTGATAAACCACCCAGAACCATTCTCCTGGTTTGAACAAAAAACTGCCGTTCAGTTTGGTTGGAGTAAATGTATAATCACTGATCGGACCAACAAGAGTCTGCTTTAGGAGCAATACTCCTTTGGAAGGATCACTGCCGCCTTTATAAATATAAATCGTTATCGGAGCGGTGACACCAGATGTCTGGAAAACAGTACCGACATGGGTGAGGTTAAACGGTTTTTTAGTTACATCAAATCGGGTTGCCGCGGAAAAATCCACCCGCTGGTCATCGCCGATAAAATAATACGTATAATCCTGATCAACCAGTCTCATGGTGTCGTTAAATCCGCCATCCTGTCTTGCCCAGGAGGAAGAAACCGGGATGGCCTCGCCAGTCCAATTCATCGGACCGGTGCCCTTGTTGGTCAATTTAAATGAAGTTGATTTTGTCGTACCCGCAGTTACATTAATATTCATCAAAAGTGTATCTGTCGGCAGGCTCACTATCGGACCGGCGAGCGTGGTTACTGCAATCTGGTTAGAAAGCGCACTCTCATTCGCCCAGAGATCCTTGGCGCTTACACTGATATAATAAACTGTCGATGGTGTTAGGCTGCCGATATCAAATGCTTCGGGTGTACCGGCCGGTAAGGCCTTCTTGATAATAATTTTATTGACAGCATTTTTTTGAGTACTGTCAAACGGGGATTTCGAATAATATACAATATAACTGTCCGCACTGCCATTATCCAGATCGGCAGGTGCGGTCCAGTTGAGGTCGATGCTGTTTTGTGCATTGCTTTTTCCTGACAGGTCTGTAATTGTTACCGGAGCAATACCCTTATCCGTTTGCAAAGCCTTTCCTGCATCCAGCCCGCCCACACCCATCATTCCATTAAACTGGGGGTCCATAGCTATAAAAGACCTTACAGAGTGAAAGAGCCTGTTTTTTAAATCGTCATTGGTAAATCCCATTTTCCCGAACTGCGAAACAATCAGTGCGGCGACGCCAGAGACATGGGGTGTGGCCATGGAAGTCCCTTCCATATAACCATATCCGTTATTGGCGATCGTACTGGCGATCATCTGATGACTTGATCCGTCAACATCATCATCTCCTCCCGGTGCAGAAATATCCACCCAGTCACCATAGTTTGAAAAAGAAGACTTGTTGTCAAAGACACTGGTTGCTCCAACGGCAATACAGGAGGGATAATAACCGGGATAATACAAATCATTGTTGTTGTCATTTCCGGCTGCGAATATTACAACACCCCCGTTCATCGGCCCAACCTGGTTGCCATTCACATCCCGCCCTGCTTCTTTGGTAAAATAATCGATCGCATCCAGCACAGCCTGATCGTAAACACCCGGAACCGTATAACCCCAGGAGTTCTGGGAAATAACCGCTCCGTTGTTTGCACCATATACGATTGCTGCTGCCGTACCCGCACCATCTGCGCCATTGGTACCAAAAATTTCACTCGACATAATACGAACGCCGTCTCCATTACCGCTTCCTCCCGCAATTCCGCAAACACCCTTTCCATTATTATTTACTGCCGCGATCGTTCCGGAAGTATGTGATCCATGATCACCGGGAGAAATCACGCTTGAATTATCACCAAAATTATATCCATGTATATCATCTACATAGCCATTTCCGTCATCATCCACACCAGGTAGTCCATTGAGTTCAGCTAAATTGACCCACATATTCGCAGCCAGATCCTCATGTTTGTAATCAACACCTTCGTCTACTACATCCACGATTACATTCGGAGTGCCTGCATTTATTTTCCAGGCTGATTCCAGATCTATGTCTGCACCTGTATAACCACCTTCCTGACCGGTGTTGCGGTAATTCCACTGAAGATAATAATAGGGATCATTTACCGGAGACACGTATGTCGATGCATCCAGTGGTTTTGATTTAGGAGAACCGGTTATTTTTGTAATCGGTGATTGAATGGCTTTAATAACATAGGCAGGTTGTGCAGTTTCAACTTCAGAAACCGCCTTGAAAGAATTTACAGCTGTAGAAATTTCCGCTGCATTGTCAATCTGAATGGCATACCATCTGTCCAAACCGTATTTATGCTGCCTGGCCTCCATATGACCCGCATTTGGAAACACGCGAACCATTTTAATAGCTTTGAATTGGCGGGCGACGACATCCAAACGGGTAATGCCCGTTTGAAAGGTTTCCGTTCTGTTATTTGCAGAGAGCATGGGAAGTCTTCTCTGTATAGTTGTAAAGGAAGCCCCCGCTTTCATTTTTATCAGGATCTTTCCTGGTCTCACATCTTTTGTTCCGATCTGCGCAGTCTGCGATTGCAACGGAGCATGCAGGGTTTGCAGTGGCGTACGCGGTAATTGCAATGTTGCACGCGGCGTCTGGGGTGCCTTAATCTGTGCCGTGCGTGCTTGCTGCCCCTGGATCTTTGGAGTCTGGGCGTTCGAAAAAATACTGCAGATGGAAAGGATTGATCCTAAAATTATCCTCAAAGATTGTTTGTAAAAATGGTTCATTGTCCTGAATTAATTATTTGGATTGAATACAGAATGGACTAGTTAATGATAAAGGGAAATCGATTTTGAATGTGTTCGAAAGTGGCTGTGATGCTGCGTCGTGCCGGTATGAGATATGCCGGATTCATCCTGCCGAAGTTGAAACCGGTCCCGGCCCGGTCGTGATAAACTGGAAGGCGCAGCAATGTTTGCTTTCGGAAGGTAACCTGCGCGGATGAAAAGAAGGAATCGTACCGATATTCACCGGCCATTCCACCGATCAGCGGAGCCAATTTATTCATATGTTGGTTGTTTTATAAAACAGCCAAATGTATTGATGTTAACTGCGCATTAACTCAAGTCCAAATCGATCGATGCAGCTGGATCTTATTCAATAGCTGGGATATTATCAGTAAGAATTTCTAATGAATGGAGGTTTATAAAGGAAAATATCAAAAAATGATTTGTAATCCATAAGTGGGCAAAACGATAGGGTTCCCGAAACGGGCGTCTCAGACAGGAATGACGGATTTGCCTGTCGTTAAGTAGATTGTAAATAATATTGATTTGAATATATCAAATAATTTATCTCCGGATTTCGTTCGAGAGACTTGAGCAGGAAGTTTTCCAAAAAGAATTTGCGTTCGTTCCAATTCAATGCATTGAAAAAATATAAATGGACGAATCGAGTTGAATAATTGACTAAATAGCTTTTATCAATGACTAAATGCCTTTTTGTCTCTTTGACTAATCTTAACAATATCAGTCTATCGCTCGTACAGACTAACGGTGCTGGATAACCGTAATTTGAAAAAAATTACTGGGGCAAACTTGATTCAAGTCAATAAATCCAGGTCCTGCAGGCGTTTTGTGAAGAAGGTCAATTGATATAGATCAAGAGAAAGTATGGGAGGAAAGTATGGGAGTGTGGAAGTATGGGAGTATGGGGATAATAAAAAATAAACGTAGTTATTATAAAAGATTCTTCATCAATTTATTAATTATTATATCAAATAATTTTCTACACTCCCATACTTTCATACTCCCATACTTTCCTCCCATACTTCCACACTCTCATACTTGCTTATTGTTTTTCCGGTGTAATCAGAATATTCCTGAAATCAACCGGACCGTGGTCCCCCTGTATCAGAATGGGGCCGGGTTCGCCTTCACGACTGTTGAGGGCGCCGCCTGTGATACCGGGTATTTCCGCATTACAGATAACCGTCTTTCCGTTGACGGCAAGAGTGACCAGCCTGCCGACCAGCGTCACATCATAAGATTGCCATTCCCCTGCGTCCTTCGCCATCATTTCCAGCGGCGCAAGAAATCCATATATCGCTCCCAGATATTGAACGGAAGCTTCCATCCCCTTACTGTCAACAATCTGTATTTCATAACGGCCCCGAAGGTACACGCCGCTGTTACTGCCTTTCGGATACCGGAATTCAATATGGAGTTTAAAATCGTTGAAGACCTGATCGGTCATAATATTGGATCCGGATGCAGGGCTTCTCATAATGCCATTTTCTGCCACCCATTGATTTTTACCCGATGCATGCCAGCCTTTCAGATCGGTTCCGTTAAACAATTTGATTTGTTCGCCCCAGGCAGGCTCCGATTTTCTCCAGAGCGAAGGTGCCCGGACACCTGTAAACGTAGATTTTTTTCCGTCCGGGGCGATGATGTTTCCCATTAAACTATCTCCCTGAAATGTGGCATCAAAGACCATGTCGTTAGACGCCGTATCCCATTGGGGCGGAATGGCGAAGCTTACCATTCCATCCGTAAAATTAATTTTGGAGATGGGACGTGCACTTCCACCCGGGCCCACAAACTGCCCGACCAGCGTATGCAAACCCGAATGTCTAACTTCCAGCCAGGCAGGATAATCTTTTCCGGAATTGTGAAGCGTGAGATCCCAGCGACCTTCGAGCGGAGATTCGAAATACGGAGACTGGTCGTTCGTGTTTGCTTTTGAAAAGAAAAAAGAAAAAAGAAAAAAATAAATACAAACCAAAACCCGCTTTGGAACAGAATATAAAAACGGCGTGATTTTCGTATTGCTAACGGAATTTTTTTTCATATAACATATCCGGTTGATAGGATCAAGTTATAGAAAATTACTGAATCCTTTCCCACCAGGAACTAAAAGCCTGATCCCTGTCAAGATCAACGGATTCTCCGATCATGGGATGAAGCAGTTTCAGATTTCTGCGTTCGGCTTCTTTTTTAATACGGATAATCGGTTCATCCCAGGAATGAATGGATAAAGAAAATTTTGCCCAGTGTACCGGCAGGAGTTTATCGGCCCGAAGGTCCAGGGCAGCCTGTACCGTTTCTTCCGGATTCATATGAATATATTTCCAGTATTTGTTGTATTGCCCATCTTCCAGGATAGCCAGGTTGAAGGGACCAAACTGATTTCCGATCTCCGCAAAATGACGGTCATATCCCGAATCACCGCCAATAAAAATATTTTTTGACGGCGTAATCAAAACAAAGGACAACCATAAACTTCTGTTTCTTTTAAATCCACGGCCCGAAAAATGTCTGGCAGGTACCGTATGGATAATAAATCCTTCTTCCAGGACAATTTGCTCATTCCAATCCTTTTCTTCGATTCTGTTTTTATCATAACCCCAGGATGCCAGGTGGGCAGCGGTTCCCAGTCCGGTGATCACCCTCTTAACCTTCGGTTTCAGTTGCAGAATAGTTTTATAGTCGAGATGATCCCAGTGGTCGTGTGAAATAATTAAATAATCGATGGCCGGAAGATCCCATACCGCGTAGATGTCCGATCCTTCAAAACTTTTTGTCGTAAATGGCAGCGGCGAAGCGTTTCCACTGAATACGGGGTCCACGAGGAATGTCCTGCCATCCATCTGCATGAAATAGGAAGAATGTCCGAACCAGACAAGCCTGTTTATACCCGGATTCAAATGCAGCAGGTCCGACTTTTTAGATGGAAGGGGAGCCGGGGGAATTCTTTGTGCGCCTTTTTCGAAAAAGAACTTCTTCAGGATCCTGAAAAAACTTGCGCCTTCGGTCAGTTGCGGTGTGATGCTCAGGTTTTGAAACTGGCCATCGCGCCAATGGGCTGATGCCTGAATTTTTTGCAGACTTTCTCCGGATGGCAAGACGCCGAACTGTGGTCCGTGCATAAAAATATATACGGCAACCAGGAGGATTAAAATAACGCCGGCAAACAGCAGCATGGGCTTTCTTAAATCATCAATTTAATACTAACCTGGCGAAAATTAATTTTTTTTAACAGCATTCCATTCTATCCTGTACAAAGACTGCCTTCGAAATCCGAAGCCTATTCTGTGCGAAGGCTGGATACCGGGTTCATCAGGGCGGCCCGGATCGCCTGATAGCTAACTGTCATCAGGGTAATAACCATGGCGCCCATGCCGGCAACGATAAATATCCACCAGGATATATCGGTGCGGTAAGAATATTTCAGCAGCCACTGGTGCAGGAAATACCAGGACAACGGAATGGCGATGGCGCACGAGATAATGACGAGGTTTACAAAATCCTTCGACAACATCTTCCACAGATTAAATACACTGGCGCCAAGAACCTTTCGCACGCCGATTTCCTTGGTGCGCTGTTCTGCAACGAAAGACGCGAGTCCGAACAGACCCAGGCAGGAAATAAATACGGCCAGGATTGCAAAAAAGGTTGACAGATTACCAATACGTTTCTCATCTTCAAATTTCCTGGCGTATTCTTCATCCGTAAATTTATATTCAAACGGGGCCGCAGGATTATATTTTTTGAATATGGATTCTACTTTCGCAAGTCCTTTCTGCATGGAGGCGGATGGCTTTAACCGGATGGTAACGACATTCGCCCATCCGGGATTCAGAAAAAAGAAAGTTGGTTTTATCGGTTCATAGGGAGATTCCATAACCATGTCTTTTATAACACCGACAACCTTATGGGGTGTTGTATCCCATTTGATGATCATTCCGACTACATTTTTTAATCCCATGAGTTTAACGGCCGACTCATTCATGATCATGGCAGTAGAATCGGTCAGAAAACTCCTTGAAAAATCACGTCCCTCCTTGATCTGCCAATGGATGGTTTTGCCAAAATCATAAGTCATAGCCATAGTTCCGAACAAAGGCAGGGTATTCGGATCCTTACCAGGCCAGCTGAAACCGATATTATTTGACCAGATACCTGTTGAAGGACTGGAAGACTCCGCCATATTTTCTACTTCTCCGCTAGCGAGCAGATCATTCCGGATGGCATCGTAATGGCCATATAAATCCGGTGTATTCATCATGATACTGATCAATCCTTCCCGGTCATAACCTACCGGCCTGTCCTTGGCGTATTGTATCTGCCGGTAAACGATGATGGTGCCGATGATCAGTGCGATTGAAATGCTGAACTGCACGACGACCAAAACTTTTCTGGGCAGGGAAGCAAAACGGCCCACACGGAAAGTGCCCTTCAAAACTTTGATTGGTTCGAAGCCGGACAAATAAAATGCGGGATAACTGCCGGAAACAATTCCTGTAAATAAAGTGAAAGCCAGGATAAAGAGCCAGAAATAGATATTGGCTCCCGGCAGGTGTATGGCTTTATCTGATAAGCCGTTAAAAAATGGGATGAGTGCCAGAACGAGGACCAGGGCGATGATCAGGGCCAGAAAGGCCACTACGATGGATTCGGTGAGGAATTGTTTGATCAGTTGTGGGCGCAGGGATCCGACGGTTTTGCGGATACCAACCTCCTTTGCGCGTTTTTCGCTCCGCGCCGTGGAGAGATTCATAAAATTTATGCAGGCCAACAGTAATACGAACACGCCGATGATACCGAATAACCAAACGAACTGTATACGGCCACCGGCAAGCTTTCCGTTTTTAAATTCATTATGAAGGCGCCAGTTATCCATGGGCTGTAAAACCAATTCTTCCACACCATCCTCTGCGGCTTTCAGATGGATCATCGACGCCTTTTTTATCTTTTCGTTGATTTTCGCCATATGGTTACGGTCGTTTACCTGTACGAAACACTGCCAGGAATGATTGCCCCATTGTGTCTTTGCTTCTTTCAACCAGGTTTCGGTAGTGAGATATTTATCCCAGGATAATAATACTTTGGTATCATTCAAACTCGTATTGTGTGGGAAATCCTCATAAACACCTGCTACTTTAAAATCATATTTATTATCCAGCCTGACGGTCTTATTGATTGGATCGACCGTTCCAAATAAGGAGTTAGCCAACGAGTTACTCAGTAAAATCGAAGAAGGATCCGCCAGTCCGCTGATGTTTCCCTTTAGCATATTCAGTGAAAACATAGTTGGGAACACGGGCTCCACCCACATCCCGGCCGCACTGATCTTTTTTTCACCCACTCCGAGGATATGGCCAAAATTCCAGGAAGACATACTGACGGCCTTAAAATCACTCCCGTATTTACTGCGGAGTTCTTCCCCCAGCGGCTCAGCGACGGCAGGACCGGTTCCCGTTTCGCCGTTAAAGGTCTGGGTGGTCATGACCTGTGCGATGGTCTCATGATTTTTATGATAGTTATTATAGCTCAGCTCATCCCAGATCCAGAGTGCGATCAGGATGGCCACGGCCATGCCGGTAGCCAGACCAATGATATTAATGGCTGAATAGATTTTGCTTTTTAACAAATTGCGCCAGGCGATGGTAAAATAATTTTTAAGCATGGGGGATGATTTCAGGATTTTTGCACCCTGTGCAAAATAAAGACCGGCAGGTTTTGGATTTGTTGCACGCGCGGTGAAAAATCCGGTAACATTTATTTAAAGGGTCCGGTAGATCTTTAATTCATAGTTTGGTACCGATCTTCAATCCTGCTTCTGACCGGAATTCAATAAAACGGATTATATTCATACCCCGACTCTTTTTCAAACAAACAACCAACCGGATTGAAGCAGTTATTTGTCATATGTTTTTTGTTTTTTTGTGTTGACCAGATATTTGCCCAGTCTCCCTCAGATACAAAAAAAGACAGTCTGCCAAAGCCGGCTGCTAAAAAAGATAGCCTCTCGGGATTCGACAGGTTTAATAAAAAAGGAGAGGCGTTATTTAAAATATTACCTGTTCCCATTTATTCCTATTCGCCGGAAGCGGGAAATATATACGGTCTGGCTAAGTTCAATGTGATCAATCTTTCCAAAAAGGATACGATATCAAAGCCGTCCAAATTGTCCGGGGTTTTTACTGCATCCACGCTGCACCGGATCAATGCCTCTATTGCAACCCAGCTGGTATTCGACGAAAATAAATATGTCATCATCAGTTATGTGAATTATAAAAAAGAACCGGAATATATCTGGGACATCGGAAATACGATAACCGACAACCCGGAGCAGGACATCATAAACCGATTTGTATTTGCCGGAACTGCGTTGAGACTCGTTAAGAAGAATTTCTACCTCGGTATCCCGTTTGACGTTTCCGATTATTTCGATATTCAGGCGGACAGCGCCAGTTTTCTGGTCAAGGACAATGTGACCGGTCTGAAAGGAGGAACCAGTATTGGTCTTGGTCTGGCTGCTGCCTATGACAGCCGGGATAACCGTTACAATCCGTCGAAAGGAGCCTATGTGCTGGGTACCGCTTTATTTTATCCCAGTAGCCTGGGACCTTATTCCTTTTCAAAATTTTCACTGGATGCCAGGAAATATTTTAATCCCTGGCGAAAAAATGTAATTGCCGTACAGGCGACAACCAGTTATGCCAACGGCGATGTGCCATTTTATGAACTCCCGGAGATGGGTGGTGACAGTCAGATGAGGGGATATTATGAAGGCGGTTTACGGGATAACGTGCTGGTGGATGCGCAGGTTGAATTGCGCATACCGGTCTGGAATATTTTTGGCGTTGTCGGCTGGTTTGGTGTCGGCCGTGTGGCGAATTCATACAGTGATCTGGCCCTCGACGGATTTCATTTATCCTATGGTCCCGGGCTGCGTATTAAAGTAGATTCAAAACACGATACCAATCTCCGTTTCGATTTTGGATTCGGGCCCGGTGGTATTCAGGGATTCTATGTAAATTTTGGAGAAGCTTTTTAAAACTGCCTGATATTTACACAAAGAAAAAATTCGAGGCGCGCTGGCCGGTGAATTCGACCAATTTATTTTTTTCAAAAACTTTTACCTGGTATCCAAATTTATTTTTAAGGAAATTTATTGTCAGGGATCTTTTTTCATTCTCCCAAAGCTCGCAAAAAAGAATCGGTTTATGGCGTTTGATTATTTCTGTTGCGCCTTTAAAAACATAGTATTCAAAGTTTTCAACGTCTATCTTTATGGCATCGATTTTTGGAATGAACTGTAGTTCCCGCACATCATCCAGTCTTTCTACCGGCACAGTAAACAAATCACCTTTTTCTTTGTCTGATTCTTTCTGTACCACATGGCTGAAACCCTGAAATCTTACATGGTGTATCACCGGCATGACCATGGTGAGTTCTCCGCGCTCTTCGCCAAGTGCCGTTTCAAAAATTTCAATATTGGCAAGATGATAGTGCGCTGTAATCCTGCGTAAGGTTTTTACATTCATCGGTATTGGTTCAAAACAGAATATTTTTCCTCCGGAAACTCTTTTTGCCAGGGGAACAGCCGTGATGCCAATATTGGAACCCAGGTCCAGGATGTTTCCGTTTTCCGGAAGCATTTGCAAAAAATGAATAAATGCTTTGTCCGTCAGGTGCAGGCGTAACCGGCTGATTGAAAAAATGGAAAAGGCGAATAAATAATTTTCAAATCCAAGTATTTTTTGCAATATAAACTTGAAGGGAATTTTGAACATAAGACGGATTGAATGGCAAAGCTGAAAATAGTTAATATATTCTACTATGAAAATCCCGGGCCAGAATCACCTGGTATGATTGCCTTACAATCATGTTGTAAGGTGCGCAGAACGAAGAAAATAGGCGCTCGATCCATTGGCCAACATTTCTCATGACCCGAACGCTATGCGCAAATCGGGTTCTCGTTAAAACGATTAGTGAATTAAAACTGGCCCTCATTTTGTGGGGAAAATATTTTTTAAAGAATTCTTCTATTCTTTATCCCGGCTACCAAAAAATAGTCATTAATTTGTGGGGTTAACTATTTGGATTCCACCGTAGAGGAATCCAATCTCCGAGTGCCCCGATTGCTAGTCTTTTAAAGTTCAGATCCATTCAAAATCGCTATCCAGGTCCTTTGCGGAAATCCCAGGTTTATCCTGGAGAATGAATGTATTAAACCTTATCCCCGTAGTATGTCTAAGACCCTAAGCCTCTATTCCTTTGGAATAAAACGCTCCCTTTTTCTATTCCTTTATCTGCTGTTTGCGTTCGATTCTACTTTTGCCCAGAATGCGATTGTGACGGAAAATGCTCTTCCGGGCAATCCGATTTCGGAGTGGGGGGTGACATCCTCTGCCGATTTCAGGAACGTAAACCTGAATGGTTATGCAAC
>Ga0080027_10000746_pt1 | contig 13581 bp, 8 predicted proteins | sample OrgsoiDNA2013046_FD_70962 | JGI IMG/M metagenome (GOLD analysis project Ga0080027, IMG submission 70962) | Permafrost soil microbial communities from the Arctic, to analyse light accelerated degradation of dissolved organic matter (DOM) -... | ecosystem: Environmental > Terrestrial > Soil >... | reverse complement strand
CGAGCAACTTCGGCAACATGTTCAGCGTCCTCGGGGCCAGCGTCTTCGTGCCGTTCCTGCCGATGCTGCCCATCCAGATCCTGACCAACAACCTCCTCTACGACATCGGGCAGACCACCATTCCGACCGACGCGGTCGATCAGGATCAAATCCAGCGACCGCGGCCCTGGAACATCAAGGCGCTGACCCGGTTCATCCTGTTCATCGGCCCCTGCTCATCGATCTTCGACTACTCGACCTACCTCGTGATGCTCTACGTATTCGGATGCTGGAACGTCGCCACCCCGGCGGCCGCCGCGCACAGCGCCAGCCTGTTTCAGACCGGGTGGTTCGTCGAAAGCCTGCTGACCCAGACGCTGATCATCCACATCATCCGCACCAACAAGCTCCCCTTCATCCAGAGCCGCTCGTCGCTCCCGGTGCTGGGGATGGGGTTGCTGATCATGCTGGTGGGCGTGCTGCTGTCTGTCTCGAGCGCGGGGCGGCCGCTGGGCTTCACGCCGCTTCCCCGCACCTACTGGCCGATCCTGGCGCTCACGCTCGCCTGCTACCTCGCGCTCACCCAGGCCGTCAAGATGTGGCTGCTCCGACGAAAGTGGATCTAACGGAGCGCAAGGGGCCTCGGAAGGCCCCCTGCGAGACCCCCACGGAGTTGCTTGACGGCGTGGCCGGTCCAGCAAAGCTGGACCTCCCCGTGCTTGGATTGACTATGCGGTCGTCGGAGCGGTCGTCGGCTTCAAACGTCAACACTTCGATCGTGGAGGGCATCTAGTGCGCCGTCAGCGCATCGCGGGCTCTCCGATTTTCGGAGGCCTCCAGAAATCGCTGGCCATCGTCGCTGTCTTGCGGGCAGACTGCGGCTCGATCGAGGATCGACATGCCCTTTTCCCGGACCCGATGTTTCTTGCTGGGCAGCGTGCTCATGGCGGGCTGCCGCTCGCAAGCTACGCCGCCCGCCGAGCAGCCGACCCTCTCGCGGACAGGCGATCTGGTGTCGATCCCCGACGGATCTCCGCTCCGCGCGCGAATCAAGGTCGGCCCTGCCACCGTGCAACCGGTGCGCGAGCATCTGGTCACGCCCGCCTCGGTCGAGGCCGACCCCTCCCACCTCGCCAAGATCGCCCCGCCGGTGCCAGGTCGGGTCGTCAAGCTGTTCGTCCGCTTCGGCGACTCGGTCAAGCAAGGGCAGCCCCTGCTGGCGCTCGACTCTCCGGATCTGGCCGCCGCCCAGGCCGACTACCTGCGGGCCAAGAGTGCCCTGGTCCAGACCGAGCGGACCCTTTCGCGCCAGCGAGATCTCGCCGAGCACGGCATTGGCGCCAAGCGGGAGGTGGAGCAAGCCGAGACGGAACAGGCCACCGCCACCAGTGAGCAGGAACGGGCCACGATGCGGCTCAAGCTGCTGGGCCTCGACCCCGGCTCGCTGGGCATCGCCCTCACCGTGCGCTCGCCGATCTCGGGGCGGGTCACGGAGCTCCAGGTGGCGCCGGGCGAGTTCCGAAATGATCCCAACTCGGTCCTCCTGGTCGTGGCCGACCTCTCGACCGTGTGGGTGACCGCCAACGTTCAGGAGAAGGACATCCGCCGGGTTCACAAGGGTGACGACGCCAGCGCCACCTTCGCGGCCTACCCCGGCGAGGAATTCAAGGGCAACGTCCTGTCGGTCGGCGACTTGCTCGATCCCGATACGCGCACCATCAAGGTCCGGATCGCGTTCGAGAACCCCGAGACGCGCCTCAAGCCCGGCATGTTCGCCACCGTGACCTTCACCGGTCCGCCCGTGAACGAGGTGATGGTGCCCACCCGGGCGCTGGTCCTGATCGGCGACGAGAGCTTCGTCTTCGTCGAGACGGCCCCCTGGCAGTTCAAGCGTCGCGTGGTCCAGCCGGGCGAGCAGCAGGGAGACTCGACCGTGATCGGCAGTGGCCTGCGGCAGGGAGAGCGCGTCGTGGTGGAGGACGCGGTGTTCTTGCAATGATCGAACGCTTCGTGGCCCTCTGCCTTCGTCGCAGAGGGCTGGTGATGGGGCTGATCGTGCTCACCGCCCTGTTCGGATATCAGTCCTGGACCACGCTCTCGATCGAGGCCTACCCCGACATCGCCGACACCACCGCCCAGGTGATCACGCAGTACCTCGGTCACGCGGCCGAGGAGGTCGAGGAACAGGTCACCATCCCCATCGAGCGCGCGCTGAACGGCATCCCCGGTCTGCATGTCATGCGCTCGAAGAGCACCTTCGGGCTGTCGCTCATCACGCTGGTCTTCATCGACGGCATCGAGGACTACTGGGCGCGCCAGCGGATCCGCGAGCGGGTCGAAGGGGTGGAGCTGCCCCCGGGGGCCAACCCCACGCTCGATCCGTTGACCTCACCGATCGGTGAAATCTTCCGCTACACCCTCGAGTCCAGCTCTCAGACCCAGCGCGAGCTCCGCGAGCTCCAACAGTGGGTGGTGGTCCCGGCCTTCCGTCAGGTGTTCGGGATCGCGGACGTCACCAGCTTTGGCGGCGAGACCACCCAGTTTCAGCTGTTGCTCGATCCCAGCAAGCTGGTCCAGTACAACCTGTCCCTGCGGCAGGTGATCGACGCGGTCCAGACCAACAACTCGAACGCCGGCGGCAGCGTCGTGGTGCGGGGCGATCAGGGGTTCGTGGTGCGCGGCGTGGGCCTGATCCGCTCGCTCGATGATCTGGGCAACATCGTGGTCACCCAGAAGGCCGGAACCCCCATCTTCCTCAAGAACCTGGGCCGGGTCCGGCTCGGCACCCTCGAGCGGCGGGGGGTCCTCGGCAAGGACCGGAATCCCGACGGCGTCTCGGGCATCGTGCTCCTGCTGCGCGGCAACAATCCATCGCGGGTGCTGGCGGAGGTCCACAAGAAGGTCGCCCAGCTCAACCACGGCGGCTTGCCGCCCGACGTGCGCATCGTGCCGTACCTGGATCGGACCGAGCTGGTCGACACCACCCTGCGCACCGTCTCGCACACCCTGCTCGAGGGGATGGGCCTGGTCCTGCTGGTGCTGATCCTGTTCCTCGGCAGCCCGCGGGCGGCCCTCATCGTCGCCGTCACCATCCCGCTGTCGCTCTTGATCGCCTTCATCTTCATGCGGCTGACCGACATCCCCGCCAACCTGCTCTCGCTCGGCGCCATCGACTTCGGCATCATCGTCGACGCGGCGATCGTCGTGCTGGAGAACGTGCTCAGCCTTCGGGAGGAGCGGCCCCGGGCCGTGATCAACGAAGGTGACGTCCGCAAAGCCGCCACCCAGGTGGCGCGTCCCATCTTCTTCTCGAAGCTCATTATCATCGCCGCCTATCTCCCGCTCTTCGCCTTTCAGCGCGTGGAGAAGAAGCTCTTCACCCCCATGGCCTACACGGTGGCGTACGCGCTGATCGGCGCCACCATCCTGGCGCTGGCCTTCATCCCGGGCCTGGCCTTGGCCGCCTATTCCAAGCCGCGCCAACCCTTCCGCAACCACCTGCTCGAGCGGATGACGGCATGGTACGAACGCGCCGTCGTGCGGATCCTCCAAAGACCCTGGAAGCTGGCCATCCTCCCTGGCCTCGCCGCCGCGGGGATCGCGGTGATCCTGGGCACGATGGTGGGCAAGGAGTTCCTCCCCGAGCTCGATGAGGGATCGCTGTGGCTGCAGGTGCAGCTGCCTCCCGGCTTGTCGCTCAGCAAGGCCAGCGACCTGGCGGGCGAGATCCGGGCGGCCTCGCTCGAGTTCCCGCAGGTCAAGTACATCGTCACCCAGCTCGGCCGCAACGACGACGGCACCGATCCCTGGACCCCGTCGCACATCGAGAGCTCGGTGGGACTGACACCCTATTCGACCTGGCCGGGTGGGATGATGAAGCACGATCTCATCGCCCAGATGGCGGCGCGGTTCCAGCGCATTCCGGGGATCGCGGTGGGCTTCTCGCAGCCCATGATCGACGGCGTCAACGACAAGGTCTCGGGCGCTCACAGCGAGATCGTCGTCAAGATCTACGGCAACGATCTGAAGGAGGTGCGGCGCATCAGTCAGGCCCTGGCCAGCATCGTGGCGAACACGCCGGGCGCGGTCGACGTCGCGATCGATCAGGAACCCCCCCTGCCGCAGATCCAGCTCACCGTGAACCGAGAGGCCGCCGCGCGCTTCGGGGTCAACGTGGGGGCGCTGGCCGAGCTCATCGAGGTCGGGATCGGCGGCCGGCCGGTGGGTCAGCTCTTCCTCGGCGAACGTCGCTACGACATCGCGGTGCGCTTCGATCCGTCGTCGCGCAACACCCCCGAGGCGATCGGGAACCTGACCGTCACCACCCAGACCGGTGCCCGCATCCCGCTGTCACAGGTGGCCGACGTCGCGCTCCGATCCGGCGAGAGCACCATCACCCGCGAGTCGAACCGTCGGCATCTCACCGTCAAGGTCAACCTGCGCGGGCGCGACTTCTCCTCGTTCTTCCACGACGCGCAGGCCCGGATCGCCGGCCAGCTCGATCTGGGGAGCTCCGGGGTCGAGGTGGTCTGGGGCGGGCAGTTCGAGAACCAGAACCGCGCCCAGGCCCGCCTGGCCATCGTCATCCCGATCGTGCTGGCGCTGATCTTCCTGATCCTGTTCGGCGCCTTCCGGACCGTGCGCCATCCGGTGCTGATCCTCAGCAACGTGCCGCTGGCCGTGCTGGGCGGCATGGCGGCGCTGGTGCTGCGGGGCATGACCCTGAACGTGTCGAGCGCGGTGGGCTTCATCGCGCTGTTCGGGATCTCGATGCAGAACGGGGTGATCATGGTTTCGAACCTGAACCTGCTCCGCGACTCCGGCATCCCCCTGGCGGACGCGGTCGCCCGGGGCGCCGCCGAGCGTTTCCGCCCGGTGCTGATGACCGCCATGGTCGCCGCGCTGGGACTGGTACCGGCCGCCATGGCGAAAGGGATCGGCAGCGACGTTCAGCGACCGCTGGCCACCGTCGTGGTGGGTGGGCTGGTGACCGCGACGGTGCTCGCCTTGTTCGTGCTCCCGGCCATCTACCTGGTCGTGGAAAGGCGCGTGGAGGCGCGACGATTGAAAGGCCCGCGCACATGAGGAGGCTCTTGGGCACCCTCCTGTTCGTATCGGGCAGCGCCTGGGCCGCCCCGCCGGGGGCATCGCCGCCCATGCCGACGGCCGCGCTCGCGGAGGGACACGAGGCCGTGGGCGCTCCGACCGTGGGCTCTCCGACTCCCACGCCGTCGACGTCGACGTCGACGGCGACGCCAACGCCAACGCCAACGCCAACGGTGTCGCTCTCGATGGCCGACTACCTCGGTCGGGTCGCGCGCGCGAACCTGGAGCTCGCGGCCCAGCGGGTCAACGTCGAGATCGCCGACGCCCAGATCGCGATCGCACGCGTCTTCCCGGATCCCCTGGTCACGGCCGGGCTGGCAGCGATCGACGTGTCCAACCACGGCTCGCCCACCACGACGACGGTCGGTGTGTCGCAGGCCATCGAGCTCGGCGGCAAGCGCGGCGCCCGCGTGCGGGCGGCCGAGACGGCACGCACGGTCGCGCAGGCCGACGTCGAGGACTTCTTCCGAATCCTGCGCGCCAACGCGGCGGGCGCCTTCATCGACGCCATCGCCGCCCGACTCGAGCTGGACCAGAAGCGGCGCAGCCTGGTCAGCCTCGAGCGCCTGGTCACGGTGAACGAGCAGCGGGTGCGGGCCGGTGACATCGGGGACATCGCGCTCGTCAAGACGCGCGTCGAGGCGCAGCGGTTCAAGAGCGACGTGCTGCAAGCCCAGGGAGATCTGGAGGCCGCGGAGCTGGCCCTCGCGCAGCACATTGGCGGCCCCGAGGCGGCCGGGATGATCCCCGAGCCGCACGGCGACTTGAAGATTCCGTCCCGCGACTTCTCGGCCGAGCGCCTGATCGCGCTCGCCCGCGAGCGGCGCCCCGATCTCCTGTCCCGGCGGCTGGCGGTCGGCGCCGCGGGGGCCCGGCTCGACCTGGCCCACGCCAACCGCTGGATCGATCTCGACGTGGCCGTGGGATGGCAACACAGCGGTCCCGGAACGGGCGAGTTCGCGCAACCCGCCTTCGACGCCCTGGGCGGGACCCTGACGGTCCCGCTGCCCTTCTCGCGAGTCTATCGAGGAGAGCTGCGCGCTGCTCTGGCGGGTCAGGGGCAAGCCACCCTGATCGTCAGCAGCGCGGATCTGCGGGTCCAGATCGAGGTTCGGCAGGCGCTGGCGCGTTACCGGGCCGCCGCCGAGCGGGTCCGGCTCTTCAGCGGGGGAACCGTGAGCGACGCCGAGCATGTCTTCGAAGCCAGCTTGTACAACTACCAGCGCGGGGGCGCCTCGCTCCTCGAGGTGCTGGACGCCCAGCGAATCCTCAACGACGTCTACCTTTCGTATTTCGACGCGCTTCGGGCCCACGCCCGCGCGCTGGTCGAAGTGGAGACGGCAGCCGGCCTGTGGGACGTCGACCTGTGACCGCGTGCGTGTCCCTGTCCCTGAGGGATCCCCTCGAAAGCGTGAGGGAACGCGAACACCTCGCATTGCCAGATCTGCACCTCGCCCCGCTTGCGGGGAGAGGTCGGCGCCGAAGGCGCCGGGAGAGGGGAACGGCGCAACAATCAGCGCGAAAACTTCTCGACGCTGAGGACGTGCATTTGGCGCTGAGATCGGCCAAAGGCGATTTCGACCAACTCCCAAGAGAGCAGCGCCGCGCCCCTCTCCCGGCGGCTACGCCGCCGACCTCTCCCCGCAAGCGGGGCGAGGTGAATCAGAAACGGCCGGAGCCACGTGATCGATTCGCTGCACTCTTTTTCCGAGGGGATTCCACAGCCCTGTCCCTGTCCCTGACGCTGTCCATCGCGCTCGTCCTGCGGTCCGCCACCGCCCTCGCGCTCGACAAGCAGGGAAGCGCCCACGGCGGCGAGGTCGAGGGTCCGAAGAGCGGCGTCGATCTCTCGGGGGGACTGATGCTGGGGGCCGCCTTCTACAATCCCTCCTACGCCGCACGGCCCGACAACACCGGCAAGACCTTGATGCGCTACGCGGCGCACGCCGACATCGATCTCATCGGCAGGCGGCTCTCGATCCCTCTCGATCTGAACATGTTCACCGATCGCGAGCGCGCAGCGTTGGGCAAGCTCGCTCCCACCGAGCTCGACGTGATCGCGGGTGTCACCACGACCTGGGCGCTCGGCCCGGGCGCGCTGGAGCTCGGTACCCGGTTCGAGCACGATCGCCCTCTCGACCGAGCGGGAGACAGCCAGAGCTACATCGATGTTCGGAGCCGCTACGTCTACTCGCTGGCCAGATCGTTCCCCGGCCTCGGGGCCGCCCTCGGCGAGGGCGATGTGAGCGGCTGGATGACGCTCGGCTGGTTCGCGTACAACCCGAGCTATTTCGCCCGACCCGACAACACGGGGCGTGCCCTGCTGCGGTACGCCGGCCACGTCGAGCTGTCGATCCTGGACGACCTGGTCTCGTTCGGCGTGGACGCCACGCTCTTCTCCGACCGGCAGGCCAGCGACGTGGTGCGACCCACCGAGCTCGACCTGACGCCCGAGATGATCCTTCACGAACGCGAATTCGAGCTTCACCTGGCGTTCGAATCGGACCGGCCGATCGACCGAGGGGGCCTCGTGCAAGAGGTTGGCTACGCGCTTGGCGTCTGGAACTTCTCGTGGTTCGAACCGCATCGGAAGGCTCCCTTCGAGGAGCGCGGGCAGATCCTCTCACCGTGATCGACAGTGAGCTTGGCGTGCCGGCCGAGGCTGGGCACGCCGTCCGAACCCGCAGACTCACGGTCGACACACAGGTGTTCACATTTTGGGGGTTGAAGACGCAGCGCGCCTATGCGACCGTCTTGCCAGGTTTCCAGGTTTCCTGGTCACGCGCACCCCAAAGGAGCTCACATGAAATTACAGAGATCAAAGTGGCTACTCGTCTTGTCAGCAGCGATTGGCGGCGCCGCGATCCCCCGCCCCGCGGCGGCCGCGCCGCCGGTCGGAACCATCTCTCCTTTCACCGGCAACCTGGCGACCTCCGTGTGCGTCAACCCCGAAGGCCTCACCGTGGATCTACTCGGTCACTTTTACACCGGGTCGGCCAAGATCGCGCCCAGCGGTATCGTCTGTGAATTCGAGTCGAACGGCACGTTCAAGAAGTCCTTCGCAATCCCCGCGGGTCCGGGGGGACTGGTGGCGTTGCTGGGCGTCCATTTCCAAGGGTTGCACACCGTGTTCGCGCTGGACTTCGCGGACACCCTCGTGCACCCGGGGGCGACCAATGGGCGCGTGCTCTCCCTGAACACGCTCACCGGTGTGGTCACGACCATCGCCAGCGGTTTCGCGTTCCCGAACGGCATGGCCGATGACCTGCATGGCAGGTTGTACGTGACGGACTCGTTCAAGGGAACCATCACGCGCATGAATCAGGACGGATCCGACCAGACCGTATGGGCCTCGGGCGGGCTCCTCGCCGGCGATCCGACCGCAGCACTGCCCATCGGGGCCAACGGCATCGCGTTCGACTTCTTCTTCAACTCGGTCTATGTGGCCGTGACCAGCTTTCGACGGATCGTGCGCATCCCGGTCACGGCGAATGGCGACGCGGGCACCCCCGTGGTCTTCGCCGATGGTCCCACCATCGACGTGAACCAGTCGACCACCAAGTCGCTGCTGGGCGCCGACGGCATCACGTTCGATCTCTTCGGCAATCTCTATCTGGCAGCCAACGCCGCCAACGAAATTCAGGTGCTGTCGCCCTCCGCGCACCTGGTGGCGCGCTACGCAAACACCACCTTGCCCCTCGACGTTCCGGCCACGCCCTTGTTCGTGGGCTTCCAGCTCTACTTCACCAACCTGTCGCTCTTCGACGGCGGTGTGCAGTCGTCGGTAGCCGTTCTGCAGGCCCCGCTGCCGGGTCTTCCCCCTCTGTAACGGGAAGGCTCAACAACGGGAAGGCTCAACGGCGGCGGAAGATCAGCACGTCCGGATCGATCTCCGGAGGCAACAGCAGGGACGACAGGGCGCGCTCCCGTTCGGGGTCGCGCTCGAAGGCGCGCTGTTCCTGATAGGCCCGATCGGCACCGGCCGCGAACCGGTGCCGGGTCGTGAGGACGATGTACAGCTCCACCTCGGGCGTGCGGAAGATCTGCTGCTCGAAGGGGTTGTCGGCCGGCGGAAACGAACAGATCACCACGCGCGCTCGGTGCCTGCCGAGCGCGCTGACCGCATCCAGACGCTCGACGTCGGTCGGGTAGGTGATGGCGTGACCCCAGCTCTGGTCATCGACGGCCTGGATGTCCATCCCGGCCGCCGCCAGGAATCGAGCCAGGGTCCCGTCGCCCGCCGCGATCTCGAGGGCCGGTCGCGTCCCCACCAGGCTGACGAGCGCCTGAATGAGCTCTCGAGAGTAAAAGCAATAGATGCCCTTCGGCTGGACCAGCGGCATCAGCAGCCGTCGGTCAGGGATGAACCGCCAGCAGAACCTGAAGGCCCTCAAGGAGACCGGCTTGCGCTCGAGGCCCCGAGCGAACATCAGACGCTGGATGAGCGCGCCGCTCCACAGCCCGAGTCGAACCCGTCCGCCGCCGTCATCCGGCGACTTGCCGGTGGCAACCTGGGTCACCGCCGCCCGCAGCACCTGATCGGCCGCCAGCTTGGCCATCCGCGCGCTCCCGAGGTGGGGCAACGCCAGCGATAAATCCTTGGCGGTGGCCCGCGAGCGCCGCAAGCGCGCGCGCCAGGGCCGGGCGGCGAGCTCCGCCTTCCGGACGAAGGCCACCAGCGCTTCGGGGCGCCTTGTCTGGGTGGCGGCGACCAGGCTCGTGCCCACCGTCTGCCACTCGGCCGGATAGCGAGCCTGCAGCTCCTCCAGCGTCGACTGCTCCAGCTTGGTCAGGGCGGCGTCGTCGCGCGTGCGGGAGCTCATGGGTGCGGCGGCTCGGACGATACCGGATGCCGCTCGAGCGATCGACATTTTCCGAAGGTCCCGCGACGAGGTCAGTCGTCTGGGCGCGGTGGGTCTGCAACTGTGCGGTGTGCGGCGTTCAGGGTAGAATCAGCGTCCATGTCAGGCGCTCCTGTCAGGCGTCCCGCGACGTACGACGATCTCTCCCAGGTACCGGAGCACCTGGTGGCAGAGATCATCGACGGGGAGCTGGTCACCAGCCCGCGACCGGCGGCGCGACATGCCATGGCGACCTCGGCGCTGGGCGTCGACCTGGGAGGGGCGTTCGGCCGCAGCGGTGGCGGAGGCCCCGGAGGTTGGGTGATCCTGGACGAGCCTGAGATTCATGTCGTCGGTCAGGTGCTGGTTCCCGATCTCGCCGGCTGGCGTCGCGCGCGCATGCCCGAGGTTCCGGACGTCGCGTTCTTCGAGCTGGCGCCCGACTGGGTGTGCGAGGTTCTGTCGCCCGCGACGGCCGCCGTCGATCGCACCCGGAAGACGCACCACTACGCGCGGGCGAACGTACAGCACCTGTGGTTCGTCGATCCCGGACCGCAGACGCTGGAGGTGCTGCGGCTGGACGGCGAAGGGTGGCGGCTCGCGATGACCGCCGCTGGCAACGTTCGGATTCGGGCCGAGCCGTTCGACGCCCTCGAGCTCGATCTGGCGGGTTTGTGGGCCCGCTGAGCAGGTCCCAACCAAGCACACCGGGGAAAACCCCTTCAATTCGCTTGCGCCCCGGTCGAGACGTTCCCACCCGCGCGCCAACGGCGACAGTGTCCACGAGTTGATCCGGCAGCGTCGGGCCTATACCTTGAGCGAAGGCCGAGCGCGTCAGTAGAGGAGGTCCTGGTGGTGAGCTCATGTCCGACTCGCACGGGGTTTCGGTCGTCGTCGCCGTGGCTCATGCTGGTCCTCGCGGGAGGCGTTGCGGCATGCTCGGCCGACACCGATGCCTATACCGTCGGAGACGGCGCCGTGGCCGCGTCTCCACTCCCCCCCGAAGCGGGCGCGCCTCTCGGGTCCGGCGGCAGCGGTGTTGCGTCGTTGGGAATCGCGGGCGCCCCAGCAATCGATTTGACCCAGCCGCCCGCCCCCGAGAGCGCGGGCTCGATGGTCCTGCGTCGACTCACTTTCAGTGAATACGACAACATCCTCGCCGACCTCCTGGGTGACACCACGGCTCCCGCCGAGGATCCGTCGCAACCGTGGGTCTCTGACGCAATTGACGATAGCGGATTCACGACACCGACGATCACCCCGGACGAGCTCGTGCCCCTTCTCGAGAGCTCGGCGAACGCGGTGGTCGAGACCGCGCTCGCGGCAGGAAAGCTCGGCATCCCCTGCACCAATCCGTCGCCCGCGGCGGAGGCCGCGTGCGTGACCGAGTTCATCACGACCTTCGGCCTCAAGGCGTTTCGACGCCCCCTCGAGGCCGCGGAGGTGGCGGACGCGCAGTCGCTGTTCGACACCGAACGTGGGCTCGGCCTCGCCTTCGCCGACTCGGTGGCGACCATCGCCAAGGGAATGCTGCAGGCAGCGAGCTTCCTGTACCACTGGGAGATCGGACCGACCAGACCGCCGCTCGGCCCCGATGGCCTCGTGCCCCTCACGCCGTGGCAGATCGCCTCGCGCCTGGCGTCGAACCTCTGGAACGGGCAACCCGACGAGCGGCTGCTGCAGGCAGCCGCGACCGTCGAGCTGTCAACGCCGGCGGAGATCGCCGCCGAAGCCGCCCGGCTGATCGCGGACCCGAGGCACGCCCGGGCGCTCCTGGACTTTCATCAACAATGGCTGTTCAGGGTCGGTACCCGCCAGGCCAATCTCGCCGGGATCATCCCCAGAGGCGGGTTGACGCCGGAGGCGATCCGCGGGCTGCCGACGGAGCTCTCGTCGTTCCTGGCGTCCGTGTACGTGACGGGCGACGGAACCCTCGCCGCGTTTCTCACGGCTCCCCAGGCTTTCGTGAACCGGGATCTGGCGGAGATCTATGGCGTTCCCACCCCGGCCACGCCCTTCGGCGGGGTGATGCTCGACCCGAAAGAGCGGGCAGGTCTGTTCACGCAGGTCGCGTTCCTGGCCTCGTTTGCGCTCGGCGACTTGGATGACCCATTCCACCGAGGCCTGTCGGTATACCAAAAGCTCCTCTGCGGTTACGTGCCGCCGATAGGTAGCGGACCCGCCCTCGAGCCGCTGGGCACGAAGACGACCCGGCAAGCCTTCGTGGAGCACGCCCGCTGCGGCGTTGGTTGCCACAGCCTCTTCGACCCCCCTGGCTTCGCCTTCGAAAACTACGACGCGACCGGCAAGTTCCGCACGACCGACAACGGGGTGCCGGTGGATTCGACCGGGACCTTCGTGACCCCGCTGGGAGCCACCTTGACGTTCGCGAATGCGATCGATCTGATGCGGCAGCTGGCCGCGCTGCCCGAGACCGCCATGTGCACCGAGCGGCAGTGGACGCGCTACATGTTCGGCCGAATGGAAACCACCCCCGATCTCGGGTCTCTCCAGATCGCCTACCAGAAGGCAGCGGCGATCCCTGGGTTCTCGCTGCGAGACATGCTCACCTCGCTCGTGTCTTCGAAGGCCTATCTCTGGAGACAACCCGCCCCAGGCGAGAGCTTCTGACCCAAGCTTCTCATCTCACCCGTCAAACCGCCCGCCGTTCCCTGGGACGGCACACCGTTCCGTCGTTGGTCACGCCCCATCTGCATGGAGGTGGGCCCGCCCCCCCCGAACGCAGGGACGGGCCAGGCCGCCGTGGCGCCTCTTGACCTCGAACAAGGAGATGGAACCGATGAGTCCTATCGATGAGACGAAGCTGAACGTGTTCATGGGGAAGATCGTGGGCGATCTGGGCGCGACGATGAGCAGCGCGCTGCTCGTGCTCGGAGACCGCCTGGGGCTCTACAAGGCGATGGCCGCCCTCGGCCCGGTGACTCCCGCCGAGCTGGCCAAACGCACCGAGACCACCGAGCGCTACGTGGGGGAGTGGTTGAACGCCCAGGCCGCGTCCGGCTATGTCACCTACGATCCGGAGACCCGGCGCTACGCCCTGCCGCCCGAGCAGGCGTTCGCCCTGGCCGATGACGAGAGCCCCGCCTCGGTGGCGGGAGCGTTTCACATCGCGCGGGCGATGTGGAGTGGCCTCGACAAGATGGAGGCCAACTTCCGCAGCGGCGGCGGGCTCGAATGGGGACACCAGCACCCGTGTCTGTTCGAGGGAACGGAGCGGTTCTTTCGCGCCGGCTATATCGGCAACTTGGTCAACTCCTGGATTCCGGCCCTCGATGGGGTCAAGGCCAAGCTCGAGGCGGGTGCGCTGGTCGCCGACGTCGGTTGCGGATGCGGCGCCTCGACCATCCTGATGGCCAAGGCTTTCCCCCGCTCCACCTTCCGGGGGTTCGACTCCCACCGAGAGTCCATCGATCTCGCGACCAGGCGGGCCAAGGAGGCCGGGGTCTCCGATCGGGTGAGCTTCGACGTGGCGAAGTCCACGGACTATCCGAATCCGCCTGGCGCAAAGTACGATCTGGTCGCGCACTTCGACTGCCTGCACGACATGGAAGATCCCGCCGGCGCCGCCCGCCACGCGCGCACCACCCTGGCCAAGGACGGCACCTGGTTGATCGTCGAGCCGATCGCGAGCGAC